>JACCDW010989872.1_pt1 | contig 17331 bp, 12 predicted proteins | sample 7449781 | NCBI WGS metagenome assembly JACCDW01 (sample SAMN15323449, study PRJNA562643) | freshwater metagenome | isolation source: river surface water | place: USA:Blue River Watershed | collected 2017-08-18
GTAATCTCCTATAGAATTTGCTGCGTGATGTCCATTTTAGTTTTGTTTTATAAAAGTTTAAAAAATAGTTTGGCCTCTAGAAGGTTTATTTTCCTTCTAGTCTAGTCATAACCTGATTAATTTAAGATCTGTTGTGTTTTTGAACTAATTACTTAGCTCCTGGAAGTACTGAATTGCCTGATGTACTTTGGGTAGGTGTAGGCTTAGTCTTCTGGATTTTATTGATCGTGTTAGTATTTAGCTTGCTAGCTTGGTTAGGGTTAACCGAGTTAAGCTGCGCAATTTGGTCATTATACTTAATAGGAGATGCTGTAGGTCTGAAATTGTCTCCTTTAATTGCTTTTCTAAATAAATCGATCAAAAAATTCATAGTAGTCTATTTTCTTTAATAAATATAACCTTTTTGAGTTAATTTATAATCCTAGCTCAAAAAATTTACCTGCTAAATAAGCCTTCTCATCTTTATCTAAACCTGAGTTAAAAGATTTATTAGATCCTGATATTGGACTAGAAGTTTCAAAGGTTAGCTCATCATCATTCATACTATCTGGATTGATTTCTATGTATCCATTATTAGTGCTTATCTTGGCTGCATAAGTCATACCATCCATACCATAACGGTTTTTCATAATATGAATACGACCTGTTCCATTTACCTTATCCTGTCTTTTTCTAGATAGCGACATTGCAAAGTCTGCAATCATCATTTTATTATAAGACCCTGCTGCCTTGTCTCCCTCAATTACATCATCTTTAGCACCAGCACGATTAACCTGTGATACAGTCCAGATAGGCACTTTAAGTTCTCTTGCCATACCTTTTGTAGCAGTATATACATCATCAATTGCATCTTTAGGATCAATAGACTTAGTTTTACTTTTTAACAAGTCAACATAGTCAATGATAACTAAATCTGGAGGATAGCCTAGATCTCTACACTTCTGAATATGTGATTCTATTGAATGCGTAGTAGCTTTTCCCATAGGAAATTCTTTAATGATAAGCTTACCTTTAATCTTACTAACTGTCTCTTCAATAGTTTGTCTATTCTTTTGTACATTCTGTACATCAATACCTGTAAACAATGCGTCGTAACGCTTACCTACATAGTACTCAGACAACTCTAATGTGTAGTGACAAACAGTGTAACCTCTTTTAACTGCTTCTGCTCCTATATTAACAAGCATCCAAGACTTACCTCCACCAGGATTACCAAATATAATACCTAGATCACCTACACCTAAACCTCCCATTAGCAACTCATTAATGTGTGGCCAGAATGTTGGCATTGGAGCTCTTTCTTCTTCACGATATCTTGTTTCAATATCTTTTTCATATTCGTGTCCGATAGACTTTTCTTGACCTGCTTTTAAAGCTTGATCTATCATGTACTTAATGTCGTCATACTGACCTTTCTCAAGTAGGGATACTGAATTTAAAATAGCTTTTTTGATTTGTTGATTTTTACAGAAGCTACTGAACTCTTGCTCTACATAATCTCTATCTTCATTAGAACTCTTTAATGCTTCTTTTAATTGCTCTACTACACTAATCTTCAATACTTCATTCTCAATCTTTCTTACTTCAACTTGTAGAGCATCAGTTGACGGTGTTGTATGATATTTGTAATAATATCTCAATATCTCACCGACAATCCATTTGTGTGCTGGATTATCAAACATCTCTGTATCAAGTATATCGTGTATGTTTTGTAGAAATTCTTTGTGTTTTAACAAACTTGATAATACCTTGATTTGAAAACTAATACCGTATTGCTGTAACTGATTTAATGACGACATAACTTATTTATATTTTTGTAGATCGTGAAAATGATTGAATAACCATGATTGAACATTAGGTATTGAATTCCCTAATTGATCTTCATGATACAAATTTAAGAATTCCTGTGAATCATATATCTTTTTTGGATCTAGTAAAACACTATTTATTTCTTCTATTGCTTCTTCAGGAATATTAGGATCTTTTAAGTCCATCAACTTCTTGTTTATTCTAAGTTGAAACTCGTAGTTCTTAATTGATTCTAGTATTTTATGTTTACCTTCACATTTTTGTAATATATCATCTAAAGTAATTTGTTTATCAGATCCTAGTTCAGGAAAATGTTTTAACATAGTCTTAGCTCCTAAACCTTTTACTCCTGGGACATTATCTCCAGAATCACCTAATAGTATTTTTTGTGTTAAAAAGTTTTTAGGTGTGACTCCAAATTCTGTTAAAACAAGATCTTGATCATAGAATCTTTTTTTCGTAGGAGAGTAGATCGTTATTTTATCTGATACTAATTGCAGATAATCTTTGTCACTAGACATAATAGTTATCTCATTATCTAATTGTCCTGTTATATATCCTATAACATCATCCGCTTCAATTTTATCTATAGATATAAGATCAACAGGAAGTGTTTTTAAATAATATATTAGTCTAACAATCTGATGCGTAATAGCTTCTGATTCGTCTTGTTGTGAATCAAATGAATCCCAATTAGTAACTCTATTAAGACCTCTATTTGCTTTGTACTCTGGGTAGATATATCTTTTGTTGGTAGATGATCCTTGACCATCAAACACAACAATCACTCTAGTTGGTCTAACCAATTTAATTACATACCCTAAGGAACGTAAAAAACCGGTTAAACCTCCTATATGAGATAGATCTTTATTAACCCAACCAATTGCAGTAAATGCTCGTAGAAAGGTATTTAATCCATCAATAAGTAGAACTCTACTATTGAGTGATTCTTCGGCTTTCTCTGATTTGAGAGAGTCGAATATTTTTTGATATTCTTTATTCATTAATCTTCTGTGTCAAAAATGTCAGGAGATAGCGCTGTTTCTTCTTCTACAACATCAAATGTGCTTGATCCAAGAACTTTTGTCCACTGATCAGAGTACTTCTTTTTATACTCATCAAGCTCCTTTTTATCATCTTTGATAAATCCGTGAACTGTCATAATAACTTTATTAACTGCTGTTACTCCAGTAACGTGATTTTTATCGCAACTAATTCTAGTCCTTTTAGCAAATTCTACTTCTTTACCATTTTTTGTAGCTTTGATTTTATTCGTACCTGCTCTAGCAATATTACCGAATGTAACTACTAATGATGAGTCAAAGTACATTGTATTACCACCTTTGTTATTAAGCGTAGGTTGACCCATTGGTGAATCAGGCTTTGCTACCCAAACTTTATTAATTGCTACAAGTGTATTAGTATACGGTTGCGATGCTTTACGAGACAATACAATTCTTTGATTAATAAAGTTACCAAATTGTTGAGACATTGCTCCTGCATTCCACTCATTATTATTTGTTGATTTTTCAACACTCATTCTACAAGGAATAGATCCTACAGAATCCCAGAAGAAACAAATATCATGAGGTAGAGTTCCTCTTTTTTGCTCATCAAGAATATCTGCAATAAACGCTGATACATCTTCAATAGACTCTAGTTTTTCACGATCAATATATAAGAAAAATCCTTTATAGTCAATAACTTCACCAGTATTTGGATCTGCTACTTCTTCATACTCAAATCCCATTTCTTTAGCATGACTCCAATCCCATTTCATTTCTGTAATAATGAATACAGGAAGAATACCCATTTTTTGTGCACTAACTGCTGCTTCAAGAAGTGCTGTAGTTTTACCTGTATCTGAGTGTCCTCTTAGAAGAGTAATATGTCCAACTGGAATACCTGGGATTTGTAGTGTTTCTTGAAATGCTTGAGAAAGTGGAATCCATCTTTGCTCTTTAAATACTACGCTAGTTGAAAGGTTTTTACCTTTTTTAAATTTTTCTAAACTTGAAATGTCTTTGATTGCGCTAGACACGGCGCCTGTAACTGATTTTGCCATACAAAACTTTTAGTTAAAAAACCCCAACCGAAGTTGGGGATTTGATTAGATATCGAAAAGATCATCAATTGCCGAATCTACACTTGGCTTAGTCGTATTTAACGTATACTGACCTTGTGCTGGCTTTTCCCATGGAAGATCTCCTTGAGGTTTAGCTTCTACAGCATCAGCTTGTTCTTTTAATTCTTCTTCTGGATTAAGATGCTTAAGAAGTGCTTCTTTCATCTCATCATAAGAATATCTTTTAAACTGACCTAAAGGATCTGGTTGTGTTTCAAGCCAAAGCTTTACTTTATCTGCATCTTCAGAAAGCGGAGTAGATTTTGTTCTAACTCTAACAGTAGATGTATTATACATCAATCCTGTTGTTTCTTTACCGGCAGTTTCAACTGTAATGTCACGACCAGTAATTGGATCAGAATAATCTCCTACATCCTCATCTTCTGCAATTGAAAGCAAATCCATGTAAACTTGTTTACCAAATTCCCAAAGACGAACACCTTTGTCTTCTTCACCACGAACAATCACAGGTGCAAATACACGCATTTTTGGTTCAAGCTTTTTAGCTAGTTGCCAATTGTCACGTTCACTTGACTTGCGAAGTCCTTGTGCAAATTCAACAATAGGATCTTTTTCATTAAAGTTAGACAAACTGATCATGGTACGATTGTTAATACCATAATGCATGTAGACTTCTTTAAATGGATTTTGTTTATTAAACACAGAAGGTACAATACGTACTGAGTGTTTACCCACGGTAGGCCTCCAAATAGTTTGGCTTAGGTCTTTCTTTTGTCCTCCACGTGGATTTTGTAGAGCCGACAATCTTGATTTGATAACTGATATATCCATAATATAACTAATTTCGATAAATGTAAGACAGAAAAGATAGATAGAAAAATTAATCTTTCTAGTTAAATAGCAACTATCTTATGGATAGTAGTATTAAGCCTTTTTAGGTCTTCGCCTTGAGTTAACAAGATTGAATTCTTGTAATCAGGCCAATTAATAGGAAATGTAGAATCTAAAACACCATTATTTAAAGTCTTGATTAAAGTATTCAAGGCATTTATAGTGTATAAAGTATTAGACTCTTTCTTTCTGTGAAGTAAAATTGTATTAGGTAGAATTCTAGTCTGGCCTCCTTCTATCTCAATATTATATGTACACATATATTCTTCTGAGTCTGGGGAAGCCAAAACAAAGATTTTTTTATATAGGATTGTGTACTCTCTATTTATGTCTCTTAAGGTATCTTCTAAAGACTCCTTTGGAGAGAAAGTACAAAAAAGTTTATTCATAATCGATTCAGATGTTATTTCCAAAAATTCCTCATTTCTCATAACCTTAATTTACTGTTAATAAATATTGATAATGTGTTAGAAAGCATAGTTTACTCCATACTTATGTTTAACTACCATATTATTACCTTCTAGGATTTGTTTAATCTTTTTTAGTAAAGGTTTACCATCTTCTTGAGAAAAATCAAATAAGAAAGAATCATAAGTAATTAGTATTAATTTTGTCTTCTTTTTACTAAGAAGCTTATTTACCTCTAGGATTTTATATATATTTTCTTTTGTCTCTAGATTCTGGACAATATAGTTAAATAATTTTAATTTATTCATTCCTGGTAGCTTCTTTAATATTCTGCCTGTAGGCAAAATCAAAGCTTTATGGGCATTGTATTTCTTCCACTCTTGTTCTATAAATTGGTCTAATGCCTTAAAGAACTCTATATGTTGGTATTGCTGTTCTATACCACCATAAAGCTGCTTGAATGTAATGGCCTTTGATTCTTTATACTGTTCATCTGTGAGCTCGGTGGTATTGAAATATGCGCGTCCCAGATAGTTATGCATAGACTCTTTAGGAGGTTCGAATCCTATAAGGCCAGATATTAGTCTTAAATGATATGCATCAAAGTCAAACTCTACCAAATAGTCATTTTTAGGCACAAAACATTCTCTAAAGTCTTTATCTTTAGGTATTGCTAGAAAGTTAACACTATTGAAAGAATTGGTAGGTCTAGCTGTTAAATTATAAAGATTATAATAAGAATATATTGTGTCTCCTAAAAGTGAATATTCTTTATGTTGGAATTGGTACTTTTTATTTAAGCAACTAAGATCAACTTTTATTCCAGCTTGCTCAACAGTTTTATATGCATCAACCAGTTTGTCTTGAAGTTCAATGTCCATTTCAAGTTCAAAGTAGTCTTTTACCATTTGATATAAACATTCGCATCTCTCGTAATGTTTAGAAATAGGAATTATTTCATTTATAGTAGGTAAAATAGGATGCTTAATATAAAAGTCCCTATGCACTGGTGTATTGCATTCAAAAGAACTATATTCATTATTTTTATCTAAACAGATAAATTGTACATCAATAGAATTAGATAGATCTAAAAAATAAGAGTGCATTTTCTTATCAAGAAGATAAATCTTATTATGTTTTTGTAAGAATTCTTCAACTAATTTAAGATCTAAACTAAATCCTTCAGAGTGGTTAATTACAAATATATATCCTTTACTAGAATTATTATAATAAATTAAACTTACTCTAGCTAATTTTGGATGGTAATAATCATTTGAAGTAACTACTTGAATAAATGCCTGATCAGACATTTCTAGACGACTCAACTGTTCTTTATCTTCAATAATGAAATACATAACCTGTTATTAACTACTAATATACAAAAACTATTTGTATATAGAATAATCTATTTACATAGTAGGTCTTGCAAATTTTGTATAGTCTCCACCAATAAACTCTATTATGCCTAAAAAGTTTTTATTAGCAGCTTCAGTAAGTCTTTTATTTGTTTCAATAATACCTGGTATTATATTATATTGTGACTTTCTTGTATTATTTAAAGGACCTGTTAATTTCCAGAGTATAGTACTTACTTGATATAATCTAATATCATAATCTGTTTCTCCATTTACTATATCATTATACTCTTCTCTAGATATTTCAATTATATAACCTTTTTGATTTTCTTTCTTTGTAAAGTATCTAGTAATATAACCCCTAGTATAATCTTCTTCCGATGGCTCAGGAAAAAAAGATGTAGGTTGACCTTGTAGTCTATTAGAGGTTATATTTATTTTTAATCCTAAATCTTCTTTAAATTTACTAGGTAAAAATAAATCATTAAATGCAGGATCTCCTTTTAATAATCTTGATCTAGTTAATTTTTCATTAGGACCTGTTTGAGGATCAGGTCCTGAATAAAATTCTCCATCTATTGTTTCATAATATTTTCCAGAATAAGGAATTCCATTAATAAAAAATTCTTCTCCATTAGTAGTGAGATTATTTATAGTTGCGTATGATGGATAATACCTTAACATATTTTATATATAATTAAATTTTTAACTATAAGGGCTTCCTGACATACCCGCATAATACCAATTTCTTAATTTTTGTCCTTCTGCAAGTCTCTTTTTAAGTATTTGAGTTCCAGCTTCTATATTATCTTTAGCATTAAATATATCTCCATTAGGAACATATTTTTTAAACTCAGTATCACTTAATGCAAATATACCTTTATATGTAGCATTTCCTGACGTTGGTTTAAATCCTGATTCTGAGTATGCAACATATTTTAAATAGTCTGCAGGAACTCCATATCTACTTGCCGCGTCATCTATATATTGAATAACTGTAGCGTTTTGCGCAAGCCTACTATTAGAATTAGCAGAATTATATTTTTCTTCAAATTGATATTTTTTATATAATAAAAAGTTTGCGGGTGTGTATAAAGGACTTAAAGTTCCTCCTGCTTGAGAAATTACGCTTTGGAAATTTCCTCCAACATTTCCTGAGCTTGCCGCACCTGCATAATTTGGATCAGATTTTCCAAACATATTATATTGAATACTGCTTTTACCTGGTCTATCACACCCATATTTTACTCCTGTATAGCTTGGATCTTTGCCAGAATCCATTATAGGTACTTTTAAAGATGCAGCTTTTAAAATTGATGGAGCTCCGCAACTTCCTTGATTATGTAATAAGTTGGCAAACCAATATAATTCTTTATCTCCTGACAATCCTGTAGCATCGAAACTACCTGCAGGACCTCCACCAACACCTTGAATAGATTGATTAGTAGCATTAACTCCAAATTGACCTTTTCTTTCTTCTATTCTTTCAACGTTTCCTTTAAATTCTGTTTTATTTTTTAAAAATATCATATTAGCTCTAATAGAAGTGTCCCATTGATTATTTTCTATTTTGTGAGTTAGTCCAACTGTAACAAATCCTACATTACGTGTTCTATCTTTAGAAAAACCTTCTGTTTTTCTTGCTGTATATGTATAAGGTAATAATTTATCAGGTATAGTAAATGCTTGCCCCATATTAAAACCAGATATACCATCTGTAGTAAGATTAACAGAAACTGGAATCATAAACGATGCTCTTGTTGGATAATCATCATTTTTTATAATTGCCATTTTCTCTATATAATAGTTAGTAGCATGAGCTACGGTAGTTTGTGATGGATTGATTTTACTATAAAAATCAGATATTGTACTATTAAATTGAGCTGCAGAATTTTTTATTGCCTCATTATTTTTTTTATCATCTTTACTGCCTGTGGGAGGAAGTTTATCTGTTATATATCTATCAATAAAATTTGTATTTATAAATCCAAAAGAATCACCATTAGTAGATAGTGTAGCTTTATTGGGTATTGTAGAATTTGCAGATATTGCAAGCATATTAGATAACTTACTACTAATTTCTGATTTTATTTCTATAGATTTTGCTATAGAGTATTTTCCTAGTAAGGGAAGTTCTGTTATATTGTCTTTATCTTTTGGAAGAGCCTCTAGTTCTTCTTCATTTCCAAGAGTCGGTAATACTTGATCATCAACTATTTGATATGTATTTGCTTGATCATTATAAGAAAGTCTGAACGCATTAAAATTACCTAAAGACTTATTTACATCTGTAAGTATTTGTTCTAAAAACGTTTTTAGATAAACTGCATTGCTTCCATCTTTATGACTATATTGTTGAACTAATTGAACTAAATAATCTATATTTAATAATATATTCATTAACTTACCTCTATATACATTTCCTATTTCTTTATTTGATTCACCAGATATAGGTTGCTCATCAAATTTAAGTTTAGGTAATTGACCACTTAAAAGATCTTGTGTTTTAGGATTAAATAAAGCAACAGGCTCTTTTAAACTTATAGATGTTTCATCATTAGAAAGTATATCTTTATCAAATAAACTTTTAAAATCTTCAAAACTTCCTTCAAAAGGAATTAAGCATGTCCATGGATCTGTAGTTAAATGTTTACTATTAGTAAGACAAAAATTTAATTCAGGATTAAAATCTATATAAATTAAAGGTGTTTGGAATTGAGAATCTTTTTTTGTATCATAAATAGTACATGAATGATTTAAAATCATTAGTAATTGCCCCAATGTTATATATACTGGATGATTAGTGACAGTTCCTTTTATGATCTCTTGATTAATTTGATAAGGAACTACATATGCTTTTAATAATTCTTTAAAATTAACTGGTTCTAAATCATTTATAAAAGCTTTATTTCCCATTAAACTAGTAGCAAATCCGTATTTAGAATTTATTTTAAATCTAGTTTTAGGATCCATTGTTCCTACTTGTGTGTATTCAGAATCATTTATATTTTCACTAAATACTAAATCATTAATAAATTTAGAAAATATACCAGAAGAAAATATTTGGTTTAAAAAAGGTTTTTTTGATTTATTATTATTAACATCTATAGCATTAACTTTATCTTTAGGATCCCATAAATCTAATATATACGTAGTTTTACCTATATCTAAATCAGGAGTGCTTGTTTTATTTATAGCTTTATTTAAAGCATGAACTTGAATAGTTCTTAACATTATTTCTAATGAAGATTGATAATTAAGTGATTGCTTTATTTGAGTTGCTATAGCATTTATATCAGGTTTTGGAGGAGTTGTTGCTACAGCGGCTGCAGTACTTTGTATTTGATTTTGATTTGTTAGATTTTGTTGTACTACTACTGGAGAAATTGCATCTTTAGGACTTATTAAATCTGTTTTATCAGTTATAGAAAGTGAAGATAGTATAGATAGGTCGCTAAAAGTTACTTTTAAAGTTAAATAATATTTTCTATCTTCATTAATAGTTTGATTAATAGCCCCGCCTGTTTGATTTGTTCCTGTTCTTTTTTGTTTTTGTTCAGTAAATATAATTTCTATTTCTGTTTCTGCTATAAATGTACCAGTATTATCATTACGATTTAATCCTGATCTATAAGGTTCATTTTCTACAGAAGTTATTTTCCATTTAGTTTGATTATTTACTACTGTTGATTTTATTAAATCTTGAACTTTATCAGATTTAGAAAGAAGATTTGCATTTGGAACTACCCATCCTGCTGAAAGTTCTGTTTTAGGACTATAATCATACTGTAATTTTATAGAATAAGGTTTTCTATTTATTCCGCTATATTCTACTTCTATATCATAATCTTCATTTAAAAAAGTTCCCTCTTCTAAATTTCCTCTTTCATTATATATTATTCCAACTCCACTTGACAAATCACTAGAAACAGGTTTTAGGTTTCCATTTTGATCTCTATCAGATTTATTCAAAGGAGAAAAAATATTTTTTCCAATTCCTAAAAATCCAGTAGTATTATTTTTTGTTTTACTTAATCCATTAAGTAGTAAATCAACAAAGCTATTTCCTGTAGAGCTAAAAGATGGTAATTTTTCTATAGCTGCAAAATTTAACGTGGCAATAATTTCTTTATTAGAATCTATTGGTATTAAATTTCTAAATTTGTCTATTGCAAAATAATTAAATTTTCCTTGACCTTCTATTAAATAGTATTTTTCTTGTAAAGAAGATTCTATAGATTTTGGATTTTTTGCTTTATTTAAAACAGATTGAAACGTAAACTGATCGGCAAATGCCTCTTTTCCATTTATATATAAAACATTATTGGAACAACTCCAAGATCCAGATGCAGATAATCCTGTTGTTTGATATTTTCCATCTTTATAAAAATAATAACTTACTCCATTTATTGATGCAAAAACTGCTCTTGGAGCAAATGCTTTAGCTGGGAAACCTGTTCCAGAAATTGCAGCTTCAGATAAATTTTTTACTGATGATCCAGGGAGCGTAGTAAGACATTCGGGAAATTCAGGAGTTACTGTAGGTGAATTTGGATTAGGATTACTTAATGCAGCTTCTCTAGCCAATCTAGCTTGTTCTATATCAATTAAAGTTTTATTTAACCTTAATATTTCTTCTTCTAATAAAGAAGGTAAAGTCCCTGAATTATTTATTTTTATTGAATCACCTAAATATCCTAAACCTAATAATTTTAAACTACAATCAAAACCACCATCTTGATTGTAAGAAAAATTAAAATTAGTAACCATTCCTAACATTGCATCATAATTACCTTCAGTATCTCTTGAATTTTGTGCTATTTTTATATTAATTTCTTCTTTAGTAAGTCCTTGTTGAAAAGGATCTATACTATATAATTCGGTAGATATTATTTTATCCGGAGTTTTATTTTTTGTACTATCAGGATTAGGATAGAAATATGTATGTCCCCATTCAAGAAACATACTAAATCCTAATTTAAAATAAAGAGCGTCTATAATATCTAATTGATCTTTATCCCAACATTTAAAATTAATTGTAGCAGCTCTTACAGATCCAAGTCTACCTTGAGTATCAATAGTAACACTAGTAATACCTGGCATTGGTCTATAACCAAAATCCTGTATTTCTTTATCTCCTAACATTCCATAAGCTCCGCCTTTACCTAAACCAGATCTTAATTGATATGAATTTTTATTAAGATATTTAGAAGTACCTCCAAATAAAATAAAGTTTTTTGCAAGACTAGTTGAATCTGTTACATATTCTTCACCTACTAGTCTTTTAAAATAAGTAAGATCTTCTTCTGATTGTATATCTATTGATGATACTAATCTTACCCAAGCTGTCTTATTTGCTACAAATAAAATATTATCAGTATCTTTAGAATCTTGAGCAGTTTTTCTAGATCTAGTTTCTAACTGTTTTAATACCCACGCAGGTATTTGAGCACCTATTATATTTGATATTTTGTTATCTAATCCTTGGGCCATAACTATTTTAAAATATTTATTTGTTTATATTGATTAATGACACTTGATAAATCAGAAGGAATTCTTAATTGCATTCCTGGTTCTAAATATAAAGAATCACCTGATAAAGCATTTGCTGAAGCAATTACCCACCAAAAACTAGTATCTCCATAAAAATCAAAAGCTAAAAGATCTAATCTATCTCCTAATACCGATATAACATAACTATCATCATTAGATAATGGTATATCTGGATAAATATTATTTGAATAATATCTTTTTCCAGTATTGTCTTTTGTTATTTCTATATTTTGATATCTATAATTCACTATTTTATGAATTTAAATTTGGAAAAGGATTTGGTTTGAATGAATTTTTTTTATTATTTGCTTGATAAAAAGCAGATTTAATAGAATAATCAAAAGATAGTTTAGGATCAAATTGATTAGTTCTAAATGTAGTTTCTATTTGTCTTGTACTAGAATCTAATCTTTCTGTATTAATATATCTTCTACTAGTAGATATTTCTTTTCCTGGATCTATGAAACTATTTTGACTTTCAGGAGGGCCATATTTTACATTAGCTATTAAAGCAGCTACATTTGTAGAAGTAGTAGTAACTTCTTCAGATGATCCACCAAAATTATCAGTTGCATCTTTAATTGAGGTAGTATTTTTAATAACATTAATACTAGCTCTTTTAGGAAGTATATCCATAATAGGTTTAAATGATATCGCAATATCTAAAACTTGCGGTAATTGAGCTATATCTCCTATTTGACTTTTTTCTAAATTAATTTCCCAAGGATAGTTATTATCAACAGTAACATTCACACTTTCTAAAAATCCTGGTACTCTATAAAGATAATCTCCTATTGTAACTCTAACTATAGGTGCTCTCATAATTCCAGATTGAGGACTATAATCTGGATAAACTTGACTTATTAAAGCATTTACTTTATTATATAAAGGCTTTAATTCTTGTCTAGATCCTGCAGCAACTCTAAATGAAAAACTTATAGTTCTATCAAAACCTTGATATGTATAAAAGTTTTCACCTCTACCCATATATTTAAAAGCATTTAATGCTGCAGAATTATTATCAGTTAATCCCGCTGTTAAAAATGCTCTAAAAAATAAAGCCATTGAAAGAGAAGTATTATCATTAGATATTGCTTCAAAAACAAATTTAATCAAATCATCAGTTCCTTCTTTACCTGTTTCCCAAGGTGCTTGATTATTATTAAATACAAATAAAGGAGCGGAGTTCATTTTGTCTCTATAAACTCCAGGATTTACATAAAATCTAGTATCTATTTGATCAGTACCCCAAGGAGTATATGTACCAGCTAAATCAGGAAGCTCATCTCTGAAATCTTTTACATTATAACTTATTTTATTTTGTATTTCTTTTACATTAGATTGTTGGGCTCTTAATTGATCATATACCATGGCTTTTTGAGAACCCGTTTTAGTTCCTAATTTAGTAGTATCTACTGCTCTTTTTACTGTAGTTACACCTATACCATAAGTAGATCCAGGACCTCCCCAATATTGAAATATAAAATTTTTATTTAAAGATATTCCTAAAGTATTTACTGTATTTATATTTTCTATTTCATTAGCACTAGCTATTTGTGGTAAATTACTACTCATTTTAAGATCATTCAAAATAAGTAATCTATTATTTAGACGTTGATTATCTATATTTTGAGCATTAACTATATCGTAATAATGTTTTTGAAAAGGATTAAATGGTAATAGACCATGTCTAATTGCATGTGCTCCTGTTCCAGAAGCTCCTACTTGTGCTAATGTATTTAAACCTTTATTATAAACTCTAGTATTTTCTAAAAGTCCAGGAAGTGTTGCTGATTGTCCAAAACCATATAATGTATTTCCTGTTTCTATTTTAGGATTAGATAGTTGTAATCCAATTTGTTTCTCTATAAAAGCTTTACCTCTAGGGGCATCTTCAAAAAATTTTCTAATTCTTGTTTTATCTATTTCACTAGATAAAGTAAAAGTTTGTGTTCCTATATTAAATTTAAGATCTCCACCACGAATAGGAAAATCTAAATTGCCAGTAGATCCAGGTCTAAAAATAGGCCTAAAAGTTCCTGTTGCATTAAGTACATCAGGGATAGCTGTTTGAATATAAGGTAGACCTGAAGAACCATATCCAGGTTGATCATTACCAAACCTTAGAGTTTTTAAATTAGTTTTTAAGTCTATTAGTGGCATTATATTATCTTTTATTATTGACCAGTATTCATTTGTCCTGGTGTATTATCTTGGTTACCTTCTTTAGTTATAGTATTTACCATTACTTTTGCTGTTACAGGTTCAACACTAATATTATTAGTATTATATATAACAGGAGCTTTTGCCATACTCATACTAGTATCTTCTTTTTTAGATGAACTTTCTGATTTTAATTTATCTTTAGCAGCACTTTCACTTACATTATTATTATTTTGTTGCATACCTCCCTCACCAAATGATCTTATTTGTTCACCCATAGTAATAGCGCCAGATTTTATACTATCTATAAACGCGTCTGGTATTTGTCCAAAAGCAATATAATCAAGGCCTTCTAATATATAGTGGGCTGCGGTTCCTATAAACTCAACAGCATCTGCAAAAAAACCTTTTATTTGTTGTAATATTTCTCTAACATTTTCAGGTTTAGAAACATAATCTATAAAAGCTTTTACTTTATCTAATATACCTGATTCCATAACAAAGCTTACAATAGACTCTTTTATTTTTTCTATCATAGCAGCTAACTTCTCTTGTGTAGAAGCATTTACCATGCTTTGATACGCCTGTTCACCAATTGCTTCAGATAAAGCTTTTTCATTTTTATATTTTTCTAATCCTAATCTTAATTGTTCCCTAGCACTATCACCTTGTTTTGCTCCTAATTTAGCAAGTAGTTCTTGCTGCCTTAGCATATCTCCCATTTGATCTCTAGACATTCCAAATGCAGATGCTAAAGAATCAGCTTGAATACGATTAAGTTTTAAAAAGTCTTCTGTTGATCCAACTTGCTTAGTTATTTCTGCTGCTGCAGTAGCTATGTCATTATTTAAAAAAGCTTCTCTTGCTTTAGTTAAATTAATTTCTTTTCCTGTTAATAATTGTGCTTCAAATTCTTTTGATATAGATGACTCAAAATCTAAGAATGAATCTGCTATAGAATCTAATTGTTTTAATTCCATACCCATTGATTTAACAGTGAGTAAGGATTTAGTTAGTTGCGCTGGGTATTTTGCAAATTGTAAACCTAAATATCCACTTTGTCCAGCGGCTTCTTTTAATATAGCTTGATATTGAAAACTTATACCCGTTGCTCTTCTTAATCCAACTACTTGAGCTAATACAGCATTAGTAGCATCTTGACCAGATATTTTTGAAGTCTCTGCTAATTTAGTTCTTGTATCTAATTCTAAACCTGCAAATTCTTTTAATTTAATATTTTTTGCAAGAATTTGACCGCCTAAATTATTTGTAATACCTAAAGTAGTTGCTAATTCTGCTTGAGATTCAAGCATTTTTTCTGCTGTTATAAAAATGTCTCCATTTGTAAAAGACATTTCTCTATAAGATCTAGCTAAACTTCTTGCTGCATTTGCACTTAAATTTAATTGTCTTCCTATTTTAACTGCATGATCATCTACACCTAGCATTAAATCTAAAACAGCAGCAAAACCATCAACTAATCCGCCTAATAAACCTCCTACAAATGGTATCTTTCTAGCTAAATCAGAAACATTACTAGCAAGGTCTCTAACAAGAGTTCCTGAATGCTTACTCATTCCGGCTAAATAGTTTCCTGCTTTTGCGGCACCATTGCCTACCATATCAAGTCCTGCTTTCACTCCTTTATAGGCAAGTCCTACAACTCCTAAAGCTGCGCCATACTTAAATACTGGATCTGTTTTAAAATTATCAATTGCTCCTCTTCCTATAGCCTTTAAACCAACTTTAGCTACATTGAACTTATCTTTAAAAGTACCGGATGCTCTTCCTGTTGCTAATGCTTCTACTGTTAATGCTTTTTGGCGTAAAACCATTTGTGCTTGAACTTCTTCTCCAAGTTTAAACTTTTCTGCTAAACCTCCAATTAATTTTCCAAGAACTCCAGAATTTTGTTGTGATCTTTTTTCAAAATCTTCTTGAGCCTTTAATTTTTCATTATTAGATTCAAATAGTTCATTATTTTTCTTAGCTTGAATATAAGCTGCTTGCTCCAAGTTTAATCCTCGTTGCATAGTAGCAACTTCTATTTCTTTGTTTTTTACAGATTCTTCTGCTTGAGCTACAATATTTTTTGAATTAATATAATCTTGTTGATCTACACTAAATGACTGTTGTTGTAAGGCAATTTCATCTTTTAATTTACCTAATTTTTGTTCATTAAAAGCTAAATCTTTTTTTGCATTATTGCCTTTTTTATCACGTAAAGTAGCAATATATTCTTCTAATTTTCTTTGATCTTCTAATTTATCAAAATACTTAGCTACGGATTTAAACTCTTCTTCTTTAGTTGTTTTTAGTTTATTTTCTAATCCAAAAGATTCTGCTTTTTTTGACAAATAATCATCTTCTAAATTACCTCTTTCATCTAAAGCTTTTAAATATGCATCTGCAATTTTAACTTGTTCTGATTCTAAACCGCCTAATTTTTTTGTAGATTCATTAAGCTTTATTTTATTAATGTTTTGTTTTATCAGATTATTTGTTATTTCATGCTGAACTTGTCTTATATTGATTGTTGTATTACTATATGATTCTAATTTAGCCGCAATAGTATCATGATGCTTTATGGATTTTTGTAACTCTCTTATGGAGTCTCTTAAAATATCTCTATAATCACCTTCTAATCGGAGTTGTTCTTTTAGACTATCTAAAAGCTCTTTTCCTGTAGACCTAAGTTGATTAGATCCTTGTGCTCCTGGTGTATTTTGATTCTCGTTAGCCATTTATTAGTATTACCTACGAATAAATATTTACTTTTTGTTTTTTACTTTGGAAACAAAGGATGGCTGATCTAACTTATTTTTTACGGCGTCTGGTATTTTAAATTTAGACATATCAGTTTTTTCAGTAACCTGTTGACGGCTTTCGTCACGCATCTGTTCTATCTTTTCTAGATATTCTGATATCTTTTTTAGATTAAAACGCCTTTTAGGAATATCCATATTCCAAACCTCAGAATAGGTAAATCCTCCACCACCGTGGTAAGTTAATTCAAAAACCTCTGTCATGAATGCGGACCTATAGTCCGCTCCCGGGAAAAAAGAA
>JACCDW010418502.1_pt1 | contig 17328 bp, 18 predicted proteins | sample 7449781 | NCBI WGS metagenome assembly JACCDW01 (sample SAMN15323449, study PRJNA562643) | freshwater metagenome | isolation source: river surface water | place: USA:Blue River Watershed | collected 2017-08-18
ACTCTCAGAAATACGCTTCAATATTGCATGCAAGTATTCATTATAAATAGTCTTTTATCAACACTTCGGCTATCTGCACCGAGTTCAGCGCGGCGCCCTTGCGTACGTTATCCGATACCACCCACATATTCATGCCATTCGGGTGGGAGATGTCAGCGCGGATACGTCCAACGAAGACCGGATCCTTCCCAGCGGAGTCCCCAACGGGCGTCGGATAACCGCCTGGCTTGCGTTCGTCCATCAGCACCACTCCCGGCGCATTGCCAAGAAGTTCATGCACTTCATCCACTGTAATCGGCGTACGTGTCTCGAAATGTACTGCCTCCGAATGCGAGAAGAACACCGGCACACGAACGCAAGTCGCATTCACCTGCACGCTGTCGTCACCAAGAATCTTCTTGGTTTCCCAGACCATCTTCATCTCTTCTTTGGTATAGCCATTGTCGAGGAATACGTCAATCTGCGGCAGCACATTGAAGGCGATCTGCTTGGGATATACGTTGCAGGTCACCTGGCGCCCGTTCAGAAGATCAGCAGTCTGCTTTGCCAGCTCCTCGATTGCTTCCTTGCCAGTGCCAGACACTGCCTGATAGGTCGCGACGTTGATACGGGTAATCCCGACCTTGTCATGAATCGGCTTGAGCGCCACCAGCATCTGAATCGTCGAGCAGTTCGGGTTGGCTATGATGTTCCTATTCTTGTACTCGGCAATCTTGTGCGGATTCACTTCTGGCACGACCAGCGGAATATCGTCCTCGTAGCGGAAATGCGAAGTATTGTCTATGACGATGCAGCCTGCCCTGCCCGCCTTTTCTGCATACTCGGCAGACACGCTGCCGCCGGCAGAAAAAAGGCCGATCTGTGCCTGACTGAAATCAAAATCTGCCAGATTCAACACGGTGATGGGCTTTCCTTTGAACATCACCTTGCTGCCAGCCGATCTCTCGCTCGCCAGTGGGAACAACTGGCCGACTGGAAAGTTTCTCTCTTCCAGAATACTGATCAGTGCTTCACCCACCGCACCGGTTGCCCCTACAACTGCCACATTAAACGTCTTCATTTCCGCCTTCCCATTCATTTAAATTGATCTGTTTTCTTGATCAGCAGTTCGGTTAAACCCCGAAATACCAAGGTGATGCTTCTTTCCAGCGCTTCTCGAATGCCGTGATATCGTCCGCGTCTTGCAAGGTCAACCCGATATCGTCCAGACCATTCAACAGGCAATACTTGCGAAAGCTGTCAACGTTAAAGGCAATTGAAGCCCCTGAGGGGCGAATGATGACCTGCTTCTCCAGATCCACAGTCAGGGTGTAACCTTCCTGAGCCTCTACCTCCAAAAACAACTCATCAACTATTTTTCTATCCAGAACAATAGGTAATATTCCATTTTTGAAGCAGTTATTGAAGAAAATATCGGCATAGCTCGGTGCGATAATGATCCTGAACCCATAGTCATCGAGCGCCCAGGGGGCATGTTCACGGCTTGATCCGCAACCAAAATTCTCGCGAGCCAGCAGCACGGATGCGCCTTTGTAGCGCGGCTGGTTCATCACGAAATCCGGGTTCAGCGGACGCCCGCTGTTGTCACGACCAGGCTCCCCTTTGTCCAAGTATCGATGCTCATCAAACAAATTGACACCGAACCCACTGCGCTTGATGGACTTCAGAAACTGCTTCGGAATGATGAAGTCTGTATCAACGTTTGCCCTGTCCAGCGGCATTACCAATCCGGACTGCACTGTAAATTTTCTCATCTTCAATACTCAGTATTCGTTAATTTTCAATTAATTGAGATCAACTCATCAATTTATCTATCAAGAGTAAGCAGGATATCCCGAACGTCGACAAAGTGGCCGTGGACCGCCGCTGCTGCCGCCATGGCCGGGCTGACGAGGTGGGTACGACCACCAAAACCCTGCCTGCCCTCAAAATTACGGTTGGAAGTCGACGCGCAGTGCTTGCCCGCACCCAGCTGGTCAGCATTCATCGCCAGACACATTGAGCATCCTGGTTCGCGCCATTCCAGCCCCGCTTCGATAAAAATCTTGTCCAATCCTTCTGCTTCAGCCTGCTTCTTCACCAGACCGGAGCCGGGCACCACCAGCGCCATCTCAACATTGGCGGCGACCTTGCGCCCCTTCACTACGGCGGCGGCAGCGCGCAGGTCCTCGATTCGCGAGTTGGTGCAGGAACCGATGAAGATGCAGTCCAGCTTGATGTCTGTCATGCGGGTGCCGGGGGTCAACCCCATGTATTTCAATGCCTGACGCATGTTGTCACGGCGACTGGGATCAGTTTCCTTCTCCGGATCAGGCACTTCACCTGTAATCGGTGCCACCATCTCCGGCGATGTTCCCCAGGTCACCTGCGGAATGATGTCCGCGGCGTCCATTACAACGACGCGGTCGAAATGCGCATCTGCGTCGCTGACCAGTCCACGCCACGCAGCGGCAGCGCGCTCCCACATGTCACCTTTCGGCGCGAAGGGGCGGCCCTTGATGTAATCCAGTGTTGTCTGATCGACGGCGATCAGTCCGGCGCGTGCGCCAGCTTCGATTGCCATGTTGCAAACGGTCATACGCCCTTCGACACTCAAGGAACGAATAGCCTCACCACCAAACTCTATGGTGTAACCAGTGCCACCGGCAGTCCCGATCTCGCCGATGATGGCCAACACGATGTCCTTGGCGGTCACGCCCGGATTCAGGCGCCCATCCACACGGATCAGCATATTCTTCATCTTGGTCTGCAACAGGCATTGGGTGGCCATGACGTGCTCCACCTCGGACGTGCCGATCCCATGCGCCAGCGCTCCCAGCGCGCCGTGGGTAGACGTGTGGGAGTCTCCACACACGATAGTCATACCAGGAAGAGTTGCCCCCTGCTCCGGCCCGACCACATGCACGATGCCCTGACGAATATCATTCATATCGAGTTCGAAAATGCCGAATTCGCGACAGTTGTCGTCCAGCGTCGTCACCTGAATGCGGGAGATGGGGTCGCGAATACCTTCCAGCCCCTGCCGACGTTCTTCCTTGGTCGTGGGAATGTTGTGATCAGGAGTGGCAAAGTTGGACTCTGCACGCCAGGGGCGACGACCCGCCATACGCAAACCATCAAAGGCTTGCGGCGATGTCACCTCATGAATCAGCTGTCGGTCGATATAGATCAGCGCAGTGCCATCATCACGCTGTTTGACCAGATGAGAATCCCAGAGTTTGTCGTACAAGGTTTTACCAGTCATAAGAAATTACCAATTGAACAGTCACGATATTAGGTAGAAAAACTATACTCGCCCGCATTGCATAACCAAAATGAAACTATTTTATCTTCCGTATAGAAATCAGTAATCGAAAGTGTCAGCCGGGTGCAGCACCGATCACCGGCACTCCCGATACCACTCCATGATTCTGTGCCCGGTGCCGCAGCAGGTGGTCCATCAGAACGATGGCCAGCATCGCCTCGGCAATAGGCGTTGCACGGATACCGACACAGGGATCGTGACGGCCCGTGGTAATCACTTCCACAGGATTGCCGTGAGTATCGATGGAACGGCCAGGGATCCGCAGGCTCGAAGTTGGCTTCAAGGCGATGCTCGCTACAATGTCCTGCCCCGATGAAATTCCACCCAGTACACCGCCGGCGTTGTTGGAGAGAAACCCTGCAGGGGTCATCTCATCGCGATGTTCGGTGCCCTTCTGCTCGACACAGGCAAACCCTGCCCCGATCTCCACGCCTTTGACTGCGTTGATGCTCATCAGCGCGTGTGCAATGTCGGCATCCAGGCGGTCGAAAACCGGCTCACCGAGACCCACCGGCACTCCGGATGCCACCACGTTGATGCGAGCGCCGATCGAGTCGCCTTCCTTATTGAGCGCGGCCATGTAGGCTTCCATTTCCGGCACCTTGGTGGCGTCCGGGCAGAAGAAAGGATTTCTGTCCACTTCATCCCAGTCGAATCCGTCTATGCGGATGGGACCAAGCTGACTCATGTAGCCGCGCACCTGCACACCAAACTGTTCAAAGAGATACTTCTTGGCGATGGCGCCGGCAGCAACCCGCATGGCCGTCTCGCGGGCAGACGAACGCCCGCCGCCGCGATAGTCGCGAATGCCGTATTTCTGCTGATAGGTATAGTCCGCATGAGCGGGACGGAACTGGTCTTTGATCTTGCCGTAGTCTTTGGAGCGTTGATCGGTATTCTCGATCAGCAGCCCTATGGGAGTGCCAGTGGTGCGACCCTCGAAGACTCCCGAGAGGATGCGCACTTGATCGGCTTCCTGACGCTGGGTCGTAAAACGGGAGGTGCCGGGCTTGCGGCGATCCAGATCTCGTTGCAGATCCTCTTCAGTGAGCAGCATCCCGGGCGGACAACCATCGACGATACAACCAAGCGCGGCGCCATGGCTTTCACCAAAGGAGGTGACGGTGAATAGCTTACCTATCGAGTTTCCGGACATCGCTCAATCCTGTGGGTGTCTGCACGCCTTGAACCAAGGGCGGCGAATTGTACACCAAAGCATTTCGGGTTACGAATCTGCACACTTTCACACTTTAGAGCTCAATTCCCAACCCGAAAGCATTCAAATCAGATGGGGACTGGCTTCTCGAAGTTGGCGTGCAGTCAGCCTGCAAACACCTTCACCACCCTGTGCAAATTCAAGCCATAGAAAAGGCACAAGAGGAAGCCTTTGTGCCAGAGCCTGCCATGAATAACCGACTTCCATGATCAGCACCCCATCTTCGCTCAGGTATTGCGGCGCCTCGCGCAGGATGCGAAGTGGAATCTCCAGCCCGTCGTCAGCCGAGACAAGCCCCAGCTCCGGCTCATGGCGATACTCCTCCGGCAATTCGTCGACTTCCTCTCGGGAGACGTAAGGAGGATTGGTCACAATCAAGTCATATCTCTCGCCAAGGCCTTCAAACAGATCACCCTGAACAATACGCACCCGCTCTTCCACCCCGTGCCGCACCACATTCTCCAGTGCCAGAGCCAGCGCATCTTCGGAAATATCGACCAGATCCACCTCGACGTCGGGGAATGCAAGCGCGCAGGCAATGCCGATGCAACCACTACCGGTGCACAGATCGAGAATTCGCTGCGGCTCGGCGGGCAACAGTCCGGCAAACTCCTCGAGAATCAGTTCCGCAATAGGCGAACGAGGAATCAACACACGGCTGTCAACTTTAAATGGCAGCCCGGCAAACCAGGCCTCACCCACCAGATAGGCCACCGGGAGCCGCTCATCGATGCGCCGTTTCGCAAGATTCAGCATGCGCTCCCACTCTTCGGGCGTCACCACTCTGGACATGATCTTGTCGTCTTCTTCAAAGGACAGCCCCAGCGTGCTGAACGCCAGATAGACAGCCTCGTCCCAGGCATTATCAGTGCCATGGCCATAGAAAAGATCAGCCTCCTCAAACTGTCGACTCAGCTCTTCCAGACTCTCTGCCAGCGTCATGCTGCGCTCCTCCTTCGATCCCATGTGGGTGTCGCCTCTTTGCATTTCTCATCGCGGGGAGCCTGCCCCAGTCCTGGAAAAATAACTTTACCGCACCCCGCCCTGTATCGTACGGTAAGCGCCCGATCAACATTCAGGAATAGCACGCTCCCCCATGACCCCGACAATGGAAAACGCCTACCGGGAAATCATTACCGCCATCGGTGAGGATCTCACGCGCCCAGGCCTTGCAGACACCCCTAAGCGCGCCGCCAAAGCGATGGAATTCCTTATGCGCGGCTATCACCAGAACATCGATGAGGTCATCAACGATGCATTGTTCCCGTCTACCTCAGACGAAATGGTGATCGTGAAAAACATCGAATTGTACTCGATGTGTGAACACCACATGCTGCCCTTCATCGGGAAATGTCATGTGGCCTACATTCCCCGAGGCAAGGTCATCGGCCTGTCCAAGATCGCCAGAATTGTCGATATGTTTGCCAGGCGCATGCAGATTCAGGAAAACTTGACCAAGGAGATCGCCGAAACCATCGTCAGCAAGACTGGCGCGACGGGGGCAGGCGTAATTATCGAGGCACAGCACATGTGCATGATGATGCGAGGCGTGGAGAAACAGAACTCTGTGATGACGACGTCTTGCATGCTGGGAGCGTTCCGCAACAGCCAGAGCACTCGCAATGAATTTCTCTCACTTATCAGCAAGTAACAAACACTTGTAAATGTTGTGCTTGAGACTTTACTGCAGCACCAGCTCTACCCGTTCGGTGCAGGGGCCGGTGTTGCAGGCAGGCGCAAGCGGCCCCACGCCCTGTGCACTGATACGCTCCGCTGCAATGCCTGCTTCGCTGAGCCGCGCGGCGATCAAGGCAGCCCGGCGACGAGACCTTTCCACCTGTGTCTCCAAGGTATCTTCTGCACGCAAGTGCGCCACCACATAAACACGCAGTTGCGGATTCGCGAGAAGCGCCTCTATCACTAGTGATATACCGCTCTCTTCGATCAACTGATCCTGACTGTCAAACTGCAATCCTTGCACCTCAACAACGCCGTCCCGCTCCAAGGTGCCCAGCAATGTCGCTGACGTTGATTCCTGCGCGGGAGTCTGCTGAGAATTATCGAGTCCGGGCAATGTCAGAACATCCAGATGAGCCAGTACTGTTCGATTGCCTCGAGTGATGACATAGAGTGCCGTGTAGATACCGGGACTATCCACATCGGCAGGACGAGTGCTTGCCAGATAGAACTGATCTGTTTCAGGTCCATACAGAACGCGGTTGGCAAAGATGTCGTTAGCCCAGAAGTTGCTGCTGCCACAGGCTCGTCCCTGACAGCGATACAACTCTTCACCGCCACTCAGCAGTTGTGCCGAGAGTCGCGCAAACACATCGGCACCTGAATAACTTGAGGGAATTTCATAGGTAATACGCGTCAACTCGCCTTGTACACGCTCCTCGCGCCCGGCAACGACACGACCGTTGACACGTTGCAAACGCCCCAGCGCCAGCCGGTAATTCGTATCACCAGACTCACGATATTCAACAATACGGGCGCCGGGAAATCGGCTGATGCCTGGATAGTCTGCGGAGCCAGGAACATCGGCTCCTCCCTGAGACCACACAAGAGTCTGCAGGCCCATCGAGATCAAGATCGCAAGCACTGCCCGCAACAACGTCGCCATGGCCTGAGCTCAGGTCTCGTCTGTGTCTGCAGCAGACTCTGCGGCAACAGACTTTTTCCTGACTGAACGTCTGCGCGGAGCAGACGCAGACTCTAAATCGGCCTCCACAGAGGCGCTCTCGCTGACCCAGACTTCGACGTCGGCGTCATCATCTGATGCCTCGGTTTCCGCTTCCGGGTCGCTAGTGCCGACATTGCTGTCAGGATAGGGAGAAAACGGGAATGGTTTGACCTCACTGTTATAAGTCAGAAAATCCAGAATCTGTTTGACGTACAGGCTCAGACTCTTGCCCAACGCACGCAAATTATCATTGTCACTGCCGGTGACAAGGCTGAACAACACCTGCCCCACCGTCACCAGCGTCAGCATCAGGCCAACCACATAGAGCCCGACTACCAGCACGGCCATGAAGAGAACACGCAACCACTGCTCGGGTCGGGATAAATTTTCTACGATGTCGTCGGACATGTTCACTCCTTGGGGTTCAGGGTTTTGGTCTGATTGGCTTCATATTCAACATCGAGTGCCTGCTCACCCAGCATCAGCGAGGCGACGATATTCTTGACTGAGGCGCCTCCGTAAATAATCTGGTAAAGGCCCTTCACGAGCGGCATGTAGACGCCCAATTCGTCTGACTTTTCTTTGACTTGCCGTAGCGTATTGACGCCCTCGGCGACCTGACCTACCGCAGCGACCGCCTGCTCAATGGTCAGCCCCTGCCCCAGCGCTACTCCTATCCGGAAATTGCGACTGAGAGGCGACGAGCATGTCACCACCAGATCGCCTACTCCGGACAAGCCCAGAAATGTCATGGGATCCGCCCCCAGTCTGCGACCAAATCGCGCCATTTCCGTCAAACTGCGCGTCACCAGCATGCTGTTAGTGTTGTGTCCCATGCCCATCGCGGAAGCTAGACCGGCGATGATGGCGTAAATATTCTTGAGGGCGCCGCCCAGCTCCACGCCGAACATATCATCATTCGTGTAGACGCGAAAATACTCGGACTTGAGAACCTTCTGCACCAGCTCCCGCACGGAGGCGTGCTCGCTCGCAATCACAGTTCCCGTCAGATTCTTGGCCGCAATCTCTTTGGCAAGATTCGGTCCGCTCAACACCCCGATACGAGCACCCGGAGATTCCTGCCGCAAAATCTCGCTCATCAGATTGAAGGTACCGGCCTCTATGCCTTTGGTTGTGCTGATCAGGATCGCGTCGCTACGGCAGACCTTTACCACGTCCCTGACGACCTCACGAAAATACGCGCTCGGCACCGCCACGAAGATGACTTCTGCATTGGCAACGGCCTCCTGCATGTTGTGCCTGGCGACGACATTGTCATGCAGGCGATAGCCAGGCAGATACTGGGAATTCTCATGAGTGTGGTTGACCTCGGCCACCAGCGCCTCACTGCGCATCCAGAAGTTCACGCGATAACCATTTTCAGCGATGATGTTCGCGATGACAGTCCCAAAACTGCCCCCCCCAAGAACGGAAACGGTACTCATCGGCATGGTTCAAAAGACTCGATTCAAGCCATCCAGGGCCGCTATGCGATAAGCCTCGGCCATGGTTGGATAATTAAATGTGGTATTGAGAAAGTATTGCATGGTATTGGCCTTGCCTTCCTGCAGCATGATCGCCTGTCCGATGTGGACAATCTCTGAAGCTTGATCACCGAAGCAATGAATGCCCAGTATCTCCAGCGTATCGAAATGGAACAGAATCTTGAGCATGCCAACCTGCTCGCCCGTGATCTGGCCGCGTGCCGTATTCTTGAAGAAGGCTTTACCCACCTCGTACGGAATTTTTTCTGCGGTCAGTTCACGCTCGGTTTTCCCCAGTGTGCTGATCTCTGGAATCGTATAGATGCCGGAGGCGAAGCGGTTGATCTGCCGGCAGGCTTCCGGATCGACAATCGCGTTGGAGGCCGCCCTGCCCTGATCGTAGGACGTGCTCGCCAGTGACGGCCACCCGATGACATCACCCGCCGCATAGATGTTTTCTACAGTAGTCCGGTATTGTGCATCGACTTCCAGCTGCCCACGGGAATTGGGCACCAGGCCGACAGCCTGCAGATTCAGCTGATCGGTATTACCGGTACGGCCGTTTGCCCACAACACGATATCACTCTTGATGCGCTTCCCCGACTTAAGGTGGGTGACCACATGAGTGTCGAAATACTCGAGTCGCTCATACTCCTCGCTGTGCCGACTGCGGACCCCTGCATTGCGCAAGTGATAGCTCAGAGCGTCGGATATCTCCCAATCAAGGAAAGAAAGCAGTGTATCGGCAGGATTGATCAACTCCACCTTGGCACCCAGCCCACCAAAAATGGAGGCATACTCGCATCCGATCACGCCGGCCCCAATGACGGTGACTTTGCGCGGAGAATGATTCAGCCGCAGGATCGTGTCGCTGTCGAAGATGCGCGAGTGGTTGAAATCAACATTAGTGGGGCGGTAAGGTCTGGATCCGGTCGCAATGATGAAATGATCCGCTGTCAGCACGGGGCCCTTGCTGCCCAGGCGTATGGAGTGATCATCGATAAAGGACGCGATCCCGTGCAGAATCTCGATACCGTTCTTTTCGTAGTAGCCACTGCGCAGATGCACCTGCTCGTCGATGATACGCGCAGCGTGTTTCATGATTTGCGGGAAACTGGGTTTGCGTAACGTTGCGAACTCTCTCAGCAAGGGATCGCTGTTGAATTGCATGACCTGCTTTACGCAGTGACGCAGAGCCTTGGAAGGAATCGTCCCGACGTGGGCACAGTTGCCGCCGACCTGATCGCGGTCGGAGATCAGCGCCACCCGCCGCCCCTTCTTGGTGGAGTTCATGGCCGCGGACTCACCCGCCGGGCCACTGCCAATCACGATGATGTCGTAATGATTCTGCCGGGCTACATCCTTGGATCTCACGATAACTGCTTCTCTTCGCACTTGTTCGGATTGCCGCCACAAAGACTGCAACCGGCGTCGACCGCACCGCTGCTCATGCCGCCACAGGAACCTTTAAGAGGTTTGCGCCCCATCATGACGCCGATGGCCATGCCAGCGACCACCAGCACCAGCACTACAAAACTCGCTACGATCGTCGCCATTTTCTACCTCACTGTACCTGTAGATAACTCTCGAATCTCTCGGTGTAACGATCCTCGAAACCGTCGCCAGCGGCGCTTTTCGTGACGAAATAAACCGCCTCATTCAAGCTCTGCGCTAATTCGAAACCCTTCTCTGCACCGAGCACCATGTAAGCCGTGGCCATGGCATCCGCTCGGGCTGTGGTCGCTTCAATCACATAGACACTGGCCAGATTGTGGCTCACTGGCCGCCCGGTCACCGGATCGATCTCATGCGAATAGTGTACGCCGTTGTCTTCGAAATAGTTGCGGTAATCTCCGGACCCCGCCACGGCAATGGATTCCCCATTGGCGTAGAAAATATTGTGAACCTGCGGCGCCGTGTCAACCGGCTTCTCGATAGCAGGCACCCAGGTTTGCCGCCCCGGCTTGTAACCCTTGATACGCAACTCCCCGCCGATTTCGATGAAATAGCTCGCAATACCGAGGCCATCGAAGTACTCGGCGACTTTGTCGACTGCATAACCTTTGGCTATGCCGCTCAAATCAATATAGACATCGGCTGTCTTGAGCAACGTGGAGTTTTCGCTATCGAGTTGCAGATGCCGATACCCAACGCGCTGCAACAAGGAGTCTATCTCCGCCTGACTGGGAACGCGTGCGTCCAGCGCATCGGCCACTGAGGTCTGCGGGCCAAATCCCCAGCGATTCACCAACGGACCGACGGTTACGTCAAACGCTCCACCAGTGAGCTCGCTGATTTCAATTGCCAGATCCAACACCTCAAGCATCTCTGGGGAGATTGCAATTGGGGTGTTGAGTGGGCCGCGATTCAGACGGGAGAGTTCGGACTCCGGTGCATAAGTCGACATCTGCTCTTTGTCGACGCGGTTCAACAACCTTGTCACCGCCTGAGCAAGCTCTTCGACGGCAAGCCCAGCAGGCAGATCCACCACCTTGATGCTATAGGTGGTGCCCATGCTGGCACCACCGAACTCGTGAATCTCTACAACACGGGGGGAGTAAAGCAGGAACGCGACGGCGAGTAGAATCGCCGCGGCGATGGTGAGTCGGTGACGTCTCAGAGTATCAGTCATCTATGACACCACGCTGCCTTGAGACAGTGACTGATCAGGAGAACTCGTCAAGGGCAATGTTCTCATCCTCGACTCCCAGATCCTTCAGCATCTTGATTACCGCGGCATTCATCATGGGCGGACCGCACATGTAGAACTCACAGTCCTCCGGCGCCGGGTGATCCTTGAGATAGTGCTGCAGGACGACATTGTGAATAAAGCCGGTCATGCCGGTCCAGTTGTCTTCGGGCTGCGGATCCGAGAGGGCCACATGCCAGGTGAAGTTCTCGTTCTCGGCGGCAAGCGTGTTGAAGTCTTCCACATAAAACATCTCCTTCAGGCTGCGAGCGCCGTACCAGAAGGTGATCTTGCGCTTGGTCTTGAGTCGACGCAATTGATCAAAAATGTGCGAGCGCATCGGCGCCATGCCAGCACCGCCGCCAATGAACACCATCTCTGCATCGGTATCCTTGGCAAAAAATTCGCCGAATGGCCCGAATACCTTGATCTTGTCGCCAGGCTTCAAGTTGAAGACATAAGAGGACATCACACCAGGGGGAAAGCTCGACTTGGGTGGTGGTGTCGCAATGCGAATATTGAACTTGATGATGCCCTTCTCGTCAGGATAGTTCGCCATCGAGTACGCACGGATCGTGGTCTTGTCGCTTTTGGAAACCAGTTTCAGCAAGCCGAATTTTTCCCAGTCACCGCGAAACTTGTCGGCAATCGCAAAATTCTTGTATTCCACTTGATGGGGAGGAATTTCCAGCTGTACATAACCACCGGCCCGAAAGTCGACACTGTCGCCATCAGGGATCGCCAGTACCAGCTCTTTGATAAAGGTGGCCACGTTGTCATTCGAGACCACCGTGCATTCCCACTGTTTGACCCCGAAGAACTCGGGCTCTACCTCTATCTTCATATCCTGCTTGACGGCGACCTGGCAGGACAGACGCCAATGCGCCTTGGCCTCGCCCATGGTGAAGTGCCCCTGTTCAGTCGGCAGCATGGAGCCGCCACCGTCGATGACCTGACAGCGGCACTGACCACAGGTACCACCACCGCCACACGCAGAGGAAAGATAAATCCCGGCATCTGCCAGCGTCGTCAGCAGCTTGCCACCCGCTGGCACTTCGATGGATTTCGCTGCATCGCCATTTATCTCGATTCGCACCTTACCGGTACTGACCAGCTTGGCTCTGGCCACCAGAATCAGCACAACGAAGAACATCACCACCACGGTGAACATTGCGACGCCGGCGACTATTGCTGATATATCAATCATTTGCAGAAACCCGTTGCTACAGAGACAAACCACTGAATGACATGAAACCCAATGACATCAGGCCGGTCGTAATGAAGGTGATGCCCAGGCCTCGCAAGCCAAGCGGCACATCGCTGTACTTCAGCTTCTCACGAATGCCTGCCATCGCGGCAATGGCCAGCGCCCAGCCGATGCCAGATCCCATGCCATAAACGACACTCTCCGGAAAGTTGTAGCTGCGCTCGACCATGAACAGTGAGGCTCCCATAATGGCGCAGTTCACAGCGATCAGAGGCAGAAACACACCCAGAGCGTTGTAAAGCGCGGGCATATACTTATCCATGAACATTTCCATCACCTGCACCACGGCGGCAATGATGCCGATGTAGCAGATGAAACCCAGGAAGCTGAGATCCAACTCGGGGAAGCCCAGCCAACTCAACGCGCCGTCCTGCAGCAGGAACTGATACACAAGATTATTCAGGGGCACGGTAATGATCTGCACTGCAGTCACGGCAACGCCGAGCCCTATTGCAGTCTCGATCTTCTTTGAAACCGCAAGGAAGGTACACATGCCAAGGAACATCTGCAGAGCCATGTTCTCAACGAATACGGCACGCACCAGCAAACTGAGATAGTGCTCCATTTAGTGTGCGACCTCCTGAACAGTGTGGGGTGCCAGGCGAAACTCGGTCTTTTCAACCTGTTCGACGCGCTTGCTGCGTACAATCCAGATCAAGAATCCGATGATGAAGAAAGCGCTGGGGGCCAGCAGCATCAAACCATTGGGCTGGTACCAGCCACCATTAGCGACCAGTGGCAGAATCTCCATGCCGAACAAACTGCCGGACCCGAACAATTCACGAATGGAGGCGAGAATCAGCAGCACCATGCTGTACCCAAGGCCATTGCCTATGCCATCCATGAAACTGATGACCGGAGGATTTTTCATTGCAAAAGCCTCAGCCCGCCCCATCACGATGCAGTTGGTGATGATGAGTCCAACAAACACGCTGAGTTGCTTGCTGATTTCATACGCGAAAGCTTGGAGAAGCTGATCAACGGCGATGACCAATGCAGAGATGATCGCCATCTGGATGATGATGCGGATACTGCTGGGCATGTAATTGCGCACCAGCGAGATGAAGAAATTGGAGAATCCCGTCACCACCGTGAGTGCCACGCACATCACAATGGCCACGTTGAGACTGGTGGTCACCGCCAGGGATGAACAGATGCCCAGAATCTGCAAGGTTATTGGATTCTCGGCGACCAGTGGCTTGGTAAGTACTGCCTTGACTGCTGATGACATAGTGCTTCGCCCTATCAACCTTTCGTCACGTTTGCGAGGAATGGACCGAAGCCTTTGGGCCCCATCCAGAATGCAATCAGATTACCTACACCGCGAGTAGTCAAAGAGGCTCCCGAGAGCCCATCAACCTCATGCACTCCGGAGCCATTCCCCTTCACTGTGCGCAGCGCCACGGCGCCACTGGCATCAAATATCTGTTTGCCAGGCCACAAAGCCTTCCAGCGCGGATTGGTAATCTCGCCACCAAGCCCGGGAGTTTCCTTATGATCATAAAATCCGATGCCAGTCACTGTATTACCGTCACCTTCCAGCGCCAGATAACCGTACATGGTGCCCCACAAACCATAACCACTGACGGGCAGCACAATGGTCTGCAAGGTGCCATCGGCGGCCTCTACCAGATAGACAGTGGCATATTTCACACGCCGCTTGATGTCTGCAACGTCGTCTTCTTCAGCAAGTGCTTCAGAAAGCGCCGGATCGCTCTGCGCGGCTCTGTCATCGTAGGACTGCAGATCAATGCCGAGCTGAGTCAGTTGCTCATCTGTCACGAACGTGCCCGAATCCAGATCGACGATTCTGGGCGTGAACTCCGCGAACAGCTCATTGACCTCATCCTTGCTGTTGAGAGCAGGATCGAACATGCCGGCCGCAATCAGAATATTCATGTTGCGATCGAGAATCTTGTTGGCGACCTGGAATGGCTTGAGAATGACGGCTGCGCTGGATATGAAGATGGAGCAGACCACACAGACTACGAGTGCAACCTTGATTGTGCCGCTGACGCTATCCTTGTTAAATGCCATTGCGTGCGATCCTCCGTCTGATATTGGCACGCACCACCAGATTGTCGATCAATGGTGCAAACAGGTTGGCAAACAGAATGGCAAGCATCATCCCTTCCGGATAGGCAGGGTTCATGACTCGAATCATCACCGCCATGAAACCGATCAGAGCTCCAAATACCCATTTCCCCGTGTTGGTCATCGCCGAGGAAACCGGGTCAGTGGCCATGAAGACCATCCCGAAGGCAAAGCCGCCCAGGACAAAGTGCCAGTACCAGGGAGTGGCAAACAAATGATTGGTATCCGAACCAATAACATTCAACAGCGTTGAAAAGCCGACCATTCCGAGGAAAACTCCCAGCATGATCCGCCACGAGGCGATCTTTGTGATCAACAGGACCGCGGCCCCAATCAAAATGGCGAGTGTCGATGTCTCACCGATCGAGCCTTGCTCGCGCCCGATAAACGCATCCATCCAGGTCAGTTCCTGACCGGTGGCCATGGAGACTGCGGGCAGCCCCTGAGAGGCCAGTTGTCCCAGTGTGGTCGCGCCGCTGAAGCCGTCGACGGCGGTCCAGACAGCATCACCGGACATCTGAGGGGCATAAGCGAAGAACAGGAATGCACGGCCTGCAAGTGCCGGGTTGATGAAATTCTTGCCGGTGCCACCGAACAGCTCCTTGCCAACCACGACGCCAAAGGTAATACCAAGTGCCGCCTGCCAGAGAGGAATATCGGGGGGAACAATCAGGGAGAACAAAATGGAGGTAACGAAGAAGCCCTCGTTAATCTCGTGCCTTCTGATCGTCGCAAACAACACCTCCCAGAAGCCACCAACGATAAACACCACGGCATAAATCGGGATGTAATAGACGGCGCCGTACCACAAACAATCCCAGACACTCGAGGGATTGTAGGAGGAGAAGAGTTCGATCCAGAAGGCGTGCCAATCACCTGTGCTGGTCAGCCCCATATTGGCCATGCCGGAAGTGGCCTGAAAGCCGAGGTTGTACATGCCATAAAACATGGCGGGGAAGGCAGCAAGCCAGACCGTGATCATGATGCGCTTCAAGTCCACGCCATCACGCACGTGTGCGCCTGAAACCGTCACGCGTGCAGGGCTATAGAAAATGGTGTCCACCGCCTCATACAGCGGGTACCACTTCTCGTAGCGGCCGCCCTTCGCGAACTGCGGGGCCATATCATCTAGTATTTTGCGCAAACCCATAGCGTCGGAATCCACTAACTCTCTTTTTCAATGCGGGTGAGGTTGTCCCGTAAAATCGGACCGTATTCGTACTTGCCGGGACACACATAGGTGCACAAGGCCAGATCCTCTTCGTCCAGCTCCAGACCACCGAGGCTCTGCACCACTTCGATATCGCCGACGATCAGCGCTCGCAACAGTTGTGTCGGCAGGATATCCAGCGGCATGACCCGCTCATAGCTGCCCACCGGGACCATAGCCCGGGGGCTACCGTTGGTGGTCGTGGTAAACGGCAATTTCTTCCCTTTAAGAAAGCTGGAAATATAGATACCCAGCGCAGAATGGCGCTCGGCACCGGGCGATAGATAACCAAACAACTCGCGTTCGCGGCCTTCTCTCAGGACAGAAACATGCTGATGGTATCGACCCAGATAACTCTCGACGCCGGACGCGCTGCGCCCGGACAGAACAGAGCCGGAAATGACACGGTTTTCCCCGTCCTTGAGCTCACCCGCCGTCAACTCCTGGAGGTCGGCACCGATGCGGGTGCGCAGTAAGCGCGGTCTGTTGACCTGCGGCCCCGCCAGCGCTATGACTCTTTCAACACTCAGATTCCCTGTGGCAAACAATTTGCCAATGGCAATGACATCCTGGTAGTTGATCGCCCACACCTGCTTTTTCAGGCTGACCGGATCGAGAAAATGGATGTGGGTGCCAGACAGGCCCGCCGGATGCGGACCGGCAAAAGTTTCAACACTGACATTCGCGGCGATCTGCTGCTTCTCGATTCCATCGAAACTGCCGGGCGCACGGCACAGAAAAAGTTTGCCGGGCGTGAGGCGCGCGAGCAGATTGACCCCATTGATGAAGTCATCGGCATTTTCGCGGGCGATCAGTTCGGGATTGGCTGCCAGAGGATCGGTGTCCATGGCATTGACAAAAATTGAGTGGGGAATTGCAGATGGCGCAGGGACCTTGCTGAAAGGACGCGTTCGCAACGCCGTCCAGAGACCCGAGTTCACGAGATTTTCGACAACCTTGCTGCGATCAAGTTCGCTGAATTGTGCGGGTTCATAGCGGGCAAAACTGACCTGATCTGCATCGGTGTCGTCCAAAGCGATCACAATGGATTGGAATGCGCGCTTTTCTCCACGGTTGATCTGCTTGACGACCCCAGTTCCTGGCGAGGTAAAGATCACGCCCGGTGTCTTTTTATCTTCGAATAGTGGCTGACCAAGCTTTACCCGCTCACCCTCGGTCACGGCCATTGTAGGTTTCATGCCTACATAATCACGGCCTAGCAAGGCCACTGTTCCGACCCGCCGCCCGTTCTCAATTTGCTGGTCCGGGGCACCATCAATAGGAATATCCAAACCACGGGTAATTTTTATCATTCACCAAGCCTAAATATTGACAGGACAGTCTTAGAACCACTTAGCATTGCAAGGACACTAAACAACGG
>JACCDW010055357.1_pt1 | contig 17321 bp, 24 predicted proteins | sample 7449781 | NCBI WGS metagenome assembly JACCDW01 (sample SAMN15323449, study PRJNA562643) | freshwater metagenome | isolation source: river surface water | place: USA:Blue River Watershed | collected 2017-08-18
ACTTTTGCTTCGTTGATCATTTCGTTTGCTCCGTGTCTCAACTGTCTAGAAAGACATTATATGCGATTTGGGATTTATTGTCAATTATCGGACGAAGTCAAGATCGTAGGTGTTTTCTTTCGGAAGATTCAGACGTTCAAAATAGGTAGCGATACCGAAATGCCGAGCACCGTAGATGATGTCCATCATCTCAGTGCCAGAAGCATAAGGATACCGGACCTCAGCAAACAGCTCCTTGACTCCATCAACCACCTTGAAGATTTGAAGAGTATAACCAGTCATCTCGTTTGCTCCTTTTTTCTAACTTGAATGCAGTATAGCACAGGCTGAAAATACTGTCAACCCAATGTGTAGACCACGACACCATCATAAGTGTCAACGACCTTTACGGTATAACCTTGGTCATGTTGGCTAACCCAACGCTGTGCAGCAGCCTTGTAGGAGTCTGCATCGTAAGCAGGATCAACACCAATCAGATCACCATAGTTCGTTTCGTAGACATAGATATCAAACATCTTGCTCTCCGTTGCGTTCATCATGAATACAGTATAACAAATACCATATTATTTGTCAATTTTCTTTTCCTTACATTCATAGACCGCATTACCTACATAGCTTTTGGAAGAAGAAAACCATTCCGGTTTGTTGATATAGATGATAGCAAATGAAATTGTCACAGGATTGACAATGGTCAGGAAAAGAAGTGTGGCCAGGAATTGCAGAGTTTTCTTCACCATTTGCTCCTTACTGCTCACTAGAAACACAGTATAACAAATACCATATTATTTGTCAATTTTCTTTTCCTGACATTCATAGACTGTACCACCTATATAGAATGCACCTAACTTTCGGCAATCTTCTACAACCGAAGAGAAGGCGCCTACCCTAGCAATGCCAAAGATGCATATTGCTGCCACTAAAGTAATGATACAATAAAAGATAGCAGCACCGAGTTCTTTATTCATTATGTTTTTTACTCCTGTTTGTTGAGATATGGCAAAAAAATAACCCCACTCAAGGTAGGGTTATTCATCAACCATCGTTCTTAATGAGCCACCGGTTGGAAATAGCCTTGAAACTAGGACCACCAAATGTGTTGCACTTGAACACCAGACCTTCACGATTGGTCTTAGGATTCAGTACGCTAACACCATCAGCCATAGTCAACAAGCCAGTAACCCATTCTTCAATCACCATTTCAGTAGCAATTACAGGAACATGCTTGATACCGTGAGTGTCAGCAAACACACGACGCTCAAGGGGACCAAGGTATTCTCCGCGATCAATATCGTAGATATCAAACAAGCGGAAATCTTGACCCTTGACGTTGTAGGCATTGCCTTGAATACCTTCACCGATCAACTCGCCTTGAAGGGCAAGATTGCGACCAGTTTGACGAATCTTTTCGATCAACTGTTCACGCCGAGCCACAGCCCACAGAGTATTGCCAGCAGTTTCCTTGAGTGCCCAATTACGGCTGCAAACACCTTCACGATCATCATGAACGAATACAGTCATAGAACTGCCATCACATTTTTCCGTAATTTCCCAAGTAAAGGCATTGTTGCCTTGCCAAGTCTTGAGTTCTTCAGTGAGATTCTGAATACGCTCCTGATCGGTCTTGGGAATTACAGTAGGAAACACACCTTCAACATCACCAGCCAATTGAGCAGGAATAGGAGCCTCCCACTTTTGAATACCGAGACTTTCAGTAACATTGGTGCCTTCATCTCGCCAGAACGTCAAGGTTACCGGCAGCAGCAGCCCTTGACTGACCTGGCCACGCAGCTTCACCGTGCGAAGACGTTCACCCTTGACACCATTGTATTCCCGTGGTTCCTTTCCCTTAGAAAGGAAGGGAGCGATTTCATGTGGGATAAATGCATCAATTTCTACGTAAACGACCAAATCATTTACCTTGTAGGCATTCTTCTTATCAACCACCCACCATCCACCTACACGGTATGCCTCAATAGCATCCGCACCTTCAATCGGACGAATTTCGTCAATACGACGAATCGTAGCCATTTTACGTTCAGACATTTTATTTCCTTAAATATTAAAAAGATTTTTTGGTACAGAACCAAACAACTCGTACAACTCTTTACTTGAAGTAGAAGCAACTGCTAGTTTGATGCCTTTTTCACTTGCTTTGCGTTTGTAATAGTCACGGGCAATTCTATTGTGTATAGCGCCACGACTGTTATTACACCTAAAACAAGCCGCTACCAAATTGGTAGATATTTGAATCTTATTATTTTTTGGGCTGGACCATTTATCAGCTAAATGCTCAAATGTTGCCTGTTGATCAGATTTTGGAGTACGATTCATTTCACAAGCACAATAATAGCACTTGTTATTTTGTCGTTCACACAACGTTGATAGAAGCACTTTATTGTCGTCCTATATCTCAACTGCCTAGAGTGACATTATATAACCAAAACGATTATTTGTCAAATCACATATCGGTCCATCGTTTCTTACTCATTGTAACGGGGCCTCGTAATTCTGATGGATATTTTGCCACACCGTATTCTACTAGTTCCTGTGATTCTGAAAACACAAATGGCCGTCCTTTTACCCTGCTCATAAACTCGCCAGTTTTACCGAATATGGCATCACCCTGAGGTACTTCATTATGATAACCTGGATATCCTGAAGGGCAATTATTTGTGCCAATCAAAGATCCATTTTCACCCGCTGAGCCAAAGATAATACTATCTTGTTCAAACTCTTCTCCTAATTGTAGGAGATCATCACGCAATTTACGTGAATCTTGAATATCAATCACAAAAAAACTATTTTCACCTACCTCACGGGCATTTTCCGAGCCATAGTTTTCAATATAACTACCTTTGATAGCAGTCACACCATAACCACGGGCTCTTAATTTGTTTAATAAACTAGCATTTCTTTTTTGATTTTGATCGTATGTATATGGTTCACCTGTTCCGCATTCTGGCGCATATCTATACGCGGTAATGATACCATAATCATGTTTTTTAATTAGTCTGTAAATTCTACTGAGACCTGATTCAGTCAACTCTATTGATCGCATATTATTCTTTCTTATATCATACTATTTATTCCGATTAGAGAATTGAAATCACTGTGTTCACAGTATAAAAATATCGGGAATTTGGCAGACAAATTCCCGATACAATTTAACGCATGCAGGTAGCCTTGGCCAGAGTTTGCCAATTGTTGGGACTGATCTTCATCAGATCCGCAATCTTCATGGTCATACGCAGGCTGATTTCACGTAGCTTGGTATGATTATCCCACATAAAATTCAGAACCATATTCTCTTGATCCTTGGAGAAATTATAGTCCACGAACAGACCAGGATCAGCATCACGATACACTTGACGCACACGGAGCATCTTATCACGATCGGTGTTGATCGTCAGATCCAGAAAGTGGCTACGGGACTGCAGGGCGTCCAGATGCGGCTGAATCTTGGAAGAACGTTGATTGTCGAAGGTCTTGTTGGTGATGAAGATAATAGAACCCTTGAATTCAAAGGTGTTCGGCACACCTTCCTCACGCAGAATACGGCTGTCCTTGTTATAGGAAATCCGACGCGACTTGCCAGAATCCAGCGCACCCTTCAGAATGTTGATAGCGTCCTGATCTTCCCAGATATCGCAGTCATCAAAAATCAGGATATTCTTAGGATCGCTATACTTGTACAGCAGAGCAAACAGACCGATAGCACTCATGGTACCCTTGACAATTTGATAGCGAGCCTTCTTGCCCGCAATCTTATCGAACAGGGTAGCCTTCTCCAGTTGGAGCGTGACGCCGTGAGACTTACCAACACCAGGAGGGCCAGTAACGATCATGGAACGAATATCACCAGCAATGCAAGCCTGAGACATTTCATCCAGGATAGCAAAACGGCTAGCGATCCGATCCATCGCCTGCTCATCGGTTTCGACAACCTTGACCTCGGCCTTTTCGGCCACAGTAGCGACTTCGCCAGAAGTCATACGATAGTCGGCAGTGCTTTCCACGTTCACACGAATAGTGTCGGGATAGCCAGGAAAATTCTCACCATTCTTGACCGTGACAAAGCTGGACTTGCCAGTCTTGCGCAGCTGGTTGACCAGCTCGAAGGTCATGCCGCTGGCGTCAAAACCACGATACGTACCGTTGATAACTTGAATAGTAGCCATTTGGTGAAGCTCCGTTTTGTTTACGATGAAGACAGTATATCTGGTGTGGGAATATTTGTCAAATTATTTTAATTTGACCAGTATGATTCAGAGTCTGGACGGCAACTCCAGGGAGTATTGCTATCAATTTCGACTTCTTGGCCGGTCATCAGGCTCTTGACCTTGATCTTCTTGACCACTTCTTTGTGATACATTTCTTCCAACGTATATGCGTACTCATCGGCTCCGGCATTGCGATTCATGCAGGTTTTGCTACGCCTAGCAGCACTCTCCAGCTTGAACGACTTGATGAGTTGGGTGGATTTACGATGATAAACAACGTATGACATTCCGTGAAGTCCTGTTTTGTTTACGATGAATACAGTATATCTGGTATGGGAATATTTGTCAAATTACCATGCGTGGTAAATGATCATGTGATCGACATTCGACACGTTACCGACAGGACGATAGACACACATTTCACCGTCCCAGCCGTCCTGATCAAACAAAGGATCTTCGGCCCTGACAACGGCAAAACGAATTTCTTTGCCAGTGTGATGACTGCGAACAATAAATTGTGCCGGCATACCCATGTATTCGCTGGCCAGCTTCAACACCTTGCGCTGACGGTCATACTCACACAGTTTCAGGGACACCACATTGAGAGGTTTTTGCATCATTTGCTCCGTGTTTCTCAACTGTCTAGAAACACATTATATGACTAACCCGATTTATTGTCAATCTTTGTTGGTGGGAAAAGATGATTTAAACAGTAGTCCGCACAGTATCATAATACCCCATGCTTGTAGCCATTCAATTTCACTTAGACCGGACACTGCAGGGACCAGGCATGCATTCCAAAGCAGCATAACTGGAAGACTGAGTAGTAGACCTACTACAACAATTATAACGATTGCTACACCAAACAATGTCAATGCTCTTTCCATTAGAATTCTCCAGCTACAAGAATTGCTACACCCATCAGAATGATGGGACTAAACATGATACACAACGTAATAATCATGCTGCCTCCAACATATTTGCAGGAACTCGCCAGGTAGACTGACCAACACGAAGATGAATAAACTTACGTTTTACTTCAGTGATTTCACCAATCATAATCTGACCGGTGCGGCTATTACGAAATTTTGCACGACTACCCTTGACCAAGGTATACTTGACCTGCTTGGCAAGATTAGCCCTAGCAAACTTTACCGCATCAATAACTGCGTTCAGTTCATCATTGGTCAGATCACCGAACATGATGCTAGAGTTAATTTCTTGAATCGTAGCCATTACATTTCTCCTTGATGTTAAAAGGAACTTTTGCCGGGAGTCACATAGAAAAGATGCTTGGGAGCCTTACCAGAATCAATGACACGAATAGAGCACTCACACTTCAATTTCTTGGCCGCAGCGATTGCCTTTTTCTCAGTAGAGAACGGACCAATCTCATTCTGGAAAGCAATCTGATAAACAATGTACGACTTCATAGGTGCTCCGTGTTTCTCAACTGTCTAGAGTGACATTCTATGACCAAACTGATTTATTGTCAAATAAAATTATTGAGTAATTTCAAAATGATTGAACATTTTATTCACAACAATATTCAATTTTTGCAAGTATTCACCATTGTGATGAATAATTTTATGTATAAGTTTTTGTCTTTGTGCAGAGTAATCAATTGGCATACTGATCATATTGTTATCTATAGTAATGTATGGAAATTTATGCTCAGAATTGTCAAATTCTTGTGCGCTATACGGCTGCCAACTAAGTGGTACTAACATTGCTCCACACAATACTGCCTCATTAGTAATAGAAGAACATACATCATATGTGTAGAGGAAACGTGTATTACGTAGTAATTCAGCTAAAGCGATTTTACTAATCGGATTAGTTTTGTCTATAAGAATAGTTGATTTTACAGTGGAACATATACCGTAAATACCACCTTTTCCTATGTAAGTACAATCAATATTTCTATCAAGTGCAGGCACTGTACCTGTATCGTTAAAGAAAGAATCCACGTCGAATTTATATAGTGTGGCATGAGCATTTTTATGATATAAGTCGCTCCAAGTAAAAATAAAATCTGTAGGTCCAAAATTAATGTGTTGACCCGTCAGAATACCATCTTTATTTAACATGTATCTGACAACATTTTTTGCCCACAATGGATTGTCACTGATAACTTCAGGATATACTATGATGTCATCATGCTGAATTATCGTTTGTGTATTCCATTCTACAATTTCGGCACTGTATCCTAACGTCAATAAATCGTTTCTTAAATTGTAAAGAGCCACAATACCAGCAATCTCTGGTCGAAATGCTGGCGCGTAAATTTTAAACATTGTTGTTATACAAACAAACTCATAAAGTTATCTACATGATGTCCTATATATGCAATTTGTTCTTCACTGATAACAGGACTTGTTCCATGAAAGTATGTGTTTAACATAGCATGTGTGCTGTTAGGATAATTATTTTTTGCATCTAGAGGATTCATAAGATGACTATATGCCGGTTGAAGCATGATATTACCAGCAAAATATGGCCTTGTTTGTATTAAGTTATTCTCTAAATAATCTACCATATCATTTCTAGAAAACGGTGCGCCTGCTCTAATGGTAATAGGAAATGCAAACCAACTAGGATCACTGTTCATTTGTGCTCTAGGTAGATGGAAAAATTCTTCATATTTGCTATAGATGTCAAATAACAGTTGATAATTTCTACGGCGGAGTCTATGTATTTCTGGTAATTTTTTAAGTTGTTCCAATCCCATAGCACACTGCAATTCAATAGGTTTAAGATTGTAACCTATTTCATCGTACACATATTTGTGATCAAAGATTTCATCTGGTAATGTAGGTATCCAATTGTTGAATCGTTTACCACACGTTCCACACTTTAGTTTATTAGCCTCAGGGCCAACACAATAACAACCACGACCCCACTCACGAAAACTACGAACTATGATTTCAGTTTGTGAATCATCAGTAGCAACAAACCCACCCTCACCCATAGTCATGTGATGTGCTGGATAAAAACTACAACTGGACATCAATCCAAAACTGCCTAGTGGCTTACCTTCGTAGGTACTACCAAGTGCGTCACAGCAGTCTTCTAATAGTACAAGATTGTATTTTTTAACAAGATCCATTAATCGTGCCATGTTTGGTGGATTACCTAACACGTGAGCAAATGTGATTATTTTAATATCTGGATGTTCTTGTAGTTTTCGCTCGACTTGATCTAAATCTAAGTTTAGAGTATCAAGTTCTATATCTACGAATACAGGTGTAAACCCAACTTGTAGTGTTGGATTAAGTGTAGTTGGAAATCCTGCAATAGGCATCAACACTTTAGTACCAGCAGGGAAATTATATCCACGCTTACTAGTTAGTGTGGACATCATTAGTAGATTACTGGAACTTCCGCTGTTTGTTACTATGCCATAACGCTTAGCGAATTGTTTTGGAAATTCACGTTCAAACTTTTGACCAGCATCACCTAATACTAGCCAGCCATTCAATAAACTTTTTACTCCAGCAACAAACTCATCACTATCGTAATATGCACCTGCATAGTTTACAAAGTCACGGCCTGCTTCCCATTTTTTGTTAGCATGTTTGTTGTCGATATATTCTTGCACTAATTTCAGTATTTCTTCCATGTTTCACCAAATAAAATTGTTCTTATAGTATTTTACTATTTTTTTAAGTTCATTGTCAAAGTTTGCAGCTGGATTCCAGCCCAAAGATTTAAGTTTTTGATCATCTATACTGTATCGTACATCTTGTCCTTGTCTAGTTGTGTCGGTAATATATGAAGTTATGTCACTATCACCGTTAAAAAGTTTAACGATCTTTGTTACCACTTCTATATTAGGCATTTCTATATTACCACTGATGTTGTAAATTTCGTTCAAATTTCCAGATTTGATTATTGTAATAACGGCATTAGCAGTATCAGATGCATGTAACCATGTTCTTATAGGCAGTCCCTTATCGTGTAAATCAATTTTACGACCGATACTTAAATACTTACAAGATTTTGGTATTAATTTTTCTACATATTGACCAATTCCATAATTATTTGTAGGTCTTACTATAATGTAGGGACAGTCAAATGTTCTTGCCCATGCAAGTATAAGCATATCAGCCGCTGCTTTAGTAGCACTGTATGGATTACTTGGCTTTAATAAATCAGTTTCTTTATGACTGCCACTTTTAATATCACCATATACTTCATCAGTGCTGAAGTGAAAAAATACGGGTCTTCGTGATTTGGTTTTCTCTGCTATTAATTTTAGTAAATTATGCACTCCATTAATATTGCTTTTAACGAAATCATCACTGTTTTCTATACTGTTATCTACATGTGTTTCAGCGGCAAGATTAATGATGTAATCACAATCATATAGACGTTTTAAATCATTGATATCCGTTTGTTCAAATACAAAATTACGATGCTTTTTAAGTTCATCTAAAAAATTTTGATTAGCAGCATAAGTGCATTTATCTATCCCACGAACAAACCAACCTTCAGCCAAACAAGCTTTAGTAACATGATATCCTATAAATCCCAAACAACCCGTAACATAAACAATTTTTTTCATAGATAATTTTTTAATCCTACATCTAGTCCACTTAATCGTAAACATAAACTATTTAATTTAGCAGAACTACCAGTATAATTTTTGTATGAATTACTACTTACAACGAACTTGGAATATTTTTCATGAACCTTACAAAATCTATTCAAAAACTCACTCAATAATATCTTTTCATCATAAACAACATTACAGTCTAAAGCAGTAATACGGTTATCAATAACATGCTTTACCACAGTTAAAAAATCATCAATGCTTACATAATCAAAATATCTATCATTCTCTAATACGAAATTCGGTGTTTGAATAAATCTTTTGAGTAGTCTACTAGACCATTCCGTTGAACCAAAACATCCAAATATACGAAGTGTAATGAACTTATCTGATGCATCTGCTATTAATCTAGCTACTAAGTTTTTATTGAACCCATATGCATCGTTTGGCAAAACATTAAAAATGTCACACTCCAATGCAACATCGATGTTTGTGGATCTATCAAATTCTGCGCCACTACCTATATTAATGTATTGATTATACAGATGTTTGTTAGCATAAAAGTTATAAAACATGCTTAGATTTTTGCCAACTTCTTCACCTGGATTATCTACACAATGTTTACTAGAATAAGCTAAACAATTTAAAACTACATCTGGCCGAGTAGTCTCAAGCAATTGTTTTACTTGATTGTAATTAGTAAAATCAATGTTGTTTGTTTTATGTATAGGAATGCAATGATATTGCTTAGATAATTCTTGCATTGCTGATGATCCAATAAAACCATCAGCACCCACTATCATAACACTAATTAACTGTCCCATGATTGATAGCGTGGAATTATCATATTTTTTTTGAATTCATCTTCTGGCAAGTCAGGTGCTAATTCTTCAATAGGCAAACTAACAATTCTACCATTGCCTACCATTTTACTCTGAACAATTGGGTTCATTCTAGTTTCTGGATCAATGAAAACTATACTTGCACTTGCACCATCATAATTTAAATTATCTGTAATTGCCTGCTCTAACTGTTCATTAGTGCGTATTACATTTACTTTATAACCATAAACCGCTAACAACTTTTCCATATTAGGAATCTTTAGACCGCTTTCTGGTGTTGATCCAATCATACGTCCATTAAAGTATTTTTTCTGGGTGTTGATAAGACTTAGATAACCACCATTATCAATAATGAATAACTTAAGCGGAACGTTGTATGTCAATGCTGTTTGCAGTTCTTGTAGATTTACTTGAATACCACCGTCGCCTGTAACACACACTACATTTCCCTTATTCCAAGCAAAACTTGCGCCTATGGCACTTGGCAGAGTATGACCCATACACCCAGCACCTACTTCTCCAAGATGCATTTGACCGATTTTTGTTTGCCACACTTGCCAACCCACTGTAGCATGAAATCCAGCATTACCCGTCAGTATACAATCACTATTGCTTACTTTATCGGACAATACATCATAAAATTTATATAAACTAACATATTTTTGATCATGCGGTGGCATAGGTATAGGCCAATATTTTGACTTTAGTCGATCACAATAACTACGCCATTCTGCTATACGTCCATGTTTAGAAATATCATACTTTAGTATAGTTTCTAAAAAGTGACTAACATTTACACATGCAGGAATGTCTGGCTTTACTGTTGGTTTTTTAAGTTCTTCCTGATCAATATCTATAATAATTTTCTTTGCCGCTCTGGCAAATGCTTTTGCATTAAATCCAGTAGTTTCATAGTGTAATCCTGCACCCAAACTAATCAATAGATCAGAATTCTGAATTATAAAATTAGCTGCACGTTGACCAAAATTACTAGGTCTACCATACCAGTTTGGATCATTGGAATCAAACATATCAATACCACTTACAGTACTCAACACTGGTATACCGCTCTGTTTAATAAATTGATATAGTAATTCCTGACTGTTTGATAATTTTACTCCTTGACCAGCCAGAACAACAGGACGTTTTGATTTTTGAATATGTTTTACAATAGAATATAACTTATCTTCATCTAAGTTTGAATTAAGACTATCATTGTATGTTTTGATTCCAGACTTAATTCGTTCAATGTCTGCTTCAATATCAACCCAAATTTCTTTGCCTTGAATGTCTAGTGGTAAATCTAACCATACTGGGCCTTTTCTGCCACTCAACATAGCAATCATGGCTGCTACGAATTCATCTGGTATAGTATTTTCATCTAGAATCAATTTACTATATTTGGTAATAGTTTGAACCATGGGAACAGGATAATATTGTTGTGGACTTGATCCTCTAATAGAGATATCTTGATGCAATGTTTCTACCATAAATTGTCCAGATAAAAACAAAACAGGTGTACTGTCTGTCCATGCACTAGCACAACCTGTCATTGCATTAGTGCCGCCTGGACCAGAGGTAACCATACAAACACCAAATTTGGTACTAGCACGGGCGTAACTTTTTGCCATCATGGACGCAGCTTGCTCATGTAGCGCAGATACATAACGAATATTGTTTCTATTAACAATACTGTCCATTAAATGCATTAAGTGTCCGCCAGCTACTGCAAATACTGTATCAACTTGCCATGCTGAAATGAAATCAGCAATATAATCTGAAACTTTAACTTTCTTAAGTGCCATCTTTTATCCTAAAATTAAGTTTGGTAAGCCAGTGCTTAGCCAAGGTACATATATACAAATTATAATTGAGATAATCAAGCAAGTCAACCACGGCATTATTCTTTTGGATAACGTCATGAACTCAACACCACTAATTTTACTTACTAAAAACAAACTTGGACCAAATGGTGGAGTTATTAACCCAGTCATCATACTCAATACCAATACAACACCAAAATGTATTAAATCAATTCCTAGCGCGGATATCACAGGCAAAAATATAGGTGTCAATAATAGCATGATTGCTAGTCCATCCAAAAAACATCCTAGAAAGATAACCAATGCACTCACCATCAATAATATAGTAGTTGGATCTTTACTGATTTGTAGTAGTGATTCACTAAGTAATTGAGGTACTCCTTGCATAGTCAAATAATAATTAAACACTGCTGCGCTGGTTATAGTGATCATTACACTGCTAGTCATTAGTGCGCTATTTACAAAACTTGCTTTTAATTGTTGGAAATCTAACTTCTTATACACAAACTTAGCAACTATAAAAACGTATAACACAGTTGCCGCTGCTGCTTCAGTCGGTGTAAATACACCTAACACTATGCCTAAAATAATAATCACAGTACTTAATAGGCTTAAAAGGCCCAAGCGAAATCCCTTGACAAATCGTTTAAATCTAAAGTGAGTTTTACTAACATCAGTGCCTGTACGCTTGCAATAAAAATAACTATAAATCATTAATATAGCAGCAACTAGTAGTCCAGGTAGAGTACCAGCTAACATCATAGCTCCAGCACTAACGCTAGCAACAACAGCATATATTACTAGTGGTATACTAGGTGGAATAAGTGGTCCCAACACACTAGCAGTAGCAGTAAGACATGCTGCCCACGAACTATCATATTTAAGACGTTGCATTGCTGGGATTATTACTTTACCAATGCCAGCCGCTTCAGCTAGTGCGCTGCCACTGACGCCACTCATAATAACATTAGCGCCTATATTAACATGCGCAAGTCCACCAGTTATGTGGCCAAATAACGTTTTACTAAAAATAATCAGACGTTTAGTAATAGAACCATCGTTCATTAGTTCACCTGCTAATATAAACAGAGGAACAGCCAACAACGGAAAGCTATTTAAACTATAGTAAAGTTTATTGATAACAGTAGGTAAACTGATGTCTGCTAATACAAGTCCTATGATACTAACAAATCCTAAACTAACATAAAGATTTAGACCAGAAAATAATAGAATTAGCCATAGAACAATAATAAATGCAGTAATCATAGTTTGTTTTTTTGTAGAGCAAGCACCCAGTTTTTAACTAGTGTTAGAGTGAATGATATAGGAATAACTGCAAACAAATAATAATAAGAAATACCTGTCAGAGAAGTGTAAGTTAATTTGTCGTAGTTGAAATAAAATACAAAAAGATAAATTATGCAACTAAAATAAAATGTTTCAATTAACAGGTTGGCATAAGTTATTATGGTTTCCCACACACCATGAAGTTTTTCAATATATGTAGTTATTCGTATATGATCAGCACTAATTGAGCCGAAGAAGATCATAGCTATAAATGCAATAACTGTAATTTCTTCGGCCCACTCTAGAGGACTATTAAAAATGTATCGCAAAACAATTTGAATAATCATTATGACCGTGATAGCCAACAATAACATACCAGATATTGCTGCACCCATTCGATTTATTATTTTTATCACGGCCATAATTAAAATCACTTACTGTTTTGTAGACGTTCGTATAGGCCCTTACCCCATACAGATTCATTCTTTACATAAACTGATTCCATAGCTTTGGCAAATGCTGCCTTGTCTGGATTAGTAAATGTTACACCTCTAGCCTTGAACTCATTGACGAGATTGGTTTCTTGTGCCATGAGAATGTTATTGCTATGTTCAGCACCCTTAGCCAGTCCTTGCAAAATCAATCTTTTGTTTTCATCACTTAGTTTAGCCCAAGAGTTTGTGTTAATAACTGGCCAAAGTCCACTAATAACATGTCCAGTTAAACTAATAAATTTCTGAACTTCTTGTAGCTTAGCGCCATTAATTGTTGGCAATGGATTTTCTTGTCCATCAATCACGCCAGTTTGAAGTGCTAGATAAACTTCAGCTAGTGGCATTGGTGTTGGTCTTGCACCTACACTACGAACCATGTCCAAAAATAGTGGAACTTCCGGCACACGGATCTTAAGACCCTCTAAATCCTTAGGTGTATTGATTGGCTTATTTCTGGTAGTAAAATGTCGCTGACCACCATACCAAGGATCACCTAAACGTTTAATATTGTTCTTGTTTTCTAACTCAGATTGAATTTGCAGGCCTTGCTGACTGCTGAACATGGTTTGCCAGTGTTGCCAATCACGTGCAAAAAATGGCGCTTCAAAAATACCTATAGGTCTGTGCCAGTTAGCCAACATGCCAGCTCCGGTAAATCCCATATCGATAGATCCATCACTGATTTGTTGAACAATTTCTCTACCTGAGCCTAACTGACTAGCAGGCAACAATTGCACCTTTAGTTTACCATTTGAATTGTCGTTGATATGCTTTACTGCAACATCTAATCCTTGACTAAACGCATGAGCCACGGGAAACTCATGTGCTAATCGTAGATTTACAGGTTGTGCATGTAGCACGGTTGATAGTCCCAAAAGGCATAGTGCCTTAATAATTTTTTTCATTTATTACCTTTCTTAAAAAATTAGATTTTACTACGTTTCTGTAGATTAAATTAGTGTTATGTTAAAACACCGTTATAATCTGGAATATTTAAAACTTCATGTATATTTTTCATGGCAGATAACTTAGTAGGTATATGTCTACTAGCATGCCAATGTATAATATGTGCATCAGTTGAGCGACAATTATTCCATTCATCTTGCACTTCTATTGGAGCCCAACTGGGAATCCATTGGGCCTGATAAAACAGTTCTGGTCTATGGGCATCTTCCCACGTTAAATTCTGACTCCAAAATAAAGTATTATGAATTATTTGATCATTGCCCCAATTTTTTACTGAGTTGTCAACTTCCCACGAATCAAACATGGCATCATACATTTTCCAAAGCTCAGGTTTCATGTTGTGTGGAAAATATAACATATCACCATTGAAATAATTTTCTAACTTAATACCCCATATATTATCACCTGCATTGGTTTTTGGATCAGTCCAATTGAACATTCTAAATTCATTGAACTCGCCAAATATACGTGTTTTTTGCACCATCTGACAGTCAGGACCTAAAACTAACATATTGCACGGTTCTGATTTAGCCATCTGTCTTATAAAATTACATGTTTTTTTGGCAGCTAATCCAACATGATCTATTTCACCTTCAAAACAAATTTCTTCCCAGTCACCTTCAAGAAAATGTCGTAAACTTGCTCTGCTGAGTTTATACATTTCTTTATAAAGTTCGTATTGATCACCTTCATCTTTGGTGTCTTTCCAACTCCATTTGGAGTCTTTTATTCTGTAGTGTTGTCCTACAACATAGTTTTTAACGTTGTTCATATCAAATTTGTATGTCAATATTCTTTAATCCATTGAATCTATTTGTCTGGATTGGATGATTTAAGTTATATGGATTTTGTCGCTTAAATCTACTACCGCGAATTCTATCAAGAATTTTATTCACTTTCTCAACATCTGATGCATCAATATCTAAATTCGCCATTGCTTCTGCCAATGAATATCCTTGATTCATCAATGAGCACAATTTCATTAACACAATATCTAGCTCTAGATAACTAAATCCAAACTGATCTTCGTCACCATTACTAATACCTAAACCATCAGTAGGAGTAGCAAATACAGTATCGGATGGCACACCATAAATTTCTGCTAGTTTGGGAACTTCCCAACTTTTTAACAAACTTTGAATTGGTGCAACATCACCTACATCTCCGTGTAGTGTCCAAAATCCAGTAGCTAGTTCACTAAAATTATCAGTGCTGCATACCAAACCACGATGCAGACTTGCTTGGTTATATAGTGTCATCATACGTAATCTAACACGTAAATTGCCACGTCTAATGGAATTTTCTGTTTTTACGATATCAGCATCATCGTTCTGTACTGACTTTAATAGTGAGTCATAAGTCTTAGATAAATCTATATGCTTATGTTCAAGTTTTAGTGCATTACACGCAGCAATGCCACGTTCTGTTTCTTCTTCACGTTGATGAATAGGCATAGTGATACCTATAACTCGCCAACCAGCACATTTGAACAGCGCGGCAGTTAATGCACTATCTACTCCTCCACTCATGCCAATTACGGCTGTACTTATTTTATAGGTGTTAGCATATGCTATTAACCCACTAATTAATTTTCTTCCAGTTTCTTCCAGAACATTTTGATCGCTATAAGTTCCATCATCAATAAGATCGGATAAGTTAGAATCGAACCAACTGCTTAGTGGATGTAATTTTTCCTGTCTACTATATTTTAATATGTCTTGTTTAATACTCATTTTATTACTTTGAAAATCAATCTCTATTGTAAATGCCTTACTACAACATGTCAACTAGTATATAGTCAAAATAGATAGTGGAAATAAAAAAGGCCCTCGTGTTGAGGGCCTAATATTTCTTTATACTTTAAACATGTCTGATTTCGCTAAAACCTTCACTTTCGTGTGGCATTTCAAAATCATTGATCATGCGTGATATGACACCCCAAGGGATGTTTTTTCCAACACGTTGCGAAAGTCTACGCTTCAACTCATCAGTTGCCGGAGTAGGAAATACTACTGCAATATGATCATAGTTCGGCAACATCTTGAACTTCTTACGACGACTGGCCTCGGTAGTGCTGGTTTGATCCCAAATAATATCGCGGCCCAGTTCCCTGGCAACTTCAACTTCTCTAGCCATAAGCTTAACTGCCCGAGGCATGAAAAAGTCAAAAACTTCACTATAGGTTTTACCTACTTCAGCCGCGTATTCATCAACCCATCGATCGGTACTGACGATGGCACAATTGGCAGCCCAGGGCTGACGTTGAATCCATGTGCTTTTGCCTGAACCAGGCACACCAACCAACTGATAACATTTAGGCATCTTTATTTCTCGCTTTTGCGATCATTATACCCATTTTTGTTTTATTTGTCAATTCGCCATTGATTGTCATTGATTCTTTATCTTTGTATGGCAAATTCAATGCTTGCAGAAGTTTACGTTTTACTAGACGATTAGGACATCTAAAAGAGTCAGTATCATCAAAGCCAAGTTCGGTTCCTACTTCAGCTACTGCACCGCTACGAAAAATTCCTGCGTGACAATGAACAATCACATTCATACGATTTTTACGTGCATGTAGCAATAGAGCGGCAATATCTTCTGCCTGCTCATCAGTGATAGCAAACTCTCCAAGGTCAGACATGATACCATCACCCATATTGGTGAGTCCATCATCTTCAATGTCAAGAAATTCAAATTGATGAACTTCCTTGAACTTGTATTTGGGAACTGGAAATCCCTCACCTTGATCCATAATTTGGATAAGCATTGCATTGGGACCAGGATCAAAATGATGTCCTGCCGCAATATCTAATTTACTTACATTTTGTATCCACATTTTATTGTCTTTCATATAAGGTAAAGGTCACATAACGTGACCTCTACCAATTTCAGCTTGAGAAATCAACAAGCATATCGGTCAGACATGACCACCTTCATCATCATTCCCAGGGGAGTAAACTCCGCAGGATCAGCCTTCAACAAGCTGGTCATGATACTTGGGCTGAAGCCACTTACCAATGCTGCACCACTCTTGTCACTCTTAACAGGGACGTTGTCCGAACTGTTAAGGTTCCAGAATACTACAGCAGGCATATCATAACCAGCTGCCGCATACTTACGTTCAATCATCT
>JACCDW010296401.1_pt1 | contig 17321 bp, 19 predicted proteins | sample 7449781 | NCBI WGS metagenome assembly JACCDW01 (sample SAMN15323449, study PRJNA562643) | freshwater metagenome | isolation source: river surface water | place: USA:Blue River Watershed | collected 2017-08-18
ACTACTAACGCCACAACTAATAGCACTATTCAATGGAATATTAGTTGGTAAACTAATTATAGAGAGGTAGTTAACATGTTAGAAACATTATTTTGGGTAGCAGTAGGTGCCTTCATCGGATGGAATCTTCCACAACCACAAATTGCTAAAAACTTTCAAGCAAAGTATCTACAAAAGCATATTGATAAGGTAAAAGCCTTTTTACCATTTTTTAAATAAACTTTGACAATAGTTGTTAAGTATGTTATACTAAGACATGCTTATTAACAAATACAATTATCCAAAACTAAAAAGATTACAAACACCTGCTGGGCGACAGTATGTAGGCGATGACGCTGAACCTGTCCCCAGCGTTACTACTGTTCTCGACAGCACTGCTGATAAAACTCACCTCATTGAGTGGAAGAATCGCATTGGTGAAGAAGAGGCTAATCGACAGACTCAACAAGCCGCTGGCTTAGGTACTAAGGTTCACAATGCATTAGAAAAGTTTATCCTAGGTGAAGAGTGGGATAACTTTGGTAATAACATGGTCAGTATCCTAGCTGGCAAAATGAGCCGTGTGATGATTGAGCAAGGCTTGGGCAAAGTTAACGAACTTTGGGGTACAGAAGTAGGACTTATTGCTAAAGGACTATATGCTGGTACCAGCGATGCTATTGGTATCTACGAAGGCGAAGATAGTATCATTGACTTTAAGACAGCTAAGAAGCTGAAAAAGCGTGAGTGGATTGAGGACTACTTTTTGCAGGGCTGTGCGTATGCACTAGCACACAACGAAATGTTTGGCACAAATATCCGCAAAGTTAGTATCTTAATGGTAGACCGAGAAGCTAAGTTTGCAGACTACATTATCAAAGACGACGAGTTTGAGCATTATTGCAATTTATGGGGCGAACGCCTAGCGCAGTACTACAGTCGTTAAACTCAAAAAGTGATAAATACTGTTAAGCGTTAGGAGACTTAACAGTGGCTGAAGATAACAACAAAGTAATTATTTCCCGTATTCAAAATCGTAGGGGTCTAAAGCAAGACCTTCCTCAACCCTTACGTCCGGGCGAAATTGGATTCGCTATGGATACTCAACAGGTGTTCATAGGATCTGATCCTGACTTTGCAGGTACTGATAATAAAACAAGTATCTTTGAAACAACATTAGGTGCAAAATCAACTACTATTAGCGTAGCTAACAATAATATTATTGCCTTTACTGTTCCTTTTAAAAAGTTTTTTAACGGAGAAATTTCAACTGATACTAAACAATGGCATTTAAGTGATATAAAACAAACTGGTTCTACTGATCCTGTCTTCCGCGCTAACATGCGTTCAGTTGCCACAGCTACACCAAACAGTAATGTCACATCAAACCAAATCCTAATGAATGCCTCACTGGATGCTAATATCAGTATTGGTGATGCAGTTACTGGTGTAGGTGTCCCGTCAGGTACTATTGTTGTTGATGTATATACTGCAAACAACACAGTTGAATTTTCTTCTAACATTGCCGCTAGCACAAGTAACAATTTAACATTTACCGCTAATAATATTGTTAGTTTAGCTAACACTAGTTTTATTGCTTCAGACTTAACTGTTTATAAGAATGATACAGTTCTAGTTGCAGACAGCGCAAATGCTACTCCTAGTGCTACAGCAGATTATTCTTTTAGTGCTAATACACTATCGACCGGCACACATCAAATTACTTTTAGAACAGTCCCATTATCTAGTGATGTAGTTTCAATTTGCTACTTTAGTAATGCGTCAGTTATTCAGGCACTTGCAGGACCAGATCCAACCAATTTAGTTGGACCAGAAGAAAGTAAAGTTGAGAGATGGGCTTACGGTGGTGATGCTGCTTCTAGATTAGCGTTTCATGAAAGTACACCGACTCCAGAATTTTATATCTATGCTGGAAGTACAATTGAAAACTTCTATACAGCTTATCAAATTCCAGAATTTAGACATATCCCTGAAGAGCTAATTACCGTTAGTCCAACTACTGGTACCGGCTTAATTGGTTTACAATATAAACATATTGCAGTTACAGCAGACGGTGGGGTAGTATCTAACCCTACAAGTTTAACACTAGGTAATTTACTTGTTAGTAGAAGTGATCAAACTGTTGCTGGTAACACTTATTCTAACTCAACTACTTTAACATTTGTTGTTGGTGATGCAGTAGCCTACACTCCAGGTGGTCCATTTAACTATGTATATGTTGAGGATGTTGCTAATGGATATCTAGACAACAAAGTACTCAAAGTAACTTCAGGTAATATTGCACTTTCGGGTAACATTACTGTAGCTATGCCTTCCAACGCTTTCCAGGTTACAAGAACAGTTTCTGCAACATCTAGTGATGTTGGTAATGCAAATGCTACTATTACACTAACAGGTAACGTAGATGGAGTTATTCAGGGATCTAATGTATTAATTGTGGACGGAAGCAACACAACTGGTTTGAACGGGAAAGTGTTTCCAGTTGAAAACGATCCTGCCACAGGTGTCTTGCAAATTGATTCGGGTGCGTATACATTCTTATCAAATGCAAACGTATCCTATATTAACTATGGTAATGACAATACTGGTGTTTCTAACGTACAAATATTTAGTGCTTTGCATGGCTTCCCCGCTAACTCAAACGTAACTATTTCTAATTCCTCAAATGCATCAATTGCAAACACAACGTTTACTGTTAGAGTTTCAAGTTCAAACACATTCTTTATAACACCTAATGCTGCGGTTACTGGTGCAGTTGTAGGCATTGTAAGCCCTGTGCTAATAAACACAACTCTTACAACAACTTCATTTACACCTATTAGAAGTATTAATTTAAGCAGTGATACTACAATATCTTCTGCTATTGCTACTGTTAATGCTGTTGCAGATTGGCCAGAACTTAACTTAGTATCAGGAACATCAAATCGTGTGTATTTTACTACTAAACCAGCTTATACAAGTAGTATTGGTTTAGATTTTAGATTACACGAAGATCCTCAAGTACCAACCCTTTCTGTATTGAATTTAACTGAAGGTGAATATAGCAAAGACACAACAGTTAAAGCTAAGTTAGAAAGATGGATGAATAGTTTAGTAGAATCAGACGATGTTGGTATATTTAATAAAGTTTTAGTTGGCGACCAATATACAACAACTGAAAACGATTCAATACTACCTTATGAATTAAATATTGATAATACATTTGATGAGATTTTATTTGATAGTAGAGAAGAAGCAAGAGATTTCAACAAAACTGTAAATACAATTTTCTTTGAAAGACCTGATCCTGATAATTTAAATATCAAAGGACTTGTGAACTTAAAAACTAATTTAGAACTACAAGTAAGATCTAGTGTTGCATTAGGTGATAAAACAGTCAGCTATACTGATTTAAACACAGCAGTAATTTCTAGGGATGCTGCTAATACAGCTATTGACGATCTATCAATTAGTGCTGAGAACTACAAGAATTATGTAATTGAATATTCAATATCAGAAGCAACCGATGCTACTCTTAAATATCAGAGAATGGGTCAGCTATTAGTTTCTGCAAGGCCAGATTTTAACAGCGGCGCAGGCGCAGTTATATTACAAGACTTTTCATCTGAAATGTTAGATACTGGATTATCAGGTAATGTTACATTTGAAGCTCACATTGGTGCAAGTAACACTGCAATTAATATTCATGCAACAAATAATTTAAGTCCAAGTATTGTGGACTTAGATATGCAATATATTGTAAGAAGATGGTAACGCTAGAATAAATAAACGTATATGTTTACTAAAACCCAAACGTCTGCCAATCGGCTAGCTGTCTGGAGAGAATTTAGGCGTTCTATTAAAAACAGCGGAACACTCGAAAGTGTAATTAAGGCCTTTGAGAAAATTAATAATGAGCGAAGGTCATTTGATTACTATACTCCGGAATCCTGGCCAACTCCATTTGAAATTGTTTCAGAATTTTATTTCTGCCAAAGTGGTACCACTTTGGTTATGGCAAGTACCTTACTTAACTTAGGTTTCATAAAAAGCAAAGAGCTTCAGTTTTCTGTGGTAAGTAATCACATAACAGGTGCTGACGGGCTAGTACTAATCCATGAAGGATTGGTATACAATTTTATCCCGGGCAGTGTCGTTACCTTAGATTTTTGTAGAAAAAACTCCACAGAATTTTCTAATCATATTATAACATCAGATAAACTTGGTTGTTGACAAGATAAGTATATCATTATATAATGTAATGATACTTTTATAGTTACAGAATAAACAGAATAAAAAACACGACAGGAAAGAGTATAAACGAATGTCAAAACACATTTTAATTACAAAAAGAGACGGAAGCAAGGAAGAGCTTGATTTAGATAAGATTCACAAAGTTGTATTCTATGCTTGCGAAGGCATTTCGGGTGTAAGTCCTAGTGAAGTAGAAATCAAAAGTCACATTCAATTTTATAACGGAATAAACAGTTCTGACATTCAAGAAACTCTAATTAAGAGTGCCGCTGACCTTATTACAGAAGAAACCCCCAATTATCAATACGTTGCTGGCCGACTAATTGTTTACCATCTGCGTAAGCATGTGTATGGTGATTTTTCTCCTCCGCATCTATTAAAGATCATTAACAACAACATTAAGAAGGGTTTCTATGATGCTGAAATCCTAGAGCTTTATACTGAAGATGAGATTAACCAGCTGAACGATTACATTCAACATAGCCGCGACAATATGCTTACATATGCAGCTATGGAGCAGTTTCGTGGCAAGTATCTAGTACAAAATCGTGCCACCGGTCAAATCTTCGAAACACCACAAGTTGCATATATGATGATTAGTGCAACGCTATTCAGCAAGTATCCTAAGGAAACACGTTTACAGTACGTTAAAGATTACTACGATGCTATCAGTACCTTTGATATCAGTTTGCCTACTCCTGTTATGGCAGGCGTTCGTACTCCACAGCGTCAGTTTAGCAGTTGTGTACTAATTGAAACAGGTGATAGTTTAGATAGCATCAACGCAACATCTAGTGCAGTAGTTAAGTATGTTAGCCAGAAGGCAGGTATTGGAATTGGCGCAGGACGCATTCGTGCTATTGGATCACCTATTCGCAACGGTGATGCAACACATACTGGTGTTATTCCCTTCTACAAGTTATTTCAGGCAGCAGTAAAGAGCTGCTCTCAAGGTGGTGTACGCGGCGGGGCAGCAACATTATATTATCCTATTTGGCACCTAGAAATTGAAGATATGTTGGTTCTTAAGAACAACAAGGGAACCGATGATAATCGTGTACGTCATATGGATTATGGTGTACAGTTTAACAAGCTAATGTATGAACGCCTAATTACAGGTGGAGACATCACACTGTTCTCACCTCATGATGTACCTGAAATGTATGATGCATTCTTTAACGATCAAGACAAATTTAGAGAGCTATACGAAACAGCAGAGCGCAATACACGACTACGTAAAAAAACCATAAAGGCGATTGATCTGTTTAGTTCGTTTGTACAAGAGCGCAAGGACACTGGTCGTATCTACCTAATGAACGTTGATCATGCTAACACACATGGTGCGTTTAAAGAAGATATTGCACCCATCAAACAAAGTAATCTTTGCTGCGAAATTAATCTCCCTACAAAGCCCCTCAACGATATTAATGATCGTGATGGTGAGATCAGCCTTTGTACACTAAGCGCAATTAATTGGGGTAATATTAAGAATCCAGCAGACTTTGAGAAACCCTGCGACCTAGCAGTACGTGCTTTGGATGAATTACTTAACTATCAAAGCTACCCTGTTATTGCAGCTGAACTAAGCACAATGAATCGTCGTCCTCTAGGCATTGGTATTATTAACTTTGCTTATTGGCTTGCTAAGAACGATACAAACTATCAGAATCCAAACTTAGAACTAGTCGACGAGTGGGCTGAAGCATGGAGTTACTATCTAATTAAGGCTAGTGTAAAACTAGCACAGGAAAAGGGCGCATGTCCTAAGAGCAACGAAACCAAGTATGCCGATGGCATTACACCTAACATGACTTACAAGCGCGAACTTGACGAACTAGTTAAGCACAAAGAACGCATGGATTGGAAGTCGTTACGTAAAGATCTTAAGCAGCACGGTATTCGTAACAGTACACTAATGGCCCTTATGCCAGCAGAAACATCTGCACAGATTAGTAACAGTACCAACGGCATTGAGCCACCACGTAGCTATGTTAGCGTTAAAGGAAGTAAGCACGGGCAGCTAAAGCAAGTTGTCCCTGGTTACCCACGCCTTAAGAACAAGTATGACCTACTATGGAATCAGAAGAGCCCAGAAGGTTATCTAAAGATTTGTGCTGTGTTACAAAAGTATATCGATCAAGGTATCAGTGTTAACACAAGCTACAATCCACAGCACTTTGAGGATGAAAAAATCCCAATGAGTTTATTGCTTCAGCATATTGTAATGTTCTACAAATATGGTGGAAAGCAGTTATATTATAATAATACTTTTGATGGTCAAGGAGAAGTAGATGTTGAAAAATTATCTTCTTCAGTTTCTCAAACAGAAGTCCTCGATAGCACTAGCGGTGGGGACGATGATTGCGATAGCTGTAAAATTTAACAGAGGCGGAATAAATGAGCTTTTCAGTATACAATTCTAAAAATACAAGGGATCATACCCAGTCTAAAATGTTCTTAGATTCTGCTGGCGGTGTCACAGTACAACGTTATGACATTCTAAAATATAGACAATTTGACAAGATCACCGACAAGCAACTCGGATTCTTTTGGCGCCCAGAAGAAGTAGATATTCTCAGAGATGCTAAGGATTTTAAAGATTTAAATGAGCATGAGCAACATATCTTTACTAGTAACCTGAAACGTCAAATCTTATTAGACAGCGTACAAGGTCGTAGTCCTAACTTAGCCTTTCTTCCTGTAGTCGGGTTGCCTGAATTAGAAACTTGGATTGAAACATGGTCATTCAGTGAGACAATTCACAGTCGTAGCTATACACACATCATTCGTAACATTTATGCTGATCCAAGCAAAGTGTTTGATGAAATGATTTCTATGAAAGAAATCGTTAGTTGTGCAGACAGTATCAGCAAAAACTATGATCGTTTAATTGAATTAGCTGCATGGTATAATCTACTAGGCGAAGGTGAACATACTGTTAATGGCAAGAAAGTAATTGTCGACCTTTACGAACTAAAGAAGCAACTATGGCTTTGCTTGGTAAGTGTTAATATTCTTGAAGGCGTTCGCTTCTATGTTAGCTTCGCATGTAGTTGGGCGTTTGCCGAACTAAAGAAAATGGAAGGCAACGCTAAGATTATTAAACTAATTGCTCGAGACGAAAATATTCATTTAGCCAGCACACAACAAATGCTAAAGTTGCTGCCACAAGACGATCCTGATTTTGTAAAAATTGCAGAAGAAACTCGTGACTTATGTACCGAAATGTTCATGGAAGCTGTAGAACAGGAAAAATCATGGGCTGATTATCTTTTTAAGGATGGCAGCATGATTGGTCTCAATGCTGAATTACTTAAGCAATATGTTGAATGGATCGCCGCTCGTAGAATGCGTTCAGTTGGTATTACTGTACCTTATACAACAACATCAAGTAATCCGCTCCCGTGGACCCAGAAATGGATTTCCGGCGGTGAAGTACAAGTTGCCCCACAAGAAACTGAAATTAGCAGTTATGTAATTGGCGGCACAAAACAAGACGTAACAGAAGATACATTTAAGGGATTTAGTTTATAATGTTAACACTATACACAAAAAACAACTGCGGTTACTGCTTACAAGCTAAAGCATTACTAAAGAACAATGACATTCCGTATGAAGAAGTAAACATTGAGTCTAGCGAAGATGCTAGAAACTTTGTTATTACTGAAGGTCATAGAACAATGCCACAGATTTATAAAGACGGTAAAATCTTTGTAGAAGGCGGATTTACTGGTCTTCGTGATATGGGTGTTGACACTATTAAGACTAAATTAGGTTTGTCTAACCTCGGCTCATTATAATACAGGAAACACACATGTATAATTTACAAGATCTTTTAACAACAGTCGTTACGGTTAAGTTGACAACAGGGCATGAGATACTAACAAAGTTAATTGGTGTTGATGAAGAATCAAATTTATTAACTATTGAAAATCCTAAATTTGTAATAGTCATTGATGGGGGTGTATCTCTAATGCCTTTCACATTGACAGGTGATTCAACTATAGTAACTATTCCTCTGTCATCTGTATTAACTGTTTTAACAGCTCTAGAAGGTGCAGTAACAGATTATAATACTGTAATTGAAGAAATCAACCAGAAGAAAGATCAGTTAAACAATCAAGAATCTAATTGATAAATATTATTATGCCACAATTAGGTAAAATAGGAACAACAATTTATGGCGCCGGTGTTGAAATTGGACCAGGCGCAACCACAGTGTTAGTTGAAGGTTCTCCAGTTGGTGTAATTGGTGATAAAATCACTCCTCACGGTAAACCACCACATACAGCTCCAACTGTGGTTACTGGAAGCGCCACTGTCCAAGCTGAATTTAAACCTGTGGTTGTCCAAGGACTTAGTGTAGCATCATGCGGACATGTTGCCGCCAGCGGCGCAGCAACAGTTCAAGTTACATAATGGCTCAGTTGGTATCGGTTAAAGGCCCTCACGCACGCCGACCAAATAATTCAATAAGAGTACAATGGAACATGGGCAATCAATGTAACTTTGATTGCGAGTATTGTCCACCGATACTTCACGACGGATCTAAGCATTGGTTATCGCTTCAAACTTATTTAGATACAGTTGATAAAATCTGCACTCATTATGCTTCAATAGATAAAAAGGTTCATTTTGAACTTATTGGCGGTGAAGTTACTGTAATGTCTGGATTTGAAGATATTATACGTAGAATCAACGAGTACGGATGCACTAGTCTTGTTTTTACTAATGCTAGCAGAACAGTTAACTGGTGGAGTAAAGCAAAGCATTACTTGAACAGTGTTGTTATTACTTGGCACCCTATGAGCATGAGTAAGCAGCACCTTATAGATGTAATTAATGAAATTAAAGATCACGTTAGTATTAGTATTAACATTGCAGGTATAGGCGGACAAGTTGAACAGCTTGGCAATGACGTTGAGGAATTACGAGATTTATTTTTAGAATGTCAACGTAATAACTATAATAATGTTAGCATTTGTGTTAAGACAATATATAAGAAGTTGCTAGGCCGAGATAGCAAACAAGAAACTTACTGGCCTTATACAGATACAGAAATAGACATTATTAAACGACCAGGAATCAAACCTGCACCAGTACAACATATAGAAAATCAACCGCCTGTAAAGGAAAAGGATCCTAGGGATTGGATGACTGAGTTTTTATACGACGATGGCACTGCTAAGTACGTACAAAGCCATCAGATCATTAACGAAGGATTAAACAAGTTTAAGGGCATGAAGTGCTATTTAGGTTTTGAAAGCCTTACAATAGATGCTGGCGGAGATATTTATAGTAGTTGGTGTGGGGCAAAACATTTTGGTAATATATCAAAGATAGAAAATTGGGAACTACCAAAAAGTTTAACTGAATGTCCAAACGACTTTTGTAACAATATATCAGATATTGCTATTAGTAAAATTAGATAAAACTTCTTCTATACCGTGTTCATATAAGTTATTATCAAGTTTTAATATATTGATTACTTTATCTAGTGTAGCACAACAATATCTAAAATCTTCTCTAATCGTTGTTTTATCGTAATCAACAATTTTTGAAAATAACAAATTCCAATCTGTACATAGAGCGTTTGAAAACATTCTATGTAATTCAAACGATTTAAACACATGTCCTGTAACACTTATGCTAAGTGTAGAATCATAGCTATATTCTTTATCAACCTTGTATATAGGTGGGTTATTTAAAATACTTTTACCTTTTATAGGTTTTATAAATTGAATTAAGCTATTATATCCACGAACTGTTTTATTTAATTCAGGCCACTTTATTTTTGATGCATCTTCATTACAAGGATAAGCGTCATATAACCATACCCCTTTATCATCTACAATAGGTGAAAATCCCGCAGGATGTAATCCAGCCCCTTTTAAAATTTTAAGATCAAAACCTAATTTAGAAGATATTTCTTTAATTTCGTTAACTTGATGTAAGTTATGTTCAAATACATAAAACTCTACGCACACACTAGTGTTTAGTTTCTTTAAGTTGCTATAGACTATATCCCATTCGGAATTCAATATTAGTTTGTTGTTTAACTCTTTTATTCCATACAATGGTACCACAACGTAAGTCTGTTTTTCATTTAATAAAGAAATAATATTGTCGTCTTGAAAATTTAAATATGTATGTAGTACACTCTTACCGGTGGGTATGTTTTCTAATATAAAACAGAAATTAGGATGACTACAAGGATCACCATATACGGATAAAAAATTAAAGGTGTCATTAATGTTTAAAATCTTACTAACTATCGTATTAGCATCTAAACTAATGTCTGGGTAATCTCTTCGACCAAAACGATGTTGTATCCACTGTGCCTGAGCACCTAGTGTGTTATATACTGCATTTTTAGTAGTTATGTCTATATTAATCATAAAAAAACCGTGCTAAGTATTTAACACGGTTTTTCCATAATTTAAAAAATTCTGATTTTACTTTTGAGCGTTTGGCGCAACTTGATAACTTACTACCTGATCGTATGATCCTGTATCGGGATCATAATAAAATTGGCTCGCCTCGTCAAGTTCGGTTGCTGATGTATTATACAAACCAATTGAATATTCTTCTACCTTAGTTTTTCCAGCAATAGTACCCTTGAGACCAAAGAAATAAATTCCTGGAGCTAATGATGCATCAATGCCAGCAGTATTAACACTTAGTATACCTGTTGTAAAATCTATTGATGCCCAAGGTGGTAACGGAGCAAAATCTAAAGAGCTAAAACCAGAGATATCATTTAGATTGATCTCTAAGTCTAAGGTTGCGCTCTGACCAAGCTGAACATCTAAAATTTTACCTGATGGTAAATTACCGATACTCATGTCACCTATAATGTTTGTTGTTAAAATTGACTTGAAAATATTTGCAGCAGCAACAGGTGAACCTTCTTCAAAGGACAGCATATTCATCCCTTTAAAATGCCCTTCTTGCAAAATAACATTCTTAATTTCAGATGATGTCTTAGTAGGATAGTTTACTGCCCATTGAATAGCTGCACCGGCTACAATACCTGAGGAAATACTAGTTCCAGAGACTGAAACATACTCGTCCGTGCTTGCATTACCAGCGCAAGAAACATTAACACCTAGTGCAAATATATCGAGCGCAGCACCGTAGTTATTGAAATATGGTGTAGTTGGACTTGACCATGGAACGTTAGTAAATGAAGTTACTAAGTAATCTTGGTTAACAGCACCAACTGTTAGAACAACCTCAACACCAGCTGGGGATACGGTATTAACATCAACCCCATCGTTACCAGCAGCAGCAACTACTACTAGATTGCTAGCATTCATTTCGGTAATCTTATTATCTAAGAAGTTATTTTGTGAGGTTGTCCAAGGCAAGCAAACAACCTTTACTTGTGATGGGTTGTTACTCTGATGATGTACTAGAACTGCATCTAGCGCATCTAAGATTTCACCTATTGTAACGCTACCGTTAACTGAATTAAATAATTTAACTACGTGGAGTGTTGCATCTTTTGACACACCCTGAGTATTACCTACAATAACGCTGCCTACAGCAGTACCGTGACCAACAGTGTCGCTAAAATCACTACCAAAGTTACTGTATAGGTAGTTAATATTTCTTCCTGTAAACTGTTCGTGTGCAGCATACAAACCTGTGTCGACTAAGTATACATGTCCGCCTGCACCATTAGAGCTAGGAGCATAAGAAGTTGCTGACGAAAGACTTGATGTGGCTAAAAATGTTAAATGGTCCTGGTTTGCTACTTGAACACTAACTGTTGCGGCAGTATTCTTTTCTAATGATTCTAGCAATCCCGAAATAGCTGCAACTTGTTCAGCAGTTGCTTCAACTTCGTAAGTTAGCGAGAAAGCGTATGTTTTGATAACAGTTGCGCCCGATGCAGTAATAGCTGACAATGCAGCGCCATTATTTGCATGAACTCCTGAATCAAGTGTTATTAAATATCTAGCCATTTGTGCTCCATAATATGGTTAATTTACCAGTAAATTTATATAAGTATTTATCATATTCAGGAGCTTATTGTGAAATTAAAGGATCCAGGAAAATTTTATAGAGCGTTTTCAGTCGCAGAAAACAGTAATGTTTTAAAGATTTTTCTTGAAGAAACGGACAAAACATTAATGGAACTATGGGAAGAAGAGTTGTCTTCATTCTCTGATGTTAATGTTTTTCTAAGCGGCGGCATAGACAGTCAATTTGTATTACACTTACTGTCTAAGCTAGGAAAAAATATTACAGTGTACATTTTTTCATGGTTGTGGGATGACTGTGTTATTAATAGTGCAGATGTTATACATGCAACACGTTATTGCAATAAGTTTGGTTATTCTTACAAAACTATTGAAATTGATTACAAGCAGTTTTTACACACTAATCAACATCTAAGCATATGTAAGCAGTACCACGCTAGTAGCCCTCAAATTTCTTTGCAGTTAAAGATGCTTGATTTCGTAGATAATGATAATCCAATTTTTTTAGGGGGCGATCCCCCAATTATCAATTATAATTTGTTGAATAAAAAATCTTCAGTGTGGGGATTGGACTATCAAGTTTACATGACAAATGCATTTTTACGGTATTCTGTCGCAAACAAAAAAATTGTTATTAAGGATCTGTTTAAGATAAGTCCTGAAATTAGTTGGTTATCGCACAAGTTGTTTGTAGAAGTAACTAAAAAGCACAAAGTTGTATATCCAGAATTTACCGGTGAGTTAGTATCACACCAACCTATAAGGAAGTTGTTTTATCAAGAATTAGGTACTGAACTTCTTCTTCCTTTATTAAAGAATACAGGGTTTGAAACTTTAAAAGTACACCTTGCAAAAGAGTCAGGAATTTATAATCAATACGATATGCTTTACAGATATCCTTTATTGAAAGCACTTGAAAGAGAAACTTGGTATTCAACAGCGCCTAAAGCAAAATTTATGAACTCAGAACTTATCAAACAAATTGTTGACGAGCACAATAAATTTTGTACAGAATCTGTTGATTTTACGGTCATTGAGAATTATAATTTCAATCTTTAAATAAATAACATTAACGCCTTAGGACCGTGGTAGTTTCTACCTCGCAGGCGTCAACAGCGGGAACTGCTGGGCAACAAATGATTCGCTACCATTTGGGTCAGAGTGCCATCCACCATTATATACATAGATTACTTTACGCCCCAAAATGTATAAATACTATATAAGTAATTTTGGGAGTAACAAAAATATGTCAAATAAGACTCCGTATGAGATTAGATTAGATCTGGTTAAAGAAGCCAGAGAGATCTTACAGGCTAAAGCCAAGAATCATGAAGACATGCCCAGCACAGAAGACGTTCTTGCTGAAGCAGAAAAGTTAAATGAGTTCGTTAGCAAAAAGCCTAACGAAAGATAATTTAATACTATTTCTTTTTTAATAGGCACTTTGTGCCTATTTTTTTGTCTGCACGTTTTGTGTATCATAAATATTCGTGCGCCCATTTAGCTCAGCTGGTAGAGCAACTGATTTGTAATCAGTAGGTCGGCGGTTCGAATCCGTCAATGGGCACCACACCTTAGAGGTAAAACATATGAAAAAGTTAGCGGTCTTAGCAATGCTAGCTATGACATCTACGGCAGCACTAGCAGTAGATAGAGTAGCAAGATTTGATCTTAACAGCGATGGAAAAGTTTCTTTAGAAGAACTAACCAAAAACTGTAAATTAAGAAAAGGTCTTTTTGAAATTGCAGATAAAGATGGTGATAGCTTTTTAACAAACAAAGAATTAAGGGATGCAAAATCATACCTTCTTTCTCAATGTAAAAAGTAATTACTGTAAAAATACAGTTGGGGGTTAACCAATAAAAGTATTACTTTTTCAGTCTAATATAATAAGTAGATAAAACACATACATAGGAAACGTACACACACATGTCAAATCGTAATCAACGCAGACTTGCTGCCAAGGCAGAAAAAAAGGATACAAATCCAGTAAAACAAAACACAGCCGATGTTAATCACGATGATGTGATGTATCGATTACTGGATGCTAAAATTGAAATCCCAGTGGGACTACTACGCCAAAAGCATATTTTTATTGCTACTCCATGCTACGGTGGCCAAATTGGCGAACCATATTTTCGCAGCATGATGCGCCTAGCTATTTTGTGCAATAAATTTGAAATTAAATACACAATTAGCACATTAGCTAACGAAAGTTTGATTACTCGTGGACGCAATACACTGGTTAGTTTCTTTATGGAAAACAAGGATGCTACACACTTGTTCTTCATTGATGCTGACATTGAATTCCAACCAGAAGATTTGCTGCGTCAAGTAGCGTATGATAAACCAATAGTTGTCGGCGCTTATCCTAAGAAAGCAATTAATTGGGATAGTATCTTACATGCTGCTAGAAATCCTGATCTTGAGGAAACAGCAGAATCTATCGAAGGACACAGTTCTAACTATGTTGTAAACTTTGACTTCCTCAAAGATGAAAACGGTAACCGTACACCACAAGTACAGATTGTTGATAACCTAGTACGCCTCAAGGATGCAGGCACTGGCTTCATGTGCATTAAGAAAGAAGTTATCCAGCAGATGATGGATGCACATCCAGAGCTAAAGTATGTTAATGATATCAACGTCGATAAGAAGTTTGAGCCTTATATGTATGCGCTGTTCGACACAATGATTGATCCAGAGAGCCGTCGTTATCTCAGTGAAGATTATATGTTCTGTCGCTTATGGCAACAAATGGGCGGCGAGGTTTATCTAGATCCGCGCACAGCACTTAACCACGTTGGACATTATACGTTCCGTGGTAACATCCGTAAATTGTTTACAGGTGAAAACAAACACAATAGGAAGCAGATTGTATAATGAGTAATTCAATTATTTCAGTACTACTGCCCACTCGAGGCCGTAGAGAAGTTTTAAAAAGCAGTCTTGAAAGTTTAATACTTAAGGCAAATAATACTGAGAAGATAGAACTCTTGCTAGGAATCGATGATGATGATGAAGGCGCACGTGAGTACATCGAAAAAGAAATTGCTCCAATGTTGCGAGAACATCGAGTTGAGTGTCGAGCAAATATTTTTAAACCATTAGGTTACGAAAATCTTCATGTATACGTAAATACTCTTGCTGGTAATGCTAGCGGTGATTGGTTGTTCTTTTGGAATGACGACGGAGTTATGGTTACAGAAGGTTGGGACGATGTTGTCCGTAGCTATACAGGGCAATTTAAGTTATTAGCACCGCGTGATAATCATAACGGTCATCCTTATGCTATCTTCCCAATCGTACCACGTGATTGGTTTATGTTAGTTGATCATCTAAGTCAAAATGCACAGAATGATGCTTGGCTAAGTCATATCGCATACATGTTAGATATTTTTGAACGCATTGACGTTGAGTTTATTCACGATCGTGCAGATATTACAGGCAACAATGACGATTCTACTTTCCAGAATCGCAAGTACATGGAAGGCAATCCAAGCGATCCTAAAGACTTTGGGCATCCAAGTATGCAGCAAGCTCGTGTCGCAACAGCGTATAAAATTGCATGGTTCTTAAACCGTATTGGGCAACACAGCACTTGGTGGGAAAATGTTACGAATGGGACACAAGATCCATTTGAAAAGATGAAGTGGTCGCAAGATGTAAAAGGTGCCGGACAGCTTGGATCAGTAAATAAAAATCGCATTTCCGACGAAGAAACAATTACTTTATAGCTTGACAATGCATTGTTTATGTGTTATTATTAATACATGAATAATGCAAAAACATATAAAGTTCAAATCCCTAGAGATGCGAACGTGTCTGTTTTTGATCTGCGTCACGAAATTGACGCAGATCTTATTTCTACTAAAATTCTAGAGTTTAGAACTCAATTTCCTGAAAGCAATTCATCTAATGTTATTGGATGGCATAGTGATTACTTTTCTCAAAAACAAAGTAATATATTTGATAGCTTGATTGAAATTGTTGAGAATAAAACTCGTGAAGTTGTAAACGATAGTGATTTTAATATATCAGTAGTACAAACTTGGGCTATTGTATATGAAAAAAACAATGCCGCAGTAAGACATAATCATTCTGATACACTGTATTCTGCTGTTTACTATGCGTCTGCAAAACCTAATTCTAGTCCAATTAGATTTGATGGCGGACTTACGATTATGCCAGAAACAGGAATGTTAGTCGTCTTTCCGGGATGGTTGTTTCATGAAGTTCCTGCGATGAGATTTGATCATAAACGAATTGCGGTTGCGTTTAATTTAAATTGTACTCTTAAAACTTATGAAGAAAGACTTCAATGACTACACATGCAATGATTGACATTGAAACGCTTGGAACAGACCCTGACTGTGTAGTGCTCAGTGTTGGTGCTGTTAAGTTTGACCCATACACTCTTACCGAGCCTCATTCCAAAACACTCTGGCGTCCTAGCGCAGACGAACAGCTCAAAGCTGATCGTAGCGTAGATCAAGGTACACTTGAATGGTGGGGTAAACAAGCAGAGCATATCCGAGAAGAAGCGTTCAGTGAGTTTGGGCGTGTTGATTTGGATATGTTTTTTAAAGACCTAAATCGTTATCTAGTTGGTGTTGATAAGATTTGGTGCCAAGGCCCACAGTTTGATATGGTTATTCTCGAGGATTTGTTCCGGCAGTTTAATCACCATCGTAACTGGGCATATTGGCAAGTATGTGACTGCCGTACAATCTTTAACATGATGCCAAAGGATCCTCGCAAAGAGATCCAACAAAATCTACACAGTGCAGATGAAGACTCATACTGGCAGGCAGTGTGTGTCCAACGAACCTTTAAACATTTTGGAGTGCAACCTCGATGAATGACGATGATATGTCCATTGTAATTGGTCACGGAGCAGCCGCTAGTGATACTATTACTATTGCCGCAGATGATCTTTCTACGATTAACTTAGGTGATATTACGCTTAATACTACAGCTACAAACCCATCAAGTTGGGCATCATTTAATTCGATTTTTGAAACTTTAGGCGGCAAAGATCCGAATAAAAAGTCAACTGTATATGATCTAGACATCGATCCTTTTGCTGCTATTATTGA
>JACCDW010788062.1_pt1 | contig 17319 bp, 8 predicted proteins | sample 7449781 | NCBI WGS metagenome assembly JACCDW01 (sample SAMN15323449, study PRJNA562643) | freshwater metagenome | isolation source: river surface water | place: USA:Blue River Watershed | collected 2017-08-18
GAAAATGATCACATCCGTGGAAATCCAAATGCACCGATTGTTATTGTTGAGTACTCTGATTACGACTGTCCATTCTGTAAAAACTTCCACGAAACAATGAATCAAGTAATGGCTGAGTATGGAACTACTGGAAAAGTTGCTTGGGTATACCGACACTTCCCTCTGACGCAGATCCACCCAGACGCGCAGCCTTCAGCCGAGGCATCTGAGTGCGTTGCCAAGCTTGGAGGAAACGACAAGTTCTGGGAGTACTCTGACAACATCATCGCAGGGTCACCAGACTCACTCTCTGACGAGAACCTTCTAACCGAGGCTACGAAGATCGGAATCAACGGGGATGAGTTCAAGGCCTGCATCGAGTCCGGATACGGAAAGACCGAGGTGGCCAAGGACGTGAAGGACGGAAGCGAGATTGCCAAGGTGGACAAGCAGTTCGGAACTCCGTATAACATCCTTATCTCAAAGGGTGGCGTACAGACTCCAATTCGCGGTAACCAGCCATACGCGACAGTCAAGCAGACAATCGATACGATTCTTGCCGGAAGCAAGACACAGTAAGATAGTTTGAAATAAAAAAAGCGGGCATTGCCCGCTTTTTTTATTTCTTCTGGATCGAAGCGTGCAGTGCGCACCACTCACAATCCTTCTTCTGGCAGCCCTTGTTCAAGAATTCTGCCGACATAATCTCGTGTGCGGTTGAATCTATAACAACCTTTAGCTGGACAATATCCTCATCGCTCACCTGCAGTGTCTGTAGCTCTGACTGCCCTTTCTCATTCGGCTCCACAAAGTCGAGCATCGTCTGGTTGATGCGATACTTCCCCTCATGATAGCCATCGAGGAGTATGTGATAGAACGTCAGCTGCCGCGCCAAATCCTCCTTCTGTTCCTTGCTCTTCTTGGAGTACGGCTTTCCTGTCTTGTAGTCGACGATATTGATCGGTCCCTCCATCTCGTTCTCCAGATACTCGATCTTGTCGATGATTCCCTTGAGTCTCAGCATCTCTCCTGAACCGAGTGCGAAGTCCTTGCTCACGGTCTGCTCGGTCCGTACGTCGAACTTCATATCAGCCTTTCGGTTTTCGTACCAGGCTGTCAGCGCTTCACGTCCGCGCTTCAGATACTTCTTCTTGTCGGACTCATGCAACGACGAGAACTTCATGACAGTTTCGAATAATTCTAACAGTCGCTCCACACTACCGATTTCACCCCTCTTCTTCCCTTCAGCAAAGAACTTCTCAAGTGCGCTGTGCATCTCGTTACCGTACTGCATATGCGCCGAATATCCGCTCGGGATTTGCACTAGATTTCTATAAAAATACTTGATCGGACAAGATAGGTAGTTGTTGAGTCCTGTCGCATTCAATCCCTTTCTCATGAACAGATCCTTGATGAACGATTGCTCGTAAATTGTCCGCTCCGTCTTGAATGGTTGCAGGAAGAACGTCAGGTCAGATAGGTGTGATTTCTCGAAACTATCTGTATCCAATGAGGTTAGCAGCTCACTAGGCAGCTCATTGATAAACTGGCTCTTCTCCTGCTCCTTACCCTCCCAGTCGGACCTGGAATACGTGATGCTCAGTTCCCTCTTGGCACGCGTCATGGCAACATAGAACAGTCGACGCTCATCATGCACGTCGCCCTTGTAGTCCTTAATCGGCAAAGTGATTCCAGGAAAGGACCTGCTTTTCTCCCAATTAGATCTGGTCGTATTGATCATGTAGACGTGCTCAAACTCCTTTCCTTTGGATCCATGCGCGGTCATCAGCTGCACGCCTGCCTCGTACTCGGTCGAGCCACTCTGGATATCCAAGTGATACGCATGATATGAGTCAACTAACTTTATGAAGTCAGCAAGCGCGAACGTTCCCTTGGCATCCTGTCGTTTGATCTCGTCAAAGAGCTTGTCGAGCTTGAGCATCTTGTCTCGGCTGAGTTCGCTTTGCAGCATGTAGGACAAGTATCCAATGTCGTTCAGGAAGTTCTTGAGGAATTCCAGGATGTGCTCGTTGCGAGATGTCGTGATCGCCGCATTAATCTTTTTGACAAAAGTAAGAATGGGTTCCTGGTTCTCAATATGAAGCTCGTTTAGAATCTTTGCTGAGGAAAGAATATCAAACAGCTTACGACCCTCTCGCGCGTGCAAGCCTCGTGCATTGAGAATCTTGATAGCGTCGTATCCGCTGATGCCGACAAACTGCACAAAGAGCGCGCGTCCCAGTGCCTCTTCATCAAGCGGATCCTGCACGACTCGCAGCAGCGTAATGATGTTCGCGATATCAACATCTTCGAACACGCTGTCCTTGGAATAGACGGAGAACGGCACACCGAAGTGTGCGAGCACCTGCTTCACGTCGCCCAGATGCTTGTTTGCTCGATACAGGATCGCGATTTCCTCAGGTGGAGTTCCTGCATCCAGCTTCTTCTTGATATCCTCGCCGACATGCAAGAGCTCAAACTTGTAATTGGAAAATTCTCCGACCGTAATTGGCAGGTTCTCTGACTTGTTGGCATGCAGCTCGACCGCATCCTCAATCGAGTTCGTAATCGACGCATGCGAGGCGGACAGAATATTTTGCACAGACCGATAGTTCTCCTTGAGCGCAATGTGCTTAATGTCGTCATACAGCGTATTGAAGTGCCGGAACGTCTCCTCACTTGCCCCCTGGAACCTGTAAATGGACTGCTTCTCGTCGCCCACGGTAAATATGTTGGGGTGCCGGTCCAGATGCTCTGCGCTCGTCAGGAGCTCGATCAGCTCGTTCTGTCCGGTATTAGTATCCTGATGCTCGTCCACAAGTAAATATTGATACTGCTCCTGCAGGTCAAAGGCGAAGTTCTCGTCACTGCGCAGCTTGGCCAGCACGGTCAGGATCATGTCGCTGAAGTCGTACAGTTTAAGCCGTGTCAGTTCTGCCTGATACTTCTCGTATGCATCGACAACCTCATACGCCTGCTCGAGTCGCTTAATGATCTTCGCCTCTTCTACTGGCTTGATGTCACCTACATTGAACTCCTTGAACTTTCTTTTATAAAAAAGATCGTCATCCGCATACAACTCCTCTTTCCATTTTGGGATCACGTTCCTGAATTCCTCCGGACTGTATCCTTCCTTCTTGATCGAGTTGATTGCCTGCGCGATGTCGCGCACCTTCATGTAGTCATCATGCGCGGTTACCAGATGGACAAAGTCACTGCTATCGATGATCTGCTCGATAATCTTTACCTTCTGCAGATCGTCGATAACCTGCGCATATTCGAACTGAGGAAAGTAGGCGGCGTTGTTCTTGATCACATGCTCGCAGAAGGCGTGGAAGGTAAAGATATTGACGCGATATGACAGATCGCCGATATAGGTTGCTAGTCGCTCGCGCATCGTGATGCTTCCGGCATTGGTAAAGGTCAACGCGAGGATCTGCTCGGGTTTGGTATCCGTCTTGGACAGGATATTGGCAATGCGTAGCGTCAGGATCTGTGTCTTGCCCGTTCCTGGACCCGCATTCACCATAACAGGCCCCTCGATGGTATCGACGGCCTCACGTTGCTCCTTATTGAGATTGGCATATGCCTTATCAAATGCCTCTGAATTCATGGGTTGATTCTAACACACCAAATCAGGATTGGATGAGCGATCAAACCATCACGTGAGACAGCCTTTTGCATATGGACCCAGGGATTCACAGCCTCTTTTTAAAGGGCCTGAAACATGCTACAATGCCTGTTCCTCAGCAACTCCGAGGATTTTTTATTGCAATACTAACTAAACTATGAAAATTAACTTCAGAAAGTCGAAGATCGTGGGTAAGATCGCGGACAACAAGTCCGAGATTCCCTTCCTTGAGTCAGTATTCGAGGCAGGCGTGGACGTAGCGTGGCTCAATACTGCCCACCAGGGCGTGGAGGATACCAAGATGGTTATCGAGCGAATCCGCTCCGTTGCTCCAAATGTGGGTATTATGATCGACACGAAGGGTCCGGAGGTTCGAACCAAGAACGTCGACGAGCCGTTCGAGGTAAAGGCCGGAGAAACTCTATACATTACAGGAAACCTTGAGCATCGAAGCGAAGGTTCGCATGTAGTGCATGTAGACTATCCCAACTTCCATAACGAGGTACCGGTTGGCTCTCTTGTACTGTACGATGACGCAAGTCTCGGATTCATGGTCGAGGAGAAGGTGAACGATACGCTCAAGTGTCTTGTGCAGAACGGCGGAATCATCAAGAGCAAGAAGAGCATCAACACTCCGAACGTACATATCGAGCTTCCTGCCCTAACGGAGAAGGACAAGAGCTTCATCCACTTCTGTGGAGAGCACAACGTGGAGTACATCATTCACTCATTTATGCGAAGCAAGCAGGATATCGATGACATCAAGGCAATTACAGCTCAGTATCCTGGTTATGCACCTAAGATCGTAGCCAAGATCGAGAACCGACAGGGATTCGACAATCTAGAGGAGATCCTCGACAACTGTGACGGTCTGATGGTGGCACGAGGAGATCTCGGAGCCGAGGTTCCCCTTATGGAGATGCCGTACATGCAGAAGAAGATGATCGAGATGGCAGTGAAGAAGGGCAAGTCATGCATTGTTGCCACACAGGTACTCGACAGCATGATCAAGAACCCACGACCGACACGAGCAGAGGTGCTCGACGTTGGAAACGCAGTTCTTGAAGGTTCTGGAGCTGTGTCCATGAGTGGTGAGACTGCGTACGGTGATTACCCTCTAGAGGCAATCAACATGATGTCTAACATCATGGGATACACGGAGTCTAAGTTTGACGACCTGACACATCATCAGTTCGTTCCAGCTACATCTGCCCCAGAGTTCGCGCTCGCAAAGCAGATTGCGGACGAAGCAAAGTCTGCCGGATCAAAGGCTATCGTTGCTGCGGTAAAGGATCCGTCACTATACTACGCCCTATCTGCATGGCGACCGTCATGCGTTGTTCTGGCCGGAGTTAGCTCACAGATGGATATCTACTTCCTATCGCTCTACTACGCGATCAGATCAGTGTTCAGCGAGAACCCAACGATCGCGGACGTAAAGTCAAAGATCGACATGTCAGCACTGTCTCCTGAGGACAAGGTGACTGTCGTGTCTGACGAGACCGGATCCGTAACGTTCAAGACTCTCGCGGTGAAGGATCTGGCGTAATAAGCAGTCCATCACAGCAAAAGAAAAAGGACCCATTCGGGTCCTTTTTCTTTTGCTGGATTCTAATAGTTCTCCAACCGATTCGCCTTCTCATGCTGGCGGATCTTCTCGTGGGCCTTGGCCTCGATCTGTCGGATTCGCTCTCGCGTAACCCCGAACAGCTTACCTACCTCCTCCAGCGTGTGCTGGATTCCGTCCACGAGTCCGTGTCGCAACTCAAGGATGCGTCGCTCCTTGTCGGTCAGCTCCTCTAGAATCTCATTGACCTGGTCCTTGAGGATTCGTCGTGAAGCCTCCTGGTCAGGCGAGAGGATCTTGTCATCAGCGATAAAATCTCCAAGAGTTGAACCCTCGGCGTCCTCGTCTCCAACTGGAGACTCGAGCGATACGGTAGCCTGGTCAATCTTCTCGATGGTGTATACCTTCTCGATCTCGATCCCCATCTCAGTTGCGATCTCCTCTGGCATCGGATCTCGTCCCAGATCAAGCGAAAGCCGCCTGAAGACCTGCTTGTACTTGGCGATAGTCTCGTGCATGTGCACAGGGATTCGGACCGTTCGGGACTGGTCAGCAAGCGCTCGTGTGATAGCCTGACGGATCCACCATGTTGCATAGGTAGAAAACTTAAATCCCTTCAGCCAGTCGAACTTGTCTACGGCCTTGAAGAGTCCGAGGTTTCCTTCCTGGATAAGGTCGAGCAACGTAAGGTCAGGACTTCGTCCCACGTACTTCTTGGCAATGGAAACTACCAGTCGCAGATTGGCGCGTGCAAGAAGCATTTTGGCCTCCTCGTCACCTACCTCGATTCGCTTGGCAAGTTCCTTCTCCTCAGATGCTTTGATAAGCGGGTACTGTCCGATCTCTTTCAGATAAATCTGAATCGAGTCGTATTGTCCGGATGATTTGTACGAGTACTTGTTCTCCTCCTCGGCTACGTCGATGTTCAGAAGTCCACTGTTCTCAAGTACATCAATTCCCGTATCTGTGAACTTTGTATACAACTCGTCAACGAAGAAGAGGTCCGTCTCGATGGTCGGGAACTCCTTCAGTATTTCATCATATGTTACGTATCCCCTCTCCTTTCCTCTCTTTAAAAGTTTGTCCACCTTGTGCTGCTGTTCCTGCGCCTTCTTGGCAGCGGGTCCTGTCAGCTTCTTGATTGGTTTCTTTACGTTTTTTTTCGCTACTGCTTTTTTTGCAGGGGCTTTTTTATTAGAAACTGGCTTTTTGTTTGTAGACTTTTTAGGTGCTACTTTTTTTATTTTTGTTGAAACAGTTTTTTTGACTGTCTTGGTTGCATTCTTATTCGTTTTTTTCAAATTGCTTTTTTTGGCCATGTCGGGAATTGTTAGGTTATACCATATTGTTTATAAACTGGCAATCAGCTACAAGAATGCTGTGTATAAGTTTCTTGTTCTCTTCGATCCTTTTCAGAATTTCGGACTGCGCGCTCGTATCCGTATGCAACGAATGACGTAACTTTTTATTCTGCTCACGCAACTGAGCAAGCAGATAGTGTCCGAGTGTCTCCTTGAAGTTTTCCTTCGCTACTGACTGATCTGTCGCGAACTGATTCTCTATCTCAAACAATTTCTTCTCGTCTATCTCATCGGTTAGCGACAACACGAGCGAAGATTTTTTAAGAAACTCATTTATGTCACTTCGCAAACTCGGCTTACTCTTTTCGAAGAACGAAACGTATGCCTGGAGTGCGTTCTGGTATTCTGCCTTCTCCGGCTGCTGGTATACTTTCTTCTGGTACGGATCCTGCTGCTGTCCGATCGACAGATCGCTCCAGATGATCGCAGTGTTCATGGAGAGCAAACCGGCAACCTTCTCGATAAAGAAGTTCTTCTCGCTGAATGTCTGCACGCGTCGCAAGAGCGGCAGCACCTTTTCCTGATATGCCTTTAGCCGCTTTCTTTCGTCAGGAATTTTGGCTACCAGCAACGTTACGAATTCAATGATATGAATCGCGCCCTTTACGATCGCCCTCCACCGCTCCGGATTCTCCTTGATGGTGTCTGCGGGGTCTTTTGCACCCTCATAGTACGCGATCTTTACGTCCAGGTTGTGATTGATAGCCATTTCCCACACCTTTGCGGTCGTTGCCAGTCCCGCACTATCGCTGTCGAACGCCAGGACCAGGTTAGGCGTCAGCTTGGCGATCATCTGCAACTGGTCCTGCGTAAATGCCGTTCCTGACGAGGCAACCGTATTGGCATACCCCATCTGGTGCGACATGATCACGTCCATCTGCCCCTCTACCAATACGGCGAAGTTGTGCTTGCGTACGGCCTGCTTGGCAAAATTCAACCCGTACAGGACATGGGACTTTGAGAACAGCTGCGTCTCCGGACTGTTCACGTACTTCGGTGTCTCCTTTTGCTCGGCAATCAGCACGCGCCCCGTGAACGCGATCACTTTTCCGGCCGAATCAAAGATTGGAAACATGATTCGTCCCCTGAAGCGGTCGTACACTCGCCCGCTCTCATTCTTGATAACGAGACCGCTTTCCAGAATGTCCTTCTCGTCAAACGAACCCTTGAGCTCGTTGTAGAGAATGTTCCACTCGTCAGGAATATACCCGATCCTGAACTGCCTGATAGTCTTCTCTGTCAGTCCTCTCTGTGCCAAATACTCCTGTGCATTCACATCCTTAAGGAGATTGGCTTCAAAGACGAGACATGCCTTCTCAAGAATCGCATACGCATCCTTCTTTTGCTTCTGGTCACCGTCCGATTTCAGCTCTAACGTGACGCCCGCTTTTTCCGCAAGCTGCTTCAGCGTGTCAAAGAACTCCAGTCCTTCGATTTCCTGCACAAACGTAAAGATGTCCCCTTTCTTGCCGCATCCAAAGCACATGAACGATCCGCGGTGCGGAGCGACAAAGAACGACGGAGACTTCTCGCTATGGAACGGACACAGTCCCTTCATATTGATGCCTGATCGCTCCAACTTTACATAACGAGAAACAACTTCCTCAATGGGAAGTCGTTCCTTTATCTCTTGTATCTGGTGATTATGAGACATTCGCCCGAGTATAGGTTACTCCAGGTCGATTCGTGATTTTAGTTCAGCTTCGATTTCGTTCACTGCCACATTCTTCTTGCTTCCCACAAATCCCGTACCGGCTGGGATGAGTCGTCCGATAATAACGTTCTCCTTTAGTCCGACAAGCTTGTCGACAGAACCCTTGATTGCGTTATTGATAAGAACTCGGTTCGTGTGCTGGAATGATGCCGCTGAAAGGAAGCTCGACTTTGTCAGAGCAACCTCCGCGATTCCGAGGATCAGAGAGTCGGCCTTTGCCTTGTCCATTGATTCAGTAAGCGTGTCGTTCACCGCGTCGAACACGTCGATCTCGACAACGTCACCGACTGACAACTGCGTGTCTCCTGGGTCAGTCACTCGCATTCGTGAGAACATCTGTCGCACGATAACCTCGATGTGCTTTCGTGAGATAGGCTCTCCCTGCAGCTCGTAGATCTTGTTGATCTGTCCGATCATGTACTCCTGTGCCTTGTCCTTTCCTGCATACTTGAACAGCTCTGAAAGATCCGCAGATCCGTCCGTAAGCATCTGCCCCTTCACAACCTCCTGTCCAACCTTTACAAGCGGAGTTCGAGTGATTGGGAATGAGTACTCAGTAGGCTTCTTGGTCTTGGTAGCTGCTCCGCTTGAGATAACGATTACTCGATCCTTGCCAGCCTCGCGCACCTCTGAGACGAATCCGTCCAGCTTGGCGATAACTGCTGGGCTCGAAGGCTTTCGTCGCTCGAAGATTTCCTCCACTCGCGGAAGTCCAGACGTAATGTCTCCTCCGACTGACGCGGTACCTCCGGCGTGGAACGTACGCATAGTCAGCTGTGTTCCCGGCTCTCCAATCGCCTGTGCGGCAACTGTTCCAACGGCCTCTCCCAGGTCTACGATCTCATCCTTTCCAAGATCAAGTCCGTAACACTTGGCACAGATTCCGTGTCGAGTCTTACATGTGAGCGGTGAGAACACTGCGACCTCGTCGATTCCAGCTGCCTCAACCTTGAGCGCATCCTCCTTCTTGAGGAGCTGCCCCTTCTTGAACACGACAGTTCCATCAGCAGCGACGATGTCCTTGGCAACAACTCGTCCTCGAATCTTCTTTGAGATAGCAATCTCGATTCCTGAGTCCGACTCCTTTCCTGTAAGGACGTGGTTTGAGGTTCCACAATCCTCCTCGGTAACCACGACATCCTGAGCAACGGAGAAGAGCTTTCGCGTAAGGTATCCGGCTCGTGCGGTGTTAAGCGCTGTGTCGGATAGTCCCTTTCGTGATCCGTGAGTCGTCGTAAAGTACTCAATCGGTGAGAGTCCCTCCTTTGACGACGAAAGTACCGGGTACTCGATCGTCTCTCCGAGTGAGTTCTGGATAAGTCCCTTCATACCTGCCATCTGAGTGATCTGCGAAAGTGATCCTCGAGCTCCGGACTTCCACATGTCGTATACTGATCCGTTCGTATCCAGGGTGTCCGGGATAAGCTTCTCGACGTCGTTCTTGGCTCCGTGCCAGATTTCGATAATCTTTCGGTATCGCTCGTCGTCAGAAAGGAATCCGTCGTTGTACTGTCCGATGATCTCCTTTACCTTCTGAGACGCGTCAGAGATAACCTTGTACTTCTTCTCCGGGATCTGAATGTCGTCGATTCCCCATGTTACTCCAGAGATTGTCGCGAATCCGAATCCGAACTTCTTGATGTTGTCGAGAGTCTCTGTTACGAACGCGATTCCTCGTCGGTCGATCAGGTCATCAACAATCTTCTGCATTCGAGACTTGTCGATCTCAGAGTTGATAAAAGGATAATCCTCAGGAAGCACGTCGTTAAATAGAATTCGTCCGACTGTTGTCTCGATTGGCTTCTCCTCGTAAGCAGAAAGCTTTGTGTTTGCCTTTCCTCGAACAAGAATCTTGGCTCGCAGGTCGATCGCATCATAATCCGATGCGGTAATAGCACTGTTTGTTCCAGGGAAAATCTTTCCTTCTCCCTTCGCACCATCTACCATCTTGGTTACCCAGAAACATCCAAGGATGATATCGAGCAGCTTGGCTGATACCACAGGATCTCCAGAACCCGGCTTGAGGATGTTGAGGTGAGCGGCCATAACCTCTCGTGCCTCGTACTGAGCAGCCTCTGAAAGTGGCACGTGAACGGCCATCTGGTCTCCGTCGAAGTCAGCATTGAAGGCAGTACATACAAGCGGGTGAACCTGGATAGCGTTTCCTTCGATAAGGGTTGGCTTGAAGGCCTGGATTCCAAGTCGGTGCAGCGTAGGCGCTCGGTTAAGAAGCACGTACTTGTCCTGAATCACCTCTTCAAGAATCTCCCACACCTCAGGTGTTCCGTCCTCGATAAGCTTTCCTGCTCCTCGAACGTTGAACGCAAGTTCCTTCCTCATAAGTCCTGAGATCACGTACGGTCGGAAGAGCTCGAGTGCCATCTTCTTTGGAAGTCCACACTGGTTAAGCGCAAGAGTAGGTCCTACAACGATCACTGATCGTCCTGAGTAGTCCACTCGCTTTCCTAGAAGGTTAGATCGGAAGAGTCCCTTCTTACCCTTGAGGTTGTCGGCGATAGACTTGAGCGGTCGCTTCTGCGCTGGGTTTGTTCCGGCGTATGCCTGTGAACCTCGTCGCATTGAGTTATCGATCAGTGCGTCAACGGCCTCCTGAAGAATTCGCTTCTCGTTTCGAAGAATAACCTCCGGCGCGTGAATCTCCTGCAGCTTCTTGAGTCGGTTGTTTCGGTTGATCACTCGTCGGTACAAGTCGTTGATATCTGATGTCGCAGATCGTCCTCCATCAAGTGCAACCATAGGTCGAAGTGCTGGTGGAATAACTGGAAGTCGCGTAAGGAACATCCATTCAGGTCGAACTCCCGCCTTTGTCATTGACTTCAGGATGCTGATTCGCTTGTTCATCTTCTCCTTGGCTGGCCCCTTCATCTCCGGATACTTCGCCTCAAGCTCCTTGAGGATAGCTGGAATGTCCAGACTCTTGAAGATGTTGTACAGTGCCTCGGCTCCGATCTCGGCATCGAACAGTGTCGAGTACTTCATTGAGAATCGGTGGTACATGACCTCGTCGAGCACGACTCCAACCTGGATGCTCTCGATCTCTCGCTTTGTATCTGTAAAAAGTTTCTTGAGAGCCTCCTTGGTCTTTTCGTCTCCGGCTGCCTTTGACTTGGACTTGAACTCGCTGTCGAGCTCTCGCACGAATCGGCTTCGCTCGTCCTCGTGCACCTTTGAGATTAGGTATCCGGCAAAGTACACAACCTTCTCCACGTCAGACGGTGTCATTCCAAGAATCAGAGAGATTCGTGACGGCATAGACTTGAGGAACCAGATGTGTGACACAGGTGACGCAAGATCAATGTGTCCCATTCGATCACGTCGTACGATTGATCGAGTGATTTCAACTCCACACTTCTCGCAGACGATTCCCTTGTATCGGATTCCCTTGTACTTTCCACAATAACACTCATAGTCTCGCTCTGGTCCGAAGATTCGCTCGTCGAATAGTCCGTTCTTCTCGCTTCGCTGTGTTCGGTAGTTGATTGTCTCAGGCTTCGTGATCTCACCGTGTGACCATGACAGAATCTGCTCCGGAGATGCGATCTTCAGCTCAATCTGCGCAATATCGTTTTGCTTTGTTTGAATTTTTTTCATAGGTATGAATGTTATTGATTATGCTGATAAATCGGTTCCCTCCTTCTGTACCAGGTTCACGTCGAGTCCTAGTCCCTTGAGGTTGTTAAGTAGCACGTTGAATGAAGCAGGAATGTTTGCTTCCAGAATTGGCTCACCCTTCACGATCGCATCGAATGCGGCAGATCGTCCTACGATGTCGTCTGACTTGTAGGTAAGGATCTCCCTAAGAGTGTGAGCGGCTCCATGTCCCAGAAGGGCCCACACCTCCATTTCTCCGAATCGCTGTCCTCCGTTCTGCGCTCGTCCTCCAAGAGGCTGCTGCGTAATGAGAGAGTACGGACCTGTTGATCGCATGTGGATCTTGTCCTCCACCATGTGGTGAAGCTTCAGCATGTACATGTATCCGACGGCGATCTTCTGCTTCATCTCCTCTCCTGTTCGTCCGTCAAAGAGCGGCATCTTTCCTGATCGATCGAATCCTGCCTTCTCAAGTTCGTCCTTGATCTCCTCAGCCGTAGCTCCTCCGAAGGCCGGGCAGACTGCCTGGTATCCGAGTGCCTGCGCCGCGAGTCCGAGGTGAAGCTCAAGAATCTGTCCGAGGTTCATTCGAGACGGAACTCCGAGCGGTGTCAGAATAATGTCGACAGGTCGTCCGTCTGGCATGTATGGCATGTCCTCCTCAGGAAGGATTCGTGAGATGACTCCCTTGTTTCCGTGTCGTCCAGCCAGCTTGTCTCCAACCTGGATGTTTCGCAACTGCGCGATCTCGATGTGGATTCGCTTTAGGATTCCAGACTCAAGCTTGTCTCCGTTCTCTCGTGAGAACACCTTGATTCCGACGATTCGCCCCTGCTTTCCTCCCTCCACTCGCTCTGACGTATCCTTCACGTCTCGTGCCTTGTCTCCGAAGATAGATCGGAGAAGTCGCTCCTCAGGTGTTAGCTGTGACTCTCCCTTAGGCGTAATCTTTCCGACAAGAATGTCTCCCGGCTTAACCTCAGCTCCGATTCGGATGATTCCTTCCGCATCAAGGTTCTTAAGCTTGTTCTCGCTGACGTTGGGAATATCAGGAGTTGTCTGCTCGGGCCCGAGCTTGGTATCTCGAACGTTGACCACGACCTCCTCCATGTGGATAGAAGTAAGTGTCGAGTCCTTGATCAGTCGCTGTGAGATGATGATGGCATCCTCGTAGTTGTTTCCAGACCATGACATGAATGCCACAAGAAGGTTCTTTCCGAGCGCGATCTGTCCGTGATCAGATGAAGACGTGTCAGCAAGAAGGTCTCCCTTCTTTACCTTCTGTCCAATCTCGATCACTGGTCGCTGGTGGTGGTTTGTAAATGAGTTTGTTCGTACGAAGTTATCAAGCTCGTATGAGATCTTCTTTCCCTTGTCGTCTGACAATTCGATCTTTCGTCCATCGAGGTATGAGATTGTTCCGGTCATGTCGGCTCGCACGATTCGTGAGTTGTTCTTGAGCACGTCTGCCTCTGTTCCAGTTGAAACGAGCGGAGCCTCTGCCTGAAGAAGAGGTACGGCCTGCTTCTGCATGTTCGATGCCATAAGTGCTCGGTTGGCCTCGTCGTGGTTAAGGAACGGAATCATAGATGTCGCGATTGAGAACGCCTGGTTTGTCGCGATGTCCATGTAGTCCACCTCGTCGGCAGTCACGATCTCAGGCTTTCCTGTGTGTCGTACGCTGATGTCCTTGGCTACGAACTTTCCGTCCGCATCCATCTCGTGAGCAGCGTGGGCAATCTTGAATCCTTCCTCCTCAAGGGCGTTAAGGAACACGATCTCAGAAGTAACCTTTCCGTTCTTTACCTTTACGTATGGAGTCTCGATCAGTCCGAACTCGTTTACCTTGCAGTAGTTCGTAAATCGAAGGATAAGACCGATGTTCTGTCCTTCAGGTGTCTGAATAGGACACACTCGCCCGTACTGTGACGGGTGCACGTCTCGAACCTCGAGACCTGCTCGCTCTCGCGTAAGTCCTCCGGGTCCAAGTGCGGAAATAGTTCGTAGGTGCTCGATCTCATAGAGCAGGTTGTCCTGCGTCATGAACTGAGACAGCTGGTTAGTCGTGAAGAATTCCTTGATTCGGGCCTGAAGAGGTCGTGGTGAGATGAAGTTCATCGGCAGAACCGTATCTGTCTCGATTGTGGACATTCGGTTCTGGATGTTTCGCTTCATCTGGGTCATACCAGTTCGAACCTTCTGCTGGAGCATTTCTCCAACGAATCGAACTCGTCGTGATCCCATGTGGTCAATATCGTCCGGCATCGCGTGCGGAGTGTGGTTCAGCTCGATCGCATGCTTGATGATGATTGAAATATCCTTGAGGTCGATCAGCTTGCTCTTGAGTGACTTCTCGTCTGTAGGCAGACCGAATCGGTTGTTGAACTTGAATCGTCCAACCTTTGAGAAGTCGTATCGCTCCTCGTTGATGATTGACTTCACGAACTCGCGGGCATTGTCGAGTGTCGCAAGGTCTCCGTCTCGAAGCCTCTTATATATGTCGAGGTATGCGGCGTTGATGTCCTTTACCTCGTCTCGGGCAAGAGTCTTAGTGATTCCGGCCAGGGCCTTCTCATCATCCTTGAATAGGGCAAGGATCTGGGCGTCTGTCTCGGCACCAAGCACTCGCAGGAATGTCGTTGCGTAGAACTTTCGGTTCTTGTCGATTCGTACGTATACGAAGTCGTTCGCATCCGTCTCGAACTCGATCCATGCGCCTCGGGCAGGAATGATCTTTGCTCCAAAGAAGCTTCGTCCTCGGATCATGTTCGACGTAAAGATCACGCCAAAAGATCGCGCCAGCTGCGGCACGATAACTCGCTCGATTCCGTTAATGACAAAAGTACCGTGACGTGTCATCAGCGGGAAGTCTGCCATAAAGACCTCCTGTTCCTTCTCGGAACCAAGAGTCTTGTTTATGAGCTTGATTGTAAACTTGAGCGGCGCCTCGTACGTAAGCTTGTTCTCTCGAGCATACTTCTCGTCGTACTTAGGCTCCTCGATCTCAAAGTCAACGAAGTCCATCTCGAACTTCTTGCCTGAGTAATCTGAAACCGGGGAAAACTCCTTGAGTACATCCTTAATTCCATCCTTCAAGAGCCATTTGAAAGATTCAACTTGTCCTTCAAACAGATCTGGAAGCTCCAGGAGCGGTTTCTTGTAATTTTTAAAGTGTTTCTTCTCGCGCTGACCTACGTGATGCAGGTCGGTATTGAACATGTTCATAGATGATTGCCCCTTTTTAATTCCCCTAATAAATAAAACGGTTTATAAACAGTCCTGTCCTCCCCAAATAATTAAATGCGGGACAGGATTTTTGATTTTTCAAATTATTTGCTATACTTTTGCCAACTCAATAGTTTGCCCTTAAGTGGATTCGGCAGCCAATAACGCGGTCATTACTCAGTCGTATTGGCTTGGATTATATTATATATAGAGAATAAATCAAGTACTTTTCCACAATTTTCTATTGACTTGGCGCTTTCTTGCCAGATTTGAGTGGAAATTGGGTAATTTAGGTCAAAACGCATGTAAAAAAGCCCGTTCCCCCAACGAGGGAACGGGCTTGAACTTCAGGATGTGCCATCGCTTTTATCGTCTCAGATGCCAACCGGCACCCCATGACTAGCCGAATGTCAGAGAACCTCTGTAGCGAGATCGTAACACAAGGGTACAAAAAACGTTTCGAGGTACTCCTCGAATCCGGATTACGCCAGATGACGCCGGGATTCCACCGTTCTTGTCGACATGCCAGGCAGAGGTCGACATCACTTGAGGCCACGATACGCACGCCTTCCCAGTTACGGGAAGCATCCTAACGGGGAGCGTTCGTGTTTCTCCTGTTCAGTCTTTTTTGAATATACCAAAACTTTTTCCAAACGCAACCTACTTCTGCCCTTCCCTCCACTTGTCGATCTCCTTGTGGTTTCCATTGAGCAGTACCGCAGGAACCTCATAGGTCTTCTTTTTATATAAAAGCTTGTCGGGCCGGGTATACACAAGCGGTGACGAGATGCGATTCTCCTCTACAGAATCCAGATCTCCGAGCACTCCCTCGATATTACGCGAGATAGCATCTATCATGACCATGGCCGGCAATTCCCCACCCGTGAGTACGTAGTCTCCAATCGAGACCTTCTCGCATGGGAACATGTCGAGCACGCGCGCGTCTATCCCCTCGTATCGTCCGGATACGAAGATTATGTTCTTGGTTTTCGCATACTCCTTGGCCATGACATTGGTAAACTTCTCGCCTGACGGCGTAAAGAACACGATCTTGTAGTCCTTCTTTGCGCCAACTGCCTTCTGGATTGCCTTGGCAACCGGCTCGGCTCGCATCACCATGCCAGGACCGCCACCATACGGTTTGTCGTCCACACGCTCCTTGGGCTTAAGGAAGTCTATTGGGTTGTAGTACGAGATCTTTATCTTCTTATTGGCAAGGGCGCGCTTCAGGATGGAAGCGTCAAAGTATGAGTCGAATGACTTTGGAAACAAAGTGACAATATGGAAATGCATATGCGCATACTACCAGATTTGGACAAAAGAAAAACCCTCGCACAGTGAGGCGCGAGGGTTCTGAAATTCTTCAAGCTTCAGTAGATCTGAGTCTTCCGTGGCATCCAGTACTTGGTTGCAATCTTGACCAGGCGGAGAGCGATCTGCTCACCCTTCTGATTAATCGCAAAGAACCGGATAGGGTCTGGACCAAGCAGCATTCCGACACCTCTGTTCTTGACCAGCTTGGAGCACAACCTCCTTCTACCACTTTCTTCGACAAACCCAATCTGGAACGGCTGGATATCGTACGGCTCGAGCACCGCAACCCATTGCCAACCAAAGTTGGTCTGCCACAAGTTGGACCAAAACGATGACGTGCGTGGCTTGGACTTTGGATCGCCTGCAACCCACTGGCACAACCGATGATTCACGTTTGGCCGATACGGCTTCCAGTGCCACCAGTATGAGCGCTTTCTGGAGATCGGTTCCCAAAACAGCCAGAGGAAGAGGACGAATGTCCCTTTGACAAGAAGCCACAGCGGGCGGAAATAGACCACAACGCAATCAAAGAACTTTTTCATACTTTGTCCAAAGATTACCCGTTCGCATACAAATGTCAAAGGGCGGGCCATTTCATGGCCCGCCCTTTGCTCTGTACTCGTTCGTATTATATTTCTGACAACGCCTCGTCTACGGACTTGGTTCCTGTTGAGGCCCGTCCGTCCGGCTCGTTAATCTTGAGATTTACGCGAGCGTTGTTCTTCATGCCAACGACTCGAAGGAGTGTCCTGATCGCCTTAGCGGTGTTTCCGTCTCGACCGATAATCTTTCCCATGTCTTCCTGGTCTACCTTGAGCGTCAAAAGCACGCCCATCTCGTCTACTGTCCTGCTGATTTCAACCTTTTCCGGTTTTTCAACAAGTGCCTGTACTACCTGTTCTAGAAATGCCTGGTC
>JACCDW010898797.1_pt1 | contig 17319 bp, 27 predicted proteins | sample 7449781 | NCBI WGS metagenome assembly JACCDW01 (sample SAMN15323449, study PRJNA562643) | freshwater metagenome | isolation source: river surface water | place: USA:Blue River Watershed | collected 2017-08-18
GAATTGTGTGACGGTAGACAGGATATCTACAGTGCCGTCAGCAACCTGCAGCGGTACGTATCGGCACACCCTGTAGATCTTATGGGCAACCGTGGACTCCGTAGGTTCGTTAATCTCGCCGACAAGTTCGCTGTTGTGATAGACAATTTCGCGTTACCAGCTGTTGTTGTTGGTGTAGTGTGCCTGTTTGTAAGTGTAGTCTAGTTGTGTGCTGTTCATGATGGTGAAGTTACTGTATGTTGGCGCCCCGCGCAAGCGGGATGGGTTACATTTCAGGCCAATCGTAACCGTCTGGCACTTCCCATAGATCGCCATCCTGATGTAGTCGCCAGGTTACACCGTCGCTGACAATGTGTGCGTTGTCTAGTATGTTTTGCCATGCTTCCCAATACCATTCATGATCTGGGCCAGACTGACACACAACAACGTCTTCATAGTTTACACCCACACAGTTAGCCCAGTGTTCATCCGCATCGCTGCAATACAGCTGCGGGATGTACACGCCGTGGGCACCATTAAGGACCAAGTTAGGTTCGTACATGATCAGAAGCGAATTACAGGGTGATCAATGTCAAGAACGTCGGTCTCAGCCGCGAACACTAATTCAACATTTAGCTGGTAGTGTTCGTCCGTGAATGTGTCATAGATACAAACATCTGAGTCAAGTTGTGTTTCACTGAAGCGTTGTATCTGAGCTAGCAGTTCTTTGTAAGTCATGGTCAGAATGTGATGGATTGTTTGAGCGGGGAGCCGCGCAAGCGGGAAAGATCAAACGTTAGGGTTGCACGTGTGCGGCAACACTGCCACGGTTGTGATGTTGCCTTCTATTGACAACAGCACGTCATCGATCTCACGCAGTTTGTCTAAGTTACCTGCGTACGTTTGGGGATACTTCGCTGCCAGTTTCATAATGCCTGAGCGATAGTCGATGAGTGCAGTTCGCAGCGTGGTGGATGACAGTGTGTGCATGGCTGTGTGTTAGAAAGGGTTGGACCAGTTGAAAGCTTGTGCGTTAGAAACCAGGCCGTCTTTGTTAAGGCCGTCTACGTAATCGTTGAACATCTCACGCTTAGCTACATAATCGCCGCGCCACTTAGGGTATGCGGCGACAGTGTCGCGCCAGACTTCACTGAACATCGACAACACTTGACGCTTAGTTAGAGTTCGCATGATCAGATCTGGGGATACTTAGTGTTTTCAATGGTGCGAATCCAGCGCCACTTACGGCGCGGATACTTGACAGTTAGCTTGTCAAGTAACTGCCACGCCCAGTCTTCAGTGTCAGTTTGAACGTGTGTGACCCATGCTGTAGATCCCTCCAGCGTGGGAGTTAGGAACTGCAGGCTGATGACTGATGCCGTGCCGATTGTGGATGCCATGACGACAAGTGCGATGGGTTAGTTACAGAGATCAGGAATAGTAGCGGCCGACGATGACACGGTCGCAGTCATTCTCGACAAACTTAATAAGCGTGCCGCTAAAGAATGAATCGCTAGAGTAACCATCCCACTCGACAAGATCACCCGTAGATTCATTAGATGCACGGATAAAGTCCTGCAAGTGGTAGTAACAATTGCGATACTTAAAGAACCCGTAGTTATACTCCAGATCATCGGAGTCCATCCAATCGTATTGGCTGCGGATCTTATCTTGCTCGAATGCACTAAAGTCCGACAGATACTTGAGTTCGCGGGGAACATTGTTGGTCTTGATGTTCATAACATTCACCAGCAATTGAGCTGGCAGCTGACAACATAGAGGGATGAATCCCTCAGGCTGAGATTAAGTATCTCAGCAGGAGAGAATCTGGTCGATGATCTAATGTGATCACGATTGATCTAGATCTGAACCTGCAGCCTGACAAGTTATAAACAATCTGCGATCTCTCGCAGAACACTTCACCAGGCCAGAGTGAAACTAATTGTCGGGCATACAGTTAGCTACAACGTACAGAATCTAATCATTGGCATGTAACTAAGCCCGCCATCGCACGGATAACGCCGTGGTGAGGGCTCAGTGTCCAATGGCCAGAGTACCTGCACCAAACACAGGTACGCTGGACAAGGTGATTCTGTCTGCTGTAGCTAACTGCATGCCGACAACATGCGGGTTGACAACTAAATGTAACTAAGGCAAACGCTGCGATCCGATAACTCCAGCTAGGGGGAGACAAGATGCCTCACGTTATACCTAAACCGAGCGTTTGGCTTAGTTACAGTGTGCGCATGCCAAGGGCCTTTCGGGCAAGCCACTAGCTTCAGGCCAGGCCTTACACTGTTTGCAAACAGCACGGTTCCGGCGGAAGGTTCTAGTGGGGGCGTGGGCCTTTATCTCTCGCGAGTTGTTCGGCGGCCACACCTCTGGCTACTAGCCTCAGGGGGGTCAGCATGCTTCCGCATGGGCGCAGCAGTCTCTATGCTGGGGCTTCCGGATCCTCTCCGCGCAAACACGCGGGGGTCTTTCCTGCCCATGAGACCAGCTGGCGCTTACGCGTCACACCTGTCAGTGGTTCAACCGTCGACCTTTCGATCGATGTGCACACAATGCCGCCCAGAACCCCACTAGGTCAAGCACCTTTGACCGGTTCGCCAACCGGCACACAGCCGCAGGCTCTCGCGCAGGTAACGGAACCGCGCGGCGCGCGCGTAGATACCACGCCGCAGCCCAGTCGCCGCAGTCTGTTTGCGAAACGTAACACTGTGCACCCTAGAACAAACGAACTAATACAACTTCACAAAGATAAATGTAGAACTTAACATTGCTAAATGATACATAGTGCGGCACTATGTGAGGCGAACCTCGTCGTTATGTATCACTAATTGTCCGCAACCCTCCTTTTTTTTAAATAAGGCTTTACGTCGACGGGGCGGGCGAGAAGCCAAAAATAATCTGGAGGGGAAAATGAGGGTAAAACTTGTCGAGTGTTAATATACTAACAGGCGCCCAGCGCGTTAGCGCTGACTGATACACCTTTTGTCCAGTTCACCTAGGCTGTAGCTATCGGCTTAAGGCTTATGTTGTCTACGGATGTGCGCCTCAGAGTCGAATTTATCTGCCAGCGCATCTCGAAAGGGCACGAAGTCAAGCTCAGCGACATGCAGTGGATCCAGAAATGGGCCAATTGCAACCACTCCGTCGACGCTCAGCTTCGAAGAGCTCGCCGCGTGGGGATCAATGGTGAGCAACACGCGGATAGCTTGGACGGTTTTATGCAGAAATTGGATATTGGCGAACCCGACCCATCGGAACATCTTCAGGGTGCGCAAGATCCGACTACGCTGGCCGAGTGGTTTAGTCAAAAACGTAAGTGGTTTAGAGGTTCGGTTGACAGTTGACGAGTTTAGAATGACTAAAAGTCTTTCAGGCAATGCCGAATATCGATCCAGAACGCTTTACGCGAGCTGAAACGTACGGCAAGTTGCGCGAATGGGCGGAGCGTCTTAAAAAGTTTGAAGGCGTTCCTGATATGTATAGGGATATTCCTTCTTATCCTGAGTCTTTAAGAAAAGAATATACAGAAGCTCAAGGAACGTTTGCTAGTGACGAAGCTAGAGCTGCGTTTTTAGATAAACATCTCGATTACTTGGATAATGTACGTCGCCAGATTCAACTTAAAGATCCTGGTTATTTAAAGACACAGGAACTTATTGCTCAAAATTACGCGAACTACCCTGGCGGTGCTTTTTCGGTTGGCGTCGATCCGGCAAAAGAAATACAGTTTTTTGCTGATCAAATTGAAGGTGATGTGACCCCCTTTTCTCACGGGCTTTTAGCGCCTGCTCACGAGCTGTACGGACACTTACGACCAAATTTATTTGGAATACAGCCTGCTAGCACTCCCGTCACGGTTCCTGGTCTACCTGGAACATACAAACCTAGTTTGATTGCTCCTACAAATGAGTCTCTGGCTCACTCTTTAAATAATGTACTTGTACGCAACTTAGGTATTTCTCCTGCAACCATCGAGGCCGACTCCAAACTACGGGATATCCAAAGATCCTTATCTGGGGAAAAATTTCCTCACTTTTCCACAGCCTTCAGGGGGCGTATTCGCGGTCTTATTTCCGATCCTGAACAAATCGAAGATCTTGCAGTAGCTGCTCGTGCTTTAGAACAAACTCCTGAAATTTCTCCTTATTTAAAAGAAGGGCCGAGGGGTTTACGCAGATATGCTAATGAGCCTCAATTGTCTGAGTTGGTTAAGGCGCATCCACAGCTGCCGGAGATTATGAACGCCCTGCGTGGCTCTAATTATTTGAGTCAACAGGACTTTCTTAGTCCTCTTGAAATCCCTCGGTCGGCTAGACAATCTATTGCTAGGAATTTGCTTAACAAATACGTCAACCCTAGCCTTCGCAATTTTCAAGAGGGCCTCCGTATTTCTACGCCCGGTTTTGGGGAATATATCGATTCCCGCGGGGTTCCGCGAGGTCTGAACCCTTTGGATGAAAACAGTAGTGGCGTAGCCCTTAAGCTCACTGATTTAGCAGAGCTTGATCCAGATAAAAACTACAGTTCGCTTGGAATGATGATTTTCGGCGCTGATCCTGTTACAGCAGCAGGTCAAGGCGCTGTGAATCTAGGCCGCGCACTACGGACCACACCTTCGGCTTTGCTTCCCGGTGCTGCTGATTTAATTCCCAGCCCCGAAGCAATACGAACCGGGTACGTAAAAGGCCCCGTGGCAATGGGTAAACAAATGGCACAGGAATTTGTACAAAGTCTTCCTACCTCTATTGCGGCTGCTGGTGCCTTAGCCACGCCTGTTGCCGCTCCTTTGGCGCCAGGGATCGGTGCTGGGTTAGTCGGTACGGCTGCCGCACGCGCCGCAAATGAAGTTGTTCGTCAGCAGACTGGCGAAGGTATTGTTCCTAAGTTGCGTCAAGCTCTAGGAACAGCACCGCGTACTGGCGTAGCAGCAAGACCCCGCGTGGGCCCGCAGCCTTTAACTGCACAAGTACGCCCTTTAACCACAGATCAGCGAGCTGAACTAAATCGACAGCGAAATCGCTCTGAGCTACAGCGGCGCATTGATTTAGTTAAAGAGCGGTTTAACCCGGCACGAGGTGAGTTTGGTTTATCCGAAGCTATCTTTGGGCGTTAGACTTCAATAAAGGCTTCACGTAGATGTACGGCACTGAGGAACTGCTGGCAAATCTTCCCGACTTTGAGCGGATGAAGATCCGTGGCGGCCAAAGTCCTTATAAAGAACCCGTCATCCCTGGCGAGCAGCGTCTTACGCCCGAGATGCAGGAGATGATTGACTTGCGTCGGCGCCTCGGTCCCGGCGTTAAGCAAGCCGGTATTTCAGAGATCGAATTTCTTAATGCCTATATTCCCGAAATGCTCGCTCAGTTTGCTGAGGGCTGAGTTAAGCTTAGCTGTCTTTGGTGCGCCTCGGCATCGAGGATCGGTTCAGGAGGCGTCCGTTAACGTCTCCCCGCATCCCGTGCGAACCAATCGGATAGGGCGGTAATGCTGCTGCATTACGATGCGGGTTTGACTCCCGCCGGGGTGACTTCAGTTAATTAAAAGATCAAGAGCAATCTGGAACATTCTTTTCCAGTTGTTTTTCCAGTGCTCCCAGAAATTTATACAGCTTCCTTGTACTAGGTCTACTTGACCACTTTCGAGTACAACCCGAGCCATTAGTGCGGCTTCATCCCACGTGTCCGCCACGACAAACGGCAGCGTGGTTTCCCCCCGAAACACAGCGTGCCAATACGAGGGTTCAATTTGCAGACTTGTGTCGTTTTTTAAAACGACGGGGATAACTCCGGCTTCGAGCGCTTCGTAAATGCGAAAAGAGTCGTTGCTGGCTCCTCCGCAGGGTGCAGGCGCAAATACACAGTTGTTCAATAGCTCTGCGTACCGTTTGGGGGTCAGATATTGAGGGTCGTTGAACTCCTTAAAGATGTGAGTCTCGTAAGGCTGTAACTTTTCGAGCGTTTCTAGTGCTTTTTTGCGATCGGTCTTTAAGCTGCCGGCGAATCCCCACGCTAATTCGCGATCAGAAGCTTTCAGACTCGGGTTGGCGTATTTCTCAAAGTCATTTCGCCAACCCAAACCAAAAATAAAAGCTTTGGGATGGTTTAACACGCCTGGGTGCGCGTAGTTTCGGGCCAAAAAGACGCAGTTCGGGTCGTTGATGTACGGCGTGTCCTCTAATAGACACTCGTCCGACAGCAAAATAACGCCGAACCTGCAACCGTGGGCTCTAAGACTCTCGATGTACGCTGTTCCGGCACTTACATTTGTGCAGACAATACAGTTGTTTATGGGTTCGGGAGTTTCTCCGGGGGCAAACGTCCGAATTTCGGTTGTTTCGGGCGGCAGAAGCTCTACAAGCCAGTTTCTTCCCCATGGATACCCGCCGTCCCCGAACCACAGAAGCGGGATTTTGCTCATTTGGCCACGCACCAGAGCTGCCACCCCGTCATGAATGCTATTTCCATGCTTCCGAACGCATTCAGTGCTCCGTCTACGCCTCTTTTTACGTCGGCGTGCCCGTAATCGTCAAAAATTACAGCTCCGCCGGGCTTTACAAGCGGCAGATACAGCGCGATATCCCTGCAAACTCCATTGGGGGTGTGATCGCCGTCGATATAGAGAATATCAATCGGTTTTTTCAGTTCGCGACTCAGTGTCGGGAATAAATCCCACGAGCAGCCCACGCGAATATCGACTTTCCCGGGGTGCTTGCTCTTTGCGACGTTCGATCGAGCGATAAACTCAATTTCGCTCAGCGTGGGATAGTCTTCAGGCTTATCGCGGTATTCCTGATTGCCTGTAAAAGGGTCGATGGCGATGAGTTTGCTTTTCGGGTGCTCTAAGTAGTTATCGGACCACCAACAAGTAGATGCACCTTCGTAAATTCCGATTTCTACAATCAGCCGCTCCTCGTCGGGGTCAAATTGCAGTTTTTTGGCGCGCTCTTCTTTCGAGATGAGTTTGGCGGACGCCAGGAGCTGTTCGTACCAGTGATGTGTGATTTTATATTTTTTATCTAGGAAGAAAGTCACGGGCCGAGGGGCGGTTATCAACATAGTAACAGTTTCTGTCGGGTTCGCCCACGGTCGTGCGTCCAGCTTTTCTCATGCTATAGTACGCATAGAGTCATTTCCTCTACATGACTAACGAAATCAAAATCAACCTCGACAGCAAGCACCTCCCGCAGACAGCCGCCGCCTGGCAGGCGTGGAAGATCATTGTTTCTGTTTTTGCCTGCGGGTTCGTCGGCACAGCTGGCGGTCTCCTTCTGCTTGCGATTGCCTGGGTTTTTACCTCTCCTATGCGGGAGACGGACACCGATAAATTGCGTCGTGCGGCACGGGAGCAGTGCGTTGCCCGATTCACCATCGAGAACAATGCGATGCGCCCTGATACTGGGTTTACTCTGTGCGAAGCTCAGGCTCGTCTCCAATACCCTTGAAGTGAGACTCAAATAAATCAGTGAGATTTAGCTGGCGCATCTTGCGGTTTTCAGGTTTTCCTGGTTTACTATAGAGGTTGCCTGACTTCCGCAAGTGACTCAGCATCAGCTCTACGCTGTTTGTCCGCGTTGTTTTACTCCGTTTATTTTGAAGGGCTCTCGGCTGCGTAAATACAAGCAGACTCTGGAGCGGAATCCCGCTATGACCGGACCCTACTGCTCGTATCACTGCTCCACGCGCAGCAACATCGAAAAAGCTCCGTCGTTTGTTAAAAAAAGAGAAAAAGACCGGACTCTATCGGATCAACTTCCACCTTCCTGTTAGGCTTCTTGCGCGCCTTGCTATCTGGTGAAAGCAGCGAACTCATAATTCGCCTAAGAAGGGTTCGATCCCCTTGGCGCGCACCAAACCTCCCGGGAGCGTGGTGAAATTGGTAAACACTACGGACTTAAAATCCGTTGGCTTCGGCTTTGCGGGTTCAAGTCCCGCCGCTCCTACTTCACTTTATTTGGACTCATGCCTGACATCTCAATGTGCTCTAACGGTGAGACATGTGATTTACGTTCTAGTTGTTATCGTTATTTAGCGGAACCCTCTAGGTTTCAGAGTTATATGGCTTCACCTAATCCCGGTTCTGACTGCAAATACTACTGGTCTCATGGTCCGGTCGATGAACGTAAAACCAACAGCTAAACTTTCGGCTTCCACGTCTATCTCAGTTTCGTTTCAGCGGCGCGACACAAAGCAATACAGTCAGCACCGTTTTGTCGGCTGGGACACTGCCCTTAAGTTTGCGCGGTGGGTCGCCAACTCTCCTGAACTCGAACTTCTGAAACTCGACCTCGAACATTAATGTCTACCAAGATCAAGCACCATCTGAAAATTGGCGACCGCGTGGCTGAGCGTCCGCGTCTTGGCGGTATCTTTGCGGTTCGTAAAGAAGCTGTCGCTGTGGCGGAGTTTCATAGTCAACCTCGATTTGGGGTTGTTAAAGAGCTCGTAGAAAAACCGAATGCCCGCGGTCAGCGAATTAAATATTGCATGGTTCTCTGGGATTACCAACAAACTCCCTCGATTCACGCCCATTCGCGTCTTTGCTTAGAAAGTGAGTGGGAGGAGCTCTCGGAGACTGCGCGTAATACTATCGGCGCGTAAGGTAACAATAGATTCTTACTGGAAATGGACTGGGACCATAAGTTTCTCGATTTAGCTAAGAAATTGTCGGATTGGAGTAAAGATCCCTCTACTAAAGTCGGTGCCGTAGCCGTTAAAAACAGACGTATCTTAGGCACAGGATACAACGGCTTTCCTCACGGCATTTCCGATCTTCCGGGGCGCTTGCTCGATCGGCATGAAAAACTGCTGCGTACCGTCCACGCGGAGGCAAACATCATCGCGCACGCGGCAAGGCACGGCGTAAGTCTTGAGGGCTCCACGGTCTACGTGTGGCCCTTTCTACCTTGCAGCAACTGCTGCACACTACTGATTCAGGCGGGAATTACCCGCGTGGTGGCCCCTGATCTGCCGATTCCGGATCGCTGGGCTGAGAACTTTGCTATGTCTCAGGGTATGTTCCGTGAAGCGCAGGTCAATTTAGTTCTGCTCGACGTCTAAAGTTCGCTTCTTACTTCAGCTAGATACATATTGTCGTACGGACGAATCTCTGCGATCTCGTAATTAAGAGTGCGCAGGTACGCAAACAGTTGTTCTTTTAAAGGTTTGTACCACTCGCTGTTGTTCGCTTCAAAAATGATGGGCGGATAGTCGCTTCGGTCGAGCGTAAGTTCGGCACCTTTAAGTGCTGCTAGTTCGCTGCCCTCGATATCCAGTTTCAGTAGGCCCACGCAGGGGATCCGGTATGCGTCTAAGTGAGCGCCTTCGACTCGTTCTTGAGCCAGTACAGGCTCGCGTGGCGCCAATAGGGTTGAACCGCCCCCGTCTTCCGAAACTACCGACAGTGTCAGCATCTCGTTTGAGCGGACTTTGTCAGTAATGGCTACGTTGTGCGGCCTTATGTTCTGTTTTTCATTAATGAAGATATTCCCGCAAAGCTGAAAATACGTGCGCCGTTGAGCTTCGAATGCGTACACGTCTTTGAATTCGTCGGCCAATAGGATCGAGTACGAGCCCATGTGCGCGCCGCAGTCCACGAAGGTTTTTGATTTATCGCCGAACCGGCGGGACCAGTCGATCAGATTTTTCTCGGGGATGCCGACTTGGTGCATCTGGCAGCGAGCCGAATCATCGTCGTGCATCAAAAAACCCACGTCCGGTGTGGGTACGATGAGTGACTTTTTCGGTCCCCAGAGGTACGTTGCCACGAGAGGAAGTCGGTTTATAGTGGCAGTATATTAACCGCCGAGCCGGTCTGATGCCTCCGACTTATAAAAACTTTTTGGATGGCTGTAATACCGAGTCGGATATCCACGAGCACTTGCCCACGCTTCTGCGGTTTGCTAGCAAGTGCGACTCCGTGGTGGAATTTGGGGTTCGATTCGGAGCTAGTAGTCGCGCACTAATCGCGGCTCGCCCGAAGAGTCTGGTTAGTTACGACATTACAGCTGAACCGGAGGCGGAGGCTTTATTTGCCGCGGGGCGTGCTGAGGGTATCAACTGTCAGTTGGTCGAGAAGAGCTCGTTCGATGTTGAGCTTGGTTCTGTAGAGTTTTTGTTCATCGACTCTGACCACACTTATAAATGTCTCAGTACTGAGCTTAAACTTCACGCGGATAAGGTCACTCGCTTTCTTGCGTTCCATGACACCGTTAGTTACGCGCACGAGCTCGTGCCCGCTATTAACGAGTTCTTAGAGGAGCATCGAGAGTGGCAGCCCCTCGAAATTTACGAAAACAACAACGGTTTCGTTGTTCTCCATCGCGTGGGCTGAGACAATGAAACCAATTCCAGTTCTCGGTACTGCAGTTGTCAACGCTCCTCATTGGGTTTATCGACTTTTTTATAGTATTGATTACCCTGTTGATACTTTTGTAGTTTTTAATAACAACGGGCGCGGTCAGATTACAGAAGAATTAGATCTGCTTACTAAGGTTCCTCACAAGTACGTTAAACGCGTGGTTGTGACCCATATGCCTTCGAACTACGGATGTTCAGGTGCCTGGAACCTGATTATCAAATCGTTTATGAATGCCCCGTATTGGGTCATAACTAATCACGATCTTATGTACACTCCAGGCTTTTTAGCAAAAGCTGTGGAGCGCGCCCAAGATGCGGAAACGGGTATTGTTCACGGGGAGAACGGAAGCTGGGACTTTTTCCTCATCAAGGATTGGGTCGTGCAAGGTTTCGGTTTGTTCGACGAAAATTTGTACCCCGCGTACTGCGAAGACATGGATTACGGGATGCGTTTTAAACATAAGGAGCTAAAACGCTGTATGAGTGTCGGCGTTCCCTATTACCACGGGGAAACGTCTGGCGATTACGCCGACGGTAGTCAAACGTGGCGCAGCGAGCCTGAGTTAGCGCATGGTATTCACACCGCGCATGAGCTAAACAAACTTTATTTGCATAACAAATGGTCACCTGCGTGGCAGCACCATGTGCCGGGAGATGTTTTCCATACTCCCTTTAATAATCCCCACTTGCCCTTAGATTACACAACGTATGATCTTAATTTTGTTAGGCAGAAAAACTTAGGATTTTAACTTATATTTGACGAAGGGACCCATCATGCTGCCATAAGATGCCGTTTTATTCATCCCACCCGGGTTATGGTCGCCTGGTCAACACGTTGAAGGAAGTCCTGGATTCACGCGGTGTTTCTTCGTTTAAGTTAAGTCGAAATTCTGAAGTATCTCCTACGACAACACGTAAGATATATAGTGATCCTAGTTATATTCCGTCACCGGATGTTTTAGAGAAAATCTGCATAACACTAGATATTCAGCCTGGCGATATTCTGCGAATTGGTCCTAAACTGGAAGCAACGGTAGCAATGGTGTTGGGTTCCGGTGTTCTCCCCTCAGGACTTTGAATTAGCTGCCCGCCTTCTCGGGCTTCCGGTGCCGCAGACTCCTGCCGAGTGCGCTGCTGCAGTGCCGATGACTGCAACCGTGATGCGTTCGTATTACAAAGCTCCGGCACCAATGCCGGGGTTTGAGGGCGACGGTATTCAGACTTCGGCAACGCGTTCGCTGAATGCAATGCCTCGTGTGGGCCAGCCCGAAGCCCGAAATCAGCTAGCCCATCGACTCCAGGCTGGACTGAACACACGGGACGATGATATTGAAACTCGCCGATTGCTTGAAATTCTTTTAAACGACCCCGAAGTTCGGGAAGCTTTCATGAACTTCATTGCGACCGTGCAAGAAAACTCTCGCGATTCGGGCGAGTTTTACGGGCAACAACGCCCAGTCGAGTTTGATGTTCCGGGTCTGGGCGGTCAGTACTCCATGCTCAATGCCCCCGGATCCTCGATGATCCCTCCCTCGCAACAGTTTCAAGCGTTGAGCTGATGAACACGATCGAGCATCGGTTAAAAGAGAACGATGTCCGCCACGTAGCTCCAGAGCTCGTGGCCGATGAGTTTCTCCGTTTGTACTTAGATTCTAATTTTCCTCAGACTGCTTCGTATCCTTCCAAAGCTCAAAAGGAGCAAAAGGCTACAATGCAGCCTAAAACAGATGCGATAGACTACGTTAAGAAACCTCCTTCGGGGACTTCGTTTGATCGACCGGATCGATACTGATGTCTCGTTACAGTTACGTATCTCCTGGTTCTAATCAACCTTTAGTTCCGGTTCCCTCGTACGCGGCTCAGACTATGGTTGCTCCTGTTGCTGCTGCTCCTATTGCGGCTGCTGCCGCTGCTCCCGCGGCTGCCGGGTCGAGCGCGATGCTAGAGAGCGTTATCGCGAACCTTATCGCAGGCATTGCAACTCAAGGGGCCGAGCGGATGTTGTTCCGCCCCGGTGGAGAAGCTTTAGGGCCTTCGTCATACGCTACCGCAGATCCTACAGGGCGTAGTAAATACTTCACCAGCACTACAGAGCAACTGGCGGTTGAGCAATATTTAAACAACGAGCGGTTCCGGCGTGGGCTTTTATCTTTAATCCCCGGGGTTCGGGACGCTCTTCCTCCGCTGCCTAGCCGGGAAGATATCGTCGGCGGTTTTGCCGGCGGAGAGTTTACCGGCGGCGCCGCTCTCCGAGAAGCTCAAGCCGAAAGTCTCACTCGGCGGGAAATCGAAAAAATTCGAGCTGAGAAAGAGTTTGAGTACGCTGCTCGGTTAGCTGAAGCTCAAGCCAGTATTCAGCGGCAGAAGATACAATCCCTCTCGGAAGCTCAAGCCCGTGTGGAGAGCCAAAAGGTCTCCTCTCTCGGTGATGTTCAGCGTCAACGTATTCAGTCTCAATACGGAACTGCCGGGGACCTCCTCGATGCGGCAATTAAAAACATTGCATTCCGAGATAAGATTGAATCAGCGAATACCCTTAACGAGTTAGCGAGGGCCGTTTGACATGGCAGAAAACGACCTCTTACCGCGGCTTGCAGGGACTATTTTCGGGGCTCCTCTCGGTCCTTTAGGTGTGGTTGCGGGGCAGCTTGCGGCGCCTGCACTCTCCTCAGCTTTCAAGCCCACCACTAAAGTTGGCACTGTTCTGTCGTATTTAAACGGCAAACCTTATAAGGTGTTCGCGGGACCGTGGGGCGAACAGAGCTTTGAGACATACGAAACCCTGCGCGCTCGGGATCCAAAATCATTTCCTGCGGTTAGCGGAGTTTTACCCTCTTCCGTAACGAAGTCGCGTCCTCAGCCTAGTGCGGCCGCATCGACGCCCCCCGCACCGCCTGTAACGGACACGGACTGGACAACACCTCCTGCCGGCGGTTTAGGCGATCAGACCGAAGGATTCGGCACCCCGCAAGATATTGCAACTGAAAACTATCCTGCTCAAGTCCAGGCCCCGGGTAAGGACCCTATTCTTGACGAGATTTTAGGACTCGCTAAGGGTTCGTTAAGTCCTGAGTTTCTAAAAGCTCGCACCGACGAGGCAATTCGTCAGTTCGCTGCGACTTCGGCAGTTACTGAAGCTTTAGGTGCTGAGAAATCGGAACAGCGTCGACGGCGAGAAGTTGAGCTCGCCAAAATTGATCAGTGGACGAAGGCGTTTCAAGCCAAGACGGCAGCTGACGCACTGGCTAACATCGCTGTGAGCCAAGCTGTTATTGCGTTTCAGCAGCCTAATGTTAATACTGTTTCCGCCTTGAACCAGGGCGCCACAGCGGCAGCTCAAGTTTTAGGCGTCGCCGCTCCGAGGATTTCGTAAAATGCCTGTTCCGTTTGCCGCTGCTTTAGCGATGCCCTCTCTTATCGGGGGCGGGGCCGCTGCTGGCGGCGCAGGTCTTGCCGGGCTCGGTTCGATGCTCGGTGGGTTAGGAACTGCCGCTGGCGGTCTCGGAAGTCTTTTCGGGGCGTTAGGCGGCGGTGGGGGCAGTAGCCAGCCGGATTTTGCCAGTCTTTATGCACAGCTCGCCCCCGGTCAAACTGCGCTAACCACGCAGCAGTATGAGCTTGGAGCTCGTCTTCAACCTGTTCTTCAGGCTCAAGGACTTCTGAGCAAGATCTACGGCGAGTCAGCGTGGCGCCAATTCACGGACGCATCCGATAAAGATAAGACCGCTGCTGGCACACTTGCCGGTATTGCCTCTCAGTACGCAAACAGCGCTATTGGTGCGCAAGATAAAGTCAATCTATCGAAGATTGCGGCCGAAACCCTCGGTTACGAGAACGCCGCCAAGGTCGCTAATACTTACGCCACCGCTGCTGCGACTCTCAAACAGCAAGAATTGACCGGTCTACAGACGTTACTGTCACCTACTTCCCAGGCTCTTGCGTCTGCGGGGCAGACTGCGCAGCAGGGTAAAAACCAACTCGCATCTAATATTGGTGCAACTAACTTAGAGATCAAGAAAGATCAAGAGCGCACTCGAAATGCTATGGCCCTTAAACGCGCCGACATCGAAGGCCAGCTTGCTCTGAAGCGCTATGGTGCAGGTCTTGCTATGGCTGGCCAGGCGCAATTTGCATGATTAAGTCGCAAGTAGGAGATTCCACCACGGTTGCAGCGTGGTTGGATTCTCTCGACAAGTCGCAAAAGGATGCGTTTGTTTTTTACGCGAAGAACGCTACTAGCGATATCGAGGCTTACCTGTATGCTCGGTTTTTGAAGCCGTCTTACGCAGGCAGTATTTCTGACCTGACTGCGTGGATTCAAGAAAAATACCCTAAGGATGATCTTAGGAAAGTCTTGCTGCGTGAGATCGACTCGCTTCAGCAGGATATTACGGATGTGCGCACCATGGTTTCCAACGGCATGTTGGATTCCGCCACGTCTGCGACAAAAGTCTCGGCGCTGCAGAAGGAGTTACGGAGCCACATTCAAGCTGTCCGATCGATTTCGGACGGTCTGGATCGCCGCGGATTACTTTTGGCGGGGGCTGACCGTTGCCTGCGTGAATTGATTCAGACGTTTGACGGTCAGCCCAGTATTCAGGCTCTGCTCGACGACACAGCATTACTCGTGTGGTCGACGCTGGAGCGCGAAGAACGCACTTAATTAACTCTAGCCATACGCCCTAAGACGGATTCTAGTGGGCAGCGGAAGACACCCATAAACGCATCGTTAACACCTAAGGGCATTACTAACGTGTCGTCTTCGAGGTGCGCGCTGAACGGCAGAATAACTGCCGGTTGTACCGACATCGGGTTTCCGTCATACGCAGTCCACTTGATCACCTGATCATTAAGCGAGCCGCTAAAGAGCGGTTCATTTGTTTTGTAGATAACTTCTTTGAAGTCTCTGTCTACGATATAGGCTCCCAGGTGATACTGTAAGTATTGAATTCCGTCTGGGCGGAATTGCATATGCTTCCAGTGATAAAAAATCAGATTGCCGTATCCGATGTTAACAGGTGCGGTTGAATTAAATGTAGGCGCCCCCTGAGTTACTTCGTCGAGGCACGACGTATCAATCCGGATGGGTTCGTCGTCTTCCCGTTCGATAACCAAAGGCCGTGTGGAATACAAACAGTGCAGTTTTTCTTGTGCGGAAAAGAAGCACCAGTTCTTTTCTGTTTGTGTCTTTACGCGATTTTGTCCGATAGGCGGAATCGCAGCGTTAACGGCACTCAGGTGCTCGTCTAAGTAGCACACAACGACTTTTGGGGCCGAAAATAGACTATTTTGTTTTGTATCGAATCGGCTGGCGTAAGTCGACGCGACGAATTGGACGTAGATGTTGTTGTCGGGTCCGGTAAACAGCCGCGGATCTTCGTAACTAAGCCTGTGTTTTTTTCGACGGAGTTTGTTTGCGCCCAGAATCGTATTGTTTTCGGCCAACACCCCTATGTAAATATCTGTAGGGATGTCGTTTAAGTAGAAGTACTTAGAGTCGTACCGAAAACCAAACGGTTCTTTTTGGCCGCGCCACGCGATATACGTATTGCCGTTATGCCGCAGCAAACTCGGGCTGAAGTTAAAGATGTTCTGATGCGGCACCCCGTGGATGATCCGCTCGAAAGTTCCTCCGAGCCGGTTTGCTTGCTCGTAGACGTTCGGCACACCTTCTTCTTCCCGCTTGTTTGGGAAAATAACGTCGCTGTATGCGTGCCAGAAACGATTAGTGATTTGTGCGCTCATTGCTGTAAATCAGAGATTACTTGGCAGAAACCGGCAGCGACGGACTCCCAACGGTATTCCGGTCGTTGCGTCACAGCGTAGCACGCATCTGCAACTTCGTTGTACAGTTCTTTGTCGTGATACAGCGCGTTTAGGTGCGCAACCATGTCGTCTACATCAACTAGGCCACGCTCGACTCCCAGGTCTTTTTCGACAACCCACGTGGAGATCCTCGCAAGTTCGGCGGATCCTTCCCAGATATCGCGGCACGCCGTGTGGTCAGGCACGATTTGCGGTTTGCGGCAACTCGCGTGCTCGAAGCTAACCAGACCCCAACCCTCTCCTTCAGCAGTATTAATACCTACGTCGGTCGCGTTGTAGATCTTGTTCAAATAATCGTCAGATGGCGCCGCCATGTAATTCATGTTTTCGCTTGTAAGAATTAATTTTTTATCGCCCTTCATTCCGTTCAGTTCCATTTCGCGTTTGAAGAGGGGTACGAGATCCCAACCCATATCCTTTGCCCCCATGTGCGCGTAGAGCATTACGTCAGGTTTCCCTACTGCAAATTGAGCAAACGCCTTAACCGTGAGGTCGATGCGTTTTCGCGGCTGGTTACGGTTGCCGTTGAAAACTATAAATTTATCGAGCGGCAGGCCCAACGCGGCGCGGGCTTCGTCTCGGGGCATCGGCGTGAATCGATCCGAATCCACACCGTGGGGGATAACCGCGAGCTTCGAGATCTCTGGTCCGTGTGCCAGGATTCGGTTAGCTGATTCAGGGGTGAACGTAATCGCTAGGTCCCACGCAGCAAGGTTGCGGAACATATCCGCGAAGTAAACCTGGCTGTCAATCGGGAAGTAAGCAATAAATTTAAATTTATGTGTGTGCTTCTGGAACTGACACCGTTCCCAGAATTGATTGACGATCCAGATGTCGTTAAGACAGATGATGAAGTCTGGCCGCTCTTTGTCGATAATCTCAGGTACCCGAGGCAGCCCGAATCTGTCCGGACAATGTACGGTTCCTGCCGGGTAGATCTTGTAAGGGTAATCGTGGGGGTCTCCAGCGTAGTTAATTCCAAGAACGACGACTTCGTGCTCGCGGCTGAGGTACTCCAGAATACTGTGTGTTACTCTTGCAAAACCCGTGTTGCTGCAGGCGTCACCGTACCAGAGAATTTTCGCCATTCTTGAAGTAGCATTCAGATACAGTTAATATACCAACACTGTCAACTTACTGCCATGCC
>JACCDW011429080.1_pt1 | contig 17318 bp, 16 predicted proteins | sample 7449781 | NCBI WGS metagenome assembly JACCDW01 (sample SAMN15323449, study PRJNA562643) | freshwater metagenome | isolation source: river surface water | place: USA:Blue River Watershed | collected 2017-08-18
CAGCGATGTTCATGACCATGGTTGTGTCTTTCAGTACGTCTTCAAACGATGCGGTTGTTCAGCCAGGGCTTCTGCGCCAGGCGCTCGACTTCATAAGCCTTGATCTTGTCGGCGTGGCGCAGGGTCAGGCCGATGTCGTCGAAGCCGCCGAGCAGGCAGTACTTGCGGAACGCATCGACTGCAAAGTGATACACGCTGCTGCCGTTCGCCGTCGACACAGTCTGCGCCGGCAGGTCGACCACCAGCTTGTAGCCGGGGAAGGCCTTGACTTCGTCGAACAGCTTGTCGATCTCCTGCTCGGTCAACACGATGGGGAGCAGACCGTTCTTGAAGCAGTTGTTGAAGAAGATGTCGGGGAAGCTCGGCGCGATGACGGCGCGGAAGCCGTACTGCTCGAGTGCCCACGGCGCATGCTCACGCGACGAGCCGCAGCCGAAGTTCTTGCGCGCCAGCAGGATGGACGCGCCCTGATAGCGCGGCTGGTTCAGCACGAAGTCCGGGTTCAGCGGGCGCTTGCTGTTGTCCATGCCGGGCTGGCCGACATCGAGGTAGCGCCATTCGTCGAACAGGTTCGGGCCGAAGCCGGTGCGCTTGATCGACTTCAGGAACTGTTTCGGGATGATCGCGTCGGTGTCGACGTTGGCACGGTCAAGCGGAGCGACCAGGCCATCGAGTACGGTGAATTTGTTCATGGCAGAGTGATGTTGTCGTACGCGGCCCGCAGGCCGCGCGATTTACTTCTTGCTGGCGTCCTGGACCTTCTCGCCCAGGCGTTCGACGTCCTTGCCCAGGCCCTGCATCGTGTTGCAACCGGCAAGCACGACCAGGGCGGCAAACATCAGCACAAGTTTTTTCATCCTGTTCTCCCTGTGGGGTCGCCCGCTTACAGCGAGCGCACGTCGACGAAATGTCCGGCGATGCCGGCCGCTGCCGCCATGGCCGGACTGACCAGGTGCGTACGGCCGCCCGCGCCCTGCCGGCCTTCGAAATTGCGGTTCGAGGTCGATGCGCAGCGCTCGCCCGGCTCCAGCCGGTCGGCGTTCATGGCCAGGCACATCGAGCAGCCCGGCTCGCGCCATTCGAAGCCGGCGTCGCGGAAGATCTTGTCCAGCCCTTCGCGCTCGGCCTGCTCCTTCACCAGGCCCGAGCCCGGCACCACCATCGCCAGCGTCACGTTCGACGCACGGAACTTGCCGCGCACGACCGCCGCCGCCGCGCGCAGGTCTTCGATGCGCGAGTTGGTGCAGGAACCGATGAATACCTTGTCGATGCGGATGTCGCTGATCGCGGTGTTCGGCTTCAGGTCCATGTAGACCAGCGCCTTTTCCATCGCATCGCGCTTGACCGGATCCTTTTCCTTGTCGGGGTCCGGCACGCGCGCGTCGACCGCGACGACCATCTCGGGCGACGTGCCCCAGGTGACCTGCGGCACGATCTCGGCCGCATTGATCATCACCACCGCGTCGAACTTCGCGTCGGCGTCAGTGTGCAGCGTGCGCCAGTACTCGACCGCGCGGTCCCAGTGCGGGCCGACCGGTGCGAACGGACGGCCTTTGACGTAATTGATCGTGGTGTCGTCGACGGCGACCATGCCGGCGCGCGCGCCGGCCTCGATCGCCATGTTGCAGACCGTCATGCGGCCTTCCATCGACAGCGAGCGGATCGCCGAGCCGGCAAACTCGATCGCGTAGCCGGTACCGCCGGCGGTGCCGATCTTGCCGATCACGGCCAGCACGATGTCCTTCGCGGTCACGCCCTTGCCGAGCTGGCCTTCGACCTGCACCAGCATCGATTTCGATTTCTTCGCCAGCAGCGTCTGCGTGGCCAGCACATGCTCGACTTCCGAGGTGCCGATGCCGTGCGCCAGCGCGCCGAAGGCGCCGTGGGTGGAGGTGTGCGAGTCGCCGCAGACCACCGTCATGCCGGGCAGCGTCGCGCCCTGCTCCGGGCCGATCACGTGGACGATGCCCTGGCGCTTGTCCTGCATGTTGAAATAGGTCAGGCCGTATTCGTGCGCGTTCGCATCCAGCGTCTCGACCTGCAGCCGCGACACCGGATCTTCGATGCCGCCGGCGCGGTTGGTGGTCGGCACGTTGTGGTCGGCGACGACCAGGTTGGCCGCATTGCGCCACGGCTTGCGGCCGGCCAGTTTCAGTCCTTCGAACGCCTGCGGGCTGGTCACTTCATGCAGCAGGTGGCGATCGATATAGAGAATGGTGGTGCCGTCCTCCGCGGTATTGACCACGTGGGACTCCCAGAGCTTGTCGTACAGGGTTTTTGCCATGGCTGGATCGCGCGTCAGGCGCGCCGGATCGAGGAAAACAGCCCTCGATTATGCCATACGGACAGCAATCAACCCGATTTCGAAAGCCGGAACACCCCCTGCTGCGATCCGGCCTGCGTCACTTCGCCGATTGTTGATAAAGCGGCATCACCTTCGCCGAGTAATTGGTCAGGTCCTTCACGCGCTCCGAGCGCGACGGGTGGGTCGACATGAACTTCGGCGGCTCGCCGCCGCCGGCCTTGCCCATCTTCTGCCACAGCGTGATCGCCGCGCGCGGGTCATAGCCGGCGCGCGCGGCGAGTTCGACGCCGATGCGATCGGCCTCGGTCTCGTGCTGGCGCGAGTTCGGCAGGCCCAGCAGGCCCTGGTACGCGTACTCCATGCCCTTCTGCCCGATCTGGCCGATGCCGGCGACCGCGGCCACCACCGAGATGCCGATCCCGGCGATGGCCTGCTCGGACGCGCGCTCGCGCGAATGCTCGCGCAGCGCGTGCGCGATCTCGTGGCCCATCACGGCCGCCAGTTCGTCATCGGTGATCTTCAGCTTGTCGATCAGGCCGGTATAGACCGCGATTTTCCCGCCGGGCATGCACCAGGCGTTCACCTCCGGCGAATCGAGCACGTTCACTTCCCATTGCCACGTGGTCGCGTCTTTGCGGAAGGCCGGGGTCTGCGCGATCAGGCGGTCCGCAATGGCCTTCACGCGCGCATACGCCTGCGGGTCCGGGTTCAGCTTGCCCTTCTCCTTCGCCTGCGCCATCAGTTCGCTGTATTGCTTGTTCGCGCTCTGCTCGAGCGCCTGCGCCGACACCGCCATGCGCTGCGTGCGGTCGACGCCGACCACGCCCGCCTGCGTCGTGTGAACGGACTGGCAAGCGGACACCGACAAGCCCGCCAGCAGCACCGCCAGCGTCGCCTTCCTGATTGTTTTCATGCATTTCTCCCTGTTGCGGCCGGCGAAGCGCCCTGCGGCAGCGCCTGCCAGCGATAGCTGAGCGACGCGGCGAACCATGCGAGGACGCACAGCACCGCGGCCAGCAGATAGACGATTTTCGCGCCAAATGTATCCCAGCAGGCCGACAGCAGCAAACCGCCGGCGGTGCCGCCGAGACCATAGGACACGCTGATGTACAAAGCCTGGCCGCGCGCCTGCAAGGGGCCGGAAAACCAGCGCTGCAGCGTGGCGACGGAGGCCGAATGATGGACGCCAAAGGTGGCTGCATGCAGCACCTGCGCAACCAGCAGCAGCGCCAGCGATTCCGCGCCGAAGCCGATCATCAGGAAGCGCACGACGCCGACCAGCAGGCTGGCGAGCATCAGCCAGCGCACGCCGAAGCGTCGGAACAGCGGCGCCTGCCAGTAGAAAAAGGCGATCTCCGCGACCACGCCGAGCGACCACATCAGGCCGATCACGGTCTTGCTGTAGCCGATGCCGGCCAGGTACAGCGAGTAGTACACGTACAGCGACGCATGCGCGGCGACCATCAGGAAGGTGGAGGCGAAGAAGGCCAGCACTTCGCGCCGCTTCAGCAGCTCGCGCACCGACGGCGTGTCATGCGCCGGATGGGTGGCGCCCTCCTCGCGCATGCCGCTGGCGGCGAAGGCGACCAGCGCCAGCAGCAGCAGCGAGATCCACAGCACCAGACCGATGCCGTACCAGTCAAGCAGCTGGCCGGAAATCGTCACCGCGGCGATGAAGCCGACCGAGCCCCACAGCCGCAGCCGGCCGTAATGCGTCAGGTCGCCGCGCATCGCCGACAGCATCAGCGCCTCGGACAACGGCCCCTGCGCGCTGGTGAACAGGTTCAGCATCACCATCGCGACAAGGAAGTAGCCGAACGACGCGCCCCAGAACATTGCGCAGAAGGCCAGCGCGGCGGCGATCGAGGTCAGCCGCAGCACTTGCACGCGACGGCGCGTGTGGTCCGCGACCCAGCCCCACAGGTTGGGACCGAAAATGCGCATCACCTGCATCAGCGACATCAGCACACCGATCTGCGCGGCGCCAATGCCCTTGTCCGCGAAGTACAGGCTCGCGTAGGGCGAGAACACGCCGACGTAGCCGTAGTACGCGAAGAAGAACAGCGCGAAGTTCAGCGACTGGGCGGGTTTGGAGACTGGAAGCATCGGCAGGCGAACTCAGGGACACGGGTACACGGTTTGTGCCCCATGCCGGTCCGTCAGGAAAAAATCAGTGATGAACGAAAAATCTGAAAAATGCCGGATACCGGCGTGCGCCCGATACTGAACCGATGGCGCCATTCCGCGGAACACGACGCCGGATCCCGGCCTGCGCCGGGATGACGATTTGATGGCCAACGCTCTCAGCAACGTCGTCCCGGCGCAGGCCGGGACCCGGCGGCTTTGATTTTTTCTGGCGGACGAACTGGCATGAGATCCCGACCGGGATCGGGCGACTTGGGCGCCCAAGTTCAGCGGTCGACCCGCACATCCCCGCACTGCGCCCGATGCCGCAGCGCGTGGTCCATCAGCACCAGCGCCAGCATCGCCTCGGCGATCGGCGTGGCGCGAATGCCGACGCAGGGATCGTGGCGGCCAAAGGTCTCGACCATCACCGGGTTGCCGTCACGGTCGATCGAGCGCCGCGGCGTGCGGATGCTCGAGGTCGGCTTGATCGCGATCGACACCGTAATGTCCTGCCCCGACGAAATGCCGCCGAGCACGCCGCCGGAGTTATTGGTCAGGAAGCCGTCCGGCGTGATCTCGTCGCCATGCTCGGTGCCCTTCTGCGCGACCGAGCGGAAGCCGGCGCCGATCTCGACGCCCTTGACCGCGTTAATGCCCATCATCGCGTACGCGATGTCGGCGTCGAGCTTGTCGAACAGCGGCTCGCCAAGACCGACCGGCACCCCGGTGGCGACGACGTCAATCCGCGCGCCACAGGAATCGCCCGCCTTGCGCAGCGCATCCATGTAGTCTTCCAGCTGCGGCACGATGTCGGCGTTGGCCGCAAAGAACGGGTTTTCGCGCACCTGCGCCCAGTCCTGGAAAGGAATGGCGATCTCGCCGAGCTGGCTCATGCAGCCCTTGAATTCGGTGCCGAACTGCTGCTTCAGCCACTTCTTTGCAATCGCCGCCGCGCCGACCACCGGCGCCGTCAGGCGGGCCGACGAGCGGCCGCCGCCGCGCGGGTCGCGAATGCCGTACTTGCTCCAGTAAGTGAAGTCCGCATGGCCGGGACGGAAGCGGTCGACGATGTTGCCGTAGTCGTGGCTGCGCTGGTCCTGGTTGCGGATCAGCAGCGCAATCGGCGTACCGGTGGTCTTGCCCTCGTAGACGCCGGACAGGATCTCGACGCTGTCCGGCTCGTTGCGCTGCGTGACATGGCGCGAGGTGCCCGGGCGGCGACGGTCCAGCTCCGGCTGGATGTCTGCTTCCGACAATGCCATGCCGGGCGGGCAGCCATCGACTACGCAGCCGATGGCGGGACCGTGGGATTCGCCGAAAGTGGTGACGGTGAACAGCGTGCCGAAGGTATTGCCGGACATGGACGAGTGAACTGGAGGATTGCGAAAGCCGTCATTCTACCAGCCGCCGCCGGCCGAAACGCTCGGCCAGCCAGCTGCGCGCCGCGCGCGGGTAGGCCGGCTGCACCCGGCACAGCACGGCCAGCAGCACCAGGTTGGCCAGCGCGGTGAACAGGAAAATCCCCGGCACCGACACGCCGGCCGACAGCAGCGCCATCGCCACCAGCGCCGCGACCACCATGAACAGCGCATTCAGGATGTTCATCCCGCCGATCGTGCGCGACAGGTGGCTGCGCTCGGAGCGGGTCTGGATCAGCGCAAACAGCGGAACGACATAGAGGCCGCCGAATGCGCCGAGCAGGAAGCAGTCCAGCGGCACACGCAGCTGCATACCGGACAGCAGGTCGGCCGCAGCCAGCTGCGCAGGCATGGCCGCCGTGCCGGCAAAGTACAGGTCGATGCCGAACAAGCTCAGGCCGAGCGCGCCGAGCGGCACCAGCCCGAGGTGGATGCGCCGCCCGGACAGCCGCTCGCACAACAGCGAACCGGCGCCGATGCCGACCGAGAAGGCCGTCAGCAGCACCGCGAACACCGCTGGTTCGCCATGCAGCACATCGCGCGCAAACACCGGAAACTGCGCAAGGATCATCGCGCCGAAGAACCAGAACCACGAGTTGGCGAGCATCGCGACGAACACCTCGCGATTCGCCGCCGAGAACTTCAGGTTGCGCGCGATCTCGGGAAACGGGTTGCGGCTGATGCGCAGCCCGGGGTCGGCGGCCGCAGAGCGTGGCACCAGCAGCGCCAGCAGCAGGCCGACGGCAGCGACGGCCAGTGTGGACGCAGCGATCAGCGGTGTGGCAACGTCGCCGAGCCCGACCGCGGCGGCACCGCACAGCTGCCCGGTCAGGATGCCGACGAAGGTCCCCATCTGCACCATGCCATTGCCGCCGATGAGCTCGGCGTCGGCCAGATGCTGCGGCAGGTACGAATGCTTGACCGGCCCGAAGAGGGTCGAATGCAGCCCCATGCCGACGATCGCCGCCACCAGCACCCACAGGCTGTGCGTGAACCAGCCGACCGCGGCCACGCCCATGATCGCGATCTCCATCAGCTTCACCGCGCGCATCACGGCCGCCTTGTCAAACTTGTCGGCCAGCTGGCCGGCGGTGGCCGAGGCCAGCATGAACGGCAGGATGAACAGGCCGGCGATCAGGTTGTTCAGCAGGCCGACGTTCATGTCGGTCCAGTTGGCCGCATCGTAAGTGATCACGGTGACCAGCGCGGTCTTGAACAGGTTGTCATTGAAGGCGCCGAGGAATTGCGCACCGAAGAACGGGGCGAAGCGGCGTTGTTTCAGGAGGGCGAACTGGGATGAGGGGGAATGCATTTCTCGTGAGAGCCGATAGCGTGGCGTTCAGTGAACCCCGAGACCGGGGATACGGGATGTTGGGTGGTGGCTTGCTTCAACAACCACAAGGTTTTCAGGGGAATGGCCAGCGATCGCGGCAAGCTACTGGATCCCGGCCTTCGCCGGGATGGCGATTTGAGCGCCGACATCCATTAAAACGTCGTCCCGGCCAATGCCGGGACCCGGCGTCTTTGGATTTTCGTTGCCTGAAAAATTGCCAGCGTGTTTTACCCAAAGAGGATCCGGGCAGATCGAACAGACTCCAACCCGTCATTCCGGTACAGGCCGAATCCCTGCCCGGTCACCTGCAGGCCGGATACGAACGAGCCGAAGCTCACTCCTCTTCCGCCTCGGCCGGCCAGTCGCGGATGTACGCCTTCAGCATCTTGTTCTCGAAGGTCTGCGCCTCGAGCACCGCCTTGGCGATGTCATAGAAGGACATCACGCCCATCAGCGTGCCGTCATGGTCGACCACCGGCACATAGCGCGCATGGCGCTCGAGCATCTGCCGGCGAATTTCGTTGATGTCGGTATCGGGCGCAATGGTCACGATGTCGGTCGCCATGTGCTGGCCGACGGTGCCCTGGCCGAGCGAGCCGGTCTTCGTGTCGATCGCGTTCATCACTTCGCGAAAGCTCAGCATGCCCTTGACCTTGCCCTCCTTCATCACGACCAGCGAGCCGATGTCACGCTCGGACATCGTGTTGATCGCCTGCAGCAGCGGCATGTCGGGCGTTGCGGTGTAAAGGATGTTGCCCTTGACTTTCAGTATCTCAGAGACCTTCATCTGATTACCTCCATTTTTTGTCCCCCAGCGAGGCCAATGTAGCCGACTCATGTCAAAAAAGCCAGAGCCGCCCGCCTATAATCGCGATTCCGTCCAGACATCACAACGAGGAGACCGACCCTGATGAGCGAGCCAAGATACCCCGGCTTCGACACGCTGTCGCTGCATGCAGGCAGCGCGCCCGACCCCGCCACCGGCGCGCGCGCGACGCCGATCTACCTGTCGACGTCGTTCGTCTTCCGCGATTCCGACCACGCCGCCTCCCTGTTCAACATGGAACGCTCTGGCCATGTCTATTCGCGCATCTCGAACCCGACCACCGCGGTGCTGGAAGAGCGCATCGCCGCGCTCGAAGGCGGCGTGGCCGGCCTGGCGGTTGCCAGCGGCCAGGCGGCGCTGCACCTTGGCCTTGCCACCATCGCCGGCGCCGGCTCGCATGTGCTGGCCTCGCGCGCGCTGTACGGCGGTTCGCAAAACCTGCTCGGCTACACGATGAAGCGCTTCGGCATCGAGACCACCTTCATCGACCCGCGCGACCTCGACGCATGGCGCGCGAACATCCGCCCGAACACCAAGGTGCTGTTCGCCGAGACGCTCGGCAACCCGGGACTCGACGTGCTCGACATCGACAAAGTCGCCGCGATCGCGCATGAGCATCACCTGCCGCTGATGGTCGACTCGACCTTCACCACGCCCTACCTGCTGAAGCCCTTCGAGCACGGCGCCGACCTGGTCTTCCACTCGGCCACCAAGTTCCTCTGCGGGCACGGCACCGCCGTCGGCGGACTGCTGGTCGACGGCGGCACCTTCGACTGGCAGGCAGCCTATGAAAAGACCGGCCATTTCGCCGAGCTGTGCGAGCCGTACGACGGCTTCCACGGCATGGTGTTCAGCGAGGAATCAACCGTCGGCGCGTTCGCGCTGCGCGCGCGCCGCGAAGGCCTGCGCGACTTCGGCGCGGTGATGAGCCCGTATAACGCCTTCACCATCCTGCAGGGCATGGAGACGCTGTCGCTGCGAATGGAAAAGCATGTGGCCAACGCACGCAAGATCGTCGAGTTCCTCGCGGCGCATCCGGCGATCGAATCGGTGTCCTACCCGGAACTGCCGGACCATCCGGATCATGAACTGGCGAAGCGCCTGCTGCCGAAGGGCAGCGGCGCGGTGTTCTCGTTCACCCTCAGGGGCGACCGCGCGGCCGGCCGCCGCTTCGTCGAATCGCTGCAGCTGTTCTCGCATCTCGCCAACGTCGGCGATGCGAAATCGCTGGTGATCCACCCGGCGTCGACCACGCATTTCCGCGTGCCCACCGAACAACTGGAAGCCTCGGGCATACGCGAAGGCACGATGCGCCTGTCGATCGGCCTCGAAGATGCCGACGACCTGATCGACGACCTCAAGCGCGGACTGAAGGCCGCCCAGAAAGGTGCATGACGTGAACATCGAACTCAACGGACACAGCGCATACGCGTACACCGGCGGCAAGGCCTTCAATCCGGCGCTGCCGACGGCTGTCTTCATTCACGGCGCGCAGAATGACCATTCGGTGTGGGCGCTGCAGACCCGCTATTTCGCGCACCATGGCTTCTCGGTACTGGCTGTCGACCTGCCCGGCCACGGCCGCAGCGGCGGCCCGGCGCTGGCAAGCGTCGAGGCGATGGCCGACTGGCTGAACCAGCTGCTGGCCTCGGCCGGCGTGACGAAGACGATCCTGATCGGCCACAGCATGGGCTCGCTGATTGCGCTCGAAGCAGCCGCGCGCGCGCCGCAGCCAGTGGCCGGCGTTGCGCTGGTCGGCACCGCCTATCCGATGAAGGTGTCGCCGCTGCTGCTGGAGACCTCGCGCGACCGCGAGCCGGTCGCCATCGACATGGTGAACATCTGGTCGCATTCGTCGATTGCGCAAAAGCCGTCCGCACCCGGCCCCGGCTTCTATGTGCAGGGCGGCAGCCGCCGGCTGATGCAAAGGATTACCGAGCGCAATCCGGACAAGGTGTTCTTTACCGATTTTTCAGCGTGTAATGAATACGCGAACGGCGAACAGGCAGCCGCGGCACTCGCCTGTCCGGCGCTGTTCCTGCTGGGCCGCAAGGACATGATGACGCCGCCGAAGGCCGCCGCCACGCTGGCAGCGAAGATGCCGGGCGCGAAGACCGTGCTGATCGACGGCAGCGGCCATGCGCTGATGGCCGAGCAGCCGGATCAGGTGCTCGAGGCGCTGTTCGCGTTCGCCACCGGCGCGCTGAAGTAATCGGCCAGCGATGTCGACAGGTCGCGCTCGACCACGCGCGCGACCTGCTCCGACAGCGGTGAATGGCTCGCCGGCGTGAACGCGAAGCGCCGGTAGACATCGGCCAGCGTCAGCTTCGCCGGATTGGCCAGCAGCGTCCAGCGTTCGTCGCGCGCCTGCGCGCGACGGCGCAGCTTCAGCCCCGGCGTGCGCTGCGCGCGGATGCGGCCGACCCAGCCGGCGTCGAGCATGCGCTGCAACAGGCTTTCCGACTCCTCGAAGCCGAGGTGCGTACGCTCGCGCAGCTGCAGCGCGTCCACCGCCGCATGGCCGTCGCGCGCGTCGTACAACGCCTGCAGCACCGCCATCGCGTCGAGGAACTGGGCGCCCGGCGCCGCACGATGCCACCAGCGCTCGTAGCGCATCACCGGCAATGCGGCCGCCACCACCGCGCCGAGCAACGTGATCAGCCAGAACAGGTAAATCCAGATCAGGAATATCGGCACGGCTGCCAGCGCACCATAGATCGCGCGGTAGCCGCCGCCGACCGCGATCGAGAACGCGAACAGCCGCCGCGTGATCTCGAAGCCGATCGCCGCGACCAGCCCGCCGATGACGGCTTCGCGCCAGTCGATGAAGCGGTTCGGCACGGTCTGGTACAACAGCGCAAAGGCCAGCGTCGACAGGCCCAGCGACAACAGCAGCGCCATCATGCTGCGCAGCCAGGTCAGCTTGCGCGGCGCATCGGTCAGCCAGGGCAGCAGTTCGGATGCGGCCGTCAGCGACGCGCCGATCAGCAACGGTCCCATAGTCATCACCGCCCAGTACACGACCAGGCTTTGCAGGAAAGGCCGCGATTCGCGCACCCGCCAGATGCGATTCAACGTTCGGTCAACGGTGCCGAACATCAGGATGGCCGTCACGAACAGGAAGGCCGCGCCGAAAGCCGACAGCCGGCTCGCCTTCGCGGCAAACTGCGTCAGGTAGTCGCGTATCGTGTTGGCCACGCCGGCCGGCATCACCGACTGCACGAGGTAGGTCTCGAGCGTGTCGCGGAATGAATTGAACAGCGGGAAGGTGGTGAAGATCGCGAATGCCACGGTCAGCACCGGCACCAGCGCCAGCACGGTCGTATAGGTCAGGCTGCCGGCCACTTCGGGCAGCCTTTCCTCGCGCAGGCGGCGCATCACGAACTGCCACAGGTCCCGGATCTGTGCGCGGCTCCAGTGGCCTGAGGGGTGCGGTGAGCGTGGCGTCATGCGTGTCCGGCGAAATTGGCTGAAACAAAGCGTCCTATAATAGCAAGCCATGAGCCCGCCCTTGCTGAAGATCCTTGTGCTGTACTACTCGCGTCACGGCGCCACCCGCAGGCTTGCCGAACTGATCGCGCAAGGCATCGAGAGCGTTGCCGGCTGCGAAGCGGTGCTGCGCACCGTGCCGGCGGTCTCGACCGTGGCCGAAGCGACCGAGCCGGCGATCCCGCCGTCCGGCGCGCCGTATGTCGAAGCGGCCGACCTCGACGACTGCGCGGCGCTGGCGCTCGGCTCGCCCACGCGCTTCGGCAACATGGCCGCGCCGCTGAAGTACTTCCTCGACGGCACCAGCGCCGAGTGGCTGTCCGGCACGCTCGCCGGCAAGCCTGCCTGCGTGTTCACCTCCACCGGCAGCCTGCACGGCGGCCAGGAATCGACGCTGCTGTCGATGATGCTGCCGCTGCTGCACCATGGGATGCTGATCGTCGGCCTGCCGTATACCGAGGCCGCGCTGATGACCACTGCCGACGGCGGCTCGCCGTACGGCGCGACCCACTGGTCCGGCGTCAACGGCGACCGGCCGCTCGCCAACGACAGCCGGCAGCTCGCGATCGCACTCGGCAAGCGGCTCGCCGACACCGCCAGAAAACTGCAACCTGCCTGAACCATGGAACTCACCCCTGCCCTCGTGCGGCTGCACCGCGCGTCCACCGCCAGCCTGCTGCTGCTGATCCTGTTGTGCGTGCTGTGGGAGCTGGTGCTTGCGCCACTGCGTCCCGGCGGCTCGTGGATGGTGATCAAGGCGCTGCCGCTGCTGGCGCCGCTGCCCGGCACGCTCCGGCGCAACATCTACACGATGCAGTGGGCATCGATGATGATCCTGCTGTATTTCACCGAAGGCGTGGTGCGCGCGTGGAGCGAGACCGGCCTGTCGCAATGGCTGGCCGGCGGCGAGATCCTGCTGTCGTCCATCTATTTCTTCGCCGCGATTTTCTTCCTGCGCCCGTACAAGCGGCAGGCCAAGCGCCTCGCGCGCGAGGCGATCGAGCGCGCCGCCGAACCGCATGAGCACTGATTTTCTCGCGCAGTGCGCCGGGGTCGTCGGCCAGGCCAACGTGCTGGCCGGCGACGACATGGCCGGCTACCTGACCGACTGGCGACGCCGCTTCACCGGTCGCGCGCGCGCGGTACTGCGCCCCGGCAGCACCGCCGAGGTCGCCGCGCTGGTCAGGCTGTGCGTGGCGCAGCGCGTGCCCGTCGTGCCGCAGGGCGGCAACACCGGCCTCGTGCTCGGCAGCGTGCCGGATGCCAGCGGCGCGGCGGTCGTGCTGTCGCTGGCGCGCATGAACCGCATCCGCGCGGTCGACCCCGTCAACGACACGCTGACCGCCGACGCCGGCTGCGCGCTGCAGCAGGTGCAGGAAGCGGCCGCGGCGGCCGGCCGGCTGTTCCCGCTGTCGCTGGCCTCCGAGGGCAGCTGCACGATCGGCGGCAACCTGTCGACGAATGCCGGCGGCACCGCGGTGCTTCGGTACGGGAACACGCGCGAACTGACGCTCGGACTGGAAGTCGTGACCGCACAGGGCGAGGTCTGGGACGGCCTGCGCGGCCTGCGCAAGGACAATACCGGCTACGACCTGCGTGACCTGTTCATCGGCGCCGAAGGCACGCTCGGCATCATCACCGGCGCGGTGCTGAAGCTGTTCGCGCAGCCGGCCGCGCGCGTGACCGCGCTGTTCGCGCTCGACTCGCCGCGCGCGGCGCTCGGGCTGCTGGCGCTGGCGCGGCAGCGATGCGATGCCGCGCTGACCGGCTTCGAACTGATCTCCGATTTTTGCCTGCAGCTGGTCGAAAAACACTTCCCCGCGCTGCACTCGCCGTTTGCAGCGCGCCATCCGCACTACGTGCTGCTGGAGCTGTCCGACGCCGAGTCCGAACAGCATGCGACGGCGATGCTGGAGGCGGTCGCGTCGGCCGCATTCGAGCGCGGGCTGGCCCGCGATGCGGTGGTCGCCAACTCGCTGGCGCAGTCAGCCGCGCTGTGGGCGCTGCGCGAACGCATCTCCGAAGCGCAGGCAGCCGAGGGCAAGAACATCAAGCACGACATCGCGCTGCCGATCTCTCGCATCGCCGAATTCATCGCCGATACCGACGCCGCATTGCAGGCGCACTTCCCCGGCTGCCGGATGGTGACTTTCGGCCACCTCGGCGACGGCAACCTGCACTACAACGTGTCGGCGCCGGCCGGACAGGACGCTGACGCTTTCCTGCTGTCGCAGCCGGCGGTCAACCTGCTCGTGCATGACAGCGTGCACCGGCACGGCGGCTCGATCTCCGCCGAACACGGGCTGGGCGCGCTGAAGCGCGAAGAAATACGACGCTACAAATCCGGGACCGAGATGGACATGATGATGGCCATCAAGCGGGCGCTAGACCCGCTGAACCTGATGAATCCGGGGAAGGTGCTGTAGCCGGCAAAGCCGGCTGGCGCTTTCGTGCCTCTGACATGTCAGGGCACGCCCCGGATTCCTACTGTCCCGGGAGTCTGCATGACACGCTTGCCCTGCAGCGCGCAGCCAGCCGCGCTGGTCCTTTTGCTGTTCCTTTTACTGTCCCTGGCCGACGCCGGCGCGATCCACCGCTGCGTGCGAGAAGGCCGCATCACCTATACCGACCTGCGCTGCGCGCAGGGCGAGCGTGAGACGGCTGCGCTACCGCCAGCCGCGCAGGAGCCGCCGCGCGATCCGGCTGACGGCGGCTCCGCCCGAGACCAGCGCGAGCGCGCCGAGGTCGCACGGCTGCAGGCGCTGCGCGAGCAGCGAGAGCGGCAGGAGCGCCAGATACGCGATCTGGCCGCTCGTGGCGCGGCAGCGCGCGAGCGCAAGTGCCGCGCGCTCGGGCTGCAGATGAAATGGCGCGAAGAAGACCTGCGCGAGGCGCCGCTGGACAAGGCCGGCAAGGCGCGCACCCGCCTGCGCCGCGCGGCCGAGAAATTCGACGCCGAGTGCCGTTAGCGCAGGCGGAACGCCTGCACCGACTGCAGCAGTTCGCGCGATTGCTGTTCGAGGCTGGCGGCCGCTGCGGCGGCCTGCTCGACCAGCGCGGCGTTCTGCTGGGTTCCCTGGTCAATGTGGGCGATTGCCGAGTTCACCTGTTCGATGCCTGCGCTCTGCTCGCGGCTGGCGCCGCTGATCTCGCCGACAATGGACGACACGCGCGACACGCCGTCCATCACCTGCTGCATCATCGCGCCGGCCTCGGTCGCGATCGCGCTGCCCTCGCCGATACGACCGGCGGAATCGCCGATCAGCCCCTTGATCTCCTTCGCCGCCGACGCGCTGCGCTGCGCGAGCGCGCGCACTTCCGTCGCCACCACCGCAAAGCCGCGGCCCTGCGCTCCGGCGCGCGCCGCCTCCACCGCCGCATTCAGCGCGAGGATGTTGGTCTGGAAGGCAATGCCGTCGATCGTGGCGATGATGTCGGACATGTGGCGCGATGAGGTGTCGATCGCGGACATCGTCTGCACCACGCGGGACACCATCGTGCCGCCCTGCGACGCCAGCCCGGCGGCCGACGCGGCAAGGCGGTCGGCTTCGCCGGCATGCTCGGCGTTCATCCGCACCGTCGAGGTCAGCTCTTCCATCGATGACGCCGTCTCCTCGACGGCAGCGGCCTGCTGCTCGGTGCGCGCGGACAGGTCGCGGTTGCCGGCGGCGATCTCGCCGGACGCGGTGGCGATCAGGTCGCAGCCGTCGCGCACTTTCTGCACCACCGACGACAGGCCTTCGCTGACGCCATTCATTGCCGTGACCAGGTCGCCGATCTCGTCATTGCCGCGCACCTGCAGCCGGCCGGTCAGGTCGCCGGTCGCCATCTGCTGCGCAAGCTGGCGCGCATCTTCCAGCGGCCGCGTGACCAGCCGGCGAATCGCGAAGTGCAGCATCGCCGCCACCAGCGCCAGCGCCGCGGCCACCACGCCCGCATACAGGTTGCGCAGCTCGACGAACTCGCTGTTGATCTCATCGGTGTAGGAGCCGCCGGCGACCAGCCAGCCCCAGTCGCGGAATTCGCGGAAGGCGACCAGCTTCTCGCGCGCCGCGCGCTCGCCCTTCTCGCTGTTGGCCCACGGGTAGCGGATCACGCCCTCGCCTTTCTGCAGCATCTCGCGGATGAACGGGCGGCCGTCGCTGTCCTTCGACTCGAGGATGTTCTGGCCTTCCTTCGCCGGGTGCAGCAGCAGCGTGCCGTACTGCTTGCCAGGGCGTGCGTCGAGCACGAAGAAGTAGCCGGTCTGCCCGACTTTCAGCGCACGTATCCTGTCCTTCAGCGCGTCCATGTCCGTGCTGATGTCCACGCCGACATACAGCGCGCCGATGACACGGCCGCCGCTGTCATGCACCGGCTGGTAGGCGGTAATCACCGGCTTGCCGAACAATTGCGTCAGCCCCTGGTAAGGCTGGCCGGCGAGCAGCGGCGCATACGCCGGGCTCGCGTGGTCCAGCACCGTGCCGACCGCGCGTTCGCCGTTTTCCTTGCGCACCGAGGTCGCGATGCGGATGAATTCATCGCCGCTGCGCACGAAGATCGTGGCCGGCACGCCGGTGCGCGCGGTGAAACGGTCGGGCACCGCGAAGTCGCCGTTCAGCGTCGCGCCGCCGCTTTTCAGCAAGGGCACGGCACGGCCGCCGCTGTCGGCCGCGTGGCCGGCATCAAGCGCGAAGCCGCCGCCGAACTCGGCGCTGAACATCTTCGAGAAGCGCAGCACCGAACTGACCATCGCCTGGTTGAACATGCCGACCATGTTGACCACCGAGCGCGCATCGTCCTCGACATGGCGGGTGGCGCGCCGCTCCAGCAGCGACGATGTCGAATAGCCAATGCCGCCCACCAGCGCGGCCAGCACCAGCCCCACCAGCGCCGAGGTCTGCAGCGTCAGGCGCGCGCCGATACCCCAGCGGCGTGTCAGTTTCGTCATGTTCAATGCGCTCATCGTGCTCGGCTCCCGCGGCATGGTTGAAAAGGCTGTGACGCGGTTACGGCGGCGGGGGCGCAAGATTAAGGCGTTCATGCGCGACCGCACGACTTCCCTGCGCGAGCGGCCCGGGCAAGTTAAACTCTCGCCGGTCCACCGATCCGCCCCAGCGCATGCGCCTGATCTTCCGACAACTCCAACTGCCGAAGGCGCATGCCGCGATCGCTTTGCTGGCGCTCGCGCTGCCGGCCGCCGCCTGCGCCGACGTGCTGTCGCCGTCAATGAACTGGCTGCTGCCGCAGCGCTTCTACGGCAGCAGCCAGTCGCTGCCGGGCGAGCGCTGGGAAGGCCACCTGACGGCCGAACGCAGCCTGGCGCTGAATTCCGCGCTGGAATGGCAGACCAGCACCGACCTCAGCCGGATACGCTACGAGCAGATGGCGCCGGTGCGCGCGCAGGGCATCAGTCTGTCGACCGGGCCGCAGCTGCGGCTGGGCGCGGCCGAACTGGCGCTGCCGTGGAACGCCGGCCACGACACCAACAGCATCAGCGGCGGATCCACCTGGAGCGGCGGCTCGCCGCGCATGACCGTCGCCCTGGGACCGCACGACCGGATCCGCCTGGAGGCGAAAATTAGCCGCCGCAAGGATGCGGGCGCGACGCAGCGCAAGCGCACGACCTCGCTCAGCTGGCGGCACAGTTTCGGCGGCGCGTGGTCGATGTCGGCGGGCATGCGCGAAGTCCGCGAGGGCGGCGAGACCGATGCCAGCGTCACCGGGGAGACCTGGGCTAGCCTCGATGCGCGCCTGCTCAGTGGCTGGCGCTGGTCGCTGGCGAGCAGCCTGTCCGAGGCGCGCAGCGCCGGCGCCACCGGCCTGCAGCCGGGACAGCGG
>JACCDW010319884.1_pt1 | contig 17317 bp, 20 predicted proteins | sample 7449781 | NCBI WGS metagenome assembly JACCDW01 (sample SAMN15323449, study PRJNA562643) | freshwater metagenome | isolation source: river surface water | place: USA:Blue River Watershed | collected 2017-08-18
TCCGCCGGAAAAATGCCGTGAGCACTGTCATACTTCAACAGGTGAGCTGCGCCTTCGACGCTGTCCAAACTGTTGATTCCCACGATATCGAATTTTTCAAAGCCTGCGCGAAAAAGCACGCGACCGATTCGACCAAACCCGTTAATTCCGACTTTCAATTTTGCCATGATCCCATCCTTTGAAAAGAGATGGGGGCATCATGGACTACCAGATGATTTTGGGAAAGAGTTGACGCGCATTTTCGTTGGTTTGTTCCGCTAATTTTTCTTCGGAAACTCCCTTGAGCTGCGCAACCAGAGCGGCTGTGTGAACCACAAAGGCCGGAACGTTCTTTTTCCCCCGCTGTGGAACAGGCGCCAAAAAGGGGGCATCTGTTTCCACATGCATTCGGTCCAAAGGCACCATTTTGCAAGTCTCGCGCAAACTTTCAGCATTTTTGAAAGTCACAATCCCGCTAAAAGAAATGTTATATCCCAGATCCAAACACTCTTGGGCCAACCAAGACGAACTGGTGAAACAATGAATCAGTCCCGTGACCCGGCCCTTGAATTCTTTGAGAATTTCAACTGTGTCTTTTTCCGCCTCGCGAGTGTGAATTTGCACTGGCATTTTGTGGCGGCTCGCAATGTCCAATTGGCGGCGAAAAGCTTCTCTTTGCTCCTCGACAGGCGACTGGTTGTAGTAATAATCCAGACCGATTTCACCGACGGCGACCACTTCCTTTTCGCCCAGATGAGCTTCGATCCACTGCCCAGTTTCTTCTTTCCACTGAATGCCCTGGTGCGGATGAACTCCCAAAGTGCAGTAAATGTCTGGATAAAACTGTCGGGCTGTTTTCAGGACAAATTCATGGTCGGAAGGCTCAGTTCCAATGGTGATGATTTTACTCACTCCCGCGGCTTTGGCTTTTTGCAAAGTCACTTCCGGAGTATCTTCCAGCATATCCAAATGGGCGTGTATATCGATCCAACTCATAGGAGGCAGCCTATCAGTTTTGAGGTCTCGTCTCAATCCAGAATTGTTCAAAGACCAAAGAGGAGTCCAAGTTCTGATCCAGTTTTTGCTCGATCCACAAAGATTTTTCGCAAGCTCTCAGCAAATCCTCTTGAGGCAGATTCTCGGTCCAAGACTGCAATTGCGCGACTTTGTCAGAATTCAAAATCTTGTCGAGTGCACCCATTTTCAAATAAACAGCATCTCTGAGAAGCCACGAAAGGTGATGCGCCAGAGAGCGCGCAGTTTGCCGGTCACGAACCAGATCTCGATGCTCCGGCTTTAAATATCCCTGACCTTCCCGACTCCAATCCTGGAGCCACAGAAGAGCGCTTTCGCGAATTTCCAATTCCTCTTTTTCCAGCAATTGCGACAGTCTTTCAAAACTCCCCTGACTGGCCCGAAGAGCCCACTCGGGAGCTTTTGATTTTTGCTGCATTTCCTGCAAACTCAAAGGCTGAAAAGCCACGACTTGAGCTCGCGAGCGCAAGGTCGGCAGAATATGCGCTGGCGACGGAGCTATCAGAAAAAAATAAGTTCCTTCCGGAGGCTCTTCCAAGGATTTCAAAAGCGCATTCGCCGCTTGCGGATTCAAACATTCAGCGCCATCAATGATCACCACTCGATTGCGTCCCAGCGTTCGCAAACTGAGAAAGTCCAAAATCAAACGCGCTTGATCGATTTTGATTTGGTTTTTCTCGGGCGCCACCAACAACAGGGATTCAGAATTTTGGCTGCCAATGCGAATGCAACTGCCGCACTGACCACAAGCCTGAGAGGACTTTTCACAAAGAAGGGCTTGAGCCAAAGCGAGAGCGGTGGTTTTTCGACCCACACCGGGAGGCCCCGAAAAGAGAAAAGTGTGAGGCAGTCGAGCGGATTCAATGGAAGCTAAAAATCGATCAATGATTTCCTGGTGACCGAGGACACTGCTTAGGAGCCGAGCCATCGAAGATCCCGGATATGACTCAAAAGTTTTTCCAAAAGCACTTCGGGAGTGTCTGCTGCATTCAACACCAGCCAACGGCGCGAATCTCGTTGCGCTTGCTCCAAAAAGGAGCGACGAACTCTTTCGTGAAAAGAATCTGCTTCCGACTCGATCCGATCTTCACGATCTCCGCCTTTGGCTTGACGCTGATTTCTTCTTCGGCGGCTTTCGTCTACGGAGAGATCCAAAAGCACTGTGAGATCCGGAAGAAGATTGCCGGTGGCAAATTCATTCAGGCGCTCAACCCACTCTTCGGAAATTTCCCGGCCGCCGGCCTGAAAAGCAATCGAGCTCGCCGAAAAACGGTCACAAAGAACCCAGGAATTTTTTTGCAGAGCCGGTTTGATGACTTGATCGACATGCTGAGCCCGGCTTGCTTCGTACAACAAAAGCTCCGTTCGCGGGGTCGGAGCTGGTCCGTCGGTTCGCAAAATCATTTCGCGGATTTGATCGCCCAAAAGGGTGCCGCCGGGCTCGCGAGTGCGGACCACGGGCAAGGTCTTGCTTTTGAGTTCCACCTCGAAAGCTGACATGAGCGAACTTTTCCCAGAGCCATCCAGGCCCTCAAAGACGATAAAAGGCATGCCAAGGGTTGTCCTTTGTTTTTAAAGAGAAGTCAAATCCATGGGTTTGCCAGAAAAATAATCGACCGGAACCTGATCCAAGAGCTGCTCTTGAACCAGGACTTGAATGCTTTGAGCAGGTTTTTGATGCCGCACCTCATATTCAGCGAGAGCCAATCTCACTTTCAATTTGCCGATGCGATTGATTTCGGTCTTCATGAGCTGAATGTCTTCATCCCGCCAAATTTGTTTGAGCAGTTTCGACTCTTCGCTCTGTCCGCCTTTGACTCGGGCCAGGGACTTTTCCACCGACTGATAGGGATTTTTTTGATAGGCCAGAGCCGCCGAATTGGCGACCGCCACCATAGGCGGCTTCAACAGTCGCCGCGCTTCGCTGACCAAAATTCGATCCACGGGCCAAGGGGCACGGACTCCCAGAAACCATTTGCGAAACTGGCTGTCTTTGGCTATTTCAGCAGCGAATTTTTTCTGAATTCTCTCGATCTCATCCAGAATCAGGGACCGAACCACACCCGAAGTCCGCAATCCCACCAAAGAGCTTTCTTCATAGGGAAAATCGGCTGCAAAAAGCAGCCAAGCTGAAAACTCTTCCCGAACATCCGACCATTGACCTTGAAAGCTGGAACTTCGGACTTTGACCATCGACAATTGCAAATAAGCCATCAGTTGATTCAAAGTTTTTTCATCTTCAATTTCTCCCCGAACGAAACTGCCCGAGGTGAGGAAATCTTTTTTGAGCACATCCCAAGAGGCTTTGTTGGACTTGAAGAGGCCTTGGAAAGCTTTGCCAGGGTCGGCTCCAAGCTCAGCGCTGCTTTTGTAAAGCTCTCGAATTTCCTCTGTTTTCTGGATTTTCGCCGTTCGCTCCTGAAGACTGATCTTGTCCCCGCCCCAAGCCGAAAGCGAAAGCAAGGTGCCGATGAAAAGACTGAGCATGAAACCTCCGACATTTCGCATTATCAGCTGGGCTTTGCTTCCTTTTCAAGTGACTTTTTGAGAGGGTCTTCCCTATATTGGTTCGTCTTGCGACTGGGAGGCCTTACTCAATGGAAACATTTATTGCCATCGTTCACGTTTTGACCGCTTTGACGCTGATCGCTTTGGTTCTTCTTCAGGACTCGAAAAGTGACGGTTTGGGTGGAGCTTTTGGCGGTGGTGGTTCTAATTCCATTTTGGGCGCGACTGGCGGAGCCACTTTGGCTCAGAAATTGACTCGCGGAGCTGCTGTTGTTTTTGCGACGACAAGCATTGTTCTGACAACGATGGCCAATAAGAGTTCTTCAGTTGTCGACAGTTTGCCGGCAGCACCTGCAGCCACTCAGCCCGCTGATTCTGCAACTTCGCCTGCAACCACTCCTGCTGCTGAGCCAACAGCGCCAACAACCGCTCCAGCAAACAAATAAGACCAATGCCTGAAAACAAGAATCAATTGGTCTTCGGATTTCTCTTCCTAGGCCTGATTCTTGTCGGGATTTCCATCTATTTTTCTTTTCTCTCTCCGCGCACACCCGACAAAGAAATTCGTTTGGCACGAGTGGACCGCGAAACAGGCAAAGTCTTTGTTCTGCGTTCCGGATACACCCAAAAAGAAAACGTCGAAAAAAGAGAAAGTCTTTTCAATCTGGATTCGATTGAAACTTTGGAAACCGGTGAAGCCCTGCTTTCATTCGAAAGCGCTTACCGCGTTCGCCTTTTTAACAACGCCATGGTGACTCTGGAAAGAATTGACGATCAAGAGGGCTTTCACGTCATCTTGATTCTCAAGCGCGGCGAAATTCGAATTGAAAACTTTGGTCGCGAAGGCGAGTTGTTTATCGCCAAAAACGGAGACCGTGTTTCCGCAACGGATTACAACAGCTCCCCACTTTCGCAAGCTCCCGTCGATCCACCTCAACCCAACGAAGCTTTCTCCAATCCAGCACCCTCGGATCAAGGCCTTTCCGAAGAGGAAATCGGCACAGTGATGAGCAACCACCGGACGAGCTTCTTTAAGTGCTACACCCAATTGCTGCAAAAAGAACCAACTGCCAAAGGCAATGTGTCCTTGAGTTTCACAATAGAAAACAATGGCAAACTCAGTGTCGCCGAAGTCACAGCTTCTGAACTTTCCAATGAAGATTTTAAAAAATGCCTTTTGGAAGTTCTCCGTCGCATTGAGTTCAGGTCCTTCACTGGGCCTGCGATCTCGACTTTATTCCCGTTGAAGTTCGAATAAGAGCTTGTTAGCATCATCCAGTCGAGAGGCAGGAGGAACCATGGCCAGCGAAAATACATATAAAAATTTGGGCGGTGAAGAAAAAGAAAAAGCCGTTCGTTCTGAAATGTTGCCTTTTTTTATCTACGCAGCAATTCCAATTCTGATCACAATCACCATTGCCATTGTCTTTGGCCCAAGCCTGACTTGATTTAACGATAGTCGTGGAGGTAATCCACGCGCTCTTGGACCCAGGGCTCGAAGTGTCCTTCGAGCTCATAGACTTTGCCATCAATCACTTTGGTCTCTTTCACAGCTGGCAAACTGGGTGAAAAGCTTCCAGGGAACAATCCCTTCTCAATAAAATATTGCAAAATTTTATGAGCAGCCGTCTCGCCGAGAACATGGCGACGTACCAACTCGTCAAAACTGCGTTGCAGCTCTTCGGGCGCAAATCCGTAATTGAAAATCATGTCCTGAGCGATGGTGTAAACGGCTTCCACAGAGATTCGCTGATCCTGAAAAAGATCACTGGCCACTTGAAAAGTATTGTAAGTCGGAACTGTTCGTCTGCCGAATTTCAAATAATATTCTGGATCTGTGTCGACAGCGAGATTGATATAAATTTTCTCAACGGGATCGCTCTCCGGAACTTGCGACTGCAAAAGCAAGATCTCATCAATTTGCTCTGCTGTGACAGAGAGATTTTTTAAAACATTGCGCAGATCCTGAACGCCCAAACGTCGAGAGCAAATATCCGAGTAAAGATTGTAAATCACTGCATCTGATTCGCTGTCATCTCCCCAGCAAATCTGCTTCACATTTTCTTTGAGCTTCATTCGCAGCTGCAAGAGCGCTTGAATTTTATAGCCGACTTGCTTGTTCAGTCTCCACAGACGAGAGGGTCGCAAATTGGCCAAATTGTCTTTGTAGAAGCAACCAAAGGGACGAATGTTGTCGATCGTGAATTTCTCAGCAATCCGAGCTTCCATTTGCGGAGGTGAAGCCGAAATAAAGTACAAAGGAAACCGGCTTTGCCCTTTTTGCTCTTGCATGACTTGAGCGAGCACTTGCAAAAGCGTCACCGTTCCCGGAACGTTCTTTTTATTGAGGGCTCTTTCAATCGCCGTTTTCACCAAAGAAGACAAAGAGTCGATTGAAGTGTCGAGATATGTCTTATCCAAATCCCAGACAAAAACTTCATCAATGTTTTTCTCGACGCCTTGAGTGACGTATCTGAAAAAAACAACATCTCCTGTGATCTGACTGCGATCGCGCCAATCTGCCATACCACCTGAAGCTATCACTGAAACTTTCAGAAGGCCAAAAGCAAAAAGCCCGCAATCGAAGAAATCCACATCAAAGCCGTTGATGTGGAGGAGTGTTTTTTGGAAAATTCGGATGAGTTTTTAATTTCAGATGACAAATATTCGGGGGCCAAAGTGGCCGCTTTTTCTGAATCCCCGTAAAGCTCTTTCAATCGGCTGATTTCTTTTGGAAAACGCACGAGAGAGTTTTCTTTGAGCTCCTGGGGGTCGCGCATTTTTTCAATCTCAATGATCGCTCGTTCGCCTTTGACTTCCTGGACAATCCCCTCGGCAATGACGGTGACTTTCGTGGAGGTGGTGAAAAAAGCCTGTCCGGCATCTCCTGTCACTTCCACCCATTGGGCGGAATCCCCTTTTTGCACCCGCGTGTTGGCTCCCAAATAGACCTGAGCCAACGTCTTTCCATTCTCTTCGTACACCGGCTTGCCAATCACTTCGTCCATGACCTGAAAAGCCTGATAAGGAACACTGGAAATAAATGCACTCATCAACTGAGTGCTCATTCGGATCAATTGATCATTGATCGGAAGCGCGGGATGAAATTCACCGTCCCCCTCCCAAAGCAAATATCCATTTTCGCCTTCATAGACTTTCATGTGCAGAGTTCTCTCTTGCAAGTAAGCCACCACCAAAGCTTGCGCATCGAGAATTTTCGCAAGGATAATCGCATCCGCTGGCTTCAAATTTTTCCGCGATTGATAAACTCCGCGATTGACCATGAATCGCCGGCTGGCCACGAAGAACCTTTGATCTTTTGTCAAAGCCTCGCGCATTTGCCACCAAGCTTCTTCCGAATTGCCAAAATTCGCATCGGCGATTGGGAAAACGGCCACACGCCGAAGCAATGAATGCTTCAATTCAGCCTTGGCGGGAAGGCTAACCCCTAAATAAATAAACAGTAAAAACCCTGTCAAAAAGCGCATCATGATTGATTTTATATTCAGCCACGCCAATTTACGGAGATTTTTTTGAAAACGTCCCGGATTTCAACGGTGACCCCGACCAAAGATGTGCTAGGCTGATGCTATGAAAAAAAATCTCATCGAAAAAGTCTTAGGAACAGACCTGGTTTTCAACGGCCGATTTCTGAAAATCTGGCGAGACGATGTTGAATTGCCAACTGGCCACAGGTCCTATCGCGAGTACATCAAGCACCCAGGGGCCGCCATGATCATTCCCCAATTGAGCAATGGAAAATACCTGATGGTTTATCAATATCGCCATGCCGTCGGCCAAGTGTTCCTGGAGTTTCCTGCCGGAAAAACAGATCCTGGCGAATCCACGGAAGTCACTGCCGCCAGAGAATTGCAAGAAGAGGCCGGCTACAAACCAGGTCGACTGACCTTGCTAACTCACATCCACCCCGTGATTGGCTACTCGAACGAAAAAATAGATTTGTATTTGGCTGAAAATCTCTCGCCCGCTCCTCGCCATGCTGATCCTGATGAATTGTTGGAATCCATAGAGCTGAGTTTGGAAGAAATCGAAACCAAATTGTGGAACCATGAAATCACCGATGTGAAAACTCAAATCGGAGTGTATTGGCTCCTGAGACACAAGAAAGCCGGACAGGCTTAAGAAGGAAAATCGATCCACGCTTCTGACTTTGGAAAGCCCGGCGGTCTCGGTTCGGTTTGCTTATTGAATTTCAAGAAGGCCGTGTAAGCACAGACAAAAGCCTCAAATGCATGGTTGTTCTCCACCATGGATTTCACATCTTGCTGATAGAGAAACACGCCTTTTTTCTCAGACAAAGCAGAGAGAAATACTTTTCGGCTTTCATCTCCGCCAACAGCATGTTTGTGGAACTTCAAATGACTCTTGGCCACTTTGAGATCCAATCCAATTCTCCAAACTGACAATCGAGGAAACACTTCAATTTGGGGTGCTTCCAATCGACGACGAATGTACTGAGCCCGTGCTGTCAAAGGTGCCATATTGGACCCCAGTGCATGATGAATTTCAAACGGCTCTTCCAAGCCATGCGCAATGTAAGCCTCAACACATCTTTGAGTGTAAGGTGTGAACATTTTCTTGGGTTTTTTATTTTTGTTCACTTTGGTGTAAAACTCGCGCATCCATACGTTTTCAGGAAGCGTGCAAGTTTCATATCCGGCGCACTTGCTGGGGCAATCCAGACATCGAGGCAAGGTCAAGGGCACATCAAATGCAATGTATTCAATTTCCTTGTGATATTGGCCAATGATTTCGTGAATCTTGAGATCAGCAGAAATGAACTCTTCGGTTTTAATTTTTTCGTACAAACGAGCAAGAAATAGTTTTTTATGTTCCGGAAAGTACTCCAGAACCGCAACACAGGCTTTGTCGGCTTTGCCTCCAGACAAGGACAAACCCACAAATCTTTTGGGTTTGCCAATTGTGTTTTCCAGAGGAGTCGGTTCTACAGTTTTCCGAACACTCTTCCGACTGGTTTTGCGGCGAGGACTTGAAACCCGGCTCCTTGGCATGCTGCTTTCACCCTTTCGCGAGTGGCGGGCTCCGTCCAAACGAGGACACAACCTCCACCTCCAGCTCCGCAAATTTTAACAGCGGCTGCACCGGCCTGCAAAGAAACTTCCGCCAATTTGTCAATTTCTGGGCTGGAAAATGCAGGAGCCAATTGAACTCGAGCTTTGAATTCTCTTTGAAAAAGTCCCGGCAACTTCTGCCACTGACCACCACTGACAGCGGCTGCCGTCTCTTCAGAAATCTGCTTTAAATCCCACAGAGCTTTCATCGTTTGCGAATCTTTTTGCACTGCTTTTGTCAGGACTTCAAAATTATTCAATCCCGAATGGTGAGCTTTGCCTGTGTAAACCAGCATGAAATTTTGCGCCAGAATCGAAGTCTCTCGGTCTAAAACTTCCTGCTCAATCCCATCCGCCGAGTACCTGAGAATATTGATCCCGCCGCTGGCCGCTGGATAGTAATCCTGAGTCCCCGTTGGAGTGTTCAAGACTTGAGCTTCGATATTGTGAGCCACTTGAACCATGGCATGCACATCCGTCAACGAGCCAGAACAAAATTGATTAAAGGCCTTGATCAAACTGATTGTCAGGCTGGAGCTCCCGCCCAAACCCCCACCGACCGGACTGTCCGAGCGAGTTTGCAATCGAAAGCCTTTCTTGGGCTGCCAATACTGCAGCTGGGCCTTCAGCAAAGATAACTTGGTGTCCTTGTCTTGCAAGCACTCTTGCAATGATGAAAATGACTTTTGAAAAGACAAATCGTCAGAAATCAGCTCAATGCGTCCTTCGGGCAATTCAGTGATTTCCGCTGTTGTCATGATGTCGATGGCAATATTCACTGTCGCCGCGCCACCGACAAAATTGTAAAGCGGCCAGAGATCCAAGGTGCCACCGGCCAAATCCACTCGCGTTGGAGATTGAACAATGATTGATTTCACTTCACGCTCTCTTTTTTCAAAAGTTCATCTAATTTCAACTGGGCCATATCATCTTCTAAAATCGTAAAAGATTCGGAGTGCAGCGAGCTTCGAGCCGAATAAAAACGTTCACTGCTTTTACTTTTGGGGCTTTCGAGATCTCCCCATTGAATCTGCAAGACATTTGCTTTGTCGCCTTTGAGCAGAATCTCATTTTTCAAGGTGACCTTTGCCGCGCCTTTGAATTGATGAACTTTCATTTTCGAAAGCTCTGAGAGAAGATTTTTCACTTTCTCGTCATCCGCTTTGAAATTTACAGACTGCTTGGCCACTCGAACTTGAATTTCTCGCACTTGATTTTTATCAAAATCAAAAGGCTCTGATCGATCCCTGAAGGAATCCGCCGTCATTTCAAAAAACTTATTCGAATCCGCAGGCGAAATCTTAAAGACAAAGGGCGGCTGGCTGACCCGGGCTCGATGAACATGATCAGCAGCGACTGCGAATTCCGCTGTCCACAGGGGACTGTCTTGAACCGAAACTGAAAGCTTCATGTCAGGTTTCAACAACCCCCACTTTCGCAACTCTTCGGTTTTGGCATCGCCCTCGACAATGTATTCAATGATTTCGGTTGCGTTGAGCATTGCCAAAAGTTCTCGGACTCGATTCTGGTTCAGCTTCCACTGAGGATGAGCTGAAAGAATCCACTGCCCCTCTTTTTTGGCCAACTCAAACTTCTCTTTTCCACGCTCAAAAATAATTTTTTCAGCTTTGGCATTGGGAAGTCTCATCAATCTCTTGTCGCGAAACTCCATTGGCTTTTTGCCAAGCTTCGAAAACCAAGTTGAACTGGCAATCAGGACTTTCTTCTCATTGTTCCTTTGCAAAAAGGAATCGCCTTGAAAATTGCGAACCGAGCCGATTTTAAATTCGGTTTTTTCCCCTGCATTGTTGGTCACCGTCAGGACTCCCTGGGGCTGATCCAAACCAAATGGGCTCAAGTCCACAGACTCTCCTTCCATGGCCACGGCCAGAGACTTTTCGAATCCCAAGCCTTCAACAAACTGATTGGCTGCCAACTTGTCTGCGGTGTCTTGGGCGGGCTTCAGCATTTTCCAACCATCAGTTGTTTTTTGCAGCTCAATCTCAGTGTCTCCACTGCGAAGATGGAAAGAGCTGATTTGATCGGAAGGAAAGCTGAGCAAAAGATTCTTTTTGCTGTTTTCTTTTTCCAAACGCTCCGCAGAACTGTAATCGTAAATTGCATAGCCCACAATTGCAGTCACCAAAAGAGCGAAGGCTTGAAAGCTCTTGGATTTCAATTTCATGCGAATCTCCTGCGATACCAGAGGTAGCCACTGGCCACGACCATCAACAGTGGAAGCGGAATAACAAACCCAAAGACAAACAAGTAAAACTGAGTCTCCGTGATCTCCATTTTTGTCACTTCCACTTCCTTCGGAGTGATACTGATCACATTTTCTTCTTTTGCCAAATAGGCCACTGTGTTCAGTGCCAGATCTCGATTAAGATTTTTATAAAGAAGTTGATTGGAAAGAAAATCGGAATCACTGAAGACCACAAGATTCATTGGCTTCGAAGTCTCGCTGGCCCCTGGCAATACACCTTTCAAAATGGCGCCCACAGCAAAAGGACCTTGTTTCCCTTCTCCTTCAAAACGCGAATCTTGGAAAGCCATGGAGTTCGCATCCGTCGAAGTCAATTCTTCATAGGTCAATCCAGATGGAATTTTCCCTTGAACAATGGGAGACGGTAATCGCATGACGACGACTTCCCCCCGTCCAAAAGGTTGAGTGATTGACTCGGTGGCAGAGAAGACAGTCACAGGCGTGACTTGCGGATTGACGGCTTTACCGATAGCTGTGTTGAGAACTTGGGCAACGACTTGATCGCCGATTTTGATTCCAAACTTTTCGATCCATTTGTTCAGGCCAGACTCGGTCTTGGGATCCAACGCCAAGATCAGGCTGCCTCCCCGTTTGAGATAATTCTCAAGCGCTTTGATTTCATGGTCCATAAAGCTTTGCTCAGGCCCCGTGATCATCACCAAATCCGCATCGGCAGGAACTTCGGCTGTTTGGTTCAAATTCAATGGCGCAACCGTGTAGCGATTGCCTTCGAGAAGTTTCTTCAGCAAATTCATCCCCATGGGTTCTTTGGCCTCTTCCCAATCGCGCTCACGATGACCCATTGTGAAAAAAATCTTTTTATCTTTCTCGCGAGTGACTTTGACCAAAGCTGCCGTCAACTCTTGCTCATCAATTTTCTCAATTTTATTTCGACGGCCTTTGTACTCGAGGAAGACCAGCCCCGAGCCTTTATTGACTCCATAGTCTTCGGCCATCTTTGGATTCTCATTGACCTCAACAAATTGCAGTTTCACTTTCGAGGACTGATCTTGATATTTCTGAATCAGTTCAATAAATGCCCGGCGATTGTCTTCGACCCCCTCTGCACCCCGTTGATAAAAATAGAGAACTTTCAAGTCCTCACCGAGACCCGCCAACAATTTGCGACTTTGCTCAGAAAGTGTATTCACTTGAGCTGATGAAAAATCAAAAGTTTTGTACTTAACGGCCCCCAGATAATTGATGGCCACCAAAAGAGCCAACACCATGAGAACCATCGCGCCCATGCTCATTCCTTCGCGAGTCGTCTTCACAGAAAAAAACTCTCGGAAAAGCTGACGAGAAGTCCACAGACCGGCAATTCCAAATCCCACAAACAGCGCCATGGGCACGAACAAATAATCCACCCATCCGCCCAGAAGCAAACGAAGAACAAACAGGCAGACCAAAGAAATGCCCGAAATCAATAAAAAGATGATTCCGATTTTTTTCATGACTTACCTCCAACGTGAGCTTTCAACCACTCGCTCACACAAAAAACAAAAAAGAAAAATCAGGCTCAGAAGAAAAACCAAACTGCTCGTTCTGATCGTTCCCTCCACAAGTCCCACCAAATGCTGATTGATGGCCACATGCTCGAATATTTTTCGAGCCGTAGGACTGTCGACGACCTCCACACCGATCCCAATGAACCAAACTCCCATATTCAGCATCACTGCCATGACATAAGCGACCACTGCGGACTCTGTCAGTGAGGAGGCAAAGAGATCCATTGCCGCGTAAACTCCAGCGACGAGAAAAATCCCCAGAAAGGCAATGATCAAAACGGTCCAATTCAAAGTGGTGAAAACAGCCGTGGCGGCCGGATAAAGAAAAGACAGAAAACAAATTCCGAAAATGGCCGCCATCACGGCCAAAAATTTCCCAGCGACGATTTGCGCTGAAGTGACCGGTGAGGTCAGCAGCAAATCAAAGGTTCGCAGTTTTTTCTCTTCGGCAAAAAGCCGCATCGTGAAAGCTGGAACGATAAAGATCAAGACCAAGTTCAAAATATTCAGCTGAGGAAGAAAAACCTGATAGTGAATGTTGAGCTGCTGTTTTGGAATTTCCGGCTGCATGACAAAACTTTGCAAAGCCATGGCGAATTTATTCAGGACATTGGGATAAATCCAACTGAAGACGGCCGAACATAAAAAACAAACAATGTAGAAATTGGGGCTCAGATAAAAGCCCTTAGTCTCTTTGCGAGTGATCGCGAGAATTTGGCTCATGTTTGCACCTCGTTTGATTTTTCATAAGTCAATTTCAAGAAAATATCTTCCAAGTCCGCTTTGGCCGAACTGATTTCCAAAAGGCCGTACCCGCTCTGAATGACTTGTTTGGCAATTTGTTCCACCACTTCGTCGTTTTCCATGGTGTCAAGCATCCACTCGCTGGGGCCAGAACCTGAATGCACTTTCAAAACACCGGGAATACCTGACAAAGTTTGAGAGATTTCCGTTTTCGGATTTTTGACTTTCAAATTCACTTTGCGACTACCGGACTGCAGATTTGAAAGATTGCTCAAAGTGTCCTGAGCCACAATGCGGCCTTTGTTGATAATGATGATTCGCTCGCAAGTGGCCTGCACTTCTGGCAAAATGTGAGTCGACAATACAATCGTGTGCTGCCCGCGAAGCTCGCGAATGAGGTCGCGAATCTCGGCCACTTGCTTAGGGTCTAATCCCACAGTGGGCTCATCCAAAATCAAAACAGCGGGATCACTGACCAGAGCTTGAGCGATGCCCACACGCTGGCGAAAGCCTTTGGACAGATTTTGAACCAGTCTTTTTTCAACACTTTCCAAATGAGTTTTTTCAATCGAATTGGAAACATTTTTTTCAATTTTCGATTTTTCGACTCCTTTGAGTTCAGCGACATAGCGAAGATAGTCTCGCACTCGCATATCGCCATAGACCGGTGGAGTTTCCGGCAAGTAGCCAATTCTTTTTTTCACTTCGATGGGATTTTCAAAAACATCGTAGCCTCCGACCACTGCCTTGCCGGAAGTGGGTGCCATAAATCCCGTTATGATTTTCATTGTGGTGGACTTGCCTGCTCCGTTCGGACCCAAGAACCCGACAACTTCGCCTTTTTTAATTTCGAAGTTCAGGGACTGAATCGCGAGAATTCCACCATAACTTTTGGTTAAATTTTGAACCTCGATCATCAGAGCCTCCAAAATGTCTGTCTCATGTGATTCAAAATTTTAAGTCGCAGAGAGGGAAATGCAATCTGGTTCAGCTCTTTGATGCGAAGCTATATACCTGGGGATGATGATAGGTGACTCGCCCCAATTTATCGCCCTTGATAGGACGGACATGACGGCACTCCACCACCACCACATCATACTTGGCGCCCCATTGGATCTTTTGCTGAGAAAGGGATTCTCGAATCAACCATTCAGCGACTTTTTGAATGATTTGCTGGGGGACATCTTTTTGACGAGGCCGTAAAACAATTGCATGAGCGCCTGGATGATCTTTCAAATGCATCCACAAATCCCAGGCTTGGGCCTTTCGCAAAATGGCCAGGTTATCGCGAGCCGATTTCCCCATCACCGCTTCAAATCCACCTTCCAATTGCAGTCGGCGCCCTTTGGTTTGAGTCTTTTCGAGCAGGCGAGAAGCTTGCGAAATCGAAGTTGCCTCTTGAGATGGGACAACCTGATGCAAAATATTGTTTTCAAGAAAATCGATTTCATCTTTCAATTTTTGCAATCTCTCAATCGTCCCTGCCCGCTTTTTTTCCTGAAGCTTGGCTTTTTCGAAAGCGTTCTCCAAATTCCAGCTTCTCGACTTCTTGGAATCATAAAGCTCTTTCCATTCGTCGGCGACAGTGTCCGCTGATTTCAAGGATTCTCCCATCTCACGCCATTTCGCGGCGCTGTCAGATTGGAGCTGAGCCTCAATGGCCTGATAGGCTTTCTTTTTTTTCTCCAAGGCTTTGACTCGCGGGTCCGCTTTGCTAGCTGAACTTTGTGTCGCCGCTTTGTTGAATCTCTCTTGCAACCAAAGCTGCCCGAGAGCCTTCCAGTCGACTTGCAGATCTGCGCTATCTTCGGCTTCTGTCATTTGAGAAGGTGGCAATTGGCGGGGTTTATCCCAGGCAATTTTTTTTCCAGAAGCTTCAACTAGAAGATTGAAAGCCTTGGGAATCAATTGAAGCTGCAAATCACAATCCCGCTCGCCCCCTGCCAGTTGCAAGTTCAACACTCGCCCCAGGGAAAAATCCACAGTTGCGTTTTTCCAGCGCAGATTTTTGGCGTGAGAATTGAGAAAGATCACCAGAGGTTTGGGCTTTTTTTCAACCGGTGGCCTCTCTTCGAGATAGACCACAAAAGGTTTCTGCGGACTTGCATCAATCAGCAAATAAATTTCTTTGAACTTATAAAACTGCAGAACAATCATCTGGCCATTGGTCCAGAGGTCCTGAAGCTGGGCTCCCACCATCTCACTTTGAAGCCACTTGGCAAAACTGCGAAGTTCAAACACAGAAAGAGTCTGCATTTTTTAAACCTGGACCTTCGGAACTGAATTGTCCAGCCGAAAAGAAGTGGATGAAACAAGACCAATTGCTCGAAATTTTTAAAAAGCATCTCCACCAAATCGATCCCGAAACTCAAGGCGTTCAGGATCTCGTCTATGAAGTCGTGGGTGATTACATGGCTCAATTGATGAAACTGGGTCACATCCCGCAGTCTCACTTGGACAGCTTGGAAACAGATTTGCGAGAAGAAGTTCTCGAGATTTACCGCAAAGTGACTTACGGTCACCTCAATCTCAAAGACTACAAAGAAACTCTCCAGCGCAAGGCCCGACTGCCTCGCTCCTCTTAATTTTTTTGCAAAACAGAATAATATATCGGCCCGGCTTCACTGCGATCCGGCCACATTTGAATTCCAAATTCGGTTTTCTCGGCCCCCTGCATTTCTGGCTCAGAGCTGAGAACTGCGAATTGACCTTCTTTTTTCTTTAACAAACGGCGAATGACCTCATCATTTTCCAAATTGGAAATGGCGCAGGTCGAATAGACAATCCGACCACCGGGCTTCACCGCCAACAAAGCCGCCGTCAGCAGAGCATACTGGCGCTGAGCCAATTTTTCTGAACGAGAAGGCTTCCACTCTTTGATTTCCTTTGCAGTTTCAAACAAATGTCTTTCGCCTGAGCAAGGAGCATCAACGAGAATGCGGTCAAATTCTTCTTTGTGAGTAAGAGCAAATTTTCCGCCATCTTTTCCTTTGACCCGCACTCTTTCTCGAACTGCACGCGGAATGTACTGCTGAATGACTTTCATCAAGCGCTCGCGACGCGCTTCGGACATTTCATTGGCAATCAGTTCGCCTTCCGTTTTCAGGCTCTCAGCCAAAATCAGACTTTTACCTCCGGGGGCGGCACACATATCCAAAACTGTATCGCCGTTTTGCACTTCCAATGCTCGAGCCGCATAGTAACTAGCCGGATCCATCACATAGTACTGAAGCAAACCTTCCTCATCGCGAGGGATCTCTCCCGATTCCTGCAAATAAAAGAAGGGTGAGTCCGTTGGTGCTTTTTGCGAAAACTGATTCCAGCGGGCGATTCTTTTTTCAGGAGCCAACAAAGCTTCTCGCAAAGCCGGCCAACGCTCCCCATGCATATCAGCATAAAATTGATCGACGGCTTGTGAAATCAAACGAATTCTCCCTTTTTGGCGGCCTCTGACAGGATTTAAATTCAATTCTCACCGGGGTCAACGATCGCCTCAAAGATTCTCTTCAGCCCAGCCCATTTTCAAGCTACAATCAGCCCCATGACTGGATACAAAACCCACTTATTTATTTGCACCAACGCTCCTTCGAAAGAAGGCAAATGCGGCTCCAAAGGATCTGAAGAACTTCGAATGGCCGTCAAAGAGCAGTGCAAAGAAAAATTTGGAAAAGACGTTCGAGTGAACTCTTCAGGATGTCTCGGCTACTGCGAGCGCGGAATTGCGGCTGTCATTTACCCTGCAGGCGAATGGATTTTTGACCTCACCAAAAAAGACGATGAAGCTTTGGTTGAAAAAGTAAAACAGCATCACTCCAAGAATCGCTGAGCTTAAGACTGCGAATTCAATTTGCGCCAGACGATCAAATGCCCTGACCAAGCGGCCACCACGAGAATTCCAGGTAGCAAAATGTAAGGCGCAGTCGTCACCCAAATATTTGACGGTTCATTCATAAAGGTCCGCAACGGAGTTGGCATTGAGAGAATGGCAATTCTTGCAATATTCACAAGCGACAAAAGACCCGCTAAATTCCAAAAATAAACGACGGCTTTTTTGGAATTGAAAAAGAACCCAACAATCAGAGCTGAGAATCCGATGAGTATGTCGAAATTCTGCCCTTCCCAGGACATTTGAATTGGCGCCAACCCCTCTTTCACCGCTTGGTAAATGACGAGCTCAGCCAGGA
>JACCDW010663672.1_pt1 | contig 17317 bp, 10 predicted proteins | sample 7449781 | NCBI WGS metagenome assembly JACCDW01 (sample SAMN15323449, study PRJNA562643) | freshwater metagenome | isolation source: river surface water | place: USA:Blue River Watershed | collected 2017-08-18
GCATTGCTGCTGCCCAGCACGGAATTTGCCGAGGAGCCGTTTCTGGGCGTCTCGCTCGACGGCCGCTTGCTGACCTATTACCTGCTGTTCGTGACGGCGCTGGGCCTCTTGCTCGCGCTGCTGCGCATCGTCAATTCGCCCTTTGGCCGCGTACTGCAGGCCATCCGCGAAAACGAGTTCCGCGCCGAAGCCATTGGCTACCGTGTTGTGGTGTACCGAACGCTCTCGAGCGTGCTCTCGGCCCTGTTTGCCTGCGTTGCCGGGGCCATGCTGGCGCTTTGGCTGCGCTACAACGGCCCGGACACATCGCTGAGCTTCGAGATCATGATGGACGTTCTGCTGATCGTGGTGATCGGCGGCATGGGCACGATGTACGGGGCGGCCATCGGCTCGGTGCTGTTCCTGCTGGCGCAAAGCTATCTGCAGGACCTGCTGCGCATGGGCAGCGAGGCCGCAGTCGACTGGCCCTGGCTGTCGGCGCTGCTCTCGCCCGACCGCTGGATGCTGTGGCTGGGGCTGTTGTTCGTGCTTTCGGTCTATTACTTCCCGACCGGGGTGGTGGGGCGACTGCGCGCCCAGGCTGCGCTGCGGGCCCTGCGCTCTGCAGGAGGCGCGTGATGAGCTTCACCTCGAACTACATCCGCTGTGCCGATCTCGAAATCCATTACACCGACTGGGTGCCGGCCCAACACCATGCGGACAGAGGCACGGTGATCGCCTGGCACGGCCTGGCGCGCACCGGGCGAGACATGGACGAGCTGGCCGCTCACCTGAGCGCACGTGGCTGGCGCGTGATCTGCCCCGACACCGTGGGTCGGGGTCTGTCGCAATGGAGCCGCCAGCCCGACGAGCAGTACTGCCTGCGCTTTTATGCCCGGCTGGCCCGCGAGCTGATCGACGGCCTGGGGCTGCATGAGGTCCACTGGGTTGGCACTTCCATGGGCGGGGCAATTGGCACGCTGTGTGCCGGTGGTCTGGCCGAGCCCACGCTCAAGGGGCGCATCCGCAGTCTGGTACTCAACGACAATGCGCCAGAGCTGGCGCAGGCGGCCATCGAGCGCATCCGTGCCTATGCGGGGCAGCCGCCGGCGTTTGACACCGTCAGCGAGCTGGAGGCTTTTTTCCGCCAGGTCTACAAGCCTTACGGCTGGCTCAGCGACGCCCAGTGGCGCCGCCTGGCCGAAACATCGGTGCGCCGTCTGGCCGACGGTCGCGTCACTCCGCATTACGACCCGGCCATGGTCCGCCAGTTCGTCGCACACCCCGACGACTACCTGATCTGGCAGCATTACGACGCCATTGACTGCCCCGTGCTGCTGCTGCGCGGCGCCGAGTCCGATCTGGTGCTGGCCGAGACGGCGGTGCGCATGCAGACGCGTGGACCGGGCGCAAAGGGATGGCTCACGGCCATCGAAGTGCCCGGCTGTGGTCATGCCCCGGCATTGAACGTGCGGCAGCAGCTGGACTGGGTGACCGATTTCATCGAGCGCGCCTGAGGGTTTCTCATTCGGAGGAGTCGGCCGCTCGGTACGACAGTCCAGTGTGGAGTTTGTTGCCTCAGGTCATCTCGTCATGATTTAACAATAAATAATACAAAAGAATCAATTCCTATAACATGATTTAAAACATATGAGGGCTTGCCTTGCCTAACATGCGCTTGTGACATCAACAGCGCAGATCATGTGTAGCAAGACATCGGTATTCAAGAACGCGTCCTTCAGGGACATCGGGGCGATGGCCCGCACGGCCGTTGTCTTGCAGGCACTGACGGTCCTGGTCGTCCACAGTGCGTTGGCTCAATCACGACCAAGCGTTGTACCGGCATCCATGCCTGAGTTTTCTGAAGTGGTGCGGACGCCAGCTTTGGCCATGCCTTCACTGGAGGTGGGCGATGCTTCATTGACACCGCTGGAGCAACCTGGCGCTGCCGCAAGTTTGAGCATGCTCGTCAAGCAGGCACTGAGCAGCAGCCCCCAGCTTCAACAAGCACAGGCTGTTCTGCAAAGTTTTCAATCGCAGCGCAAGGCTGCTCGGGCTGACCTGCTGCCAAATTTGTCTTTGCGTCATGCTGCTGGACGCGAGCAGTCTGTTCCCAGTGTCAGCGCTGGCTATGAGCGCCATGCTTATGCGGCGAACACCGTGCGGTTGACGCAGCCTCTCTACAACCGGTATGTGCAGCATGAATATGCGGCGACTGAGCAAGCCCAGGATGGGGCTGCAATGCGTTATCGCAGCGCCCAGGAAAACACCATCCTGTCCGTGGTGCGTGCCACTGTTGATTTGTTGACAGTCCGGATGACGCTGGATTTTTCGGATGCACAGCTCAGGCAGCTGCAGAGCATCCTCACCTACCTCGAAAATCGAGCTGCTGCAGGTGCATCAAGTCAGGCCGACCTGGAACGCGCCCGGACCAGGGCCTACAACGCCAGACAAATCCGTGTCGAACAGCAGGCGGCATACCGCAATGCACTGTTCGAGCTGGAACGTCTGACAGGGCAAAAGCCCCAGGCCATTGAACTGCCTGGCCGCAAGCAATGGCTGCCCATTCAGATGGGCAGACAAGAACTGCTGGAGGCCGCATATGCAGCCAACGCAGACATCCGCGCGCTGCAGCACGATGTTGACGCGCAGCGACGTCGTGTCGATGCCGAATTTTCCAAATACCATCCTGTGGTTGGCATCAGCCTTGAACACGACAGCAGCCAGAACGTGCAGGGCAATCCCGGCAGTCGTCGAGACAACAGGGCACTGCTGGTGATGACCTGGGCTGCCTCATTGGGTGGCAAAGAATGGCATCTGGCCCAGGCAGCAGATGCCGAATTGCGGCAGCGCGAGGCTCGCCTGCGTGATGAAAAAACCCTTCTCGCACAAGCCGTCGAGGCTGACTATTCACTGCTGGAGTCATCGCTGCTCCGCGTAGAGGCGGCTCGTCTTGAGCAGGATGCAGCCGCCCGTGTGGTCGAGGCCGTTGCGGAGCAGCTGAAAACAGGCCGGCTCGGCTCCTTGCTTGAAGCACTCGATGCCAGCGAGCGCCTCTACGGTGCGCGCCAGCGCCTGACCCAGGCGATTGGTCAGACATTCAAGGCCCATGCACAACTCTTGCAGCGCACCGGTCGCCTGACCGAAGACAGCCTGCAGGTTTCCGCGCTGGTCAATCCCTGAGCTGAGTCTCCTTTAAATCAACAAGATTCCCAATGGCAGCAAAAACCGACACCGACGACGCTTCCGACCTTTTTTGGCCGGGCTATGTGGATGCCGTCACCAATCTGGCGATCAATCTGCTTTTCGTGATTGCTGTCATGAGCATTGTGGTCATTGGCATCACCTTGCAGATATCGCAAATGACCAAGAAAAAAGCGCAGGAAGAGGCGCGACAGCAATACACGCAGGAGGCCAGCACATCTGTGCCCAAAACAGCCAGTGCCGATGCAGACCGCGCGCAGATGCAGCAATTGATCGAGCAATATCGCAAGCAGCTTGAACAGGCCCAGCAAAAACTGCAGCAACTGCAGAGCCAGCAGCAAAGTGGTCCGATAGCAGACACCGTTCAAGCCAATCAAAACAAGCCCAAAGACCCCAAGGTCCCCAACAAAATCCAGGCCATGGGCGCGCCAGCCGTGGTTGTGTCTTTCAGCTCCGACGTCGTTACATTGTCCGCAGCAGAGGTCACGGAGCTGATCGGCAAACTGCAAAAGATCAGTCCGCTTGGTTCTGGTCGCTGGGAGATCAGCGTGATCTCGCCCAAAGGCCTCTCTGAAGCGGTGCGACTGGCTTACTACCGTGCCAACGCGGCACGCAACGCGCTGCTGGAAAACGGTGTGAGCAGTCAGGCGATCGACATGCGAATTCACGAGAGCACACAGACCACTGCAGACAACAGCAAGGTGCTGGTGAGATGGCTGCCATGACGGATTTTTCTGATCAGCCCCAAGGCTTGACCACCAGCGATTGGCGTTCTCGTGGTCGCGCATGGCTGGCCATGCTGGCCCAGGATGCTGACAAGCGTCTCTTGCTTCAGCTGTCTGCATTGATGCTGGTGGCCCTGATCTGGGCTGCATGGACGCCTGTGGACCAAGTCGTGCGAGCCGAGGGCCGCATCATTGCCTCGGCACGCGCGCAGATTGTTCAGCACCTCGAAGGTGGCATCGTCAACCAGATCCTTGTGCGCGAAGGGCAAACCGTTCGTGCAGGCGACGTGCTGATGCGTCTGTCAGACGTGCAGGCCAACAGTTCTGTTCAACAGGGACAGACCAGATTGCATGTGCTCAAAGCCCAGCAAGCGCGCCTGATGGCCGAGGCTTCTGGCCAGGCTTCACCTTCGTTTGGCACCGACATACCCGCGCAGGTGCAGCAGGATGCCCTGAATGCTTTTCGGGAGCGCATCAACCGCCTGCAATCGGAGCGTCTGATACTCGGACAGCAGCATGCGCAAAGGCAGGCCGAATGGCGTGAAGCGCAGGACCGCATTCAAAGCGTGCAAGAAGAACTTGACCTTGCCCGCAAACAATCCTCCCTGATGGAAGGTTTGTATCGAAAAGGCGCGGCTTCTCAAATGGAATTTCTGGATGCGCAGAGCCGCACACAGAGACTGCAAACAACGCTCAAGGACATACAGTCCTCGCTGCCTCGCCTGCAGGCCGCTGTCGCCGAACTCAACGCCAAGCTTGATGAGACAACGACCCGCTTCCGGTCGGATGCGCGCACCGAACTGGCCCAGATCAGTGCAGAGGTGGCGAAGATCAGTGTGGCCGTCGATGGTGACAGTGACCGGCTGTCTCGCACCGAAGTCCGAGCCCCCAGCCACGGCTACATCAACCGCCTCAATGTCAACACCATCGGCGGCGTGGTCAAGCCCGGTGAAACGGTGCTAGAAATCACACCCACCGAAGGTCCGATCGCGGTCGAGGCGCGTGTCCGTCCCAATGACCGGGCTTCATTGCGACCGGGCTTGCCAACCCGCGTGATGATCGGCGCTTACGACTACGCCGTCTACGGTGCACTGAGCGGAAAACTCACCGAAGTCAGCGCCGATACGCTCCCTGATGAAACAGGACAACGTTACTACCGGGTGCTGATCCAGACCGACAAGCCAGAGGGGGCCATGGCCAGACAGGCCATCCTTCCCGGCATGACTGCGCGCGCAGACGTGGTTCTCGGCCAGCGCAGCATCATGAGCTATTTGCTCTCCCCCTTGCTCAAGTTCCGCTGGCAGGCCATGACCGAGCCCACCTGATTTTCACCACCGCACGAAGCGAAAGACCACCATGAAACGACTTCAACTCTATTACTGGTACATCGGCCTGCCCGTCGTACTGGTCGCCCTGGGCGTTGTCATTTTTCTGGATGCCATTGCCGGTACTGTCCGTGGCAATCCTCATCCCCAGATCAACTACATCATCTTTGTTTTGATTGCGCTCGGTTGCTACCAGATGCTCGCGCACGTCTGGCGAATCAACCGTGAGGGGAACCTGTTTCGCCAATACCGCAAGATGATTGAAAGCGGTATTCAAGACCATGAAATCGAGGCCTTGCTCAGCGATCTGTCCAAGAAACACGACGTTGTGCCACTGATACAGCTCATCCAGGGTTTGCGTGGCAAGCCCATTTCACCTGTTCAGCATGCCGCAGCCGAATCGGAAATGGAGCGGTTTGCCGCACGTCAGTCGCGTCGGCTGATGATGGCCCAATTCATGGGCGGTCTGATGGTGGGCATGGGCTTGCTGGGCACCTTCATTGGCCTGCTGGGCGCTTTGGCTGAGATCGGAAAACTCATTGGTTCGTTCAACCTGGGTGCAGGCATGACCGATCCTTTGGCAACAATCAGTGAGCTTGTGGCGCGATTGACTGCCCCCATGCAGGCCATGGGCGTTGCTTTCAGTGCTTCTTTGTTTGGCGTTCTGGGCTCACTCATCATGGGCGTGCTGATGGTGGGTGTCAAAGGCGCGTCGACCGATCTGGTGTCTTTCGTCCAGTCGGACACTGCACTCCTGCTTGAAATCACGCCGCAGGAGGAGAGCACTCAAGACCATGATTCTTTGGCCAAGGCATTGGCCCAGCTGGCCGAAAATTCTCCCATCTTGCGCGGACTGGCGGTTGCACTTGATCACTCCGAGCGTCGTGTGCGCGAATTGTTGGGTGGCATGGCCACGCTCGTGTCACGCGTCGAGACCTCCAATCACGCGTCCAGCTCCATGGTCGAGCAGATGCACAGGCAATCGCAACAGCACGATCAACTGATCCGTTCCATTTCCCAGATCCAAAATGCACAAGCATCGGCAAATGAGCAGCTGCACCAGCTGGTCAATGTCATCGATCGCGCGGTGGATCAATCCCGCCAGCAAGCAGAGATGGTCCAAACGGTCTGGAGCGAGCAAAGTCAGAGACTGAACGGCCAGCTTGTCGAGCAGCAACAACTGTGGCAGCAGCACACGCAGCACCAACAACAGCTGGTTGAGCGCCAGCACGAGCATTGGAGAGCGCAGAGCCAGCTGGAGCAAAAGACCCGCCAGGAAGAATGGGCGCACTGGGCCCAGATTCAAAACGGTGGTTTGCAACAAATGGTCCAGCATCTCCAGGCGTCACAAAGACAAATGGACCAATTGCTGCTCACGCTGCGTCAAGAGGCACAAGCGAGAACCCAGCTCCATGAGCAAGGTCTGCAGCATCGCAAGGACATCATGGAAGTCATTGAGACATCGGCCTCACAGGTGTGTCGTGAAGCCGAGTCGCGCACAGAGTCGCTGGCCCGGGTAGATGCCATGTTGCGCGAAAACCAGTTCCGCAATGAGCAAATCGTGCAGCTGCTGTCACAAGCGGTTCAGCAAGTCCAGACTCCTGCTGCCTGATCCAGCAGGTTTTGAGTAGATTGATTCGAGAGAGATTGACATGAGCACCACCACTCCAGCCGCCATCACGCTGGTCACCGCTGCGCCCAAGGAGGGTTCTTCCGAATTCAGGGTGCCCGTTGCGACGACACAGGTTCGCAATGTCCAGTCTGTCGATCTCGACCTCATCATCACCACCGAATCCGGAGAAAAAATCGTCCTCCAGCAGGCGGCGCTGCAGGCAGCCCTTCAGCCAGAAAGCCGAATTGTCTTTGCCGATGGCCAATCACTCACGGCTGCTGAGCAGCTCAAAAGAGTGGGGGCACTCAAGCCTGTGGAAGGGGGCAGTTTCAGGCTGCAGTCTGACAACATCCAGCCGGGCGAGCCCGACCGTCTGGCCGGCAAGGACTTCGGTCTCGGACAAGACTTGAAGGACGCTGCCAATCAGCTCAGCGAAAAATCCGAACTGATTGAAAAACTGCTGCAAAACCTCAGCGCCAGCAGTGCCTCGCGCGGCGTCGAATCCGGTCAGCCAGGGCAGGGACCCGGTACTGGTTTCAAAAAAGTCAGCGATGTTCTGCCCAACAATCTGGCCTCGCCCATCATGGCGGCGGCCTCACGAAGGTCCACATCAGAGCAGCAGGACAACAACACCAATAACAACAATGGGGGGGGTACAGAGACAATCACCAACACCCCCCGTGCACTGTTGGGGGCGCAGCAAAGCGTGGTCCCCAACGTCCAGGTGGTCGATAGAGCCAAAACTGATGAAACAGTGTCTCCACAAAACCCGCTGGGGACGGAAGTCCTCAAGGATCTGGCCAATGCCACCTTGCGCGAAATGTTGCCTTCGGACCCTTTGCAGGTCAGGGTTTCTGGCAGCCAGCCTGTTGACCTTGAACCACAGGGTAAGGTGCATCAGACCCTGGTGATGCCTGGCGTTTTGAATGCTTCGCGGGTGGTCTTGACCTTCAATGCGGACAGTCTGCCGGCAGGCACCCAATTGCCTCCTGGTCTGACCATTGCAGGTCAGCAGGTCAAGGGCTCTGTCAGCATCTCCGTGCCTGCCAGCAGTCTGACCGATCTGAAAATCGATGTGGCTTGGGAGCCTCGTTCTGCAGGTACCGACTTCACCCCTGTGGATCTCCAGTTTGCGGTCAATCATTTCGACGCCAAGGGCGCACCCATCAATCAGGGCAATGCGCCTCTGACCTTCAGATACGCTGAATTAACCGACTTGGCAGATACGGTGCAGCTCGACAACAACAGCAATTACAAGATGTTCCTGTCTGCTTATGGGTTCAACTACCAGATCAAGGGTGATGCTGGGGCCAACCAGATCACGGCCGGAACCGGTGCAGACACCTTCACGACCAGCGGTGGAAACGACACCTTGGTTGCAGGAGCCGGAAATGACGCTCTGCAGGTCAATTTGTCCAACTCTGGCTTCACCATCAATTTCCACGGTGGCACAGGCATAGATACCCTGAGCTATGCCCAGGCCGCTGAGGCGGTGACGCTGAGCATGGCCAACGGCTCGGGCAGCAGCAGTGGCGCCGATTCCGGCACGGTGAACTTCACCGGCATCGAGCAGGTGCAGGGCGGCTCCGGTGCAGACAGCCTGGCGGTGGGTACCACCAACAGTGCGGTGCTCACGCTCAACGCAGGTGCAGGCAACGACACGCTGGTCATGGGCCAGGGTGCGGTGACGGTGGACGGCGGTGCAGGCACAGACACCCTGAGCTACGCCCAGGCCACCCAGGCGGTGACGCTGAGCATGGCCAACGGCGCAGGCAGCAGCAGTGGTGCCGATTCCGGCGCGGTCAACTTCACCGGCATCGAGCAGGTGCAGGGCAGCTCCGGTGCTGACAGCCTGACGGTGGACACAGCCAACAGCGCAGCGCTCACGCTCAACGCAGGTGCGGGCAACGACACGCTGGTCATGGGCCAGGGTGCAGTGACGGTGGACGGTGGCGAAGGCACAGACACCCTGAGCTACGCTCAGGCCACCCAGGCGGTGACGCTGAGCATGGCCAACGGCTCGGGCAGCAGCAGTGGTGCCGATTCCGGCACGGTGAACTTCACCGGCATCGAGCAGGTGCAGGGCGGCTCCGGTGCTGACAGCCTGACGGTGGACACAGCCAACAATGCGGTGCTCACGCTCAACGCAGGTGCAGGCAACGACACGCTGGTCATGGGCCAGGGCGCGGTGACGGTAGACGGTGGCGCAGGCACAGACACCCTGAGCTATGCCCAGGCCACCCAGGCGGTGACGCTGAGCATGGCCAACGGCGCGGGCAGCAGTAGCGGGACTGATTCCGGAGCGGTCAATTTCACTGGCATTGAGGTGGTGCAGGGTGGCGCAGGCAATGACCGCTTCGTTTTCGCAGTCAGCGATCTCAACCCATACACATTCAATGGCGCGGCTGGCATCGACCAGCTGGATTATTCCGCGGTGACCCAGGCCTTGTCTGTCAGCCTCTCAGCTGCGGGTGCTGGATCGGTGACAGGTTTGACCAGTGCGGGTTACGGCACCACCACATTCAGTTTGATTGAACAAATCACCACAGGTCAGGGTGACGATGTTTTTTTTCTCAACGCGCTGGATTCAACGGCGTACCAGCTGGTGGCAGGACTCGGAAAGGACACCTTGAACCTGGCCAATTTGCCTGCTGCAACAGCCCTCACGGTGCAATTCAGCGCAGCGGGTGAGGGCACTGTGACTGGCGGCGGCGCCACCGCCAGCTTCAGCGGTGTGGAGCAGCTTGTGCTGGGCGGTGGTGCTGACCGAGTGGAAGCCGTAATCAGTGACAACACCGCCTATTCCTGGGACGGTGGCGCAGGCGCCGACACCCTGGTGGGCGGATCAGGCAACGACACCCTGACGGGTGGAGAGGGCAACGACAGCTTGCAAGGAGGGGGAGGGGATGACCGGTTGATCGGGGGGGCTGGAGGCGACTTTCTGAGTGGAGGCGCCGGTACAGATACCGTCAGTTACCAGGATTCAACTGTTGGCGTCACCATCAACCTGGCCAACGCCGCTTTATCCAGCACTACCGGAACAGGCATCGCACAGGGCGACGTGATTGCAGCCGATGTCGAAATCATTCTCGGATCGCGTTTTGACGATACCTTCTTGGCCGATGCCAATGCACGCACGGTCGATGGCAGCAATGGCTTTGACAGCGTGGATTATTCTGCTTCTGCAGCAGGGGTACAGGTCAATCTTCAGACCGGTACAGGGCAGGGCGGGTTGGCAGAGGGTGACCGCTACATTTCCATTGAGCGAGTCCTTGGCAGCAACTTCAGTGACACGATTCAGGCCTCGAACAGCGGAACCACCATCGTCACATTCAACGGCAGCGATACTGTCACAGGTGGTACGGGCTCAGACTTCGTCAACGCCAGCACCAACAACACCACACTTCTTGGTGATTCAATCGCGGCTGGCGACGGCAGCGATACCGTGCTCATCAGCCAGGCCGCGTTGTCTTCTTCGTCTGGGATCAATATCGATGGTGGCGCAGGCAACGACACGCTTCGTGTTCTGGCCAGCAGCTCTGCAACACTCAATCTCATGGAGCTGAATGCCCGAAATTTCGAGACACTGGATCTGCGCACCGATGGCGGTACCACCAACGTGCAGATCACCAGCGAAGGTATCAAACAACTGGTCAACAACACCGCAGGCGTGGATGTCCTGACCATCCGGCTCGATGCCAGCGATACCTACGCCATCGTGCCTGAGTCCAACATCACCGTGACCCAAGGACAGACGATCAATTTTTACCAAGGTGCGGTCACCCAGGCCAACCTGATCGCTCAGGTACAGTTTTCGTATGTCTGATTCATCTGCCACCCCCTCCATGCCCGCCGACCTCAACAGCCTCAAAGACTGGCTTGGCTTCTTGCTGCGTGGTCGTCTGGGGTGGCTGACCTTGTCCAGCTTGTTGATCAACGTGGGCATCCTGGTGCCCTCGCTGTTTGGCATGCTGGTCTATGACAAAGTCGTGCACAACGGCATCTTCGAGACACTGTGGGCCTTGGTCATTGGGGTGGTGCTTTACCTCGCCATCGAGCTCACGGTGCGTGCCATCCGTGTGCGCGACACCGAGCGTGTGGCGCGCCTGATCGATCAAAAAATCGACGAAAAGATCTTCGCCACCCTGCTGCAACCGTCCGCCCGCAGCGGTGCGCAGCCGGGCATGGCCGCCCGGCTGCTGACCCTCTATCGCGATCTGTCTGCAGCCCGCGACTTTTTTTCATCGCAGTACCTGTTGGCCATGGCCGATGTGCCTTTCCTCCTCATTGTGCTGGTCGTCATCGGTGCCATCGCCTGGCCTTTGCTGCTCGTGGTTCTGGTCTGGGTGACCCTGTACGTGGCCGTGGGGCAATGGCTCAAGCAGCGCAGCCAGCAGCACATCCGCGCATCGAACGAGCAGCAGGCTGCCAAATTGGCGCTCCTGACCGACACGCTGTCGTCTCTGGACACTTTGCGCACCAGCCATGCAGGGGCACGCATGCAACAGCGCTTTGCCGAGGTCGCCCGGCAACACGCACAGGCCTGCAGCGACCTGCGTCTGTCGCAGGTCAGCCAAACCCATTGGCAAATGACCGTACACCTCTTGAGTTACGTCAGCCTGCTGCTGGTCGGGGCCTACCTGATCTTTGGTCAGCACATCACGGTAGGGGCGCTGATTGCCGTATCCATGCTCAACGGCCGGACCCTGGGCATCATTGGCCAAGTGCTCATGGCATTGGGCAGGTGGTCTGAGCTGCGCCAGGCCATGCGCCAGCTGGCGCCTTTCCTGCGGGTGAGCGCAGCCGCATCCGATGCCTCGCATCAGCCCGAGGGCGGCACATTGCCTGTCCCGTTGTCGGCAGCAGAGGTGAGCGAGAGCCTGCGCAGACCGGCCGGTACCGTGCGAGGCCTGATCACTACCCACCAGCTGGTGCACCGTTTCCCCAACCAGCAATCGGTGCTTCGCGAACTGAACCTGACGATCCAGCCCGGACAACGCGTGGGTCTTTTGGGCCGACCAGGCTCCGGCAAATCCACACTGCTGCGCATCCTCGCTGGCGCCATCGAGCCCACGCAGGGGCAGGTGCAGGTTGACCACATCGCCCTGCAGGCGGTGGCCATGCATGACCGCGTCACCTGGCTGTCCTTCAAGCCGCAAGAGGCCCCACTGATGGCCGGCACGCTGGAGTCCAACATCCTGCTGAACTTGCCTGAAGACGCCACCCCCCAGCAGCGCATGGAGGCGCTGGCCCATGCGGTGCATGTTTCGGCACTGGACCAGGACCTCGCCAGCGGCGCCTTGCGGCTGGACCAGCCGATCGAGGAGTACGGCGCCAACCTTTCGGGCGGTCAGCGTCAGAAAGTCGCCCTGGCCCGCGCCCTGGCCACGCGCCCGCGCCTGCTGCTGCTGGACGAGCCCACCACCGGTCTGGACACCGAAACCGAGAAAACCATTGTCCAGCGCCTCGGCAGCCTGCAGGACGTCACCCTCGTCATGGTCACCCACAGTGCAGCCGCACTGGCCATCACAGAACGACTGATCGTGCTGGAGCAGGGGCGCTTGCTCGCAGATGGCCCCACCCGCGAATTGTTGTTAACAAACCCTAAATCCTCATAGTAGCGCTGTGTACTGTTTAGAATTGGAGAGCATTCTTTTCTATCAGCATGTACATCGCCCTGCTCGAAGACGAACCCACGCTGGCGCAAGAGGTCAGCAAACTGCTGACCGACGCGGGTCACACGGTCACTGTATTTGCCGACGGCCACAGCATCCAGCGAGCATTGCTCAAAAACACCTTTGACCTTTTTGTGCTGGACTGGCATGTGCCTGGCCCCAACGGGTTCGAGGTGCTTCAGCACATCCGTCAGAACGCCAAACTGCAGGCGCCAGTCGTCTTTCTGACCAGCAACAACGCCGAAGACCAGATCGTTGCAGCCCTGAATGCGGGCGCCGATGATTACTGCTCCAAGCCACTGCGTCCCATTGAATTCACCGCCCGCATACAGGCCGTGCAAAGGCGCATGCTGCCCCAAGCCCCTGCCGAGCCCGATGGCGAGCTGTACGAAGGCTTTGTTTTCAATCGCATCGACCGCACCGTCAGCATCGACGGGGTGGCGGTCAATCTGACTGAAAAAGAATTCGAACTCTGCCATCTGCTGTTCGCCAACATCGAGCGGCCTCTGGCACGTAACCGCATCATGCAGGAAGTCTGGGGACGTGAAGAGGACGCACTCTCGCGCACACTCGATGTGCATGTCTCCTGGGTGCGCCGCAAACTGGGCATTGGTGCACAAGGCACTCGGCTGCGGTTGAACGTCGTGCACGGTTACGGCTACCGTCTTGACAAGGTCACAGCCCTCGAACCATGAAGCCAACAAGCTCCCCATCGTCGCGCAGCCTCGGCAAGGCGGCGCTTCTTCCCCTGTTCTCTGGCGCTGTGCTTGCTTGTGTGCTGGCACCTGCGCGGGCACAGGACGATGGGCACATCGTCTACCGCCTGCAGCCCAAAGACACCCTGCTCACACTGGTGGCCCAATACACCCAGGGCCCTGACGCACTGGCGCAGATCGTTCGGGCCAACGGCTTGCGCAATCCCAACATGGTGCCGGTTGGCTACAACCTGCGCATACCACGGCAGCTCATTCGCTACGAGCCCTCCAGCGCCACCGTCAACCGCATCAACTGCAGCAACATCGCGCGTGTCGATGCCGATCCGCCCATCACCCTGCAAACCGGCGACCAACTGCTCGAAGGCCATGTGGTGCGCATTCCTGCCGGATGCCAGATGAGCCTGCTCCTGGACGACCAGTCCGTCATGCGCATGATGTCTGGCGCGGTCATCAAGTTCCGCACCTTGCGTCGCAACATGCTGGAGTCATCCCCTGAGGTTCGGGTCGAGCTCCTGGACGGCAGGCTGGAAGTCGATGTCCCCCGCAAGCGGCAAAAGGGCGATGCCCCCTTTGAAGTACGCACGCCCACTTCTGTGGCGGGTGTCAGGGGCACCGAGTTCCGCGTCGCTTTTGATGCACGCAAACGCAACAGCCAGGTCGAGGTGCTTTCGGGCGTGGTATCTGCCCAAGGCGCCGCCGATCGACAAGCGCAGCAAGCTCCGGGTGGGCAGGGCGTGCCCGTGCTGTCTGACGGCAAAGCCTTGCCCCTAGAAAAACTGCTCGACGCCCCTGTGTTTGTTGAAGGCGCGCCCGATACCGCCAAGTCCAGCTGGGTCCTGCAGTTCAGGGCGCCCGAGCAAGCGGGCTCCTTGCTGGTCCGCTACTCAGAAGACGCCAGTTTCAGCTTCCTCACCCGCGAGCAGACCCTGAAACAACCCGCCTTGAGCCTGGACAACCCAGGCCATCAGGCCGTGTTTCAGCAGTGGTCTTCGGTGTCGCCCACAGGCATCGTCGGCTACAGCGCCTACTACGGCTTTTGCAAGGGTTACCAGCGCAAAGACGCCTGGCGTTGCAACATCTTCTTCAACATGGCTGGACTCAACAACCCCCATGTCCAGCTGAAAAAAATCGGCGATGCCAACCAGGAGCAGGTCGTGCTGGACCAGACGGTCAAGCTCGCCGACAACGACCAGCTGGTGTTTCGCGGCTTGCCTTCGGGCCGCTACCGATGGCAAATCGAATACGCCGTTGGCGCCGGGCGCAGCCAGCGTCAGGGCGGAGAATTCCAGCTGGTGGCCTTGCCAACGCAACCCTGATGGCCGCAGGCTCAGACCTTGTCCAGGCCGTTCGGCGGCCCTTGACCGCAGACGAAAGGCGCTTTTACCGCGAATGGCTCATCATCGCGGTGCTCTGCTTGAGCACGCTGAGCCTCTTTACCGTCATGCAATGGGGCCAATCGGCGGGACTGGTCATTTTTGACCAGTTCCAGCGCGCCTGGCCCGCCCACCCGGGCAATGACATCGTGGTGGTGGAGGTCGATGACCGCACCATCGAGACCCGCGGTGGCTGGCCAATCCGGCGCAGCCTGTACACCCAACTCCTGCAGCAGCTGGCCGACAGCGGCAACACGCCTCGCGCCATCGGCTTTGACATCCTGTTCCCGGACCCGAGGCCCGAAGACGCCGCGCTGGCCGAACAAATGAAGCGGCACAAGGTCTATCTGGCCGCCGAGTTCCCGCATGTGCTCAACTCCGGTCAGCAACAGCGGCAGGTCAGCCCGGTGCTGGCCGAAGCCGCCGCCGGTCTGGCCCACGTGAACCTCAGCTTTGAGGCAGATGGCGGTCTGCGTGGCACCCGGCTGCTGATCGATGGCGTGCCACAGCTTGCGCTGGCCATGAGCGCACGCCAGATTCCGGAACTGGAGGCCAACAACAGCTACCGCAGATTGCATCTGGTGCACCCCGAGGTGGGTTTCCCGAGTGCATCGCTGGCCGATGTCCTGTCTGGCGCTGTGCCGCTGGAGCTTTTTCGGGACAAATATGTCCTCATCGGCTCCACGGCCCCAAGCCTGGGTGACCACTTCCCCACCATCCACTCCGGCGAGCAGGCGGCTGGTACTCCTGGCGTGATGCTGCACGCCAACCTCCTGAGCAACATCCTGCGCGACGAGCTCATCCGTCCGTTGCCCGCCTGGGGGCAGTTGTTGCTCTCCTGGCTGAGCATCGGCATGGCCCTGCTGGCCCTGCTGGTGCTCAGCCCGCTGGCCGAGTTGCTGGTCAGCGTCCTGATCGCCAGCTGCACCCTGGCCCTGAGCTTTGCTCTGGTGGTCCTGGCGCATCGGTGGTTTGACCCGGGCCTTTGCCTGATCGCCATTGCCATGCTCAAGCCCGCCTGGACCTGGCGCCGCAGCGAGATGATCGTGCGCTTCATGAGCGAACGCGCCACCCGCCTGGACCACAGCCACCACCGCAAAACTCTGCGAGACGGCTTGCGCCTGCGCCACTTTGCCAGCGACACCCTGCTGCAATACTCGCGCGTGCTCGACAAGGCGATCGCCATGGTCAGCGACCGACTGAGCTTTTTGCAGCGTCTGGTGGCCGAAGTGCCAATGGCCATGCTCGTGAGCGACGAGCAAGGGCGCATCCTGCTGGCCAACCCGGCCATGCGCAACATCGTGCCCGAAGCCCTGTTGCAGCCTGGCGCCAGCGTGCAGCCGCTGCTCGAACACCTTGGCCTGCTCTCGCACAACTTCGCACTGCTGGCTGGCAAAGACCATCTGGTTCAGGCCACGGGGCGCCAGCAACAGACACAAAACTTTATTTTTCGACTCGCCAGCATCGTCGAGGGCGGTGACGAGCCCTTGTGGGTCTTGTCGCTGGCCGATGTGACCGAGATGCGGCAGTTCCAGAGCCAGCGCGACCAGACGCTCCAACTGCTCTCGCACGACATGCGCACACCGATTGCGTCCATCATTGCGCTCAGCCGCAGCCAGGGGGCTGCTGCCGAATCGGCGGGCAAGGCCACCGACATCCACCGCCATGCCCGCACCCTGCTCAACATGATGGACGACTTCATTTTCTCCATCCATGCCCAGGCCCCCCAGTACCGCCGGGTGGAGCTGCTCATCGACAACCTCGTCGACGAAGCCGTTTACCAGGTCCGTGACCTGGCCCAGGCCAAAGGCATGCAGATCCGGGTTGAGCAGGGCGACGACCCCCAGTTTGTCATGGCCGACCCGAGGCTGTTCACCCGTGTGCTGGTCAATTTGCTCATCAATGCGGTGCGCTACGGCGAAGCGGGCACCCCCATCGGGGTGAGGATCGGTCACGATCCCGTCTTCGAGCCCCATCCGATGGTCCGTTGCAGCATTGTCAACACGGTGGCCGCCTCCGCTGGCCAGGGCGGGGCCGACACCGGACGCAGCTTTGGCCTGGGTCTGGACTTTGTGCGCACCGTCGTCCAAAAGCACGACGGGCACTTTCATGCCCGTTTGCCCAAGCTGCCGGGCGCCACAGCCGAAGTCGAACTGGCTTTGCCACTGGTGCAATGAAACGCTGCGTCCGCCACTGCGGCGTGCGTACCATCAAAAATGCCAAGCCCGTGATTTAATAAAATTTAATAAGTACTCTGGGTGGTTTAAGTATACTTAAGAATAATTTCAACTTCATGCTCATTAGACTCCTCCTCATTAACCCCAAAGGTCTCAATTTGAGCCGGGTTCAGATCAGGAGTCAGCATGAACGCCCAATGTTTCAAGACGATTTTTTCCAAACGCCTCGGTTGCCTGGTGGCAGTGGGCGAACACGCCACGAGCCAAGGCAAGGCCAACGGCGCCTCGGCTGTACTGGGTGCGCCGGGCATGGGCTGGGGCGGCTTTGTGGGAGTGCTGGCCGCCAGCTTTGCAGCGGTGTCTCTGGCCTGGGCGACGCCAGCCAACAACGCGCTGCCCACCGGGGGGCAGGTGGGGCAGGGCAGTGCCAGCATCAGCACCAGCGGTGCGACCATGAACATCCAGCAAACCACGGCCAAGGCGGTGGTCAACTGGAACAGCTTTGACATTGGCAAGGACGCCCGGGTCAAC
>JACCDW010966715.1_pt1 | contig 17309 bp, 18 predicted proteins | sample 7449781 | NCBI WGS metagenome assembly JACCDW01 (sample SAMN15323449, study PRJNA562643) | freshwater metagenome | isolation source: river surface water | place: USA:Blue River Watershed | collected 2017-08-18
CACGCCGAACAAGGTTGCCCTTGCCCTGGCTGAGCTGCTTCATGGCGTTTTCGTAGGTGTTGGTGGCCGTCTTCATCTGATTGCCCACCTTGATCATCTCTTCAGAAAACCCAACAAACTTGTCGTACAGATCCGAAGCCTGGCGGATGATCTCGCCGACGTTCCGGTTTTGGCGCTCCTGACGCCAGAGCGTACCCACGGTGCGCAGCGTGGTCCACAAGGTCGTGGTGCTCACCAGGGCGATGTTGCGGTCAAACGCCTCTTGGTACAGCTCGGGCTGCGCCTGCAGCGCGGTGCTGAACGCGCCCTCAATCGGCACAAACAGCAGCACGAAGTCCAGCGAAACGTCGTACAAATTCTGGTAGTTTTTCTCGGACAGCCCGCGAATGTGGGCGCGCAGCGAAGCAATGTGCTCCTTCATGGCCAGCGCCTGCTCTTCGGGCGTTTCGGCATTGACAAAGCGCTCGTAGGCCACCATGCTCACCTTCGAGTCGATGACCAGGTGCTTGCCTTCGGGCAGGTTGAGCACCACGTCGGGCTGCAGCCGGCGTCCTTCGGCGTCGGTGGTTGATGCCTGCACGCTGTACTCGAGGTCTCGCGTGAGTCCGCTGCGCTCCAGCAGCTTTTCGAGCACCATTTCGCCCCAGTTGCCTTGGGCCTTGCTGTCGCTGCGCAGCGCCTTGGTCAGTGCGTTGGCCTCGTTGCGCAGCTTTTCGGACTGCTCCATGAGGTTGCGCACTTCGGCCTTGAGCTCGCTGCGCTCCTGCACGCCCTGGTGGTGGGTTTTTTCCACGCGCTCCCCAAACTGCTCGAGCTTGGCTCGGAACGGGGCCAGCAGCACGTCGAGTTCGGCTTTGTTTCCCTGCTTGAGTTGCTCCTGAAGCATCTGAGACTGGCGGCTTAGCGCCTCTTGGGCGACCACCTTAAATTCGTTTTTTAGCTGCTCGCGCTGGGCTTCGGTTTCGCTGCGGGCCGAATCGGCAGCGGCGAGGCGCTCTTGGGCGCGCGCTAGGGCCATGTCGCTCTCGCGTTGGGCATTTTGGGCTGACCCAAGCGCAGACTCCAGCGCGCGAACCCGTTCGTTCGCGGCGTCGAGAAGTCCCTGAATGCGCGCTTGTTCGCCCGAATCCAGGGTCGAAGTACCCCGCCGCAGCTGCATCCAAAGCAGCAGGCCCAGCACCAAAACGGCGACAACCAAAAGCGCGGTATTCATCACCCCCCAAAGGTAGGTTGGTCCGCCGACCAATCGGGCCCCTTCAGCCCCTGACTTTTGAACCAGTCCGACGTCGTACTGAAGGGTTTACTGCCCCAAAAACCTCGATGCGCGCCGAGTGGCGAAGGATGTGCCGACCGCAAAACCAGGTGCGCCGGATTGCCGAGCAGGGCCCCGCGGCGCTGCGCGTGGGCGCCCCACAGCCAAAAGGCGAGGGGGCGATCCACCGAATTCAGGTAGCCGAGGATGCACCCGACCAATGCGTCCCATCGCCCGTCTGCGTGGCTTCCCGGCGCACCGGCCCGAACGCTCAAGCTCGTATTCAGCAGCAGTACGCCCTGTCGGGCCCACCCCGAAAGGTCTCCCGTGGGCGGCGGCGCCAGGCCGGTATCGGCAACGAACTCTTTAAACAGGTTGCGAAGCGACGGCGGTTCGGCCACCCCGGGCGGAACCGAAAAAGCCAAGCCGTGGGCCTGGCCCGGGCCGTGGTAGGGGTCTTGGCCCAGAATCACCACCTTGACCGCGTCGGGCGGACACAGTTCCAGCGCCCGCCACAGGTCCTGGGGCTGCGGGTAAATGACATCGCGAGCGGAGTCCGCGAGGAGTCCGGGCAACACCGCGTCGAGGGCCGTGTTCCCGCCCCACGGGGCCAAAACCTCGAGCCACTGCGGCGGAAAAGGAGGGATGCTGCGCACACTGCAAACTTCGTATTTTTGTGGCTATGCGTGCGCTAAAAACCTTCATCGCGGCCCTCGTTACCGTAGCCGCCCTTGCTTCAACTACTTCGTGCAAGTCGGCAGACACCTGCCCTTCGTTCATCGGCGCTGCGCCGACGGCCGATTCCGCCGCACGAGTATGAGCTTCGTTTCGGTCGCCAGCTTCGACGACCTGAACCACCTTGACCCGGTGCAAGGCGGAATCCTCGTGCTCAAGCACAGTCCGCGCTGCAGCATTTCGCTGACCGTCCACCACCGCGTGCAGCTGTGGCTCGAATCCCGCCCGACGGTGCGCATCGGACTCGTCAACGTGCTTACGGACCGTGATTTCAGCCAAGGCCTCGCTCGAGAATGGGGTGTGGAACACGAAAGTCCCCAAATCCTATTTCGCGCCGCCGACGGCCGGGTGCATCACGCGAGCCATTTTGGCATCACCGAAAATTGGCTCGACGCCTTGAACTGAACCCCATATTCGCGCGTTACCAACCCATCATGGAACCCCAGAATCCGAATTCAACCCCTGTTCGAAAGCCCAACTGGCTCCGCGTGAAATTGCCTACGGGCGAGAACTACCGCGCGGTGCGCAACGTCGTGGACCAATACAAGCTCCACACGATTTGCGAGTCGGGTCGTTGCCCCAACATGGGCGAGTGCTGGGGTGAAGGCACCGCTACCTTCATGATTCTCGGCAACATCTGCACGCGGTCCTGCGGATTCTGCAACGTGGCTACCGGGCGTCCGCTCCCCGTAGACTGGGACGAGCCCGATCGCGTGGCGCGCTCCATTCAGCGCATGAAAATCAAGCACGCGGTGCTGACCAGCGTCGACCGCGACGACCTGCCCGACGGCGGCTCCATTATTTGGGGCGAAACGGTGCGCGCCGTGCGCCGCCTCTCGCCGGGCACGACCATGGAAACCCTTATTCCCGACTTCCGCGGAATTACCGACCAGATTGACCGCCTCATCGAGGCTGCGCCCGAGGTAGTGAGCCACAACATGGAAACCGTGCGCCGCCTGACCCGCCAAGTGCGCATTCAAGCCCAGTACGACCGCTCGCTGGAGGTGCTTCGCTACCTCAAGGCCAACGGCGTCAACCGCACCAAAACCGGAATCATGCTCGGACTCGGCGAAACCGAAGACGAACTCTACCAGACCCTGGACGACGTTCGCTCGGTTGGTGTGGACGTGGTGACCTTGGGCCAGTATTTGCAGCCCTCGCCGCGCCACCTTCCGGTGCAGCGATTCGTGGAACCCGATGAGTTTGAGCGTCTTGGAGCCTACGCCCGGACCCTTGGATTTCGCCATGTAGAAAGCAGTCCCTTAGTTCGTTCGTCGTACCACGCCGAACGGCATGTGCATTAAGCCTTCTTTACCTTATTTTTAGCCAATTGTTTCGAACACGTATGAAAATGAACCGTACCCGCCTCGCAGCGATCCTAGCCGGATCAGGTGCCCTCTTGGCCGGAGCCGCCGCTCTGGTCGCCATTAACCAAGGTGCCGAGCGCCAATATCAGTTCCGCGAAGCCGGAGCCAGTGCCTCGTTCGCCGGTTACAACGACTACATGAACATGCTTCGTGTAAACCAAGTCACGGGTGAAATCGACCCCGCTGCCGTGCAGGCTGCGTGGACCCAATTGCTTCAAACCGCTCAAAAAACCAATACCCTGAACTGGGAATCGCGCGGACCCGACAACCACGGTGGCCGCACGCGCTCCCTGCTGGTCGACCGCAGCAACTCGAACATTGTTTACGCCGGCTCGGTTGGCGGAGGCTTGTTCCGTTCGACGAATGGTGGCGCCAGCTGGACGATCGTAAGTGATCCAGGTGCCAACCAAGCGATTGGCAGCATTTGCCAGGCAGCCAACGGAGACATTTACTACGGTACGGGTGAGATTTGGTTGGGTTACGGCGGTACGGGCCAAAACACGACTCCAAACTTCGCAGGCCGTGGCGTGTACAAGTCGACCGACGGGGTGACCTTCACGCAACTCGCGAGCACCCTTCCCGCCAACAACTCGTCGAGCGCGGCCTGGACGGCCGTGGCCGACATCGAGGCGCACCCCACCGACGCCAACACGATCTACGCAGCGACCAACAACGGATTGATGAAAACGACCGACGGCGGATCGACCTGGACCCAGCTGCTCAGCGGAAGCATTACCGACTTTGCCATTTCCAAGACGGGTAAACTTTACGTAAACCAGGCCGGCCGCACCATGAAGTCGGTTGACGGTACCACGTTTGCCGAAGTTTCGGAGGCCGTTCAGTCGCCAACTGCGCTTCCGCGCCGTGCAGGTGGCCGAATTCGCTACACGGTGAGCCCCCAGGACGAGAACTACGTGTACTGCGTGCAAACCAACGGAAGCGCGCTGGCGGGTGTTTACCGTTCTACCGACGGCGGCGACACCTGGGCTAAGATTGGTACCAAGAGCAACAACTTCGATCCCTTGTGCAACGGAGTGGGCTCAGGTCGCTACTGTCAAGGTATTTTTGATTTGTTCTTGACCGTTTCGTCTAAGGATAAGGACAAGATTTGGTTGGGCGGAATCACGGTGTGGTCCTGGTCAACCTCCGAAGGTTGGGTTCAAGCTTCTACGCTCAACGATTTTGCGCAGAATCCCTTCTACCTGCACGCCGACAGCCACGAGATGATTGTCGACCCCAACAACCCCGACGTCATTTTCACCTCCAACGACGGCGGGGTGTTCAAGTCCAACAACCACGGCGCAAGCTGGTTTGAGCGCAACCTGGGCTACAACACCTACCAGTACTTTGGATTCGGCGTGGGCAAGGACCGCAAGCTGCTTGGCGGTTGCCAAGACAACGGTACCAGCTACCTCGACTACGAGAGCGTAAGTCCACACGGCATCAAGAAGCTGTTTGGTGGCGACGGCGGACACAGCGACATTTCGTGGCTCAATCCCAAGGTGATGTTTGCCGAGACCCAGAACGGTAACTTCTACCGCTCCGACGACGAGGGCGAAGGTTGGTCGGACTTCTCGAACGGATACATGGAGTTGGCTACGCAGCAAGGCCTTCAGCTTTCAAGCTGGATGATGCCCTTTGAGCTTTGGGAGACCACTACGGACGCGCAGTCTACCGATACGGTTCGCTTCCAGCTCCTTCCGGGCATTCGCTCCATGGGCTTTGGCGACGGCGTGAAGCGCACGTTCCGCGGCAAAATCTCCCACATGCAGCCGACGGCGAAGTTCATTGCCAACAAGCTGCGCATCGTAGCCGGTCCGCTTACCGCCGTGGCCAACGCCAACGGCGTGGTTTCGGGCGACGCCACCGGAGTCTTCTACGCCGACTCTGGCTACTTCGACATTACGTTCACGACGCCTCCGATTGCCGAGGTGATCCTGACCTGCAACGTTTACCTGCCTTCGGGTTCTCCGGTTGCCTTGAAGTCGGCCATTGGCGGACTCCCCGTGCGCGCCACGACCACGGCCCGCCTTGATTCCGGCCAGGTGCTTAAGGTTCAGGACCCGATTCAGTCTATGTTCTTCGTGGGCTTGACTTCGCACGTTACGGCGAGCTTCCCCAAGATCGGCGGCATCTTCATGACCCGCGACGTACACGACTTCAGCAAGACGCCGGAATGGTGGCAGATTGCCCACTTTGGCAACGGCGTGACCCCGCACTACATGAAGATTTCCAACGACGGCAACCACCTGTTCGTGTCGACGTCGAACGGACGCCTCTACCGCATCTCCAACCTGCAAGCGGTGCGCCGCGCCAGCCAGGCCTTTATCGACTCGGCCAACTACGCCCTGACGGTTACCCAAATTGGCAACTGGACGGGTCGAGTGGTAACCGGCATCGACGTAGATCCGAACGACGCCAACCGCGTAGCGGTGAGCTTGGGTAACTACGGTAACTCGGCCTACGTGTACGTTTCGACCAACGCCTTGTCGTCGGCACCTTCGTTCCAGAGCAAGCAGGGCGACCTGCCGACGATGCCCTGCTACGCGGTGTCGTTTGATAAGGGCAATTCCAACCGCTTGCTGGTGGGCAGCGAATGGGGTCTGTTCATGACCGATAACCTGTCTTCGGCAACGCCGTCGTACAGCGAAGAAAACAACGGCATGGCGCGCGTTCCGGTGTTCGAAATCGAGCAGTACCGCACCGACTTCCTCTACGATCCGAACAACCCGATTTCGTCTCCGACGGAGGGTGACTTCTTCATCGCCACGCACGGCCGCGGTTGGTTCCAGACCACCACGACGAGCGTGAACCGCCCGCTGGGCAATTCGAACGACGAAGTGGTAGCCGATAAGGAGTCGCTCGGAATCTACCCGAACCCCGCCACCGACGTGGTGCGTGTTCCGGTGGGTGAGGGCGAGGTGACGCTGACGCTCCGCAGCATGGACGGTCGCCTGGTGCGCCGCGTGGACCTCAAGAACAGCGTGGGCGCCAAGCACGTTCCGATGCAGCTCGAGGGCTTGCCCAAGGGCCAGTACGTGCTGACCCGCACGCAAGGCGGTCAGGCTGTGAGCGAGGTGCTGATCAAGCGCTAAGAAGACGCTTCGCGCGCCGCGCGCGCGGAGTGCGTAAAGCCGCCCCTCGGGGCGGCTTTTCTTTTTGGTATCAGCCCCACTGCTTGCCGCTTGGCTGCGTGCTGCAGGCCTCGAGCTGCGCGTTCCTGGCCACGTGCCAAGAGCTGACCGCAACCCGTAACTAGCAACCCGTAACTAGCAACCAGCAACCAAGAAACAAGTACGCCACACCTGAAACCCGCAACCCGAAAAACGTAGCCTAGCCCCATAAAAAAACCGCCCCGAGTGGGGCGGTTTCCTGCGAACGGCGTGGTGCCGATTGAGCAATGATGGGGGCCTTAGCGAATAGCGCTTTGAATAAAGACCTTGAGGATCGGGTGCTCCGGGTGCGCTTCGCTCATGGCGTCGGCCGTGGTGCGGAACAGGGCCGAATCGCGCTGCGGATCAAACAGGTAAAAATTGCCGGCTGATTGGTAGAGTGCGAAAATGTTGGCGAGCGAGGCGGGCTCTTCCTTAACCAGCTTGATCAGCTCGTCGCGGTGCTTGGTGATGCGGGCCTCGTAGCGCATGAACAACTGGGCGTTGTGCTCCGCAGCGTCCTGCATGCCTTGGTGGGCCTTGGCTTCTTGCTCGAGGGTGTCCATGAGCAAGGCCGTGTGGCGCAGGGGCATGTAGTGGGCCTGTAGGCGCTCCGAAAGGGCGGAGCCGGTTACGCTGTAGTCGGTGATTCCGCTGCCTACAACCGAAACCTTGCCCTCGATGTCGTCTCCGCGCTCGATTCCAAGGCGAAGGCTGGCTCCGTTGTCCAGGCTCAGGGCATAAAACGTGGCGCCCGAGCTGTCGAGCGGAAGCTCGGTATCGAACATGCCGTCGGCAACCGCTACCGTGTCCCAAGGCACGAGTTGGTCGGCGTCAATGCGAAAAACAACCACCTCTTTGGTCTCGGGAACTTCGAGCGAAACAGGCACCAGATCGCCGCCGGCGCAGGCGGCCAAAAAAAGCGCGGGTGCGCCCATCCAAAATTTGTTCATTTCTAAAACTAGGTATTAATCGAGTCGACGGCGAAGGAGGTCCGTCGCAACTTTGGGGTCGGCAGAACCGCGGCTGCGCTTCATGACTTCCCCCATAAACAAGCCAATCAGGCCCTTCTTTCCTGACTGGTATTCGGCAACTTTGTCGGGCCAATCCGCCAGCACCGAGTCCACGACGGCCATCAAGGCATTTTCGTCGCTCTGCTGAATCAGGCCAAGCGCTTCGGCCAAGGCCTTGGGCTGGGCCCCGGGTTGGTCGGCCATGCGCCCGAAAATTTGCTGGGCCGCACTGTGGCTCACCGTGCGGGCTTCGATGAGCCCGATGAGTTCCGCCAAGCTCGCGGCCGACACGGGCAGGCGGTCGATGCTGCTCGCGCGCTCGTTCAGCCAGCCCGCCACGGGTCCGGTGATCCAGTTCGCGGCCGTCTTGGCCGGTGCGCCCGCGGCGCAGACTGCGTCAAAAAACGCGGCGGTAGCCTTGTCGTCGGTGAGGAGCTGGGCATCGTATTCGGACAGGCCAAGTTCGCTTTGGTAGCGAAGCTTGCGTGCGCGCGGAAGCTCGGGAAGCGACTGGCGTTGCCCTTCAATCCACGAGGGCGTCAGCCGCACCGGCGCGAGGTCGGGCTCGGTGAAGTAGCGGTAGTCGTTGGCGTCTTCCTTAATGCGGAGCACCGACGTACTGCCCTTTCCGGCATCAAACGTGCGCGTTTCTTGGTAAATGACTTCGCCCGCCTCCACGGCCGCAACCTGGCGCTGAAATTCAAAGTCAATCGCTTTCTGAACGTGGCGGAACGAGTTCAGGTTCTTAACCTCGACCTTGGTTCCAAAAGCTTCGCGCCCCACGGGACGCACCGAAATATTGACGTCGCAGCGCAGCGAACCTTCTTCCATGTTGCCGTCCGAAATGTCCAGGTAGCGCACCAGCTGGCGGATCTCGTTGAGGTAGGCGTAGGCCTCTTCGCCGTTCCGCAGGTCGGGCTCTGAAACGATTTCCAGGAGCGGAACCCCGGCCCGGTTGTAGTCCAACAGGGTATGAAAGGGGTCGAGGTCGTGAATGGACTTGCCCGTGTCTTCCTCCATGTGGATCCGGGTCAGCCCAATAAGTTTGGGGCCGGCGCTCGTCTCAATGGCCACGTGGCCGCCGTTGCAAATCGGCGTTTCGTGCTGGGTGATTTGGTAGCCCTTGGTGAGGTCCGGGTAGAAGTAGTTCTTTCGGGCGTACTCGTTGTATTCCCGAATCGTACACCCTAAGGCCAGCCCCAAGCGGGTCGCCGCTTGGACCACGCCCCAGTTGGCGCGCGGCAGTGCGCCGGGAAGTCCGAGCGAAACGGGGCTAACCTGGGTATTGGGCGCTTCGCCGTAGCCGTAGCCCTCGCCCGCGTAGGCCTTGCTCCGCGTACTTAACTGAACGTGTACCTCTAGGCCGATTACGGCCTCGTAGCCCTTGTGCGTCATGAGCGCAAAGGTACGCGGAACCCGTGGGCCTTCCATTCCTGTTCGAGCCACTTTAGCAGGCGCGGACCGTCGTCGTCGAGCACGATTTCGTGCGGAAGCACATACACGTCCAGCCCCTTCCATGCCTTGGGCTTGCTGCCCATGCGCGCCCGGTCTTTTTTGGTGGTCACGATGCGCGCTACACCGAGTTCCGCGCAGCGCGTGCGCACCGCATTAATGACCGATTTTTTGAAGGGTTCGTGGTCGGCGAGCACAACGGCCTCGGCCATCGGGACCAGCCGTCGAACCCCCGCAATAAAGACCTCGGGCTGGCCGATGCCGCACAGGGCAAGGGCCCCGCCAGCTGCCCCGTGATCCCATTCCGGGGCGCCCCAGTGGGCCTCGGGCGCGCCGTAGCGCTCCCAAGAACAGAACAGCTCTTGGTCGGGCCGCAGGGCCAAAATGCTGCGAATATCAAGCCGGGTTAGCGGGTCCACCGGCCCCGGACAGCGCGTCACCACCACCGCATGGGCGCGGCTCGCCGCCGCCGGATGTTCGCGCAGCCGCCCGGCCGGAACCACGTGATCTTTGGTATACCACTGCCCAAAGGGACACACCAACACATTCAGTGCGGCGTGGACGCCGCGGTGCTGAAAAGCGTCGTCCATAACTACTACGCCTTCGCGGCCCAGGCGCTTCAGGGCCTCGGCGCGCTGGTGCGCGACCAAAACGTGCACGTCGGTACTGTGGCCAAAGTGCTGGCGCACCATGAGGGCTTCGTCGCCCACGTTTTCGGGGGCGTCTTCGAGCACCACCTCGCGCACTTCTTTGGTGCGGCGGCCGTAGCCCCGGCTCAGGTAGTACACCGGCTCCACGCGCTGGTGCAGCTGCTCCATCAGCCACAGGCTGAGCGGTGTTTTGCCCGTTCCGCCCACATGCAGGTTGCCGACGGCCAAGGTGGCGATGCTGGGCTGGTAGGCGGTGCGGATGCGCCAACGGTACGCGGCCGCGTGCAGCCAGGCTCCGAGGGCATAGATCCACGAAAAGGGCAGGAGAATGTTACGCACCGACATGGCTGCGAAGGTAGTTCCAGGCGTCGGGAGCCGGAACGCGGACGTCCATTTTTGCCAACCACGTGCGCTGGCGCTTGGCGTACTGCCGCGTGCGCAGCGCGAGCAGGGCCGTCATTTCGCCGTCGCGGTCAACCGGGGCGTCGGGCGCGTAGAATTCCTGGTAGCCCACCGTGCGCAACGGGCTTAGGTCGGCATATTCCGCGAGGCCCAGGGCTTCGGCCTGGAGTCCTTCGGCCATCATGGCGGCGCAGCGCGCGGCGATGCGCGCATCGAGCCAGTCCTGGGGTGCGTCGAGGGCAATCTCGCGTACCGGCACGGGCCAGCTTCGCAGGGCGGCTCCGCGGCGTTGGGCGGAGTAGGTTTCGCCCGTACGGTGGATGACTTCGAGGGCGCGGATCACGCGCCGCGCATTCTGCAGGTCTGCCGCAGCGGCGTACTCCGGATCGAGCTGCACCAGCCGATCGACCAGCGCCCGGGGATCCCGCTTCCAGACCGCTTCGAGTTCGGCCCGGTAGTCGGCGTCGGCCGCGGGCATCGGGTCGAGGCCGTGGAGCAGCGCCTTGGCGTAGAGGCCAGATCCGCCGACCACCACCGCAGAACCCGTTCGGGCTAAGACGTCGCGCACCACCGGCTCTGCCCACGCCGCGTAGGAGGCGGCCGTAAGCGGCTCGTGGATGCTGTGGCTCGCGATGCCGTGGTGCGGAACGGCGGCCAGCTCCGCGTCCGTAGGTCGGGCCACGCCGATGCGCAGTTCGCGGTAGACCTGGCGGGCGTCGCAGTTCACGATTTCGGTTCCCAGGTGCTTCGCCAACGAAATAGCAAGTCCTGTTTTTCCCGAGGCCGTAGGTCCGTGAATCATCCAAAGGGCGCCGCCGTGGTTCATGCGCCAAAGGTAGGTTGCCAAAATTCCGTATATTTAAAATATGGTGTTCCCGTCCCAACCCGAACAGCGCTCGGCCTTTCGCCTAATCGAACGGTCGGATTTGCCGGGCTTGACCTTTCCCGAGGCCGACGTGGTGTCGGCTCCGGAGCTGCGTCAGGAGCGCTGGGGGCTGCTGCACCGCGCCACCTTTCAAGGAAATCTAGAGGAGCGCAAGGTCACGCTGTACTTCACGGCCGACCAAGGCCGCTTCGCCCTTCACACGACCATTTGGGCCTGCACCGAAGACACCGTCGTCTTCAAGCATGCCGAGGAACTCCCCATTCGGGCCGTCGAGGCCGTGGAGTTTCACCAGTCCTCCGAAGAAGAGTAGCCGTCGGCTAGGTCCTCTTCGTCAAAACCGTACTCGTCGTCGTCGCCAAAATCGTCGTCGTCCGCACCACTGCCGGTGCCTCCGTCGCCGTACTGCAGTTCCGGGGCCGTTTCGGGGCGGACTCCGTAGCTAAGCACCACTTCGGGCGAGCCCACCTCGCGGTCTTCGCGGCGCACAAACTCGACCAAGAAGCTCCACATTTCGAGAAAATCGTACACAAACAGCAGGCGCTGGCCGGGTGCGCCCAGTGCGTCGCCCACGATCAGGTCGGCCATGCTGGGTCCGGCGGCGGGGTCCATGGCCATGAGCGGAATTTCGTCGCCCTGGTTCCATTCCGCGTCGGTGCGGTAAAATGAGGCCATTTGGCCCGGATTCAGGTCAAAGGCCGCGGCGAAGGCTCGGTGCGCGTCGTCCAAGGTGGCCGCAGCGGGCAGGGCAACGTCGCGAAAGATGTCGTCTTCGGTGTTCAGAATGACGCGTACAACTGTGGTGCTCATGATTTGGCAGAAATTCCGTGTTCAGCAGCCCAGGCCGATACAAAGGCCTTGGCGTCCTCAAAGGTATTGGGGATTGCGCCATCCAAGATGGCTTCGCGCACCGCGGTTTTGAGTTGGCCGACCAGGGGACCTGGGGGCAAGTCAAACCAAGCCATGAGCTGGCTTCCGTCGACGGGCGGTTGCCAGTTGCGCAGCTGATCCCGCGCCTCGACCTCGGCCATTTTGGCCTTAACGTGTTCGTAGTTGGCCTGATACCGGGCCTTCTTGCGCGGATTTTTGGTGGTGATGTCGCTTGAACACAAAATCATCAGGTCGTCGATGTCGTTGCCGGCGTCAAAAAGCAACCGGCGCACGGCGCTGTCGGTGGCCGTGTCGCTAACGACGGCAATCGGTCGCGAGCTCATTTGGATCAGCTTGACGACGTAGTCCATGCGGGCGTCGAGCGGCAGCGAAAGGCGGCGAAACAGCTTTTTGGCCATTTTGCCTCCAAGAAACTCGTGCCCGTGGAAGGTCCAGCCGGTGCCCTTAAGGAATTTCTTGGTCGGCGGCTTGCCGATGTCGTGAAGCAGGGCCGCCAGGCGCAGCCAAACGTTTTCGGACTGTTCGGCCGTGTTGTCGACCACCTCGAGGGTGTGCCAAAAATTGTCTTTGTGCAGGTGGCCTTCGACCTCGTCGACGCCCGCCAGCGCAGCCACTTCGGGCAACAGGACCTCCATGGCCCCGCATCGAAACATGAGGCCAAGTCCCACCGAGGGCTTGGGGCTCTCGAGGATTTTGAGGAGTTCGGTCTGCACGCGTTCGGGCGACAGGATGCTCAGGCGGTCCGCCGTGGCCGTCATGCCTTCGAGGCAATGCGGGTCGACGTCGAAGCCGAGTTGGCTCGCGAAGCGCACGCCGCGCAGGATGCGCAGCGGGTCGTCGCTAAAGGTTTCCACCGGTTCAAGCGGCGTGCGAAGAACCTGGGCGTCCAGATCGGCGCGGCCGCCGAAGGGGTCCAGAAGTTCGCCCCAGGCGCTCCGGTGAACCGCAATCGCCATGGCGTTGATCGTGAAGTCGCGGCGGCGCTGGTCGTCTTCGAGGGTTCCGGGCTGCACCGTGGGCTTGCGGGACTCGCTCCGGTAGCTTTCGGTGCGGGACTGCACAAATTCCACTTGCCAGCCGCGCCAGGTGAATTGGGCGGTGCCAAAGTTGGCGTAGATGGCTACTCGGCCAGCCTTGAGGGCTCGGGCGGCGGTTTCGGCCACGGCCTTGGCGTCGCCAACCACCACGAAATCAACATCTTTCGAGTTTCCGCGGTCGAGCAGGCGGTCGCGCACCCAACCGCCCACGACGTAGCAGGGCAGGCCGAGCTCGTCGGCCGCCGCCCCCACGGCGCGAAACAGCTCGTGGTCGATCCAAGCTTCAAACGTTTGACTCATTTACACGGCCACTTGGAATTCGCGCAGCGCGTCGTTCAGCGACGTTTTTTGGTCGGTGCTCTCCTTGCGGCGTCCGATAATGAGGGCACAGGGCACGTGGTAGGTGCCGGCGGCGAACTCCTTGGGCATCGTACCCGGAATCACCACGCAGCGCTCCGGCACGTAGCCGCGGTACTCCACGGGCTCCGAACCCGTGACGTCGATGATTTTGGTCGAGGCCGTGAGCACCACGTTGGCGCCCAACACGGCTTCGCGGCCCACCCGAACGCCTTCGACGACGATGCAGCGCGAACCAATAAAGGCGCCGTCTTCTACGATCACCGGGGCAGCCTGCAGGGGTTCAAGCACGCCGCCAATGCCAACTCCGCCCGAAAGGTGCACGTCGGCCCCGATCTGGGCGCAGCTGCCCACGGTAGCCCAGGTGTCGACCATGGTGCGCGGACCCACGTAGGCCCCAATATTGACGTACGACGGCATCATGATCACCCCGGGCGCGAGGTAGGCGCCGTGGCGGGCTACCGCATGGGGCACCACGCGAACGCCCAAGGCCGCGTAGTTGCGTTTGAGGGGCATTTTGTCGTGGAACTCGAGCGGACCCGCTTCCATCGTTTCCATTTTGCGCTGCGGAAAGTAAAGCACCACCGCTTTTTTGATCCATTCGTTGACCTGCCATCCGTCGGCGGTCGGCTCGGCGACACGGAGTTCGCCGTGGTCCAACGCAGCAATTACTTGGCCTACGGCGTAGTGGGCTTCGGGGCTTTGAAGTTCGTCGCGGTGTTCCCATACGCGCTCCACGGTGGCGCGGAGTTCAGTCCAGTTCGGTGTCATTTTTTCTGATGTAAAAAGTTTTCTAAAATGAGGCTAGCCGCCGCCGCGTCTAATTGGCCCTTGTCTTTTTTCACGGCCTTGGATCGGCCGAGCAGCGCGGCGCCTTGGGCGGCCAGCTTGGACGTAAGGCGTTCGTCGACCAGGTGCACCGGTACATCGGGCCAGAGCGCGCTGAGCGTCTTGGCAATCAGGTCCCGGGCTTCGGCACCCTGCGATACTCCGCCGTCGAGGCGCTGCGGATTGCCCAGCGCAATGCCCTGGAGCCCGCTGCCGTCGCCGTAGCGGCGTGTGAGTTCGCCCGCGAGGTTGGACGTCGCGAGCGCGGCTACCGGAAAAGCCATGATTCCCTGCGCGTCGCTCTCAGCGAGGCCGGTTCGGCGAAGTCCAGGGTCGAGTCCAATCCACATGCTTTTCGGGCGCTAAACTGCGCAGACCACAAAGGTAGGGGGTATCTTTGCGCCATGGTTTACCCGATTGTGGCCTTTGGATCGCCGGTGCTCAAGCGCCGAGCCAAAAATGTGGAATGCCCGAACGACGCCCTGGGCGGTTTGGTGGATTCCATGTTTGAAACGATGTATGCGTCGAAGGGCGTGGGCCTAGCGGCGCCCCAAATCGGCTTCGGCACGCGCATTTTTGTGGTTGACGGTTCGCCCTTTGCCGACGATCCCGACAACGCCGAAGATGCTGAAGTACTTAAGTCGTTTAAAAAGGTCTTTATCAACCCCGAAATCCTCGAGGAATCCGGCGACGAGTGGGCCTTTGAAGAAGGCTGCTTGAGCATTCCCGACCTGCACGAAGCCGTGGTCCGCCGCGAAACCCTGCGCATCAAGTACCAGGATCTTGAGGGCCGGTGGCACGAAGAAACCTATTCGGGGGTTCCGGCGCGCATCATCCAGCACGAATACGACCACATTGAGGGTGTTTTGTTTACGGACCGACTCAGTCCGCTCAAAAAGCGCCTCATTCAGGGTCGCCTTAAGGACATCGCCGCCGGCAAGGTGAGCGCCAACTACCGCATGAAATTCAACGTAGCATGAAGCTGAAATTTTGGGCCCCCACGGCGCTGGCCACCCTTGCGGCCCTTGCGGCCTGTTCCCGCGGAGTCGACGGAGAGGCCGCCATCAAGGAACTCGCGGCCAAGCAAAACTGGTCCGAAGATTCCACCGGCTCCTATGCCCTGGCGCAGCGACTCGAAACCGCGGCCAACGAGGCCAAGAGCGACTCCCTGTGGGCGCGCTACCAGCTGGCGGCCGGCGATTTGGAGGCGCAGATTCCGAGCCGCGCACTCTTCGCCATTCGCTACTACATGCGGGTGGTGGACTCGCTTCCCGACTCCTACGGACCGCGGGCGCTTTTTGCGGTGGCCACCACCTTTGACGTCAACCTGAACGACCGAATGCGGGCGGGACAGGCCTACGAACTCTTCATGCAGCGCTACCCCCAGCACCCCTGGGCGGGCCGCGTCGACACCCTACTTCAGATTACGCGCAGCGGCGCCGACACCGTTTTAATGCAGCAAATTCAAGCAACCCAACCATGAACGACCTCAAGCACGTACTGGCCATTGCCGGCCGCCCCGGACTCTTCCAACTTGTAGCCTCAACCCGCACGGGTCTGGTGGCGGAACCCCTTGGCGGCGGAGCCCGCGTGAGCGCCTCGGCGCGCCAGCAGGTGCATGTGCTCGACGAGATGGCCCTGTACACGGTTGAAGGCGAACGCCCCTTGCGCGAAGTGTTTGCCGCGGTTGGCGAGGCGCTGAAGGGCCAAGAGTCGGTCCCCCACAACGCCGACAGCGCCGTGGTGACGGCCGAATTCGCCAAGTTGGTCACCGACTACGACGACAGCAAGGTGTACGTCAGCGACATGCGCAAGTTCTTCCAGTGGTACAACGCCCTGGTTCGCTACGGATTTTTCGCGGACGCGCCCGCGGAAGCGGGCGCTGCCGCCGCGGGAGCCAAGGCCAAGCCGGCCAAGAAAAAAGCTGCGCCCAAGGCCGCCGATGGCGAATAAGCCCGACCGCAGCCCGGCGTTGGAGGCCTTTGGCCGACTGCTGGACATCATGGACGACCTCAGGGCGCAGTGCCCGTGGGACAAGGTCCAGACCGAGCAAACGCTGCGCATTTTAACCATTGAAGAAACCTATGAGCTCGCCGACGCCATCGACGCGGGCGATTGGCCAGAACTCGGCAAGGAACTAGGTGACTTGTTTTTGCACCTCGTGTTTTACAGCAAAATCGCCAGCGAACAAGGCCATTTTGATGTGGCCGACGTGCTCCATGGGGTCTGCGACAAGCTCGTGCGCCGCCATCCCCACATTTATGGCGACGTCCACGCCGACGATGCCGACGCGGTCAAAGCAAATTGGGAGGCGATCAAACTCGCCGAAAAGTCAGGTAAGCCCGAGCGGCAGTCGGTGCTCGACGGGGTGCCCAAAGCGCTGCCGGCCTTGGTCAAGTCCTACCGAATGCAAGACAAAGTGCGCGGCGTGGGCTTCGACTGGCCCGCTATCGACGGCGTGTGGGCCAAGGTTGAAGAAGAACTCGACGAACTGCGCACCGCCCCAAGCGAAGCGGCGGCCGAAGAAGAGTTTGGCGACCTGCTCTTTGCTTTGGTGAACTACGCCCGCCACCGCGGCTGGGACCCCGAGCAATCCTTGGCACAGGCCAACGACAAGTTCCTGAAGCGCTTCAAAGCCATGGAAGCCCTGCTGGCCGCCCGCGGCGAACCCAACGCCAAACAAAGCCTCGAGGTTTGGGATGCCCTTTGGAATCAGGTAAAACGGAACGAGAATTGATTTGGGCTTAACGTGGCGTTCACGAACGATCGCCATCTTGCTAAGGCCAAACCATGAAAACCGTTTACCTCGTTCGCCACGCCAAAAGCTCGTGGGAGTACCTCGAGCTCCCCGACATGGACCGCCCCCTCAAAGGCCGCGGAATTCGCGACGCCCATTTGATGGCGGGATGGCTTTCGGACTTCGTGGACCGCGCTCCGGTGCTCTACACCTCTCCGGCGACGCGCACCCTCCACACCGCCATGATTTTCGCGCGCACGCTGGGTATTCCGCTCGACCAGGTGCGCATGGCTGACCCACTTTACGCGGCCTCCCACGACCAAATTGCGGGCTTTTTAAGCGGACTCCCCGAAGAACTCGAGGCCGTCATGCTCTTTGGCCACAACCCGGGAATGAGCGAATTCATCTCCGATGCCGTGCCGGGCTTCACTGAAAACGTGCCCACCGCCGGAGTGGCGGTGCTCGAGTTTGAAACTTCTTCGTGGAACAGCTTGCAGGGAGGGGCAGAACTTCGGTACTTTGATTTTCCGAAAAACCTCAAGTAATACTTTTA
>JACCDW010336745.1_pt1 | contig 17307 bp, 25 predicted proteins | sample 7449781 | NCBI WGS metagenome assembly JACCDW01 (sample SAMN15323449, study PRJNA562643) | freshwater metagenome | isolation source: river surface water | place: USA:Blue River Watershed | collected 2017-08-18
AGAGCATACGACATAGCAGGATACAATACAACTAGTAGGGTACTTACTTTTGATGGTGCAGGAACTTTTACATATGAAATTGGCACTTATGACGGTGGCACGAATTTCTATTTAATCGACTTAACAAATAATAAAACCAGAGTCATGGGAGGCAATTTAGTTGTAACTACTGCTGTTAGCGGTGTTGCAACTACTGGCATCACTATGACTGTTACTAATGTGGGTGGAGTCGCAATAGGCAATATTACCGCAAATAACTTCATAGGTAATATGATTAGCTCCGGGACAAGTGCAACATTTACTGGAAACGTCACCGCCAACTATCTTATAGCAAATAGTGGCATACAAGGTAATTTAACTACTGCTATTCAACCTAATGTGACATTGTTAGGTACATTGACCGCACTATCTGTGTCAGGCAATGCCAATGTAGGTAACTTAACTGTTAATGGAATAACCGATCTTTGCGGCGGCGATGCGTACGGCGTTGAATTAGTAACTGCCACAAATGGCGGTTCAACTGTTTTATCAAACGTCGCTGGCTTTGCTGTTATAAATCCAACAACATCAACAATCGCAACATATACCGTAATAATGCCTGCCAATCCAATGCAGGGACAAATGATGCGTATTTCATTTGCAAATACTGTTACTACACTAACACATAGCGGCTCTGGTTCAGACACCGTATATGGTAGTTTAAATGGCACAACCGTCAACACTACAGTAGGTGGTAGTTGGATTTATTTTGCCAACAATGCTATAAACAGCGGTAACGGTGTTTGGTATAAAATAGGCTAAATTTGATTGGAAACTATTTGCATATTAAAAATTCCATGTTAGAATAAGAAAAACATAAGGAATTTAATATGCAAGTTGATCTAAACAAATATCAGGACTTCGTAGAAGCTGTTACCAGTAAGCCTAGCAAGGATGTTGCCGTACTGATTCAGCGTCTACACGATCTATTTCAGGAACCCGATCTTAATATCAGTTTATTGATGACCGCTAGCATTGGTCTAGCCAGTGAAGGAGGAGAGTTCAGTGAGATTGTAAAGAAGATGGTTTTTCAAGGTAAGCCATACAATGAAGATAATCGCTTTCACATGAAGCGTGAACTAGGTGATATCATGTGGTATTGGGTAAATGCGTGTAGGGCGCTCGGATACGATCCTAATGATGTTATCGCCGAGAACGTAAAGAAGTTAGAATCAAGATATCCTGGCGGCAAATTTGATGTTTATCACAGTGAAAACAGGCTAGAGAACGATCTATGAATTTTGAACCAAAATTTAATTCTGTTACATATGAACTTTTAATGGAAGTTTATGAATACATGTGTGATGGTAGAATCTTTATAGCTAGAGAAAAGCTTGAACAACTTCTACAGATTGAAGTGGAGAAAAAATAATATGCATCCTTTAACTGAAGATTTATCTAAAATCAATGATCAAGAATTGTTTAAGAAAATATCTGATCTAACAAATTATTTGACACAAAGTTATCGTCTAGGTAATTATAGTGTAGTTGGTCAAATTCATATGCTACTTGATGACTACAACGCAGAAGCCAATCGTAGGCATCAGAAAACTCTAGAAGAAACAAATAAAAAGAACGAATCATTGAAAGATTTAATTCAATCTAAATGAAATTTGATGAGTATGGCAGTGCATACGTATCGTCTAATGATTTATGCACTTTGTTATATAAAAAACCTGATTTGAATCTTGAAAACTTTCTGGTGGAAGACCCAGATCAATATAATCATTCAGTTTCTAAGTTCTATCATGAACTTCCATTTCTAAAAAAATATAGTAAATTATCTAATGTATCAGTTGAAGACTTTGATCTTAAAAATACTGGCAATTGGTACATGCCAGATGAATATAAAAAATTAGATATAGCTGAGTATATTGTAAATCTATGCACTAACGATATTGAATTATCTAGGGTTGCGGACGAACTGATTTTATTTCAAGAAAGAAATCTATTTGATTTATTAAGATTTCTTAAATATATGGTAGATGTTTTCAAAGAACATGACATTGTTTATGGAATAGGTCGTGGATCTAGTACTTCAAGCTACGTGTTATACTTACTAAATGTACATAAAATTAACAGTATTCAGTATGAGTTAGATATACGTGAATTCTTAAAATAGAGAGATAAAATGCCAAAAATTTATAAAACTGCACAGGGAAAAACTATTGATATGGATAGATTGCGTTTACTGCATGAAAAAGAACGTGCGGTTGGCAATATGGGCGTAAATGCCCAAGGTGATCAAGTTGATCAATATGGCAATATAATCAAGAAAAAAAATGATATAATTAAGGACAAATATAATCAACGAGGACAAAAATGAAATTAAATAATCCGTTCGATACAACCATCAAATATCAATTTACAAACAAAATCAAAGGTATTTTACCAATTAAAAATCATGTTATCGTGGCCGAAATGAATTTCGGCGAACGAAAGTTATCTAGTGGTCTAGTTCTTCTTGGAGATGATGCGAAATCTTCAGGCATCAGACCTCGATGGGCAAAAGTATATGCTATAGGTCCTGAACAACATGATGTTGTTCCTGATCAATGGATATTAATTGAACATGGTCGTTGGACACGAGGTATAAACGTTGAAATTGATAATGTTGCATTTACTATCAGACGGGTAGATGCCGATGCTATTATGGCAGTATCTGATGAGCAACCAGATAGCGACGATATTCTTTCATCAGCACTTTCGGTAGAACAAAAATCAAGATGAGCAAATCATACACTTTACCAGTAGAAACTGATCCTGATGACCCTGAAAATTTTATCATAACTTTTCCAGATGAATTGTTAGAAAGTGTCGGATGGAAAACAGGCGACACTCTTATTTGGAATGTCGAAGACGATGGAACAATCATACTAAAGAAAAAAGATGATATTCAACAAAGTTAAAGAACTTAAGGAAAAAGGTCTAAAGATAGGCATTACCTTTTCTACTTTTGATTTAGGACCACATGCTGGTCATATCGCAATGCTTTCAGAGGCAAAAAATCACTGCGATTATTTGATTGCAGGGTTACAAACTAATCCAACAATTGATCGTCCAGATACTAAAAATCGTCCAGTGCAAAGTATAGTTGAAAGACAAATTCAATTAGCCGCAACACGGTATGTAGATGAAATTATTGTCTACGAAACTGAAAAGGATTTAGAAGATATATTGCTAACACTGCCGATAGATGTTAGAATATTAGGCGTTGAATACGTAGACAAAAACTTTACTGGAAAAGAAATTTGTGCCAAGCGAAATATCAAACTAATATTTAATGAACGTGATCATAGCTTTAGTTCTAGTAATTTACGCCGTCGTGTAGCACAAGCTGAATCTGAAAAAAATCATAGTACGTCTTCGCATTTATAAACTTTATAATAGACTGGAATTTAAATGAAGAATTTATGGACCGAACTGTATCGTCCAAAAACAGTAGGAGATTATGTTTTTACTGATGATACTACAAAAAAGCAAGTAGAGCAGTGGATAGTTGAACGAAACATTCCGCACCTACTGTTATATGGCCCAGCAGGCACAGGTAAAACCACACTTGCGAAGATCCTAATTAATGAATTAGAAATACATGATTATGATGTAATGCAAGTTAATGCAAGTCGTGATAACGGTGTTGATTTTATCAAAACCAAGATTGAAGGTTTTATCAGCACAATGCCATTTGGCGAACTTAAAATCGTCTTGCTAGACGAGGCAGACTATCTAAGTCCAAACGCACAAGGTCTGCTACGTGGTCTAATTGAAGAATATCAAGCACAGGCTAGATTCATACTAACATGTAATTTAGCACATAAGATAATTCCGCCACTTAAGAGCAGATGTTATGAATTGCATATTGATAAAACTGATCAGACAGAATTCACTGCCCGTGCTGCAACAGTATTGGTCAATGAAAGTATAGAATTTGATTTGGAAACACTTGACACGTATGTTAAAGTAACTTATCCAGATTTAAGAAAATGTTTGAATCTCTTACAGAGTAATTCAAATACAGGTAAGCTTTTAAATCCCAAAGAAAACGATGCTGGAACTACAGATTACAAATTTGCATTAGTAGATTTGATTAAGGCCAGAAAACTTAGAGACGCTCGCAAATTGCTATGTTCTCAAGTTCGCCCAGATGAAATGGAAGAACTATTCAGATGGTGTTATGATAATCTTCAGTTGTGGAGCGCCAGCGACGAAGGCCAAGACGAAGCTATTTTAGTTATTCGAAAAGCACTAGTAAATCATAGTTTAGTCGCAGATCCAGAAATAAATATTAGTGCTATGATTGTGGAATTGTCTCAAATTGAAAAATAAAAAAGATTTATATTTGATTGCGTTTTATGTATTAAAACCAATTGACCCAAAAATGACCAAGGTTAAGGGATACATGTCAGATCCTGCTAACGTATACTTTGATGAGACCGTGAACATTACTCGCGGCTTAAAGCCGTCCGATCATATAAATTCTAAGATAGTTCTAAACTTATCAAAAAAAGAAGTTGTTAAAAACACATTGGACTCAAAAACTTCGTGGGATGAGTTACTATTGTACTTTGAAGATGGGTATGGTAAGTATATAAATACTGTATTAAATAAGGACTCAACATGAGTTTGAATATGTATACTAAGCCAAAAAAGAAAAGGGAAGTTGATCCTAATGCTCCACCACGTCCTACACTACTGGGTCACGAAAAAGAAATGAAAGTTTGGCGAGAGCAATTTGGAAAACTTGCAAACACTAATACAGAACAAGCAATTGAATTATCCTTTCTTAAAAGAAAAATGAATAGAATGCAGGGTCAAATTGATGCTCTTGTTTCACGCCAAAATAGAACGGCTCGTTAATTGAACCGTTCTACTGGACTTTTTTTAAGCAATCTCCTTATAAATTTTCAATATCTCTAGTACTGCAGGATGTCGTTGGATATCCTTGCCAGTCAACTCTATACCGCTGACATACATGCAATTAGCATAGCTTTCAACTAATTGTTTAAAGTCTAATAATCCATTGTCCGGATCTTTTCTATCTGCTTGTTTTGTATCACCCGTGACAATCATTTTACTACCTTCGCCTAATCTAGTTAATAACATTTTCATTTGATTAGGTGTTGCATTTTGCATTTCATCAGCAATTATCCATGAATTTTTAAAAGTCCTTCCTCTCATAAATGCTAGTGGAGATATCTCTATTATTTGTTCGTCTAGCATTCTTACAATGTCTTTTTTATCATAGTATTCAGAAAGTACATCGAAAAGAGGACGTGTCCATGGTTCCATTTTCTGATTTAAATCACCAGGTAAAAAGCCATGACGTTCGTCGTCTACTCCAACAGCGGGTCGTGTTAAAACTATTTTTGTAATTTCTCCTTCTTTTAAAGCTTTAATACCAGCCAACATCGCTAACATAGTTTTACCTGTGCCTGCCGGACCAGTTGCAAATACTATTAGTTTAGATGGATCTGTTAGTAAATTTATATAAGTTTCTTGATTGAGTGTTTTTGGTAATAAATGTACTTGTCGTTTCTTTGTGTAATATGAACTTAGACTAACTACATTATTTTCTATCGCTTGTGCTTGAAATTCCCTACGATTTCTCTTTGACAAAGTTTTCTCCTATCTTATAGAGTTGTTGTGAGATTGCTCACAACATTATTTAAACACATTAAAATATGTTAAAAAACGAGTATTAGAAACTTTTTTCTGTACTAAATATTAAGTTAACCTCATCATTTTTTTAGGATAATGGATTCTTCTTTTGTTAAATCAATGATAAATAAAATAAAACACTAACAAAATGGCTGCCGATCTTAAAAGTATATTAACTAACACCAAAAATGTATACATGTCTGATAGTAATCTAAACACACTATTGGACTATGAACGTGTACTAGATGAATTTGATCTATATACATTCAAACATTGGAAATTAGGCGAGCTAGTTGAAGGTCCAACATACGAAAAGTACTTTGTCACTTGTAAATGGATGTATCCTTATAGAAAAATGCCTGATCCTTCTGGCGGCAAGAGATTATTGGATTATGGCTGTGAAATATCTTACGAAAAAGATACATATGAATATCCAGTTGAAGTAAAAAGCCCTGATGATTTTAAACCTGGCACCAAAGTTCCTAGACTAGTAAGTAAGCCAGTATGGGTCGTTACTATAACTATGCCAAAACGTTTAATGAGTGATATAGAACGTGGAAGTATTGAATTAGAAAATGAAACATTAAATGCCGAAGATATCGAAGACGCATACGAAGAGGGATTAGATGACGATACAGGCAATGAGAATAACAAGGTAGAAAACAATGTCGCAGCACCAGCACCAGAACAAATTCCAGGACAACCACCCGCACCAACTTTATGAAGGTCTAGAACACGGCGATTTAGCCAGATTAGTTCATAACAAACTTCATATTGATGAATTCAGAAGTAAAATGGGCGAAGACGCTGACATACTTGTTTTAAGTATCAAAACAGTAGAGAAAAAAGCAGCAGAAGATTTAATGAACTTTATCGAGCGCGGTTACGAATGGGTGCTAGATGCAGATATAAGTACTGGCGAATTAGATGACGGCGATTATTTAGTGTTCGTAGAATTAGAAAGAACTCCAGCTGCCGCTGAACATATCGTAGAACTCATTGAGGATATCATAAATCTAACTAAACAAAAAATATCAGACTGGCATTTTCAATATCAAAAGAACGACAAAGAATATCCATTACTTAAACGATTTATACGTCAAGTAGTACCATTAACACCAGATCAGTATATAGAAAAGTATGACGCTGATGAGATGTTCGATAAAGAAATCGAACAGATGAAAGAATCTGCTAGGATTTCAATAAAAAAGAAAGCACAAGTAAATGACTATACTAACAAACTTAGAGAGTTGGCTAGAATACTCTAAGTTTATTTTTATAATCACTTAATAAATATCCGAGTAGTAATAAGGATATTTTATGGCTACTCAATTTAGCTTTGATTTTACACTAAATCATCTTAAACAAATCGTATCAAACAATCCGCATATAGGTGATTGGTATAACGCATTAGTCGCTATATTACCAGAATACGACATTGAAACCGAGCATAGAGTTGCTGCATTTATAGCACAGTGTGCTCATGAATCTGGTAATTTTAGATTTATCACTGAGAATTTAAATTATAAATGGCAATCGCTAAGAAAAGTATTTCCTAAGTATTTCCCAGACGATGCAATTGCACAGCAATATGCAAACATGCCAAATCGTCAAGAAGCAATAGCCAATCGTGTATATGCAAATCGTATGGGAAATGGATCAGAAGCAAGTGGTGATGGTTTTAAGTACAGAGGCAGAGGACTAATACAACTTACTGGTAAGACGAACTATGAAAATTATGCCATGAGTTTAGAAATCGATGTTGATGAAGCAGTAGAACATCTTAAAACATTTGAAGGGTGTGTTCAAAGTGCTGCCTGGTTCTGGGATGAAAATAAGCTAAACACGTTTGCGGATCGTAAAGATATTGTTACATTGAGTAAACGTATAAACGGCGGTACAATAGGACTAGAGGACAGAATTAAACATTATAATCATGCACTACATGTCTTAGGAGTGGATTAATGTGGCTACTACACATGCTGCCTATTTCAATTATTGAATATATAGTTAACTCTATACTAATTATAGGCATCACACTTACTGTACTTAGTTTTGTATTTTTATCTCCTATACTTAGACTTTTACCAGCTATTGCTGGTTATTATAGATTAATTCAAATCATTAGTATAGTCATATTGTGTGCTGGTATATATGTAAAAGGTGGTTATAGCACAGAAAAAATGTGGCGTGATAGAGTGCAGGAAATGGAAGAAAAGTTAAAGATAGCTGAGGCAAAATCTGAAGAAGTAAATGATGTAGTTAAAGAAAAAATAGTGTATAAGAATACAATCATAAAACAAAAAGGTGATGAGATAATCAAATACATTGATAGAGAAGTAATTAAAAAAGAAGAAGTTGTTAAATTTTTAGAAGTTTGCCCTATACCCGTAGATATAATAAAACTTCACAATGAAGCAACTAGAATTAATATTCTACTTGAAGAAGCAAATAAGGCAAAGAAATGAAATACATTCTGTTAGTCTTACCTCTATTATTGTCTGGCTGCTTTACAACTGTGCCAGTCAAACAAAAATTCCCAAATGCTCCTGCAATTCTATTAGAGCGTTGTCCTCAGTTAATGGAGTTGCCTGAAGATCAAAATAATATAAAAAACTTTATGGGTATCGTAATACAAAATTACGGAACTTATTATCAATGTGCTGAAAAAGTACAAGGATGGCAAGAATGGTATAAAGAAAACCAAAAAATTATGAATGGAAAATAAAAATGAGTAATTCTAAAAAAGAAAAAGAAAAAGAAGACTGGATGCAAAGAAAATGGCGTCCGATGATGGCCGTAATGTATATGGTCGTATGTATTTTTGATTTCATTTTATTCCCTATAATGTTCACTATCGTACAATTCTGGGAAGTTGAAGCTGTCAACGATGCATTCAGACAATGGCAGCCATTAACTCTTATAGGAGCTGGTCTATTTCACATGGCTATGGGAGCAGTGTTAGGCATATCAGCATGGAGCAGAGGACAGGAAAAAATAGCAGGTGTAGCTGCTACACCTAATGCACCAGCGGCGCCAGCGGCACCATTGGGATTGTCCATGTCACCAAGTATGACTCCTAGCGTTCCTACTCAGTCATTTGCGCCCGCACCAATGATGCCAGTAAGTCGTTCTGACACTTATACTCAACCTCAAACTGATTACAAGGGCAGAAAACTTGTGCCAGATCAAGAATTTCCAGAAAGGTAAATTATCATGAAACTACAAACTTTATTACTTAGTGCAGCATTAATGTTACCACTATCACTATATGCTGAACCAACGACAAAAAAAGTATGCACGGATGTTAAAGATAAAAATGGTCAAGTTGTAAAAACTAAAGACGGCAAAACTAAACAAACATGCAAGGAAGTCAAAGTTAGAAAGAAAGTTGAAGGTAAAGACGTACCTGATACTGCTAAAAAGTAAAACAATTTATTGAAACAGAAAAAGGGCAGTTGACTTCTGCCCTTTTTTACTTTATAATGCACAAATGGACTACTATAAAATTTTAAACATAGAAGAAAATGCATCAAAAGATGAAATAAAAACTGCATATAGAAAACTAGCATCTAAACATCATCCAGATCGTGGTGGTGACACTGCTACCTTTCAAAACATTCAACAAGCATATGATGTGTTAAGCGATGATAGAAAACGTGCAGAATATGACGCTAGTAGACATGGTGCGTTTGCTGGACAGGGTCAACCATCGATGGAGGATATTTTTAATTCTTTTGGTTTTAGTTTTGGACAAAATGATATTTTTTCACAGTTTATGCGAAATCAAAGGCGTAATCCAGATATCAAAACATCAATCAATATAGAGTTAAAAGATACATTACAAGAGACAACTAAATTTGTTAACATTAGAACTAAAAACAATGAAAGCAAAACATTAGAAATTAAAATACCACGTGGTATCAAATCTGGAACTGTGATGAAATTTGGTGGTGGCGGTGAAACTATTTTTCCAAATGCCCCGCCAGGAGATTTATACATTTCTATTAATGTTGAGGAGGATCCAAAGTATGTTCAACGTGGTCTAGATTTAGAAACAGTATTAGATGTAAATTGCTTTGATGCAATTTTAGGTTGTGAGGTAGAAATAAAAACACTATCTGACAAAGTATTTTCTATAAAGATTCCATCAAATACTCAACAAGCTACTAGATTTAAAATACCAGGAGAAGGACTATATGAATTTCAAAAAGACATAAAAGGTAGTCTTTATATAAAAATAAATGTCAATATACCCACTCAACTAACATCTGAGCAATTAGATTTAGTTAGAAAAATAAAACTTTCTCAATAAATATTCTTATGCTACAAACACAACCAGAAATTGATAAAATAATCGAAGAGGCCACAAAGCTGGCTATTAAGAAGAATCATGAATATGTAACACTTGAACACTTATTATATGGTTTACTTACACATGACATTTTTAAAGAATTAATAGTAAAACTGGAAATTAAAGGTGATGATCTCCTGACTGAGTTGGAAGACTATATAGATTCACAAAGTTATCTGATTAGCAATGGATATGATATTGTTCCTAAAAAGACACATACACTAGAACGTGTATTCAATCGAGCGTTTACTCAGGTACTTTTTAGTGGCAGATCAAACTTACAAATTATTGATATTTACTTAAGCATTTGCGCCGAAGACAAAAGTCATGCTAGGTATTTCTTACTGAAATATGGCTTAGATAAAGATAAAGTAATCAATTACTGGAATAATACATTTGTAGAACAAAAGCCCAAGAAAAAAAGCAAGTCACATCTAGATACTCTGTTAGAGTCTTATTGTGACAACTTATCCGAGATGGCTAAAAACGATAAACTAGATCCAGTAATAGGCAGAGAATCTGAAATAGAAGAAATTGTAAATGTGTTAGCTAAACGTAATAAATGCAATGTATTAATGGTAGGTGACCCGGGTGTGGGTAAAACTGCTATCGCCGAAGGACTAGCAGTTAAGATAGTTCAAGGTGAAGTGCCAGAATATCTTAAAAACTATACAGTTTACAGTTTAGACATACCTTCGTTGCTCGCGGGTAGTAAATATCGCGGTGAATTTGAAGAAAAATTAAAGCATGTAATTAAAGCACTTGAGTTAAAGGGTGATACCTTACTTTTCATAGATGAGGCGCATCAGATGCGCGGCGCTGGTAGTGGATCAAATAGCAATGTGGATTTTGCAAACATGATCAAACCTGTATTGTCCAAGGGCAATATAAAAATTATTGCTAGCACTACATGGGAAGAATACAATCAAAGTTTTGAAAAAGATCGTGCTCTGATGCGTAGATTTTATAGATTAAACGTTGATGAACCAAGTATCGAAACTGCAAAGAAAATAATATTCGAACTAAAAGATATATTTGAAGATTTTCATGGTGTTGAAATAAACAGTGACTCAATTGTTGCTGCTGTAGAATTAAGTGCCAAATATCAAACTGATAAAAAATTACCTGATAAAGCAATTGATCTAATAGACACAGCATGTGCGAAAGCTAAGGTATTAGGAAATAATTTAATTATTAAGAAGAGTGATATCATCAGTGTATTAAGTCAATATATCAAAGTGCCTATTGAACAATTAGATTCGCAAAACAATACTGTGGTTGAAAATATAGAATCAATTATAAAGTCAAAACTATTTGGTCAAGATCATGCTGTAAACACAGTGCTTGAAAAAATTTATGTAAGCAGAGCAGGACTAAAATCGTTGAATAAGCCTGTAGGTAGCTTTTTATTATCTGGACCAACTGGTACAGGGAAAACAGAACTTGCCAAACTATTAGCAGAGAATTTAGGCATGAAATTAATTCGCTATGATATGAGTGAATATCAAGAAAAGCATGCTCTAGCTAAATTAATTGGTGCACCACCTGGCTATGTAGGTTATGACGATGGCAATATTGGCGGTGGGTTGTTAATTAGTGATATTGAAAAAAATCCAAATGCGGTCGTGTTATTTGATGAGATTGAAAAAGCACATCCCGATGTGGCGCATATTTTGTTAACCATGATGGACGAAGGTATTGTTACTAGTAGTAATGGCAAAAAAGCTAATTGCAGACAGTGCATTTTGTTGCTTACTAGTAATTTGGGCGCCGTAGAAAATGAGGCACACAACATAGGTTTCGGAACCAGTCTTGAAAAAACTAACGAGGATGATCGTGTTATCAAAGAATTCTTTAAGCCTGAATTCAGAAATAGATTAGATGCAATTGTAAAATTCAATAAGTTATCAAAGGATAATATTAAATTGATCGTGAACAAATTTATAAAAGAACTAAATGATTTGTTACTAGATAAGGAAATATCAATATCAGTTACCGAAGATGCCGTTAATCATATCATCGAAAAAGGCTATGATAGTAAAATGGGCGCCAGACCTTTATCTAGAACAATTTCTGATTTAATCAAAGTTCCACTTAGTAAAAAAATACTTTTTGAAAAAATTGCCAGATGCAATGTGAAAGTGATATACGATGGAACAATTTGCTTTGAAATTGAACCGAAGTCTTATACAATATTCAAAACCAATAACCTAGTGGACGAAAATGGATACATCATTCTGGACGCAATTAAATCAAATTGTTAAAATCAAGAGTACCAAAAAACTGTTTCATGACACATATCTATATAAATTAAAGGTGTTCGCTCCTGGTGTAAGACTATTACGTTATGACAGTGATTTGCCAATGCAAGAACGTCTTGATTCATTAATCAAGTATGTAAATAATTTTACTAAAAATCAATACTATTTTAGTATTGCGACAGATAGTAATTTACAATTAAGTGATTCCGAACAATTAGATGATTTAAAAAAATTTATAGTAGACAATAAAGATGTCAAGGTACGCATTGAAGAACCAGCTATAAGTTTTTACAGTAATAACATTGAAAAACTAAAAACTATAGCTAATTTACGTTATGAACGGGTTGAAGAGATTCATATGCCTGAATCAGATTCGGAATGTAAAATATTGACAGAAGGTAATATTATTGCCAGTAAATATAATGAATACAAGTACAAAATTATGTTGAATGGGTTTTATGATAAGCAACTTATTCCTACAATTCAAAATATTTTCGCCAATTCAGATATAGATTTATATGCTATCAAACGAATTCGTAAACAATTACGACATGGATATTATCCGGGCGGGTACATTTACACTAATGATCTTCAAATAACATTTCTGCTTAATTTAGTAAAACCAAACTTTGTAAGAAAAATTTATAACTTAGTTTCTTCAACTACTAAATAAAGTTATTCTATCAAGGCGTTATCAAGTATGGCAAAAATCTATGAAGAAATCATAACAATAAAACTAAACAAATTAATAAAGAATTCAGAAACTTCATTACCGCAAATTGCTAGTTCTGAAACTTTAATGTCGCTTGAACAAATTGTTCAAGAATTAGTCGGCAATGACATTATTGTCGAAATAGAAACTAAATGAAAGATATATCAATGAGCGAAAAAGAACCAACCGAAGTAAAACTTATTACTCCACAAAGCACTGGAACATCGGCACCTAAGCTAACTAAGCCAATTATGCCAGTCCCAAATCTACCAAAGACTGAACCTGCTACGCAACAAACAACTTTTGACTACAAAAAGGTGCATGTGCATTTTGCAGTTCCTTGTTATGGTGGAATGGTCAGTGAACCAACAATGACTAGCTTCTTACGTTTCACGTTGCTAGCTGCCAAAGTTGGACTAAATTGGAGTCTTGACACAATGGTAAACGAAAGTTTAGTTACCCGTGCAAGAAACAATCTATGTGCAAAAATGATGACTAACGCCGCAGCAACACATTTTATGTTCATTGATGCCGATATTAGATTCGAACCCGAGTCTATATTTGGAATGATTGCTGCTGATAAAGACGTTATCGGCGGACTATATCCAAAGAAAAGTTTACCAATTGATTATGTAATTAATCTAAAGAATGGTGGAAGAATTGAAGGACCAATCTTTCAAGTAGATACACAAGGCACTGGATTCTTACTTTTCAAGAAACACGTATATGAAAAGCTAATCGCAACACATCCAGAGTGCAAGTACGTTGATGATATCGGACTAGGCAAACAATACGAACCATTCATGTACAGTATATTTGATACCGTTATTGACGAAAAGGGTCACTATCTTAGTGAAGACTGGACGTTCTGCCGTCGTTGGCAAGCAATTGGCGGTGACATCTGGGCAGACAGTAGAGTATTATTGAATCACATAGGCCACTATGAATTCAAGGGTGATTTGTCCGCACTAGAGCGTAGAGGACTTAAGCGTGTAGATGCTAATAGTCCCGAAGGGAAAGCGGCACTTGAAGCACAGAAAAAAGCAGCAGAGGCTGCTTTGGCACAAAAAAGCGCAGAACCAGCAGCAACTTAAAAAGTAAATAAACTAAGTAATACGGGACCATTGGTCCCGTTTTTATTTGTACAGATAAATATAATATTAACAATTAATTTATCTATGTATGCATATGAGCTTTATGAGCAAATTAAGCCACAAATAGTTGTGACTTACCCTGGTAGATTTCAACCATTTCATCAAGGCCATGCCGGTGTATTTGAAATACTGCAAAAAAGATTCGGCAGTGAAAATGTCTATATTTTAACTAGCAACGATACCAGCAGTGCAAAGAGTCCATTTAGCTTCAGTGACAAATATCAATTAATGACAGCGGCTGGTGTGCCTGGTGATAGAATTATTGAAACAAACAAGATGTATGAACTGCCAGCAGATTTTGATCGAAAAAATACTATCTTTATAACAGTTGTTGGTGGACCAGATGCCGATCGATTAAATCCTGATAGCTATACTAAACGCGATCAAAAAGATGCAGATGGCAATGTAATAAAGCCTGCAGGCAGTCCTAGTTACTACCAAACTTTTAAAGAAAAAGAACAACCTGTTACGGCTGATAAACATGGTTATGTTATAGTAATTCCAGAATTACAAAAAAGAATTACGATTGGTGGTGAATCACACGATGTTAGCCATGGCACAGACGCAAGAAATTTGTGGAATAAAATTCGTAATAAACCAGAGTTAAGAAAAGAGTTTCTAACAAAGATGTATAAACGTCCTCATATGGAATTAGGTAACATTTTTGATAAGATTCAACAAACAACATCAGAAGATATTGCAGGTGTAAGTAATGATACTGCAAGTCCAATTAGCGGAAAAATTTACGAAGATATAGATACGATTGATAATCTAAAACAATCAATTAGAAAATTCATACCTATCGCAATGCGTGTGTTAGATATTTCCAATTTGCCTAAAATAAAATTTAAGCTAAAAGTAGAAACTGGCGATGGTGTTCAATCTAGTTTTGGTCAGTTTATTCCAAGAAAGAATACCATATTAGTTGGTTGTTCAAACAGACATCCAGTAGATATACTTAGAACTTTAGCACATGAACTAGTTCACTATAAACAACACTTAGATAAAGAGCTAGACGCACAATCTGGCAACACTGGTAGTGACGAAGAAAACGATGCAAATGCTATGGCAGGAGTTATAATGCGATATTATAATAAACAGAACCCAGCAGCAATTAACGATTAACATAAATACAATAAATAGGATTTACTGTAATGAATAGCAAACAATTTTTAAAAGAAGGTTTTGTCGAGGATGCTCACGAAGCACATATGGATCATGAAGTTCAAATGGCACGTGTAGATTGTTATTACGCCGCCGAACATGCAATAGTTTTGCATAAATTACTACGTAACATATCTGAAGAGCAAGGCCTAGAAGGTTGGGTTGCTTCAAAAATTACATTAGCAAATGACTATTTAAAATCAGTTAGAGAACATCTTGAATATCAAATGATGAACACAGATGCTGATGAGGAAGATTTTCTTCCTCTAGCAGAAGGATTAACTTCCGTAAAAAAAAAGTTAAGTGAGGCAGCAGACAGCAAGGATATTCAAGAATTTGAACGTGGCCCATGGTATATCATAGTCAAGGGTGAAGTAGTTCCTGAAGACGATGGCAGCCCAAGAAAATTTAATTGGTTAAATGCTGCTAAAGTGTTCTTTAGAAAAATGTTGGACGATGATCCAACCACAGCAGCACAATTAAAAAGTGAATATGACAACGCTACTGATAAAAAGTCAGTAGTTTACTATAGTAAAAAACTCCCATCTGTATCATCAGATAATTCTTCTCTAGAAGAATCAGAAAAAAGACCTGGTCTGTGGGCTAATATAAGAGCAAAGCGTGAACGTATAAAAGCCGGCAGTGGTGAACGTATGCGCAAACCAGGTAGTAAAGGTGCACCTACCAATAAAGACTTAAAGAGCATTCGTGCTAGTTCAGAGTCGATGCATGAAGATGGATTAAACTTAGATCAACAAAAATCAGATTTTAAAAACCCACTAAATTTGAATCTTGGTTCTGTTCGAGGTTTGCCTATTAATGCTGGTATTCAATCTACTCAAACTCCGCAATCATATTCAAATCGTCCTGGCGCTACTGGTATGGGATTGCAACCATCGTTAAGTATTGGTAATCCAGAGAGTGGTCCATTTGCTCAAATTAGTAAACAAGGTGGAATGGTAGGTTATAAAAAGACATTTGAAGGTTTGGGACCAGAACAAAAACGTGTTGGTCAACTTGGTCCAACTGAAAAGGTTAAGAAAAATAGTGGTGCCAGAGGTAAACTAGTTGGTGCCAATGAAAGTGTAGAGCAAGATGTGGCGGAAGGCTCATTAAAAGAAGTTTCAAAGAAGATGCTAGGTAGATATGTAAGCAAAGCAAGAGATGATTTGAGTTCCGCAATAAATCATAGTTATAGAGATTATGAAGATGATGAGGCAGATGAAAAAGACAATAAACGAGCAGAAAAAAGACAAAGTGGAATTGATTTAGCCAGAGCAAAAATCAATAAATCAGGCAAATCTGGTAAAACTACTGCAAAAGTAAAGGCAACAGAAGGTGTGGCGGAAGCAAATGTATCCAAATATAAAGACTTAGGTGCTACTAACGCTACTACTCATTTCTTAAAAAATGTAACAACTGGTAAAATTATCAGCCCTCATCGCAGCAGGGCAGATGCAGATGAGGCATTACAAGCAGCAACTAATAAAAACAAAGAAGGACATAAATTTACAATTGTTCGTGCGAGAAAGCAAGGTGTGGCGGAAGGCTCTGAACAAGACCTAGTATATATTTCAAAAGACCGTGCCGAGGCTTTTGAAGAATGGATGAACAGTGAAGGTCTTGAAACTAATGTTCCTAAAAATGATTATGGAACATATGTTGTTTATGATTATTCTAACGAAGATCCTACTTCAAAATTATATGCCAGTGAATGGAATGAAAAAAGAGAAGGTGTGGCGGAAGGCTCAAATGATTTATATCAAAAAGCCATTCGCAAGTATGCTCAACAAGTAGCAAATGATTATCTAAACGGCGGAAACGAATATCTTTATGGTGCCAACAAGTTTGATGCTGAAATGTTCGGTGTAAGCCAAGAAAAAGCAAATAAAGACTTTAAAACATGGTTTACTATGATTGTACGTTCTCAAGCAGTAAGACCACGACGAGGTGTGGCGGAAGGCT
>JACCDW011136091.1_pt1 | contig 17307 bp, 11 predicted proteins | sample 7449781 | NCBI WGS metagenome assembly JACCDW01 (sample SAMN15323449, study PRJNA562643) | freshwater metagenome | isolation source: river surface water | place: USA:Blue River Watershed | collected 2017-08-18
AAAGACGGTACAAGCTGGTGACTTAGAAAGATAAATTAGTCTACTTTTTTAAGAATCTTTTTAATTATTTCTTTCTTCTTTTCACCGCCTTCTCCTTTGAACTTGTTCCAAATTCCAAAAGCTCCAAAGGCAAAAGAATCAGCAAAATCTTCTCTTGGATTTCTTGATGTATATTTTCTACAAAAATCAGAATCTTCTTTGTAAATCCAATTAGATAACTTATGACCAGCTATCTCTCTACCCTTTCTTTTTTCCTCATATCTCATATAACCTTCTGGTACATTAGCTCTTCTATCAAGTTTCTTCCAGCCAGATATAGCTTTCCATTCTCTTGAGTAGGATACTCTTTCTAGATGATCAACACAGTGTCCAATCTCATGAACAACTACAAATAAATCATATGGAATATCATTAGTTCCATTTTCAAATTCTCTCTTAAATTTGAATATTGAAGGATTTAGTGTCATTTGTTTTTTCTTTGGAGAATCATGCCATCTTCCGTGAACACCGCCTAAATCCTTACAAATGATTTTATCTATTTTATTTTTAATAAAATCTTTGTCAAACATCTTAAATGCCTTTTTTATTAATTTCAAATGATGTATTGAGAACTTATCATCAACATCAACACCATATTCCTTATCAAAGAATTCAACCATTTCTTTTACTTTTTCAGTTGGTTCGTTCTTTGACTCGAACAATAAAAATTCTTTTATAAATTTCATAGATTATATATTAAATTTACGGCAAATAAAAACCCACTCTATGGTGGGTTTATTAATGTATTATAACTTTATTACCAAGTTTTCTTGAAAGGTAAAACACCCGGATCTAATGTTGTAGAAGCAGTTGCTAATATCAATAAGTTACTCAACGCTGTAGTGTATGTTGAACCAGTAGCTGAAATATTTGCATATTGCATATAAGCTTGATAGTAACCATCTACATAAGTAGGTACGGACTGAGTAACACCTGCGATACTAACATTTTGTTGTCCGTTTACTTGATGTGGAACATAATTTATTGTCACTGGATATTGTGGATAGTTCATAAAACTTTAGTTAAATTTTAATTATATATTATTTTTTTAAATCAGAATTTACTGTTTTTTATCTATAACTCCTAGATTAATTACTGATCTGTACTCATTCTCTATTATATTGACTAATGTATTAATCATTCTGTCAGCTAACTGGTCATAAGTTACACTTGATGATGATGTCTTTTCACTCTGAATCGGACCAATTGTTCTTGTACCATCTTGCCAGTTTACAACACCATTTGTTATAGTTGGTAGGTTATTCAAAGTGCCTATTGCTGTTATTAGTGGCCCTTCCTTGCTAAACTTTATACTACCTGATACTTTTTTGCCTTCAGCTGTACTTGGATTTATTACACCTATAACATACTCTACTCCACTACTAGTGTTTGTAGACCCTGAAGTAGTAGATTGTGAACCACCTGTACTAGTCCCTATATTTTCTGGATTAGTTGATGAAGAACCCTGTGATATATTAAATGATATTGTCTTACTCATATTTCTTTGTGAAAAATCATCTTTCCTGAAGAAATAAATTTTCACATCTATTTTATAATCACCAATAGAATTTTTTAAATTTATAATTGACTTCAAATCAAAAAATGCTGACTCAGGTTTTACCTCTGTTATCTTTAAGTCCCTTTTAGAACCAGCTGGTGTTGTGTAAGATAAATCACTATTAAACATAACCCATTGATTCGGTATAGATTGTGATTTTATATCAAATGTCATTGCTCGTTCGCTTAATCTTGAGATATCATCAGTGGTTATTTTACCGGTTAGAACAACATCTTGAACACCTATATCAACCATTAAACTTCCATCACCAAATACATCAATAGTCTCAGACTTATTTTGTGATATGGCTTGTTCAGTAGAGCTTTGAGTTGGTGATTGAGATTGAGTACCTGACTGTGTAGCCGAAGCGGCTGTACTTTGTGTTGCTGGTGTCTGAAGAGGATCAGAAGTCTTATTACCACTTACTGTTTTTATTGCCTCATCCCAGTCAGCCTTTGTTGCTAAAGTATAAGTGAATTTGTTGCCATATTTCTGAGAGTGTTTTTCACAATAACCAAAAAACTCATTTAGATTTTCCGCACTTGAAAATACTTGAGAACCTTCTGACCACGCTCCAACTTTTTGACCACCTGGATATCCTAAATGAATTTTGATACTATTGTCTAATATCGGACTTGGAGTTATTTTTTCCGGATTTTCAAAGTTATTAGGTATGAATGAATCTGGATCATCTATTTTTGTATCTCTCCAAACTAATTGACTAGCACCTGGTACCACCAACATTGCTTTAGCTCCCTTAAAAGTATCCATGTAATATACATCTATGTACTGAGATGGTACTAAAATTGGTAAACCATCTTTAAATATAGGATCTTTGTTTACGGTTCCAACAATACTCGCATACTCCTTCATTATCATCTTTTTACCACTTGAATTTATCCAAGGATCTTGTTTTGATAAATTCTTCTCTAATAGCCAGTTATCTGTTATAGTAAATTCAAGACCCGGAACAGTGGAGAACATATATTGTTTGAGTTCCCAATTTCCATCTTCTTTCCTCCACATTATATAAAGCTTATCACTAAACTGATCTGAATATTTATCTCTTGGATTTATACACTGGTTTCTAATAGCAACTATATTCAATCTCTCCACATCCTCATACAGAACATACTTCTTTATATTGATAAGTTCTTTAATGACCTTGACATCTGGATTCTCCTCAACCTTTTGTGGTTTATTTTCAGATTGAGTTGCTCCAGGAGTTGGAACTGACTGAGTTGCAGCATCGATTGGTGGTTGGTCAAAAGTGGTATCTGTTGATCCAGGAGTTGGTGTGTATGTTACTGGCTCTTTACTTGTTAGGGTATTTTCTTTTACCGTAGACTTCCAAGTATCACCTTTTTGTCCCTCAGCTATTCTATCTAACTTTGCAACATTTTCATTATCTACTATATAAACATTTTTAGACAAAAACTTGGGGTCTTTCAACTGTTGATACAACTGTAGACTTCCTAAAAGAGCGGGTGTTGCTACAACAGGTGCTCCCAAGTTACCCAAGAAAGGTCCACCTTTAGAACCCATCAAAATCTGAACAAAATCATCAAACCAATTTAAAAAATTATCACCTAATATGGATCTTTGAGTTGAGTTAGCTGTTCCTAAGTTAATCTTAGCAAAATTATCTTTTAAGTCAAGGTCAATGCTTTTATCCTTAATATTCATCATATTAAACTTGTGATCAAGTTTAAGACCTTCACTTTCGTTTACATATATTTGAGTTTTGTGATCAAATATAACCGCTTTCATGGTTGCATAGTCATCATTACTGAGCTGTGAAAGTTTTTTTTCTAAATTTATATTAAAGTGATCTGATGATATAAATTCCGGACTATTTACATCGGCGCTATCAAATACAACAGTCACAACCTTTCCAACTTCGGGTAAATTAAATTCATTTCCAGCTAAATCTTTCCATGGATTTGCCCAAGGAATATCCTCCAAATTAGTGTTATCAAATACATCAAGGACTCTTACTTTAGCCCTACCAAGTTTCTTTGGATCTTGAATGTCTTCTACCACACCTATATAGGTTTTACCACTTTCTACTTTTTTTGCCATGATAAATTATATATAAAAAGATTGTGTTTTGATAGAATAATTTTAGTCATTACCCTGTATCATACCACCTATTTTGCCACCCAATACCGAGCCTAAGGATTCACCTGCAAAATCTCTAAGAGAGTTTTGAACATCAAAGAAAAAGTTAGAGGAAACTTGACCACCTAATCCATTTGAAACACCTTCCCACATATAAGGAGCTTTATAAATATTTGTAGGTTCTCTCATTCTACCTAAACCTGCGGCATTTCTAATTTTATCTAAGGTATTATTTAATAATCTAAATCTAACAGTAATTTGTCCTTGGACTTCTCTTAATGCCGCTTTTTCTAAATTTTTTGCAAGTTTTTGACCAGCCTTTTTAGATGCTTCTTTGAAATTTTCAAAATCTTCTTTTCTTTCAGCTTTTCTTTGTGCTTTCTTTTCTGCTTTCTCAGCGGTCTCATTTGGACCTTCCTGTTCATCACCCCTATTATCTGAGGGAGCACCAGAAGTTTCTCTTGCAACATCTTTATTGGCCTCTTCAGCGGTTTTAACCGGATCCGGAGCATTTGAAGTAAAGTGATAACTCTTGACAGCTATAGGAGCTAAAACACCATTGTGTTTTAATGTATTGGTACCAACTGTGTAAAACTTTGGTATGGAGACGTCTTTAATAGTTCCACTATTACTTGTAGTACCGAAGGATTCTCTACCCCCTGGATTACCTATTTTCCAAATAGCTCCATTATTAAAACCTACATATTGACCAAATCCATTGACATCTGGTACCCATCTTTCAAATTTATCGGTTACATACTTATAATCCATAGTCACAACATAATTGTCAAATTCTTTCAAAGCAGTCAAATCAACCTCTATATCATGTACTGGCAAGTCAAAATAAAACTGACACTCTCTTAGTGAATAAATTGTTCTACTAACATTTTCTTTAACAACTTCTAAATCACCAGTATCTATAGCTTTTCTAACTCTATTCAGATTTCTAACCTCAGAAATAATAATCTCGCAATTAAATCTTAGTAAATTTTCAGGTACTATATTTTTACCCATTGCCTTTGACCAATACAACAGTTTGTATAACTTAGAAAGTGTTGATATACTAGCAGAAACATCTTCTGAAAAAGTAAGTTTCAAAACATCATTTCTGTAGTCAACTAAGTATTTCTTTTTAGCTGGTTGATTTGACTCAACTAAAAATTCTAAACCTGATACCTTTTTTAAATAGTATGACAAGTAAGCTTTTTTACCTGGATTAAAAATATTAGCCTGTGAGTCGGTTGTGGCATAGTTACTTGTTGGAATTGAAATAGTTTTTCTATCTGGTGGTATAGCATCTCCTTTTATAGTTCCTTTTGTTTTGAAAATTTTTGCAAACTGTTGTTTAAAATCAGCAATGACCATTTTCCTCGCTGCTACTTCACTTATTCTCTCAAATTGCTCAATAAAATCCTCAACAGATCCATTTAATAAAGGAGAGCTTACAGCATCAATTACTAAATCAAATCCAAAAATAACAGGATCTGTATTCTCATATGGTGTGGTTTTGAACTGAGATAATCTCAAAGGTGTTCCTTCTTCTGATCCATCCCAAGCCTCTCTAGCGTTTTTTTCAGATCTATGTGGTGTTAGGTTGTCTAAAATATGGAGACCGTGTTTGAAGTAATCTGTTGAAGTATCATTAAAAAGTAAATAATGGTCTCTTGTAGAGTATTGTCTACTTGGGTCGGGAAGAGAATCTTTGAAGTTTGGATAAGTTTTAGATCCATCAAATCTTTCCGATGTAGATAAGCTACTTACACCCGGAATAAGTTCACCAGAGTAGTCTGGATGATTACTTAGTAAAACTCCAAACCAACTATCATTTGAATAACCAGCGGATGAGTTCTGTTTCTTTGGTAGGATACCACCATCATATAATTCATTTGGTGTAAAACCAGGAACTTCCCTTTCTCTATTTCTGCCTACTAATCCTATAGGAGAACCATTTTGTGTTCTACTAACACCTTGAATAGAAGACTGTAGAGCAGAGAGTGCATTTACTGCTCCTGATACTTTAGATTCTTCCTTTTCATTATCACTGAATGTACTCATAGTGGTTTATATATTAATTTTATATTAGGCCAGAATAGCAGCCGGATTGTCTAAAGCAAGTATTTGTTTAATTGTTGTTTCTTCAGTTACTGTGTTATACCCGTTCTGTCTAAACCAAGAAACTATCATTGTAATGTATGAGTTTCCGGTTCTAGATCCTGTGGCATAAATCTTACAATATTGTTCTATCATACCAGTGTATGTGAATTTATATCCTGGTAAATAAGCAGTCATTCCTTTGTATGGACCATTTGGACCATTATTTTTTGCTATCTCAGGTGAGTAATATGGTTTCATAACTTTTACTTGACCTAATGGATAAGCAGAGTGTTGTCCATTAGCAACCTTAGTTATATAATCTAGTTGTAATTTTATTCCATCTGCTAAAGTTTTCAACTGTTTATTGCTTCCAGAATCGGTATTTCCAATATTACCAGGATTGTTAGTCCTATAAGACCTTGTGCCAGCTTTGAATCCTTCTTTTTGAGCCATTACTATCGCTAGTAGTTTAGCGCCATTGGTGTATCCAGTTATTCCTTTTATAGTAGGTATGTACTCTTTTTTCATAGTATCATTTATAGTAACTTTCTGTGTATATTGAGGTGGTCCTGATAGATTAGAAGGTACTTTACTACCATCAACCATTGTTCCATTTTTTTCCCAATCTTTTGCACTCATTCCATTGCCATCTTTATAAGTAGCTGGACCTGATGTTCCGACATTAGGACCTGGAGGTGCATTTGGATCTAAAGGTGGTGTGGGATACTCCACTTCTGTTCCTATAGCAAGTTTCACCTGTGGATTACCCTCAAAGGCCATATCCGCTTCTTCTAACCCAGCAAACTCGGCTTCCTGATACTCTTCACCTAAGTCTTCAAAATCATCCTGATTTCCATTGTCAAAAACATAAGGTTGATTATCATCCGGAACTAAAATGAATTCTGTTCCACTTACTGTTCCACTCACAACAGTGAATGTGTTTTCTTTTTCAACATTAAAAACTATATCCCCTGATTCAAAAGTATCTTTAGACTCTACTGGAGGTGATTGTATGGTTGCGTCATCAGGAATAACTTCAGGAGTCGGTTTACTATAAGGTAGTGTTACATACTTATAATTATCACCTGCTTCTAAAACAGCTTTATACAGAAGCATGTTTTCCCAATCTCCGATAAATTCACCTATTGGTACTTTCCATGCATCTGATTGTGCTTGGTTTTCCACATGATTCCCTCTCTCCAAATTAAATGTCGGATCTTTTATAAGTTCAGTATAAACACCACCACGGTATTGTGTTTTTAATCCACCAAATGATTCTGTGTTCCAAGTCTCTTGAAGTCCTATATTTACGCCAGTTATTTCTGAGACATCTTGTTCACATCTAAGAACCAGTCTCGAAAACTCATAATAATCAGCGGCAATATCTCTATGAAGTAAGTATGAACCAGTTGGTCCATGTGGTATATCATCTCTGCTAAAAACCGCCAGTGAGACCGTTCCAAAGTTTTTTAATTGATCATCACTAAAAATATCTTGTTTTGATTCATTTAGCTGATTATAATTTCCAGTAACACTAACATACATAAAAACATCAAACCAATATTGACCAGCTGAGTATAGACTAGGATTTGAATATCCTGGTGTTTTTATATCTTTATATCTTTCAAGTAATCTTTGTGAACCTTGTCTTTTCAGTTTTTCATACTTCTCTTTCAACTCTGGATTATTTGATGATTTACCTGTCATATCATCTAAGTAGTCTTTATAGTAAGGAGTATACTTACTATTACCCAATACAAAACTTGGTTCATTATTCTCTGGCTTCTCTGGATCTGGAAAAACATATTTATAAAGATCTCCGATAGTTTTTACACTTGGATCTTCTGGCCATATCCCATCTCTTGAAGCAGTAAGAGATATGCACTCATTATAAATTTTAATGTAGTCAGACTTTTTTTCTTGAGTCTTACTAATCGCCTTTTCCAACTCCTCATTGAAAGTAGTAACAAATTTTTTTATATCTCCTGCCATAATTAAGTGTTTTTTCTTTGAGTTTCTTTTATAGTACCAACTACCTCAACTCCATTATTTGACAATTGCTTTACGGTAAGTTCATAGAGTTTGTTATTTTTATCCTGAACTAAATACTTCTGACCAACAACATATATAGAGTTTGGTGCGGAAACTGCAGATGAGAAAGTAGTTCCAGGTGGAAGTGGATTATCATTAATTTGCTTTTGTTCAGGAGCTTTTTGCATTGGTGGATCTTCTTTGACTTCATTAACATCCTTGCTAAGCTCTTTTCTGATTAGTTTAAGTTTTTGACTCATTTTGCCCTTACTCCAATGCCACTCAATATCAGCGATTATGTATTCACCGCTATATCTATTATTTAGAATAGACGGTTCTTGAGGTGTAGTGGTTTCATTGAATATATTTACCTTTACTTTTAGATACTTGTATAAATTATAATTAGCATTTGGTAGAGTTACATCTAACGATATATTACTCAAAACATTCAAATTTATTCTGTTTTGAGTCATCGCGTAGTTATAATTAAAGTGTGTATTATCGGTGTCTAACTTTCCTGTAAATATTGTCTTTATGTTTTCATCAAAGAACTTAGAATCTTCTTGAGCACCTCTTAATAACTTATTCTTGCTTGGGTCACTCTGTGTAGAGTCAACGCTAAAAACTAAAAATTGTTTATTTACTCTATCATAAGACTTAGTGACTGTTGAGTAACCCTCAACTAGTGATTTTTTCATAGAGTTATTTCTTGTCTTATAACTCTCAATGTAATTTGAACTACTTGAGTTGGACTTATCATTTGTCAAAATAAGAGGCATTATTCTCTCAGTTTCTTCTTTAACTGTTTGTTGTGATAGACCAGAAGTGTCTAATCCAACATCACCTGATATATTTCTATTGTATTCTTTTTCTAGATCAACATAGTTAAAACAAAAGTACCAGTCTATATAACCCGCCATATAAGAGTCATCATTTATATATGAATGAGCTATTATTTCCTCAATAAACTCATATGGTTTTTTATTTGTATTTCTCCAGGACATTTTATCATTTGTATTGTCAATATTTGAATTAAACCCAAGACCAAGTTCCTTGCACATTGTTCTAAGTGCACCGAAGGATGTATCATTAAATGATTTATTTGCAATAACATATAAATCAGGAACATTAATTGTTCCTCTGATTGTAAATGTTTGACCCGGTTGTGCTTTATTGGCGATAAATTCTTCGATTTTGAAAACAAAGTGAATAGACTTCAAATTCTTTGAAGTTGAATTAAGAAATAAATCCATAGTAGTGTCGTTCATCGGTGTACCATCATCTTTGAAGCTACCATTTGGATCTGCAAATGTTAAGGTTATTTTAGGAATTATTCCAACATGATATATTTGTAAACTTCTGATATCCTCTTCTCTAATTTGAAATTTTTGGTACCAAACAAATGGTGTGTATCCAAGACCATCGGTGTATTGTGCTTGTCCCTTTGGTCCAGTTGGATCCTGTTGCATTTCAATTTTCTTAATTTTAATCGAAGGTTGATCTATTTGAGATATTATTGGTCTCGTGCCTGAAACCGGCTCTTGTTTTTTAGGATCGGTTCCTTTTGACTCCTCTTGTGGAACGATTTCATCAGCTGGTAGTATCTTGATTTTATACTCTTTAAAATCTACTTGAGGATTATCAGATGAAATTGTTACTACATAGTCTCCTGGTTCAGTAAATTGTATATCTGTGAATGTAGCACTTGCTGCCTCAAATCCACCATATAACTCTAACTCTTTTTCAGTTACTCCTGTTATCTCACCTGGTCCACTTTTTTTCTTTATTATTACCTTACCACTTAATGCGGGCTTTTCTATTACTGGTTCAACAACTGGTGGGTCCTGCGGTGGTGTAGTTGAAGCACTTAATCCTGTTTCTGATTGAGAACCACTTAATGGTGGATATTGATTCGGCATTGTGTATTGCCAAAATATCTGTCTTATGTATACATTTGGATTCTCATAGTCTAGAACATCTTTATATTCTAACTTTGGTTCATTTAATTCACCCGGTAAATCCTTTTTCTTTTGATTCGCTTGTTTAAGTGCTCTAGCAGAAGCATCAGATTTACCACCAGCTCCTCCTCTACTGTTGAGACCAACATACGCTTTACCATCAGTGCTACTGGTAATCATAACTTCCCAATTGACAACAGGTCCGGTTCCTTTAGAGCCCATGGTTATTGTTATTGATTCAATGAACGGATTAATCTTTTGCTTGTAAACATCTCTTAAAGCAGCATTAACTATTTCATGCATCTTACCACCAAACTTATCTTTCTTTCTTGATTGGAAAGAGTGAAGAGCGTCACCTCCACCACCTAAAGGAGCTTTAGATGTATCATAATTTCCGGTCACCTTGACCTTTAATGGACTTGTGCTTATTGTAGTGACTTCATAATCTCCAATGACTTTTTCAGGCCAGGTTTTATTACTCGGATTGTAATCACCGTCAGCAGCTGTACTTTTTGATAAAATAACTTGATTAGCCATATCATATATATTATCAAATGATTGGCACCGTAAAAGTAATCTACAAATTTATCTTCACTAATTTGTAAGGGTATTGTCTCTTTATGTAGAATTTTTCTCTCTCGCGGAAATGTTTGAATAAAATATTTCCTATGTCTTTTGATGAGAAAACATCAACTAAATCAAAAATTATTGCTTTCTTTTTATCATCATGTAATCTCAGAGCTCTACCTATGGATTGAATTATTATTTGTTCTGACTTGAATGAGTCAGCAAAAATAACATTGAATATGGCGTTTATAGATACCCCGGTAGATAATGTACCATAGGAGGCGACCAGCACTTTGACCTTTCCCTCTGTGACTTCCATTTGTTTTTTTATTTCTTCTCTTTTCTTACCACTAATCTCACCATCTATGTAAAAAAATTCTTTATCTTGTAATTCAGATCTTAGTTTGTTGAAAATCTGCTGACCATATTCTATAGTGTGAAAAAGTAAAAGAGTATTTGAGTCACATTTGTCTACTATCTTCTTTATAAAATCTAACCTCTTACCTGACTGATGAATATAGTCTTTCTCAAGTTCAAATGCTTCTTTACCGTATCCGGCCTTTCTTATCTGAGACATTCTATCATTAAAATCTAAGTCCTCATGATTCATCACCACAACCTTTATATCCATTGGAGTTATAATACCTTTTTCTTTTAGCTCATTGGCTGATACTTCTGTGATTTTTGGACCAAGTACTGACTGTATTGTTAGTATTTCGCAAGTGTTATCTTCCGGAAATGTACCAGAGACACCAAATCTTGAGTAAGCAGATCTAAAGGTATGACCTAATATTGTTGTGATTGTTTTAGCTTTAGCTCCGTGTGCTTCATCAGTGCAAACAGTATGAAATTGTTTAAAAAATTCTTTTGGCCATTTTTCTAAAGATTGATAAGTTCCAATATAAACATTAGCATCCAATGTACCTGACCACTTTCTAGGTCTTTCAGACATTACCTCTTCAATTCTTACATCACAAGGGTTGTGACTTTTGTTAATTATTTGTTCTGACTTTTTTTCTCTCATTTCTAGTATGTTATTGATGCCGTAATTATATTCAATAATGTTATCATAAAACTGAGTAACGAGAGTTATCGATGGAACAATAATCAAAAATTTAGCATCTGGTTTTATATACTTTAATGTGTAAAAAATTACAATAGATATTATTAATGACTTTCCGCCAGATGTAGCGACCTCGGCCATACAATATCTATTTTTTAATATTTTGTAAGCCGAATCAATTTGATGGTCATATGGCATGAATTGAATCCATTCACCTTGTTTGTTTCTAACTTTGTGAGTTTTGAAAAAATCAGTGCAAAATTCCTTAACACCCTCTAAAGTGACTTCTCTATTAAGTGGAAATTCTTCTTTATTTTCTAAAATGAATTTTGCATCAATCTCTTTACAACCTTTCATAGCCTCTTTCCACAAACCTAAGCTAATTCTACCATTTTTAAAATAGGATTGTTGTCCATTCCACACACCCATCTTAAAGGCAGGCATAAATCTATAACCCTTGACATGTCTTGTCAACCATAGACTAAGCTGGTGATATTCAATTCTACTAGCTTCTTGAACAACCAACTCTTCTGTATTGGAATCATATTTAAACTTCATCTTATTTTTATATATAAAATAACTATTTATGTTTACTAACAACAGTTTTCTTGAAAATTGAAAGGTTTTTTATAGAGGGAACATGTATTTCTGGATATATAATAAAAAATAAATTAAATTATGAGTTTATTATCATTCTTTAAAAAGTTGTTTGGTAAGTCTGAGGAAGTAGCACCAGTAGCTGTTGAAGCCACACCAGTTGTAGCTGAACCAGTAAAAGTTGAGACTCCTAAAGCTGAAGTTGAAGTTGAGAAAGCCACTAAGGCAATTGAAACTAGACTAGCTGAGATAGCTGAAGAAAAAAAGGCAGTTGAAAAGAAAGTCACTGCTAAAGAAATCAAGGCTAAGGTTAAGACTGAGAAAGTTGAAAAAACTACTAAACCAGTGGCTCCTAAACAACAAAAAGCTAAAACAACTTCTGAGAAGAAAGTTGATGCTAAACCAAAAGCTCCACGTAAGAAAAGTGAGTCTAAGAAATAATTTTGGTTTCAAAAAAAACTTACCCACTCATTTGAGTGGGTTTTTTTATGCTACTTGACCTGGGCTTAATTTTGGTCCGATGTATCTAAATGCAAATGTTTGAGTTGGATTTCTTGATGTAACATCTTTCCAAGCTTTGACTGAGTAATTTTGTTTTACTGCTCCACCTCCTCCACCAGCAAAACCTTTTGAACTGTTGGAAATAATCGCCCAGCTACCATCTTTATGTCTTTCATCTACTACGATTCCTATGTGACCCGCTTTTCCTGTTGTGAAGTTTTTAGCAGTATTCATTATATCCCCAGGTTGAGCAGATTCCCAATCTATTTGTTGATATAGAGGATTACCTTTGAACCATCCACCGAGCTCAGAAGTTCCCTTACTACCAAAATCATTAATACTTTTTGGATTTGCCTTAACTGGCTTTCCTGTTTTCATGTGTACTCCAAATGCTCTGTAGAAAATCATAGAAACTGCCGATGCGCATCCTAAGTTGCCTTTTTCTGTACCTTCAATATCATAGGTTGGATGTCCTATATGACTCTTAGCAGATGTTATAAGATCTCCTATCCAGTTGTTATTCAATAAATTATACCCTTGAGATTCAGTGTGTGAATAATCTCTAGGCAATGAAACCAGTGTTCCTGAACTAACATTGCTACCTGGAGTGTTAGTATTGGTAGGAGTCCAAGTTTGACTACTTCCAGATCCATCAGGACTAAGAGGATTGGCCTCTGGTAGATATGTCGGAGATTCTTCCTCAATATTGACCGGTGCTTCAAAGTACTCCTCATCCAGCTCTTCTCCATCAATTATTGCAATTTCTTCTTTTTGACCAACCCAAACTTCTATATCAAATCCCTGTAGAGCTTTAATTTCAGCACCATCTTCTAAGCCTTCAACATTCAATGGAATTTTATTAGTATTTGATTGAGAAAGACCCACTTCTGGTGTACTTGGTGTGGCTGTAATTTGTGGTTCTGGTGTCTTTAGTGGTGATTTATATTCAAGTAATTTACAAGTTTCCGTACTAGGCTCACACAAACCTAATCTATAATCATTAGTACCATGTATATCAGAGACTTGTACTTTAAATTTTGCAATCACAAGCTCTAATATTCTTGAATCCTCATCATAGTCATTAAAGTTTGATATTCTTAAATCAAATCTTCCATTTCTTTCACTTGTTGGTAAAGCTTTAGTGTTATACTGTAATCCACCACCGGTCCAGACTAAATACTCACCTTCTTCTTTTACACCGTCCGGTAAGTTGACTTTGACCTCTTTATAAGAAACATATGGTTTATCCTTATGGTTTGGTTGTGTAAAAAATGGATTTGAATTGTTGTCTATACCATCTTCAAAAGGCTCAGCTACTGTCCAAGTTGAAACAGGCATAAGAGTGTTCTCATTTTTTGCATCATCAACGCTTGAAGTTATTGGTTGGTTACTTAAATATCTATCTACTGGTGCTCCAAGATAGTCAGCTGCTTTAGGATTAGAAAATGTTCCAAGGTCAAATCCTGGATTTGGAATCCTTCCAATCCATTTTATTTCTACCGAACATCCATTATTAAGATAGTAAGGTGTTTCACCATATATTCTTTTTTTAGGAGGTATCTCTTCATATGGATTCTGAGTTATTTTCCAGGCAGCAACATTAGGGTTACTTATTTTATTTTTACTATTAAATTCTACAGATGCTTTACATTCCTCTAACCACAAATTTATTACCTCATCATCCGTTAGAGATGCACTTATTTTTTCACGATTTATATATGTAATTGTATTAGTGGCAGGTGCTTTTATACCCTTTGGATCTAATTGGTGAACTAAGTATTTATGCCTTCCTTTAGTCCAGACCTCTACCTTAGCCCCATCCTTTACATGCCTTTTATCATCAATTCTATATGATTTACCTAGTTTGTCTGCCATAATTAAAGTCCACCAATTATTATTTTACCATTCTCTACCACAACTGGATTTCTAGATGTTTGTAGAACCGTAGGTGGTAATAGATAATCATTTTCAACGAACTTCTTTCTAGCACTATCCTTCTTAGTTGACTTATTCGGATATGCTATCTGAGACCTAACATTTCTTCCTGTAGTACTATTATCAGAAAGTATAACTCTGTATGAATCTAATTGACTCATATCTATCGGATAAATTAAAACCATTCCTTCAACGATGTTCAGTGGGTTGTCTATGTCATTTAAGTATAAAATGACATCAACATGGCTTAATGCTTCTGGATCCTCATCGTACATTGAAAGAGCAACTAAATCAATTCTCATCTCTTCTCCACGTTGGACTGTATATTGATAGAAACCATCTCTTGTTGTTAGATAGGAAATTGTAGGTAAAAAAAGATTCCATCTATTAGTTCCTCTGTTATACTTTAGTTGCTGAATTGACTTTATATTCATCTTACATTTTTATTTATTTTAAGTACCACTTGTTCCTGATGTTCCAGCCGTTCCGGATGCATTTGAACTCGTGTCTATCACAGCATCTTTGCCGTTAGCATCACCATTTGTAATTCCCTTATTTTGGTTTTGACCACCCTCTGCTCTAGTTTGACCCTCAACCGGCGCAGTTTCTGAATTTACAGCAGATGTTCCTGATGTTCCTGAAGTACCGGTTGAAATGGCCGCTGATGTGCCATTAGTTGGAGCGGTAGCATTGCCAGTTGAAGTTGCACTTGTACCACTTGTTCCTGAAGTTCCGGAGGATCCGGATGAAGACAACTTTTCTTGTTGAATATCAAACGGCATTTTACCGGTTGTTTCAACAAAGGTATCTTTCCCTTTTTCATATGCTGCTGTCTCATAATAAGTTTTCTGAATATCTACCGTTCTCAAATAACCACTATTAAACTTACCCATAATCTCTTGTAGACCCCAAGGTCTGGCGTTTTGTAAGTTAAATTCTACTGTTATTGAAGATGGTAAATCATTGAATGCTAATGTAGGTCCTAATTTCAAATTCACCGATGTTGTAAACATATCACCACTACAAAAAACAGGTCTAAGTGGATTTCCAATTGTTATGTGCCAAGGAGTGGATGGTAAACCCGATAAGGCATTTACAATACCCAGAATTCTTACTCTGTATTTTAAGACTAGACCCTCACCTATTTTATTAAATAGTTTTTCTATTTCAGTAATTATTTTACTTTGTTCGTCTTTTTCAGCTTTGGTTTTATCTATATGTTCTTGTTGTTGAGTCTTAGATTCTTCTTTCTTTGGATCTGATGTTGAGCTTAAAGTAGATGCTATCTCCATTGCCGCATTATAGGCCTTGTCAATAGCAGATCTAACCTCTGATACTATACCAGTAATTGCATTTTTAAGAGATGATGCAACATCAGATATCAATCTATTTGGATTGTTTGCCCATCCAATCATTTTAGCAGCCACTCCCTTACTTAGTCCGTAAGTCTCACTACTAGATGTACCAAACCTTGTAATCATACCAAGAAGATCCATCCATACTATTGTTGGATCAATACCAGATATGAATTTAAGTTCATATTCACAAAGCATTTTAATATTCACCTGACACATTAAACCAGCACCAGCTTGAGTATATCCTATGGTTTTTCTTTTTTTCGCAGATTTAATAAGGTTTGGATTACCAGCAGGAATCTGATTTTTTGAAGCATCTTCTATAAGACCTAATTTAGCCAAAAAGTGTCTTTGAAATATTTCAGTAAATCCTGGTAGAGGTAAAGCATTACCTGCAGCTCCAGCTATGCCACCTAAATTACCTAAACCAATATCCTCACCAAGTGAATTCAACACTCCTTTAAAATCTGCCTCAGCATCTTCCCACTCTTCTCCAAACTGGATGTCCAAAAAGTCCGAATTTTCTGGTAACCAACTTATTAACACTGCTAAGGCTGATAAATCAGAGACTGCCCCGTTTTTATCCTTAAACTTCTTCATCATTATGTTATCACCAATCGGTGACGCAAATCTTCTTGCTATCATCAATCTATTATTGGGATATACACCTACATTTTTAAGATATGCGAAGTCAGCTGGTTTTAACTCAGCCTTTGTATTTGCTAATTGTTCAATAATATTTAGTATACTTGTGTCATATACAGAATCATTATGTAGTGTTTTTCGGGATGAAGTATCTCCTCCCTCTGAGGTACCAGGTTTGAAGTATTGAACATCTTTTGTACCTGTAGTGTCCCAACTTGCAGGGACCGCATTTCCATCGGCATCTTTTGATTCTGGTATTGCTTTAATCTCTGGCCAAGCTCTTATTGTTCTTTTACCAGTAAAAAGTGTACCCGGATGTCTTAGACCTACTTCATTATTATACTTATTGACATCACTTATATTTCTAGTCTTACCAGCGTTGAAACTTGAAGGTTGTCCGGAAAGTACCTGACTCCTAACACCAATCAATCCCAAAGGGGATCCACCTAAAACAGATCTGTATGCCATTTTAATAAACTAATTTCTTTTATATATTAAAGAATTAGTAATCTCTTATGATTTGTGAATTGGAAAATTTAGATAAATTTGAAAAAACATCATCGATTATTTCTGGGTTTTTTCTAAATTCATTATAGAAAATTAAAACATTGAAATTATTTTCACCAAGAATCTTTTTAAGATTAAGAAGTTTTTCAATTGAGAATTCATTATCAAAGTCAGGAATGTAGTAGATATCTTTCTTTTTGTCTATTGCTTGTTGTATTTTGTTGAATATTAAAACTTTGAGATACATCTTGTCATCATCAAAATTTACTTCCTCCTCTTCCATTATCTTCTTAATATCAATAATGTACTTATTCTTGATTCTGTTGACCTTTATAA
>JACCDW011544233.1_pt1 | contig 17307 bp, 16 predicted proteins | sample 7449781 | NCBI WGS metagenome assembly JACCDW01 (sample SAMN15323449, study PRJNA562643) | freshwater metagenome | isolation source: river surface water | place: USA:Blue River Watershed | collected 2017-08-18
AAAGGGAATAACTTATAAGTGCTAGAATGAGCGTAAATATTTTCATTAGAATTCTGAGTAAAGGAAGCAGTTTTCGAAAATGGTTTGACCTTGATTAGGGATGGCACGAAACAAAGGATTAAATCCAAACCAAATGATTTTACCTTTATCCACTTCTTTAACGCCTAATAATAAGGAATTAGCCAATTGAACTTTCTTATTTGCCCCTACAAAGCCCATAATATTCGGTTTAGCAGAAGTTTTTAAAACTGGAGTAAAATCTTTCGGAAGCTTCACAAAATCAGTTACTTGATTTAAGATATAAATCGACGAATCATTGATTCTGAAGGCCAAAGGATGAGTCTTTTCTACTTCCACTTGCAGCATATTCCCTGAAGTAGTATTGGACAACTCAGCCCTTTCGCGCATGGCATAAGTAGAAGTGTGTCTCGCTGTATCTTCTTTTGCCACTAAATCTTTGTCATCCAAAATCTTACGAGCACCCTCCATCAAGATTAGTTTACCACCTTTTTTCACCCAATCAGTTAATAAAATCGAATTCGTATTCGAGAGGGCAGTATGCTTGCCATCTGGATAAATGATGTGCGTGTAATTAAACAGATTCGACTTAAATAATTGAGTCGATGGTATAAAAGACGGCTTAAAACCATATTTCTGAGTTAAGAAATAGGCTAGTTCCCCTTGTTGATTTACGTCGTTTGCAGGATCTACTACCACGGCAATTTTAGGAATGAAAATGGATTTGAAGTGGGTAGAACCGAGATCAGTGGGATAATTTCTAAAAGAAGCGGTTGGATATAACCTTAAGCCTAATTCCTTTGCTTTAGACACCAATTCTTCTTTTCCAGAATTAGATAAATTGGAAGTCACTATAGTAATTTCTCCTTTTCTCTCTATCATATTTTCTTTCGATAAATCCAAATAAGAAACTAATGCTCCCTTTTGAAAAGCATATGTAATAAATTGTTCACTCTGCTTAAGATTTGAAGGCATAAAATTATATGCAACTGAATACTGACTTGGAATATACTCATCTCTTACTGCGAACCCATACACCTTTTGTTCAGGACCAAATGCATTCTCATTTATACCAAATGCTTTTAATCCATTCAACTGGAATAGATTCCATGCCGTGATATCATATGTAAGTGAATCCTCTAAAACTATAGCAGGATCTAATAAGGCTTGAATAAGAGGGGCTGAAGGTTGTTTAGCAGGTATAACATAACCATATGTTAAATAAGGTGCTAAAGTAACTTGTTTTTGTTGCGAATAATCATATGCAGATACTGCTTTTTTGATTTGTAATGTATCCGAATATTTGATGTGATTCATATCAAGAATTCGCAAAAACTCTGTCGTATTTGCACCGTGTCTTTCTACAAAATAATACGCAAACTTATTCGCAGGATTAGTTCTTGACTTGTCATGAACACCATAAAACGAAGCTTTCAAACTTTCAGCATTCGCTAGTGACCAATCGACTAAATTTAGTGCCAAAGCCGAGTGGTGCTTTACACGATCAACCAAGGAAATCGTATCACCGTCACTTTTAGCAGAAATTAAACCACCACGAATTCCACCTTGCTCTAGGGTCATTCCTAGTGCGCCATTCAAGACAGGATAGGTATCTCCATAACCTGGATATAATAAATCATACACTTCAGAAGTGAAATATGGCCACTTCTTTTCATCGAATAACTTTGAAAAAGATCTTCCTACACTTTCCTGTAAATCCTTTGTCGACTGTGCAATGAAATTTAAATAAGGCTTCGCTGCTGGCGGGAAATAGTAAGAATGTTGGAAACTTTGCTCGTGAAAATCCGCATGCATCATAGGCATCCATGAACGGTAGAAATTTAGGCGCTGCTGTGTTTCTTTCTGTGTTTGCCAAACCCAATCGCGGTTTAAATCAAAGGAGAAATGATTGTAACGTCCTGAAGTAATACCCTCGAAATGCTCCTGATCGTTTGGATCCGCATTTCCTCCTGGGATATAATTTCTGCGATTGTATTGCGTCACGTAGGCATCACGGCCATCTGGATTAATGCAAGGATCAATTAAAATAACATAAGCAATAGATTTATTCGGTTTGGAAATTAAGGCATACATGGTATTCAATGCAGCTTCACTTCCAGCCGCTTCATTGCCATGTACATTAAAAGATAGATTGATAATCACTGGGAGTGAAGGGTCAGCTTTTTCACCTTGGATACGCTTCTGGTGATTTTGCTGCACTTGCTCCAGACTCACACCAGTCGGTAGATTCGCGATGACCATTTGGCCTTGTTCACGTCCTTCGCTAGTATATCCATAAACCTGCCATTGCGCTAAACCATTGCTTTGTGTCGCTAAATAACGGCTATAGGCAACAATCTGATGATGGTAGGTGAATTTTGTTCCGATAGGGTAGCCTAAAAATTCTTCAGGCGATTTAATCTGTGCAGAAAGGCTTACACTAAAAAGTAATAGGATGAAGGCAACGATATTTTTCATTATGCTAATTTGGTTTGCAATAAAATTAAATAAAAGGAGGTAAATTAAGCAGTGTTTTAGCTTTTATATAAAATAAATCCACATGGCATTACCTCTAAACGACGATCAACCTACTTTAAAGAATTCGGAATCTACCTCGTATACGATTCCACTCATCTTAGTCACTAGCTTATTCTTCTTGTGGGGATTGGCTAATAGTCTAAATGGATCTCTAGTTAAACAGTTCCAAACTGCGCTTGATTTACAACGCTGGCAAGCCAATATTGTGGAAACGGCCTTTTATTTTGGCTATTTCGCGATGGCACTACCTGCCGGTTATGTCATGAAGAAGATGGGCTATAAAGCAGGCATCTTGATGGGATTAGTGCTGTATGCAGCCGGATCATTCCTGTTTTATCCTGCGGCAGAAATTCGGGTTTATGGCTTTTTCTTAGGCGCTTTATTCTTGATTGCATCAGGAATAGCCTTTTTAGAAACAGCCGCAAACTTGTATGTAACCGTTTTAGGCGATCCAGAAAAAGGAGATTTCCGTCTAAATTTGGCCCAATCTTTCAATGGTATGAGTATTATTTTAGGACCCATCATTGGTGGATTATTCATCTTCTCTGAGAAAGAATACACCCGTGAAATGATTCAAGCGCTTCCTGCTGCGGAAGCTGAAGCCATTCGAATAAGCCAAGCCGCTTCTGTACAAATGCCTTATTTAATCATCGGACTTGTAGTCGCATTAGTTGCCATCCTATTTGTATTCACTAAAATGCCTGAATTACAATCGGCAGAAGAATCAACTAGCAAAGTAACCATAGTCAGTTTATTAAAGCGTAAACATTTAGTTTTAGGGATATTAGCCCAATTTTTAAATGTAGGAGCACAAGTTTCGCTTTGGGGAAATTTCGTGGATTTGAAATTGGATTTAGCCAAAAACGATAATCTCTGGATCGTAGATAAAATCTACCAAATATCTGATACAATGAGTCCCACGCAGATCGCTAGTTTCCACGCTTCCTTTGCCTTTATCTTGTTTTTACTGGGTAGATTTTTAGGAACCTATTTAATGGGAAGAATTGCCTCAAACAAAGTGTTAGGCATATATGCCATTGGAGCAGTGATCTCTGTAGCTGTTGCGATGTTTGGAGGAGGATTAGCAGCATTATTGGCATTAATCGCCGTTTATTTCTTCCAATCCATTATGTTCCCGACCATATTCGCCTTGTCGTGTAAAGGCCTTGGAGATGGATCAAAATTAGCATCATCTTTAATTATTATGTCCATTGTTGGCGGTGCCCTTGTTCCACCGTTAACCGCGTCTTTATTCAAAGTAGGTACGGTAGCCGCTTTAAGTGTACCATTACTTTGTTTCGCTTATATCGTATTTTTCGCTTACAAAGGATTTGAAATTAAAGACTAATGCAACGATTTATCTTATTTCTAGACCTGAAGGAGGATCCTCAATTAATAAAGGAGTATGAAAAATACCATGAGTCAATTCCTGTTGAAATTGAAGAAAGTATCGTATCCTCAGGAATAGAATCGATGCATATCTTTCGTTTTGAGAATAGACTTTGCATGGAAATTTTAGCGAATGATGACTTTAGTTTTGCTAAAAAAGGGGAGATGGACTCCCTTAACCCAGCCGTTCAAGCCTGGGAAACCTTGATGTCGAATTACCAAAAAACAATCCCAGGGACTCCAGCAGGAGCCAAATGGGTACTAGCCAATACTATATTTAGCCTAAAAAAATGAGCCAAACATTTTTACAAATCAACCCGACTGACAATTTATTAGTAGCCTTACAAGATCTACCAAAAGGAACAGTTATCCAGCATAATGGCAATGAAATCACGCTTCAAGATGATATTGCTGCCAAACATAAATTCACCACGGAAGCTATTGCCAAAGATGGCAGAGCGACTATGTATGGCGTTTTAGTCGGTTTAGCTAGCCAAGATATTCCCAAAGGTGGGCTCATTCATACCTTTAATTTACATCACGCTGCCACTGATTTTGTCGGAAAACAAAAAGAGTATGAGTGGACGGCACCTGATGTATCTAAATTCCAAAACAGAACATTCAACGGCTATCACCGAACAGATGGTCAAGTAGGGACTCAAAACTATTGGTTAGTTATTCCCTTAGTTTTCTGCGAAAACAGAAATATCGAATTATTAAAGAATGCGTTTTTAAATGGTTTGGGCTTCCAAAAGATGGACCCGTTTACTCAAAAGGTTCAACAATTAGGGAAGCAGCTAGCTGAAGGTAAAGCACTTGAAATAGATACAGCTTCTTCTGCTTCAGTTTTGGTACATAAATCCGCCCAATTTCCGAATGTAGATGGCATCAAATTTCTAACTCATGAAAGTGGTTGTGGCGAGAATAAAGACGATTCTTTAAACCTATGCGCCTTATTAGCCGGTTATTGCCTAAATCCGAACGTAGGTGGAATCACTGTATTAAGCTTAGGATGCCAACATTCTCAAATTGAGGTATTTAAAGAGAAGTTGAAAGAGAAAGACCCTAACTTCTCAAAACCATTGTACATCTTTGAGCAACAACAAGATAACGGGAGTGGAGTAGAGAATATGTTAAATGAAGTGATTCTACAGACATTTAAGGGTCTGGTGGAAATCAATAAACAAACCCGCAAGCCGGCTCCTTTATCGGCTTTACGCGTAGGTGTTAAATGTGGTGGATCTGACGGATTCTCCGGAATTTCCGCTAATCCAGCCATAGGACATACTGCAGACTTAGTCGTAGGATTAGGTGGTACCGTGATGATTGCTGAATTTCCGGAATTATGTGGTGTTGAACAAGAACTTCAAAACAGAGCTGTAACAAAGGAAATTGCCGATAATTTTGGTTTCTTAATGCGCGAATACGCTAGACGTGCCGCATTAGTGGGAGCAGGATTTGACATGAATCCATCTCCTGGAAACATCAAAGATGGCTTAATCACAGATGCGATCAAATCTGCTGGAGCCGCTAAAAAAGCAGGTTCTTCACCTATTGAGGACGTATTAGGCTATGGCCAATATGTTACCAAGAAAGGATTAAACCTTGTTTGTACTCCAGGAAATGACGTTTTAGCAACAACAGGTATGGCTGGTGCTGGTGCTACAATTCAGCTATTCACCACAGGCTTAGGAACACCCACTGGAAATCCAATTAGCCCCATGGTGAAATTATCAACCAATACGAAACTAGCTCAAAAGCTACCTGAAATCATCGACATCGATTGCGGACCTATCATTTCCGGCGAAAAAACCGTAGAGCAAATGGGGGAAGAAGTATTAGAATACATTATTCAACTAGCCTCGGGAGAAATCAATACGAAAGCGATGGATCTTGGCCAAGATGACTTTATGTTCTGGAGGAGAGGGGTATCGCTTTAATTGGTGAATGTTGAATGGTGAATGGTGAATGGGAGATTATAGAGTATAGATTATAGAGTATAGATATTTAACCTACGGACTTCGGACTCATTCCCTCCGGACTTCGGACTTATTCCCTCCGGACTTCGGACACATTCCCTCCGGACTACTGCCCACTGACAACTGATTATTATGTTCAAACTAACTAACAAAAAAGTACTTATCACCGGTGGATGCTCTGGCATCGGGCAATCCATTGCACTAACATTCCTAGCACAAGGAGCAGAGGTTCATGTACTGGATTTGAAGCCATCTGTCGAGCCCATGCCGGCCGAAATCACTTTTCACCAAGCTGATATAACTTCAATAGAGGCTATAGAGGCCATTGCTGCTGAGTTGAAATCGATAGACATTTTAGTGAATAATGCAGGAATTCCCCAGATTGGAAATTTAGAGAAAACAAGTCCTGCAGACTTTCAACGCATTTTTGATGTGAACGTAAAAGGGGCTTATCACTGTATGTATGCCTTTATTCCTTCGATGATTAAACAAAAATCGGGAGTCATTTTGAATATGGCCTCTGTAGCAGCATCAGTGGGGATTCCGGATCGTTTTGGTTATTCGATGACGAAAGGGGCGATTAAATCAATGACTCAATCGGTGGCAAAAGATTACGTAAAACAGGGTATTCGTTGCAATTGTATTTCACCAGGAAGGGTGCATACGCCCTTTGTAGACGGGTTTATTGCCAAAAACTACCCAGATCAGCAAAAAGAAATGTTTGAGAAACTTTCTGCTACACAACCGATAGGTCGAATGGCAAAACCACAAGAAATTGCCCATTTAGCTTTATATTTATGTTCTGATGAAGCCGCATTTATCACGGGTTGTGATTATCCAATTGACGGTGGATTCATTTATCTAAACAACTAAACCTATGAAAAAACAACTGATTTGCCTGTTATTGATTTTGGGAACCTCTTTAAGTTCATTTAAAAAGGATGGCCCTAAGCGTATTATTTTCTTTGGTGATTCGATTACACAAGCTGGCGTTAACAAAACTGGCTATATTACTAAAATGACCGAAATGATTGCCGCTCAAGGCCTTTCTAATCAATATGAATTGATTGGAGCCGGAATTGGTGGTAATAAAGTCTACGATTTATACCTACGTCACGAAGAAGATGTGGTGGCTAAGAATCCAAATATCGTAATCATTTACATCGGTATTAACGACGTTTGGCATAAAACAACTTCACGTACAGGTACGGATGCAGACAAGTTTGAAAGATTCTATAATGCTTTAATTAAGAAGATTCAAAAAGCTAATGCTCAAGTAGTTATCTGCACACCCACGGTGATTGGAGAGAAGTTCGATAATACAAATGAAAACGATGGAGATCTAAATGCTTATGCGGGAATCATCAAGAAGATCGCTAAAGACAACAACGTACAATTAATCGATTTACGTAAGGCATTCATGGATTACGAATCCAAAAATAATATTGAAAATAAGGCATCTGGAATATTAACGACCGATCGCGTTCACCTAAACGAAGCAGGAAATCAGTTTTTAGCTGATACCATGTGGGACGTTATTAAAAAATTATAAGATGAAGTTAGCAAGAATTGGAAATGAAGGGGCAGAAAAGCCATGTATTTACCATAATGGGACCTATTATGACGTTTCTTCCCGTTTTACCGATTTCAATGAATCGTTTTTTCACCAAAATGGCCTAGCGGAATTAGCTAAATTAACTCCAACTGATTTTCCTGTGATTTCAGGCCGATTGGGGTCTTGCGTGGCTAGACCGAGTAAAATTGTATGCGTAGGTTTAAATTACGCGGATCATGCTAAAGAAACGGGAGCTGAGATTCCGAAAGAACCCATTTTATTCTTCAAAAGTACGTCGGCTCTTTCTGGACCTAATGACGATATCATTATTCCTAAAAACTCCACAAAGACAGATTGGGAAGTTGAATTAGCCATTGTAATCGGTAAAAAAGCCTCTTATGTTTCAGAAGCTGACGCCTATGATTATGTGGCAGGTTATTGCTTGCACAATGATCTTTCTGAACGCGAATACCAGTTAGAACGGGGTGGAAATTGGTCAAAAGGGAAGGGATGTGATTCCTTTGCACCTTTGGGGCCCTTTTTAGCCACAAAAGAAGAGATAAAAGACGTACATGCATTGGATATGTGGTTAAATGTCAATGGAAAACGCTTCCAAACGAGTAATACCAATCAATTGATTTTCAATGTGCCTCAAGTCGTTTCTTATATCTCTCAATTCATGACTTTATTACCTGGCGATGTTATAAGTACAGGTACGCCACATGGAGTAGGATTAGGTTTTAATCCTCCGATCTATTTAAAACCGGGTGACGTAGTTTCATTAGGCATGGAAGGATTAGGGGAACAACAACAAACAGCGATAGCCTATCAGGGATGATTGATTCACATCAACATTTTTGGAATTATAACGAAGAACGAGATACCTGGATAACACCAGAGATGTCAGTTCTTAAAGCCGATTATTATCCAAATTACAGCGAACCACTCTTTAAAGCCCAAGGTTTTACCGGTTGTGTAGCTGTTCAGGCAGATTCATCTGAGGAGGAAACCTTGTTTCTATTAGCATTAGCAGAACAAAACGAATTCATTCAAGGAGTCGTGGGCTGGGTCGATTTACAAAGTACCAATATCGAAGACAGGTTAGCTTATTTTTCTCAATTTGAAGCAATGAAGGGCTTCAGACACATTGTTCAAGGGGAAAAAGATCCTCATTTTCTGGCTAGAAGTGAATTTATCAGAGGGGTCAAGGCCTTGAATAGCTTCGATTTCTGCTATGATTTGTTGATTTATCCGCATCAAATTAAATCAGCCATTGCTTTTTGTGAGACTTGCGATGAGCAAAAAATCGTTTTAGATCATTTGGCTAAAGCCTCGCTAAAATCTGGTAATATCCAAGAATGGAAGAAGGATATTCAAGCGTTTGCAGGTCTTTCACACGTTTCTGCTAAAATATCGGGGATTGTGACAGAAGCTGCAGATCAATCTTGGACTCAGCAACAAGTGAATGAAATAGTGGAGGTGGCTTTGGATGTATTTGGTCCAAAGAGACTAATGATCGGAAGTGATTATCCGGTTGTTTTAGTCAATTCGACCCTAGAAAGCTGGGTTGCTTCGTTTCAAGAAGCGCTTAAAGGATTAAATGAGTCAGAAAAAGAACTAATTTACCGTCAGAACGCTATCGAATTTTATCAATTAGAAACACTATGAATTTAGGATTAAGAGAGAAAGTTATCATCGTGACAGGTGGAGCGAAAGGGATTGGGCAAGGAATTTCTGAATCTTTGGCCTTAGAATCCGCCATGGTAGCCATCGTGGGACGAAATGAAGAAGATAATCTGCGTTGCATCGAAAGAATTCAAGCAACAGGCGGACAAGCATTCTCCTTTGTGGCTGATCTAAGTAATCCGTCCGAATGTCAACAAGTAGTGGATAAAGTAGCCAAGATGTTTGGTAAAATTGATGGATTAGTGAATAATGCGGGATTAAATGATGGGGTGGGCCTAGAAACGGGGAATTACGAAAAATTCATTCAATCTATAAATGCGAATTTGACACACTATTATTTAATGGCTCAAGCGGTGTTACCTTATTTGAAAAAAAGCAAAGGAGCTATTGTTAATATCGGGTCGAAAACAGCAGAAACAGGCCAGGGAAATACCTCTGGATATGCCGCTTCGAATGGAGGAAGAAATGCCTTAACACGTGAATGGGCGCTAGAATTGCGTGATTATAACATTCGAGTTAATTCGGTCATCGTGGCTGAATGTTACACACCTATGTATGAGAAATGGATTGAAACCTTGGAAAACCCCAAAGAAAAGTTAGCCAGCATCACCAGCAAAATTCCTTTAGGTCAACGAATGACGACAAAAGAAGAAATTGGCGATATGGTAACATTTTTGATGTCACCTAAATCAAGCCATACCACCGGACAAATTATCCATGTTGATGGTGGCTATGTACATCTAGATCGTGCGATTTCATGAGAACTTTGGAAAACTTTGAGAGCCCCGGATTAATCGTATATCCTGATCGGGTAAAACGTAATATTTTTAAAGCAATTGAAATGGTGGATGGCAATCCTGATCGTTTGCGTCCACATATCAAAACACATAAGACGAAAGAAGGAAACGACCTTTTTCTAGCAGCGGGAATCACTAAGTTCAAATGTGCTACCATTGCAGAGGCGGAACTTTTAGCCCTTTCAGAGGCTCCAGATGTACTTATATCGATGCAGTTGATCGGACCTAATTTGGAACGCTTCAAACAATTGGTCTCTCATTATCCTAAAACGAAATTCTCTTCCATCGTAGATGATGCCTTTGCCGCCTCTGAACTCAATCGCATTTTCACAGACCTTTCAACTGGGGTGTTTGTAGACCTCAATATGGGGATGAATCGGACGGGAATTATGCCATCAAAGGCTTTGGCTTTAATTCAACATATTCAAACGTTACCTAATCTCACTTTGCGAGGATTACACGCCTATGATGGTCATATTCGGGACAAAGTATATGAAGACCGTGCTAAACATGTGGAAACTGATTTTACCTCATTCTACGAGCTTCTAGGACAATTAAACCATTCAGATCTAGAATTAGTCGTATCTGGAACACCTAGTTTCCTAGTGCATCATAAGAATTCCCAATTTACCTGCAGCCCAGGTACCTTTATCTTCTTTGATGCGGGTTATGCAGCCTTATTTCCGGAAAACACGTTTGAGTTTGGAGTAGAGATTATCGCTAGAATTATTTCAAAACCCACAGATTCAACAATTTGCCTCGATTTAGGGCACAAATCGGTTGCGGCAGAAAACCCGATAGATAACCGTGTCCGTTTTATCGACCAGCCAAGCTGGGTACTAAAATCGCAAAGCGAAGAACATGGTATCGTAGAAGTGGGAGATAGTTCAAGGTATTCCATTGGTGAAATCGTCCGAATGATTCCGTATCATATTTGCCCTACCGTTAATCTACATTCGCATTTACAAGTCATTGACGGTGGTTTATGGGAGGTAAAAGCTAGAAATCGCAGATTATGCTATTAATTGACGCCCATTTAGATTTAAGTATGAACGCACTCGAATGGAATCGAGATTTGCGCGCTAGTATTCAAGAAATAAATGATCGCGAGAAGCATTTAAGAGATAAACCTGATCGTGGCAATGCGACAGTAAGTTTAGACGAATTAAGAAAAGGGAATGTTGGCCTCGTCGTTGCCACTCAAATCGCGCGCTTTGTAGCCCCTGAATCCTCTTTACCCGGCTGGAATAGCCCAGAACAAGCTTGGGCTCAAACCCAAGGCCAATTAGCCTATTACAAAGCCTTAGAAAGAACAGGAGACTTACGACCTATTCGAAATAGATCGGAATTAAATGACCATTTAACCCAATGGGAAACAGATGGGCATACCATTGGCTATATCTTATGTCTAGAGGGAGCGGACTCTATCGTTTCATTAGAGTATTTAGAAATAGCTTATGCATCAGGTTTACGCGCCTTAGGGCCAGCCCATTATGGTCCGGGACGTTATGCGCAAGGAACTAATGCAACTGGTGGCATGGGCGTAAAAGGACATGATTTATTACGCAAAATGATGGATCTAAACATTATTTTAGATGCAACACATTTATGTGATGATAGTTTTTGGGAGGCGATGGAATACCACCAAGGTCCGGTTTGGGCTAGTCACCAAAACTGCCGTGCCTTAGTAGATCACAATCGTCAATTTAGTGATGAACAGTTGAAAGAGATTATTTCGCGCGGAGCGGTCATTGGAATGCCGATGGATGCATGGATGATGGTACCAGGTTGGGTGAGAGGAGAATCTACACCAATGAATAAGAACGTCACCCTGAATACTCTCATAGATCATTTAGTCCACGTTTGTGATTTAGCGGGAAACACCAATCACGTAGGGTTAGGCACAGATTTAGACGGAGGATTCGGAAGAGAACAATGTCCGGCAGACATTGAAACCATAGCTGACTTACAAAAACTACCTGAATTACTATTGCAGCGCGGATTTTCTGATGAAGATATCGTTAAATTCTGCCACCAAAACTGGCTTACTTTCTTAGAAAAGGCCTGGTCTTATTAGGCTTTTGGTGGGGGACTTATACTCGTCCAGCCACCATCAACAATTAATGTTTGACCAGTGATGTGTTTGGCCTTGTCACTCAAAAAGAAACAAACAGCTTCAGAAATATCCTGAACATCAGCTGGTCTACCCAAAGGAGTTAATCGGCTCCATTCCTGTAAATAACTAGCATCCTTCTCCGTTCTTTCGGTCATTGTAGCACCAGGCGAAACGGCATTAATGCGAATTTGAAAGGGGGAGAGGTCGATGACCAAGTTTTGGACTAATTGATTCAATGCCGCCTTCGTCATCCCATAGGCCGCTAAATCTGGATGCGCCTGATGCCCTGTGACAGAAGATGTCACCACAATGGAACCCGGATTACCCGCATTTCGGATGGTCTTCGCCACTTCTTGAATCAGGAAAAATGTCCCCTGTATATTTAAATCTAATAAAGATTTCATGGAGGTTGGGCTATACTCCCAAAAACTTCCAAAAGTCGTCACCCCCGCATTACATACACAACCGGCTAATTCCCCAGGCAATGTTTGAGCGTAAGCAACTAATTCCTGGATGAAATCGTAGGAACTAACGTCACCGGCTTTCGAGTAGGGACCTGAAAGTAGGGAGGAGTCAATATCATTTTTGACCACTATATGCCCCTCAGACATCAACTGCTGCGCAATTTGATACCCAATCCCTTGTCCTGCACCGGTGACGATATATACTTTCATATTAATGAGAATCGCGCGTGACGATAGATCCTGAACCGCCTTTTAGGAAATCAAAATCAGCACCCTGATCCGCTTGTTCTACATGATCGATGAATAGACCTACATAACCACGAATCGTTTTAGGCTTCTCAAAGGGTTGAGCTAACTTACGAGCCGCCAACTCTTCCTCCGATACTTCCCAATTAATTGTTCTATTTTCTACGTCTAAGGCTATGTAATCCCCATTTTGCACCCAATTCAATGGCCCACCAGCAGCAGATTCAGGCGAAACGTGAAGCACCACTGTTCCAAAACCCGTTCCACTCATACGACCGTCCGAAATTCGGACCATATCCTTCACGCCTTTTTCCAAAAGCTTTTTCGGTATGCCCATATTCCCCACCTCAGCCATTCCTGGATATCCTTTAGGGCCTACATTTTTTAACACCATTACCGAATTTTCATCTATTTCTAACTCAGGAGAATCAATTCTCGCGTGGTAATCTTCAATATTTTCAAAAACGACAGCTTTCCCGCGGTGCTTGAATAAGGCTTTAGAGGCTGCAGATGGTTTCAATACGGCTCCATTCGGCGCTAAATTACCTCTGACCACTGCTATTCCAGAATCGGGTTTGAACGGAGCTTCAAACGAAGAAATGATGCTTGGGTCATAAATAGGCGTATTATCGATGTTTTCACCCACCGTCTTACCATTTACCGTCACAATTGACGTATGTAAATGTTCTTTCATTTGATTCATCAATGCCGGAAGTCCACCTGCGTAATACAAGTCTTCCATGAAGTGTTCGCCTGATGGTTGAATATTAGCTAGAAGCGGAATATTACGAGAGAATTCATCAAAATCATCTAGTTTCAAATCAACTCCTAATCGACCCGCAATTGCTGTCAAGTGAATCACGAAATTAGTCGAGCCACCCGTAGCCGCATTGACGCGAATCGCATTTTCGAAAGCAGGACGCGTTAAGACTTTGGACATCTTCAAATCCTCATTTACCATCTCCACAATACGGCGTCCTGAATGCTGCGCAAGTACTTTTCTACGTACATCAGCCGCCGGAATAGCCGCATTTTGAGGTAAACTTAAACCCAAAGCTTCCACCATCGTCGCCATGGTAGACGCCGTTCCCATCACGGCACAATGACCAGGTGTTCTTGCCATACAAGCTTCTGCTTCAATAAACTCCTTCTGTGTTAGTTCACCTAGTTTATACGCCTCAGCGAAACGCCATACATCGGATGTCCCAATTTCTTTCCCCTTGAATTTTCCTTTCATCATAGGCCCCCCAGAGATAACTAAAGTAGGCAAATCGACACTACAAGCACCCATCACAAGGGAAGGAGTTGTTTTATCGCATCCACACATCAGCACCACTCCGTCAATTGGATTTGCCCGAATCGATTCCTCCACGTCCATACTCGCTAAATTGCGGTACAACATCGCGGTAGGTTTAATCAAGGTTTCACCCAAAGACATGACAGGGAACTCCACCGGAAATCCACCTGCCTCTATAATTCCTTTCTTTACAAACTCCGCCAATTCTCTGAAGTGCGCATTGCAAGGCGTTAATTCGGACCAGGTATTACAAATACCAATCACCGGTTTACCTTGGAAATAATCATCTGGAATCCCTTGGTTTTTCATCCAAGCACGGTAGATAAAACCATCTTTACCAGTCTTACCAAACCACTGTTGCGAACGCAATTCAACTTTACTCATCTTCTTTTTCTAGGTCTAAGGTTTTAGAGAGGACAAAACTACCGTCCGCTCCATATTTATAATAACAAGCGCGAATCCCTGAAGAGATATCGGCATAAGGATCATTTTCATAGCCAAAGGAATGCACAATGGCTGACTTTTCTAAATACAAACTATCTGCACCCGCATATCCCAATCGCTGCCGGCCCATGATAGTGGGAAAGCGAATGTCTCGAAATTTCCGGTTTTCATATTCAAAAGCAAAGATTCGGTAGTTTTTACCCTGCCAGCCGGCTACCCAAATTTCTGGCTTCTCATTTCCATTCAAATCAGTGGCTAAGACGGTAGATGCCTTGAAATTCGCAACCTTTTTTTCTAAAAGAACTGAATGACTTTTCTCCAGTCGAATGGCTCCTGCCTCTACAGTAACTGTAAAGTCTTCAAAGGCAGATGTCAGCGCAGTGGCCATCGTTCTCGATACGGTATCATCTGCAGCAATGAGCGCTAGGGAATCTCCATAAGCCTTCACCACATCCACATCTGTTATCTCTGTTTCTTCGGGTTTGTCATCTAATTCTCCTACGTACACGAATATGTAGGCTAAAAAACCTAGTAAAACCACGAACAAGAAAAACTTTAACAGCCTAGCCATGTTTGATCGATTTCATGCGTTCAATTGCTTTTTCTAGAATTGCTCGTGGACAAGCAAAATTCAGCCGAATAAAATTCCGACCCTTGAATTGCTCCCCACGTAACACGTGAACACCAGCGTCCCAACATTTCTGTTGAAAATCCCCCCATAAAGTCTCATCATATTCCATCCAGGCTAAATAGGTTCCTTCCAGAGGTTGCATCGCTAAACCGGGGGTTTCACGCACATATTCCAAAAGTAAATCGTGATTCGCACGTAAATAGGGCAGTAGCTGCGCTAACCACTCTTCCCCATGAGCATAGGTGGCTAACATCACTTCAATACTGTGTCTGGATAGCATAGAGAAGAATCCAGCGGATGCTTTAGTGAATTTATCTCGAAGTGCAGCATCGGGAATGACGGCAACAGCTCCCCCTAATCCCGCTGTATTAAACGCCTTAGAGGTAGCGAAGAAGCTAATGATGGGTTGTTTCTCAAATCGACCAATCGAAATATGCTCTGACTGAGGATATAAGCGCAAATCAGCATGAATCTCATCAGAAACGATAGTAACGTTATACTTGGCACAAAGATCCACAATTCGCATAATCTCCGTTTCATTAAATATCGTACCGCCTGGATTATGCGGATTACAGAATAAAAATACTTTGGGGCCTTTTTGTAGGCCTCTTTCAAAATCGTCAAAATCATACGTCCAGCGACTGCCTTCCTTAATCATTTCAAACGTTATTAATGGGCAATTAACCCAACCAGCCACTAAATGAAAGGGATGATATACAGGTACTGCTGTAATAATACCTTCCTTTTCATTCGTTAAGGCCGCACAAGCAGCGGTAATTCCGGGAACAATTCCTGGAATCCAAACATGTGAATCAAGCGAAGTAGACCAAAAATAATCACGTTCAATTTTATGTTGAGCCGCAATTTTTAAAGATTCAGGAACAATGGAATAGCCTAAAATACCGTGAGCTGTGATGCGATCCAATGCCTCCAAAATTTCATCGGCCACTGGGAAATCCATATCTGCCACTGGCATGGGCAACATATCTAGATGAGCAGGGTAAGTCACATTATCCCATTTGAACGAATGGGTTTGACGGCGATCAATAATTTGGTCAAAATTGTATGTTTTACTTGGCATATTCCGGTCTAAAGACATTAAATCCTATCATTGAAGGATGATTCTTTAAATATACGGAAATTGATTCAACTGATTGACACACTTTTCGGCGATCTTGAGAAGCGTGGACTAAATAATATTGCCCCTTATGTTGGCGAATAAAGCCTACATGTTGGTAATCAAGGTCTTTCCGCTTTGAGACAAAAGCAATCACATCACCTGATTTTAGGTAAGAAGACACGTGGGAAAAGGATGCACTAGGAACATAGGTCATCGGACCTAAATCGTTTTCCATTTTCTGAATAGCAGGGAGCACAATCATCCATTTTTTAGGGGCCAAGAATTGCGATAAAAAATCCACTTTTTTGACCGCTAAAACACGGTATGAAGCAGGAATTACCTGTTTAAACAAGCCTTTTTCCTCCATTTGAAGAAAGGTAGCGCTTAAATAATGATTTCTATTTTCATAGGAAATAGGATTTCTGGCATAGCGAATTTGTTCTAATTCGCGCAGGAATGTTGAATCATTACCTTTGGAACGGTATAAACTCCACACATTCTCCACAAAAGTCACGCAATCAAAACCAGAAAAATCAACGACAAACTTCTCCGGGTTTTCCTTTGATAAAGCATGAGAGGAATAGGGAAGGCCATAAAATTGCTCCGCTAACAATAATGGATTACGCTTTTCTCGCGCTGCTAGAATACGAGGCAAAACTGCTGAAGGAATTACCTGAGAAAAAGCGATGAAAGGGAGAAGAAATAATACCCAGACTTTCATGCTAGGCCTTTTCCTTAATCCATAAAACGCTAATAGAACCCAAAATAAAGAATACGCCAGCTGCTACAATCGCATAAATCGAATTGCCTCCGTATACATATTTCACAATGGAACCACCAATAATTCCATTAACGATTTGAGGAAGAGTGATGAAGAAATTGAAAATACCCATGTAAACACCCATTTTAGACATGGGAATGGAACCAGCTAAAATGGCATAGGGCATGGCTAAAATAGAAGCCCAAGCCATTCCCACACCCACCATACTGAGGATCAGCATCTGAGGATCTGAAATGAAATAGATAG
>JACCDW011330014.1_pt1 | contig 17304 bp, 28 predicted proteins | sample 7449781 | NCBI WGS metagenome assembly JACCDW01 (sample SAMN15323449, study PRJNA562643) | freshwater metagenome | isolation source: river surface water | place: USA:Blue River Watershed | collected 2017-08-18
ACAAGTTCATCTAGCAGTTCGTCAACAACTGATACAAGTTCATCTAGCAGTTCGTCAACAACTGATACAAGTTCATCTAGCAGTTCGTCAACAACTGATACAAGTTCAACCACCGGAAGCTCGACCACCTCGTCAACGACCCAGAGCTCATCAACGTCGCAGACCAGCAGCTCGAGCACCACGGCCAGCAGCAGCACCTCGCCCATACCGCTGGCGTTGGTCGGCACCGCAAACATAAGCAGCCAGCAACTGATGTGGGACCCGAACGGCCATTTCACGGCGCTGGTCCCGAGGAACTACCTGAACGGGAGCTGCGCGCTGTTCCGTGCCTACACGGCGGCCCCCGGCTCGTTCAGCGAGATCCTCGGCAAGAACTACTATGGCACGAACAGTTGGGTCGCAGGCGTCTACATCGGCTACCACATAGGCCGCTACCTCACCACGAGCAACGTCCCCAAGGGCGGCACGGGCAGCAGGGTGTGGGCGAACGAGGACCTGCACGGCGGGCAGTTCGACCAGCAGATAACCTTCGGCAACGGCCCGGTGCTGATCAGCGACCAGAGCGTCAGGCACGTCGCCTTCCCGAGCATCCCGAGCGCAGGCAGCCCCGACTTCCTCTGGAGCGACGACGGCATCAACTGGACCACGGAGAGCATCAGCGGCAGGGGCGCCGGCGGGGCCTACAACGTCGACGGGTACATCAACGGCGGCAACCACACGAACGGCTACTACTTCACGGCACGGGCCATAGACAGCCCCAGCACCACGATGTACGTGTACTACTCGAGCGACGGCATCAACTGGTCCAGGTCCTCCGCAATCACCAAGCAGGTCTCGACGGAGAGCCCCGTGGGCAGGCCCGTCTGGCACTTCGCAGGGTACTACTGGCTGCAGACCACGAACAACCTGTACCGCTCGACCACGCCCGCCGGCCCCTGGTCGTGGTACGACCCCGGCTTCACCTTCATCAACTGCAGGGACGCATACGTCTGGGCAGCCCGTGGCATGTACGTGTTCCCGAGCTCAAGCGGCTCGCCGACCACGACGAACCTGGAGTACAGCTTCGACATGGTCACGTGGAACAGGCTGACCAACGTCAACAGCAAGATCATCTGGCAGTTCTCCGGCAGCGCAGACGGCACGAAGTGGGTGGCCGGCCCCGCCGGGGTCTACAGCCCCGGACTGGGCGACTACGTCAAGCACGGGACCTAAAATAATTCGGGGCAGGACGCTCTCTTAACGAAGGAGGACATCCATGCCAAAGCTAACGGTCGGTATGGCGTGCTGGGACGACGTCGAGGGCGTGTTCTGGACGCTGAGCATCCTGCGCCAGTTCCACGTGAGGTACTTCTCGGGGCTTCGGGACGAGGTGGAGCTCCTCGTGGTCGACGACATGCCCAACGAGCAGCGCGAGCTGCGGCACCTCTGCAACCTCGCCAACGCCCGGTACGAGCACGTCCCCAAGAACAAGGGCCCTGCGCAGGCCAAGACCACCGTCTTCGAGCAGGCCCGTGGCGAGTACACCCTGCTGCTGGACAGCCACGTCCTCTGCCTTCCCGGCGCCATAGTGCACATACTGGACGGCATCGACAGGGGCGAGGTCGGCAGGGACATCTGGTCCGGCCCGCTCGTCTCCGAGAACGGCGGCACCATAGCGACGGAGCTCCAGCCCAAGTGGCGTGGCGAGTTTTTCGGCATCTGGCACGTCGACCCCGAGCTCCCGGCCAAGGGGGTCAAGGAGATAGAGGGCATGGGCAGCGCCTTCTTCTGCATGAGCACACGGCAGTTCCTCGACATCGAGGGCTTCCCGAGGACCTTCTCCGGCTTCGGCGGCGAGGAGCTGATACTCAGCGAGATAAACAGGAACAAGACGGGCGGCAGGCACATGTGCCACGATTCGCTCAAGTGGCAGCACAGGTTTTACAAGCCCAAGCCGGTGTCCTACACGCTGACGGTCAACGACAAGTACCGGAACTACCTCCGTGGCTTCTACCACGCAGGCTGGGACACGGAGCAGGTTCGGGAGTACTTCAGGCGCAAGCTGCCGAGGGACCAGCACGAGCACAACACGAGGGAGGTCCTCGCCGAGGCGCCCGACCTCTTCACGAGGAACGCCGGCGGCAGGAAGTTCGAGGAGCTGGACTAGTGCCGAGGGACTCCATCACCCACGACGGCGTGCACGAGTGGCGCGCCTTCCACGTCGACCCCAACGGCGAGACCTCGGAGGCCATCCTGCAGGCCGCCTACGACGCAGGCCTCGACATAGGCAGGCAGGAGGTGGAGGCGGTCCTCGGTATGGCCAGCACCACCCCGGAGCCGAGAAGGGACGTGAGGCAGACCGCAAGGAGCATATGGGACGATTGGAGCCCGAGCTGCGATGAGTGACTACCCGCCGATCTCCTGCTTCACCAGCACATACGGCCGCACCTGGTGCCTGGAGGAGAGCATCGAGTGCTTCCTGCGCCAGGACTACCCCGGCATCAAGCAGATGGTGATACTCAACGACTTCGCAGAGCAGGAGCTCATATTCCAGCACCCCGAGGTCGTCGTCATCAACCTCAGGGAACAGATCAAGCCGCTGGGCCGCAAGTTCGCAAGCAACGTCAACATGTGCAGCCACGCCGTCCTCGCAGTCTGGGAGGACGACGACTATTTCCTCCCCTGGCACCTCCGCATGGCGGTGGACAGGATGAGGGACGGCATATTCCACAGCGGCGTCGCATGGGTCCACACGGCGCCCGGCAGCCTTCACAAGAGCGGCAACCACTTCCACGGCAACCTCGTCTTCACGAGGGAGCTGTACGAGAGCGTCGGCGGCTACCACCCCATCGACAACTGCACCGTCGACGTGAGCCTGATGGGCCGTTTCACGCAGAGGCTCGGCCACTACAGCCAGCACCCGGACCCGGAGGACATGTCCTACATTTACCGCTGGGGCTGCGGCCTGTATCACGGCAGCGGCTGGGGCACCGGCATAGACAACGTCAGCGACCTCGCCGCCAACTCCGTCCAGCACGGCAAGGCGATGGGCAAGGTCAAGACCGGCAAGATCATCCTCCGGCCGCACTGGCGCGAGGACTACGTGGAGCTTGCGAGAAAGGCGGCGGAGAGTGAGAGAGTTCGACACGGCCGATGAGTGGGTCGCCCTCCATGAGAGGAAGGGCGGAGACATCAGCGAGCACCTGCGCACGTTGGCCAGGTTGGCTGAGGGATGCGACCACGTCACCGAGATGGGCGTCAGGTGGGTCTGCTCGAGCTGGGGACTGCTCCTCGGCAGGCCAAAGAGGCTGACCAGCTACGACGTCAACCCGGTGAACCCCGAGATGCTGGCCGAACTGGCGAGGATAGCGGGCAACCAGGGCACCGAGTTCAGGTTCGTGCAGGCAAACGTCCTCAACCTGTCCATCGAGCCGACGGACGTCCTGTTCATCGACACGCTGCACTCCTACAGGCAGCTCAAGACGGAGCTCTACCTGCACGCAGACATGGCCAAAAAACACATCGTCCTCCACGACACGGTCACATTCGGGAGCCACGACGAGGGGAAGGTCGACCTAACGGTGCTGCCCAGGCCCCTGGCCGAGCTGATCGACGCGCTGCCCGACAGGCACGGCCTCATGGCCGCCGTCGACGAGTTCCTCGCCGTCCACTCCGAGTGGCGTGTCGGCGAGCAGCACTATAACAACAACGGCCTCATGGTACTCACGAGGTCATGAGCTGCTTCTACCCCAGCGAGGCGAGGAAGCTGTCGAGGGTCAGGCTGCACGACGTCGCCAACACCCTCACCAGCCAGGCCAACTCGGGCGACACCGAGCCGCACGCCCTGGTCGACGGCTCCGTTAGGCGCCTGACCCCCGAGGAGAGGGAGAGGCTGATGGGGTTCCCGACCGGCCACACCGACGTGGCGGGGGCGGGCCACGTTGCGAGGAACAGGGCCCTGGGGAACAGCATGGCCATCAACTGCCTCGAGTTCATCGGCGAGAGGATACAGGAGATCGAATGAAGGTTTTGCACATCAACAACTTCGCCTACCCGGACTACCTGAACGACATGGTCTACCACGGCGGCAGGGAGCTCCTCGGGGACGACTGGGAGGCGTCCAGCCCGCCGAACTACATGTGCATGGATTACCTGCCCAGCAAGGCCACCCTCTACGGGCGTGGTTTCTCGCTTTACTGCAGGCTGATGAGGCCGGCGACGCAGCCCGAGGCCTGCGAGGTCAGGGAGCGGATACGCTACCACTACTACGACCGGATCGTGTACGGCAGCGTAACGCGCTGCATGGACCACATGGAGACGGTCTTCAAGAGCTACAAGCCCCACGAGGTGGCCCTGCTCGACGGCGAGGACCACAACGGCGTCTACTGGGCGGTCGTGAACAGCGGCCGGTACTTCAAGCGCGAGCTGGTGAACACCGACCCCAAGCTCCACCCCGTCAGCTTCGGCGTCCCGAAGGAGCTGTTCCGCAGCAACGTCCCCAAGACGCAGGTCATGGCGACGTGCGTGCCGGGCGACCCGAGGACCTACGTGTTCCACTCGGAGGACGAGTACCACCTCGACTACGCACGCAGCCACTTCGGCCAGACGTGCAAGAAGGCCGGCTGGGACTGCCTGCGCCACTACGAGATACTCGCGAACCACTGCATGCCGCACTTCCCCGACCTGCACCGCTGCCCACGCATGACCATGACCACGTTCCCCAAGGACGTCGTCGAGGGATACAGGAAGAGGCACGGCACGAGGGTCACCCCCGAGCTGCTGCCCGCCATGGACCAGGCCTACGAGCACGCAAGGCGGTACTGCACGACCGAGGCCGTGGCCAAGTACGTTCTGGAAAGGTTGCAATGATGAGCCCGCTTCTGCCCGAGGACCTGCTCCCGCCCGACTACCAGGGCTGGAACCACGACAGCCCCATATTCGACCGCCTCGTGCGCGAGGCCTACCCGACCAACGTCGTGGAGGTCGGCACGTGGAAGGGCATGAGCGCAATCAGGCTCTACAAGGCCATGCAGTCGATCAAGCTGCCGGTGGCGGGGAAGGACTGGACGCTCTGGTGCTGCGACACCTGGCTCGGAGGCATCGAGCACATGGAGGGCGAGGCCTATGGCGGCCTGTTCAGGACGCAGTACGGCTACCCGCAGCTCCACAGGCAGTTCCTGAGCAACATGCAGCACTCGGGCTGCCTCGAGCACCTGCGGGCCATACCGAACACCAGCGTCAACTGCGCCAGGTGGCTGCGGCGCAGGGGCGTGCGGGCGGAGCTCATATACGTCGACGGCAGCCACGAGACGCCCGACGTCCTCAACGACCTGACGGAGTTCTGGCCCGTCCTCGCCCCGAGGGGCATCATGTTCGGCGACGACTTCTCCTACGGCCCCGTTTCGGGCGACGTCGGCAGGTTCGCAAGGTCGAAGGGTCTGGAAGTCGAGGTGGTTGACGGCAACTACTGGCTGCTGAGGTCAGTTAACTAGCGGGCTAACCAGAGAAAAGAGGGGATTCGCATGGAGATCGGTGAGTTTGCGGCCAAGCTGCTGTCCGTGGCGGACATGATCCACGAGTGCCACCTGAAGACCACGTCCTACGCCGAGCACAAGGCGCTCGGGATCTACGGGGACGTCAGGGACTTCGCCGACGACTTCGTGGAGACGTGGCAGGGCCAGCACGGCCTCGTCGACTTCGACATGGTGCACGTCGATGCAGGCTTTCAGGGCACCGGCCTCGACGCCGTCATGAGACTCGTCCTCCTCCTCAACGAGGCGAAGGCCGACCTCGCCAGCGACATGTCGGAATACGGCCACTACGTGAACAAGATCGAGGAGCTGCTTTCGACGGCGTACTCGACCATATACAAGCTCCGGTTCCTCAAGTGAGCAACGGGGCCGACGCCCTCGTCGTGGCGATGCTGCTGACGATGGGCCTGTTTCTGCTGTGGATCAAGGCAAACGAGGGGGAGCCGCCATGCCGCTGAGCAAGGGTCATAGCCAAAAGGCGTTTCAGGCAAACATCAGGCAACTGAGGAAGGATGGGTATCCCATCAAGCAGGCCCTCGCCATAGCCTACAAAATGCTGCGTGGCGAGGCCGTCGAGGAGCGCTGCTGGAAGGGCTACGAGCCGGTCCCCGGCAAGAAGCCATTCAGCCCCGGTAGCTGCAGGAAAGAGGAAAGCCCCTGAGGCTAGGTGAAAAGGGGCCCGGTCGGGCCCGGAAAGCCATTCAGAAAGCCATTCAGAAAGGTGACAAATGGGACTTGAGGTCAACTCCGAGCCGCTGCCGCCGCTCGACGTCTGCGGGACGACGGCCGGACTCTTGCTGGCCATCGGCACGCTCGGGGAGCTGGTCCGCCACCAGCCGGACAACGCCAGGGCTGCGTCCAGCCTGCGCAAGGCCATGTCGGAACTCGAGGAACACGTCGCCGGATGCGACAGATGCCGAAAGGCCCTAGATGAAACGGAAGAAGAGGCCTGAGGCCGAGACTGCGGCCACGACGCCCAACCCGCAGCTCCACGACAGGACGCAGAACAGGTTCGCCTTCAACTTCCTCAACGGGGACCAGAAGCGCGCCTGGGAGGCCGTCGAGGCGAACGAGGTGACCTTCCTGCTCGGCCCGGCCGGGTGCGGGAAGACCCAGATCGCCACGGCGTACGCAGCCCGTGCGTTCCTCGAGAGGAGGGCGAGGAAGATCCTCCTGACCAGGCCGATGGTCTGCACGGAGCAGATGGGCTACCTGCCCGGCTCCAGCGACGAGAAGATACATCCCTTCCTGATACCCATACTGGACTGCCTCGACGCATGCTGCGGGGCGGGCGGGCAGGACAGGAAGCGCATCGACGAGGCCCTCGAGTTCGCGCCGCTGGCCTTCATGCGTGGCCGGACTTTCAACCACTCGGTGGCGATACTGGACGAGGCCCAGAACGCCACCCCCATGCAGCTCAAGCTGTTCCTCACCCGCATAGGGAGGCGGTGCAAGCTGATCGTGACGGGCGACCCCCACCAGTCGGACCTCAGGGACGGCTGCATGGACATGGTCGCCAACCTCGAGGGCGTGCCGGGCGTGGCCATCGTCAGGCTCCCCCACGAGGCGCAGGTCAGGAACCCGATCATCAACAGGATCCTGGAGCGAATATGAGGTACAGGCTGGACCTTGGCAAGTCGGTCGTCCACGGCGACGACATATCCATCACGCTGCTCGGGCTGCTGTCCAAGTTCAGCTACGTGGGCCACGTCGCATACCTCGACGTCGCCAACGACAGGATGTTCCTGCCGGCGAGGTCCGGAGGCTGGCGCTGGCACGTCGACGCCAGGGACTTCGGCATGGCGACCGCCGCCCTCAAGCTCTGCTGCGGCGAGCCGTCGAGGTCATGCGTGTCCGTCCGCTACGACGGCTCCGACCCGGCCCCGCACCCGCTCCAGTTCTCGCTCTCGTGCCCCGACTTCCTCGGGAACTACATGGCCGTGGCGGTCAGCGACGAGGGCGAGAGGGAGAAGAGCTTCATGGCCGGACTGGGCGACTCGTTCGAGGTCGGCTCGCACGTCGTGTCCGTCCTGTCCGCCGACTCCGCAGGCGTCGAGGTGGAAATCGCAAGGTGACACTCCAGTATCGCATGAGACACACAGTCCACATCAAGGCCTGCCCCGTCCTCCTCAACGACATCCTGAGGACGCCGGCGCGCCACCAGTCACGGCTCAAGGTCAACGGGAAGAGGGGCAAGGCGGGGAACCCCGACAAGCTCGGCTACGAGGGGCTGCGCCCGTACCTGGCCAAGCTGCCACGCTTCGACGGGCCCGTGGACATCACCCTGACCATCTACCAGACCAGGAAGAACCCCATCGACATCGACTCAGTCAACAAGACGCTTCTGGACGCAATGAAGCGCCACGGCACGATCGTGGACGACAACCACACGGGAGTCAGCAGCATGACCGTCAGGTACGCCAGGGGCTACCACGAGCGCAAGACCGTGAAACTGTCAATTAAACCCGTGAGGGGGAACGAATAATGTCAATCCAGTACGCAAAGATCGAGGCGACCTCCGGCGACAACGTCATCGTCACCGGCGGCGACTACCCGAACCAGAGGATACGGGTCCTGGCCTACACGGTCCTCGGGGACGCCGACGTCACCCTGAAGTGGAAGTCGGACGCCACCGACATCAGCGGGCCCATGCCGATAGCGGCGAAGGGCGGGCTGACCTGCACGAGCAACTTCCTCGCGCCCGGCGGCCCCATGGCCCTGATGACCACGCTGAACGTGGGCGAGGACCTGGTCCTCAACCTCGGCTCGGCGGCCACGGTCGGGGGCCACATAACCTACTACGCGATCAATGGCTGACATGTGGTTCAGCGACGACGACCTCCACGACGCAATGAGGGTCAGCCTCGAGACGCTGATGAGGATCAGCGTGTCGGAGCCGGACGTCGTCCACCGTGCCAACGCCGCCATAGCCCTGGCCAACCTCGTCCTGTCCGTCTACGACAGGCAGAACGACAGGGACATCGACGCAGAGGCCACGTTCGAGGAGGAGGACGAGCCAGATGAGCCGCAGGCCTAGCGGGAACGGCAAGTTCACCCCCGAGACGCAGAAGAAGATAATCGACGGGATATCGATGGGGAACTTCAGGATGACGGCCGCCAGGGCCGCCGGCCTGAACCCCGTCACGCTCTCCCGCTGGATGAACGACCCCGACCCCAAGTTCGCCAAGTTCCAGAAGGCCGTCATCAAGGCCGAGGCCGAGGTCGAGCAGAGGTGCGTCAACCGCATACTCGACGACGGCTTCGCAAGGGACACGAAGTGGCTCGCCTGGTTCCTCGAGAGGAAGTGCAGGCACTGGAACGGGGCCGTGCACAGGTGGGAGCTGAACTCGGTCCAGAAGCAGATCAAGGACCTGAGGAGGACGCTTGCGAAGCTTCAGGGCGATGACGAGGGAGCTGGAGGCGATGCGCCTCAAGGCCCGGGGACTGTCGACCAGGTCGACGTCTGCGCCGAGGGACCTGAGGGCCTACGCTGCGAGCAAGGGCATCCGTCTGACCGCTGACCAGCTCAGGGTCCTCGACTCCGTGCTGACCAACCGCCCAACCATCGTCGAGGCCGCCCACTCCGTGGGCAAGTCCATGCTGGCGGCCCTCCTGGCGTGCTGGTTCTTCGAGACCCACCCGCACAGCATCGGCATGGTCACGGCGCCGGTCTCGAGGCAGATCAACGAGATCATATTCAAGGAGATGAGGGGCATCCTGTCGGGCTGCCCCTTCTTCGCCCCCAAGGCCAGCTCGCTGCAGCGCAGCCACGACTGGTGGGTCAAGGGCCTGGCCACCAGCTCCGGTGACGCCTTCCAGGGCAAGCACAGCCCCGGCGGCATACTCATCATCTTCGACGAGGCCAGCGGCATAGAGGACGTGTTCTGGCAGCGCGCCCACAGCATGTTCGAGGCGGGCCGCACCAACCACTACTTCCTCGGCATATCCAACCCGTACACGAGGTCCTGCCCCATGTGGGTGGAGAGCCAGACGGGCAGGTACAACGTGCTCAGGATGTCCGCCCTCGACCACCCCAACGTCGTCGAGAGGCGGGAGGTCGTGCCGGGCGCAATCAGCTTCAACACGATCTCGGAGCGCGTCAGGGCCGACTGCAGGCCCGCCGAGCCCCACGAGGGGCACCTCGCCTTCGAGTTCGACGGCTCCATGTGGGTAAGCGAGAACCCGCTCTTCGACGTGCAGGTCCTCGGCCTCTACCCGAGGCAGTCGGACTACAGCCTGTGGAGCGACTCGGACCTGGAGAGCCTGACCAGGCCCATCAGGGACGACGCAGCCTTCAGGGTCGCCATAGGGTGCGACGTCGCCCGGTACGGCTCCTGCGCAACCGTCATGGCCGTGCGCCGTGGGCCCAACCTGGTCCACGTCGAGAGCCACCACGGCTACTCCATCCTCCAGACGGCGAACAGGCTCAAGGAGCTTGCGAACAGGTGGCAGACGAAGGGGCACCCGGGCACGCAGGTGCCCATCTACATCGACGGCACCGGCGTCGGGGGCGGCGTGTGCGACCTCGCCGGCACGGGCCAGTCGAGGTACAGGTTCATAGAGGTGAACAACGCACAGAGGCCCAGCGATGAGATGGACCTGTACGTCCCCAACAAGAGGACCGAGCTCTGGATCAACCTTCGTGACCTGGCGAGGAACGGCAGGATATCCATAGCCATGCTGCCGAACGAGACCCGTCAGGCCCTCCTGTCGGAGCTGCGCCTGCCGGAGTTCAGGATCGACGGCCGTGGCAGGACGGTGCTGGAGTCAAAGGACAGGATCAGCGAGAGGCTTGGCAGCAGCCCCGACCTCGCCGACGCCATGACCCTCGCCTTCATCCCCGAGAGGCGGACCTACGAGAGCCACTTCTGACCTCACGTAGAGCTCACGGTCCCTCTCGACGACCCAGGCCATCCTCGAGTACTTCACGCCGTAGTGGCTGGCCAGCTCCCTGAGCGTCCAGGCGCGCCCCAGGTGTTTGTAGGTCACCTTGGACTTGCCTGCCATGGGCCTCAGGTCGAACGGTTGCCTGCTCATTCGTCGTTCTCCTCAACGATTGTTTCGATGCCCTCGGGCAGCTCCCAGAAGCCCTCGCAGTCGAGCTGGAGCCTCACGCCCATCCGTCGCAGCATGTCGAAGTCGTAGTCCATGAAGAAGGCCCTCCCAACTACATGTTAGGAGGGCCTATTGGGCTTGTAAAAGGAAATCCTCAGTCCTCCACCTCCTGCTGCTGGAACGGGCAACCGTTGATGGCGACCGTCTGCCCGTCCAGAACGGCCTCCACGTCCGACACGACCTCGCCGAACGACAGGGCCTTGGGGTCGAACCCTCCGTTCGGGTCGAGCCCCGTCGCCACGTCCCTAGCCTCCTGCAGGCTTCCTGCCTCCACGAGCCTGCTGTGGGACAGCTCCTGTGTCCACCTCACCTGCACCATGTACTTGGGCATCATCGCTCCTCCCCCAGGCCACCGACGATGTGGGCGTCGGAGAAAGGGCCCGGGTCGTCGTTGGGGTCGTCCGGGTTGTCCGGCAGGTCGGCCAGGATCTCGGCCGGGGGGTCGTGCTCGTCCATCGGGGCCATGAGGCCACGGCAGTTCTTCGTGTAGCCGTCCCTGGAGTTCCACTCGAACTCCGTGTCGTCGTGGCCGAAGGCGTACTCGTGCAGGTCCAGCATGGTCTCCACGCCGGCCCGGTACGAGAAGCTGCCGCATGCCCTGTAGTCCATCGTCAGGTGCTGGCAGTAGCGCAGCAGGACCTCGACCCCGGGGTGGGCCGAGGACAGGGCCCGGCAGACCTCCCAAGGCGCGCCCCCGTTCGTGGCGAAGTCGTAGGTGGCGACGGTCTGCCCCCCATCCTCGACGACCGTCGTCTCCTCGTACTCGCCTGCGTAGCACGGCGTGCCCCAGAGCTCGGCCCTCTCGTCCCTCGTCATGCCCTCCCTATGGGGCAGGACGGCGTTGAAGTCGAAGGCCCCGTTCGGCCCGTCCATCGTCCTCATGGCGGCCTCGACGGCCGCCCTGTCGCCCCTGATCCTCACGTTGACCTTGCTGTACGCCGACATGTCAGCCTCCTAGGATGAACGGGAACTCAATCGCCCGAAGGCATTCTATGCGAATGGTAAAGAGAAGTAAAGAGAACTATTGAAGTTTTCCCCAAGGTCACTTTCTAGCATGAGGACGCCCCTGGTCAGGCAGACATCACCCCACAACTGCGGCGAGGCCGTCGTGGAGTCGCTGCTGCGACACTACCACGAGCCCGTCGGGCGATCGCACAGGTTCTCGTCGGAGGTGGACGGCACGGCGCCGAGGACGATCGAGTGCTTCCTGAGAAAGCAGGGGTTCTCGGTGGTCTCGGGAAACTTCAACTGGGCCCTGCTGAAGCATTACGTGGCCCGGCGGCTGCCGGTCATCGTGTGCCGTGACGGCCACTGGTCGGTGGTCTGCGACATCGAGTGCAGGAGCGTCTGGCTCATGGACCCGCTCCATGACGACTACGTCAAGGAGTCGATCGTCAGGTTCAAGCGGACCTGGAACGACTGGGACTCGATGGCGACGGAGTACAGGAGCTGGGCCATAGCGGCCAGCCCGTACATCTACTGACGCCCTCGCCTAGGCCTGCGGTTGTTGCTCTGCTGCCTGGCCGTGGCCCAGCGGCAGTTGCCCGGCTCGTAGTTCCCGTCGTTGTCGATGCGGTCGATCGTGAGGCCGGGTGCGTGCGAGGGGCCCATGTCCTCGAGGAAGTTGCCGAAATCCATCCATCTTTCGCAGACGCTGATGCCACGGCCGCCGTAGTTTCTGTAGGCCAGGCAATCCGGGTCCGAACAGCGCCTCTTCATCAGCGCCCACCTGTTGTAGAGCGCGTGCCTGACGCCGTTGCGGGCGCCGCCGTGGCTCAGCCTCGGTGGGTTGTCGGCGAGATTCCTCGTCACGGCCATGTCACGCCTCAGGCAGCCGCACGATGCCGTCGATCCATGCTCAAGGTTCCCCTTGGTGACAATCATGGCCTTGCCGCAGTCGCAGAGGCATTGGTAGGCCTTGCGCAGGACGCCCCCGGACATGGCCCTCGTCAGGCCGGTCACCACGAGCCTTCCCTTCCTGTCCCCGATTTCCACGTCCCGCCCTCCGGAAAAGTCGCACAGGTCACTTATTTAACATGGAGCGCGACACATGAGCAACCAGAAGAAGACGTCAGAGTCAGTCGTACAGCAACTGCCATTCCTGCCCTACAACCCGTGGAGCACCCAGGGGCTGTTCACCGACTCGTGGATGACGGGGGCGTGGGGCTATGGTGGGGTGTCGCCATATTCCCTCGCCGCACGCTACGACGACGGCTCCGGCATGCTGCGGCCGGTCTACATCACGACATGGCAGAAGAAGCAGATCACCGACGCAGCCCGTGAGCTGGCCTTCTTCAACGAGTACTGCTCGGCCACGATCAAGGTGATGCAGGACTACGTCATCGGGACGGGCTTCGACTACAAGGTCGTCCCCACCAAGGACGGCGTCAACGAGACGCTCATCCGCAAGGCGCAGGACGTCATCGACATATTCCACGAGACGAACCGCATAGGCATGTTCGAGAACGAGCTCGTCTGGCGCCTCCTCGTCGAGGGCGAGTGCTGCACGAGGCTGTTCTACAACCAGGACGGCATAGTGACCATCAGGGTGGTCGAGCCCGAGCTCCTGAAGCCGCCGAACGACTCTAACGACCCGGACTCCAGCTATGGCATACAGTGCAAGCTGGACGACATGCACGACGTCGTCGGCTACTGGATCGTCGAGAGGCCCTGGGAGGGCCTGGTGCCCATCCTCGTGCCGGAGGACGAGGTCAACTTCATCAAGGTCAACTCCCCGAGCAACGCCAAGCGTGGCCTGCCGATGAGCTTCCAGGTCGACCAGAACTTCCGCCAGTGCGAGAGCGTGCTGATGGCGATGGTGACCCTGGCCAACGCCAGGTCCAAGATCGCCATGGTGCGCAAGATCGACGAGGCCCCGCCGGAGGCCGTCGACAACCTGCTGCAGAAGACGACCGACGTGGTCCTGGAGGACCCCGTCAGCAACCAGCGCCTCAACATCGAGCGCATGCCCTACGGGTCGATCCTGACCAGCTCCCAGAACATCAGCTACGAGTTCCCCGAGATCGGGGCGTTCGCAGGCGAGTGCAGGGAGACGTTGCAGACGAACCTGAGGGCCATATGCGCCCACTACGGCATATCCGAGATGCAGCTCAGCGCCGACGCGCAGGCCGGCACCTACGCCAGCGCCATCGTCGCCGAGAGCCCCAGCCACAAGAACTTCGTCAGGTGGCAGAAGATGATCGGCGAGTACATCGCCGGCCGCAGGGCGAAGCCGCAGCAGAGCATCATGTGGAAGCAGATGATATACGCAGTCGAGAAGGGCCTGCTGCCGAGGGAGGCGCTCACCGACCTCAAGATCGGCTACAGGGGCCCGAGCGTGGTCACCCGTGACCAGCACGAGGAGGCCCAGTCCAACAAGATCTACTTCGACATGGGCATCAAGAGCGCCGACACCATAGCTGCCGAGCAGGGCCTCAACTATGCGGAGCAGCGCAAGCACAACCAGCAGGACGAGAGCCTGGAGAGCGTGCTGAAGGCGGTCGAGGGCATCAGGAAGGGCGGCGTCAGCCCCGACGGTGCCAGGCTGCTGCTGAAGAAATACTACCCGACGCTGGAGGACTCGCTGGTGGACGCACTGTTCGCCGAGCCCGCCCCGGCGGCAAAGGAACCAGATGGAAAAGAAGAGAAAGACGGGCCGCAAAGGCCGGGCGCCAAGGTCCCGTCCCCTCCCAAGCCATGAGGAGCTGCTGCAGTACGAGCCGCTCGTCCGCAGCATAGCCCAGTACTTCCACGCCATGAACGCAGGCGTCGACCTCGACGACCTCGTGCAGGAGGGGTGGCTGGGCCTGCTCAGCGGGGTCAGGAGGTGGGACCGCAGGCGTGGGATCACGATAGGCGCCTTCAGCCACAAGTATATCTTCGGGCGCATATACCGCTCGCTCGTGGGGACGAAGAACCTCGTCCACAACAAGCGCATGGTCGTGACGGACTACTCGGACAGCCCCGTGAGGCCCGTCGACGAGAGGGGCTACGACCTGGTGGAGTTCATGGAGGGCCTGGGCGACGACCCGGTCGGCCGTGAGGTGCTCAGGATGCTTTTCGAGGGCCACCGCAAGGGCGAGATACAGCGCGTCCTCCGCATCGGCCCCGACGCCTTCAGGAGGCACGTCGACGCATGGCTCGACAAAATCTCGCAAGTTCGTCAATTGTCTTCAGGCGCGAATGCGCCACGGAACGGGAAACATGAGAAAGAAGAGCAAGAGACTGGCAGAGGCGATGACCTGCCTCCAGGAGGCGGTGTCAAGCGGCAACGTCGTCCGGAACGTGAAGGTCCTCGGCGTCCGGTCGAAGAACAACCGGGAGTACCCGCTCGAGGTGATGGAGAGGGCGCTGCCGATGTACGACGGCGTCATCGTCAACCTCGACCACCCAAGCCATGACAAGCCGAGGTCCGTCAAGGACGTGTTCGGCAAGATAGTGAACCCGAGGATGACCCGAGAGGGCATCGTCGGCGACCTCGTATACAATTCCGACCACGAGTACGCCCCGGCGTTCGAGTGGTTCGCCAAGAACCAGCCGGAGAGCGTGGGCCTCAGCCACGAGGCGATAGCGAAGACCCGCATGGACTACAAGACGGGCATGGAGGTCGTCGAGCAGATCGTCGAGCTCGACGCAGTCAGCCTCGTCGCAAACCCGGCCACGAACCCGAAGGGCCTGTTCGAGTCATACACACGAATCATGGAGTCTGAAATGGCAAAGCTGAAGAAGCAGGACGTCAGTCCAGGCATGTGCGAGGAGAGCCCCGCCATGGTGCCGCCCGGCCTCAACGTCGAGGCGACCCTCGTGGAGCCGGGCAAGAGGGTCCACGTCCCCGAGGAGGAGTACGGCACCTTCGAGGAGTTCCGCTCCGCCATGAAGGAGAGGGTCCGCCAGTGCATGTCCGAGGAGATGGACATGGAGGAGAAGCTCGAGAAGATCATCTCGACCCTCGTCCCGAACGACCTCCACGAGGAGATGGACGGCCACGACGCAGAGAAGAAGGACGAGATGGACGACGCCCACATGGTCGCCAAGGAGTCCGAGGACGACGACGCCGACGACAAGGTCAAGGCCGAGGAGTCGATCAGGAAGTCCGACAAGGTCGGCTACAAGCTGCTTCTCGAGGAGCTGGACGCCTACCGCCAGCGCGACGCCCACAACTCCCTGCTCAACAGGGTGGGCGAGTTCTGCAGGAAGGCCGGGCTGCCCGACCGCCTCGTCACCGAGGCCTTCGTCGACGCCCTCGCCTCCGTACCCGAAAACAAGTGGGCCAAGCTCGTCGAGGACCGAAAGGCGATCAGCTCGAGCAAGGGCCCGATCAGCGTCTCAGGCGAGACCCTGGCAAGCAAGACCGCATTGACCGTCGACGGGCTCATGGCAGCCCTGCGATCCTAAACCAAGGAGATTACAGACATGGCAACAAGCCAGTACATCCGTGAGGCCGTGAACCCGACCGTCGTGCCCGTGGCGACGGCCCAGGAGGTCAACATCGGCGACTTCTGCGCCCTCGTCTCAGGCGAGTGCGTGCCTGCGGTGGACTTCACCTGGACAAGCAACCTGGCCACCACCCAGACCAACTTCGCCGCCGCATTCCTCGGCCACAGCCCGCAGTACAAGAAGGCCGCACAGGCCTACGTGTACGGCAACGGCACCGACAACGTCATAACCATGTCCACCAGCGGCGTCTACGAGGCCGACCTGGACACCGCCACCACCCTCGCCGTCGGCGACTGGGTCGGCATGGCGAAGGACACCGGCAACAACCTGCTCTCTCAGACGGTGGCGAAGGTCGACGCCGTCGCAAAGGCCATCGGCACCGTGGTCGAGGCCGGAACCAGCCTTACCCGATGCAGGTTCCGCCTGCTGCCCACCGTCGTGCCTTTCGCCCGCTAACCGAAACAAGGAGATACCACAATGTCTTTCGAGTACAAGCTCAAGAACGTGATGGAGGCCCACGGCAAGCAGGCCACCCTTCAGTGCCTGGCCGAGGCCATCGCCGAGAAGAAGTTCAACCCGGCGCGCGACTGGTCGCTGCGCCGACTGGCCGAGGCCTTCCACGGACCCAACTGGGCCGAGGAGCTCAAGACCAGGCGGGTGATGGAAGGACCCGAGGCCGTCAGCGCCTCCGCCCTGACCGCCATCTCCGGCCAGCTCATGCTGTCCATCATCAAGGACGCCTACACCCTGCAGCCGACCATCGGCGACAAGCTGGTGACCACCATCGGCGTGTCGAACAACAACCTCGGGCCGGAGATCGTGGGCTACATCAGCTCCCCGTTCGACATCGGCTCGACCGTGCAGGAGCAGGAGACCATCCCCGCCACCCAGGTGACCGGGCAATACCTCCAGCTTCCCAAGATCGAGAAGTTCGGCCGGCTGATCCACCTCAGCTACGAGTCGATCTTCGCCGACAAGACGGCGCAGCTCGTCCAGCAGGCGCAGGCCGTGGGCAAGTGGGTGGCCCTGTCCAAGGAATACCAGATCCTGAACGTGGTTCTGGGCTACGTGAACAACTATGTGTTCAACGGCAACTCCATCAACACATACAACACCTCGCCCAACGCCAACTTCGTGAACAAGATCACGTCGTTCAGCCTGAACGACTGGACCGACTTCAACACGCTCGAGCAGACCGTGCTGAACCAGGTCGACCCCGTGTCCGGCCAGCCCATCGAGCTGC
>JACCDW010494269.1_pt1 | contig 17303 bp, 27 predicted proteins | sample 7449781 | NCBI WGS metagenome assembly JACCDW01 (sample SAMN15323449, study PRJNA562643) | freshwater metagenome | isolation source: river surface water | place: USA:Blue River Watershed | collected 2017-08-18
GTCACACCAATTCCTGGATTATTTAGTATAAGTTGAAATTGCTTGGCAGAAGAACCTAATTGCGTAACAGTAGCAGATACTCCGCCAAATGGCGCATTGATTTCTAGAAAGTGATTGCCAAGACCCTCTTGTAACGCACTGATATTATTAGCATTTCCTAAAGCATTGATAAACAACGATTTTCCGTTTGCATCTTTTTGTTGCGCAGAGATTTGATTACCAAGACCATTGGTTATAATCTCAGCATATTTACTTCCGTGATGTTGCGTAAGTGATACTACATTGTTATCACCAGTAACGGAAACTTCTGCCAAATTTTTACCAATTGCTGTTGCCGATGTTCCCTGATTAATGGTGATATTATTACCACTACCATTGATAGTCATTGCTTGTGCACCATTTACACCACGAATTTGATTTTGTCTAGAAAACTGCTCAATGTTTACAATATTGTTAGATCCAGTTGCGTTAATGTAAATAGAGTTTTGTGTGACTGCATTGGTTTGATTAATCTTCAAAGACTGCGAATTAGATATTGCTGCAGCAGGATAAACAGGTTCAACTGGTCCAGGAGCAGGTGCTGGAGGTGCGGATGAACCAGCATTAGGTGCAACTGGTGTAAATGCCGTGCCGTTAAGCAAAGTAGTGCCTTGCATCTGATCTATGAATAGAATAGGTGACAGTGCAGTATCGCCAAGGTTAAACGAGGCAAATCCCAAAAGATAATTACCATCAGCAGGAACAGTAAACACTGCGACCTGCCAACCAGTTGCACCATATGAGTTGGTTGAATAGTTACCAGTTCCTGGATTGGTAAATCCAAGTAGCGCAAAATTTTGAGTTTGTCCGTTAATGGTTGGTGTTCCTGGACCACCTGTGACAGTAATCATCGATCCATCGTTATACGGAACATAGTCTGTAGAAACATACTGCCAAGCATAAGTGTATGTTACCCCTGCCTGTAAAAATACTGTTCTACTAATAGATGTTGCGTTTGTGGGATACATGCTACCATTAGAATAGATGGTATTTCTAATCGAGGTAATCGTAGAACTTTGCAATCCCAGATTGGTCATGGCGCTGTCAAATCCAGGAGATCCACCACCTGCCTGCAGAGAAACCATGTATGACCCGTAAGGTGTAACAGTCCAGCACTTACCGCCACCAGGACAGTAGTTTGTCATGCCGCCAGTAACTTGGACACCAGATCCATTTGGCGACCACGAGTTTCTCAGGGTTGTGCTACCATTACTGACGGTCCATCCCGTGTAGTCCCCATTCTCAAATCCGTAATTCGTGACTTGCGCGAATGCTGGCATCGCAAAGAATAATAGGAACAGTGTTATTAGTTTTTTCATCTCGCACCTGTTTCTTGCATTACTGTAATGTTACCTTGTGGTCTACCAGTTCCCGATGTTGTCCACTTATCGTCCATAAAATTGTAAGCATCAATCAATCCATTTTGCACAGAAACAACCTGCGATTCCGTTGCTTTGTCCATCCAGATAGTGACTGCTTGTTGCTTATCGTCAGACAATCTGGTATACACCCATCCAACCTGAACGTTTTTACTAAACGTCGGAGAAACATTGGTGTAAATCGTTTCTGCTGGTTTTTGTCCGTCGTTAAATGCGGCATAAACTTCTAACAGTTCTACAGGAGTTGCCTGTCGTAACATAGAAACTGTGACTTGTTCTACGTTATCGGTTGTTCCTGCATCTGGATCTTTGTTGTCGTCAGATGCTGCTCTAGCTGGGTTCGTGAATTTCTTTAGCGATTCTCTAGCAAGATTAAGCAAACTTTGTCCGTCATCTGTTTCTAGGGGAACAATTTGAACGTTATTATCTAGAGTTTTTAATAACGGATTAATAACAACAGGTGGCGCTGGTGGAGCATATGAGTTTTCTACAACTGTTGCTTGGAACGGTTGACTCAATGTAACTACACCTGCGGCAGTGATAACATCAATAATACCATTAGGACATTCCGCAGTCTGTTTGGTAATGTCTAATTCGTTATAACACTCGGGAACCAACACGACCGTAGAACGACCTGCCTCATCAACCGACATAACGAAGTCTGTGCCACGAACTGCGATAGTAGCAGTAGGTGTGCGAATGTTTACGCCTTTGGCGTTTCCGTGCGCGATTTTACCTGATGCGTATCTGACAGTTCCCAGTGCAACTCGCAACCCGAGTTTGCCCTTCGACGCCCCTCCGCCATCATAGACAAAGTCATCAATAAGAAGTCGCGAGTTTTCTGTAATATTGACTGTAGTTGCATCGTTAAATCTGATCCTAAATCTGCCTTGACTATTTGTAGACACCGTGTCCATCTTTTCTACCCCCGCACCTTTAGATGCTGGTGTAGTCTTGGCACCACGTTTAATAGCACCACCACCTTTGAACTCTGTTATCGACCCGATTGATGCCATCGCAGGAGTCGATAACAGAAGTATCAAAAGTAAATTAGTGACCAGTCTTGATATTAAAGACACCATTTGATCCCACGCTGTTAATGTTAATCACAGTTTCAGAAACACCATATTGTTGTGTAGTAATAGTGTTCAGAGAACCTGTTAAATTGACATATAGCGAGTGACCGAATGTTCCTCCAGTACCTGTTTGTGTAACATCGAAGTTATTATAGTTACCTGTCACCAGAATAGTTTGCGACGCATTTGGTGATAGTGCATCCATATTGATTGTGTTATTGTTACCGCTGAAGTCCATCGAGTTACGGATATTGGCACCCGAACCATGGAAAACAAACGAATTGTTGTTACCAGTGAATCTTGCATTCATATCAAGTTGATTACATGACGAATCCGATTGCAGGGTTCCGCAGCGAATGTCAGCAGTGTTAAGATCGCCGATTTGACGAATAGTTACGGTTGCGATTCCATTGGCACCTGTGTCGGAGACGACACCCATGTAGAGTGAGTTTCCGTTACCTGTTTGAGCGACGATGACACTTTGGTTATCACCACGTAGGTAAATAGGATCAACGGAAGAACCAATAATATTGGCAGTACCAGTTTGAACAATGTTAACATCAACGTTTCCACCCGATTGGTCAATATAGACCTTGTTTGTAGTTGCTACCGCATTCGCATCTGTTTCATTTGGCGAGGTTGTTACAATTGCTGGAGGAGTTGGTGCTGTTGGTAGCACGGTTTGTGCGATCGCAGAAGTTCCATAAACGAGAGCAGCGCCAACGAATAAAAACTTACTTAGTTTCATTTGTTGTTTCCTTTTGTTTAAATCTCCATAGATTTTTTCTTTCACCATCCTTGATCAACTCAACAACGGCCGTTTCTATGGCAGAACGGATCGCATAACTACCTGCTTCATTACTTGTTTGTTGTCCATCAAATTCAAACGCTTTTGTCGCCATGTCGAAGAATTTAAAAGCAGTAATACCCTCAGATGTAGAAAGAACAGTCTTTTCTACTGTAACTGAATTGAGAACTTCGCCAGTCTGAACAGAAACCAGACGAAGACTGATTGTTACCTGATCTTGGGTGTACTGTTGATATGGACCGATGCCAAGGAATCTAGCACCAGTACCACCAGTTTTAATATTTGAGTTATAGTCAATGATACCACCCTCAAGAATGATACCAGCAACTTTCAACGGAGGCAGAGGTTCAGCACCTTCGCCTGAAATTTGTTCGCGCATTTGGCGAACGAGTTGACGCTCTTTGATCAACGAATCAATACCAACACGCTCAACTGGCGTAAACCACTTACCGTCTCCTGTGTCTTGTAAAGTCTTAATCAAATATGCATCAGCACCTTGAGTCACCGCAGTCGAGAAACTTGCAAGAGTTGAAGACGGTTTACGTTGACCAGTTCTATCAGTAAATGAGTATAGAGCAATAGGAATTGGTTGTCCGTCTAACTCAGGAAGATTCTTGAATAGTTTTGGATTCGCAAAACGTTTTACTTCAGCATCTTCGCGGAAAAGATATGATTGATTGGCAGTAGGATGAAGCGCACCAACACAACCCGAAGTTGCGAGTAAAAGTGGAAGGAGAATTAGTTTTTTCACATCCTTATCCTTAGAATGCGAATGTAGCAATAGGAACGACAATAACTGTGGTATTGCCATTCTTATCGACTACTGTTAGTCTAACTTCTGTTCCTGTCTTAACGTAACTTACAGAGTTACCATCAAGATTGAATGTTCCTGCAGTCGCAGTCCCACCCTCAGCGAAAAGGTTGTTAGAAAGTTGTGTTGCAAGTTGGGCATAAACCTGTGAGGTAAACAGCGCCATAAATTTAGCAAGAGGAGTATTAGAAGCTTCTGCTCTTGCTAATGCAGCCTTTGCTGCCTCAGCATCTCTAATCGCTTGTTCTCTTGAACGCTCTTGCGCATCAATTGCTTGCACATGAGAAGACCACCCAAACCCATTGAAGGAAGGTGATTTAAAACTTTGTACTATAGGATCTGCATATGCTGGACTACTTAGACTTAGTAGCGCCAGGAGCATCGTCGCTCGTTTTAGCATCTTTCTCTTCCTTTTTATTTTTGTTATCAGAAGAAAAATTTAAGTCCAATGTAAATACTTTGAGGATCTCAATCTTTAGGTTTAATGTCATTGCTATGATCCTCTTTTATTTGTAATACTACGCTCACCTTCTGGTTTAATCTAATTAAATCGTTATCAAGCATACGAATGCGGTCAATTAGTGCGATAAGAATTACATTCGTCTCGCCAATCAACGGCATTAATTTATCTGTTACAAACTTATAGATGAACCACACAAAGTAACCCATACCGACAGCGGCGACGATAGGGAATCCATATTGTTTAACTAGTTCTGCAATTACGGAGGGATCCATTAATCTCTCCTTGCGTCATTCTTCCCGTCTGCTCTTGCTATTCTATCTAAGTCTGGTTTGAGACCTAAAGCGGAACTAACAACTGCATCAACGCGAATAATATCATGGTTCATGGTCTTCACTCGGTTGTCCAACCCCATGATAATACCCTGCATTCCCTTAATTGCCTTTACAACACTTTCGAGAATGTAGTTGATAACAAAGTATACGAAGACTCCCGCAAGTAATGCACCTGCGATTGGGAAACCAACGTCACCTATCAGTTTGAATATAGCATCGTATGTCATACGATTATTTATAAAAGAAAATGGTTAATGAGCGTATTTAAAGTCGCACATCATACGAGTTGGGTAACCATCAGTCCCCTGAGTGTCTCTAATGTTTAATTTAAATTCGTAAGTAGCACTCTTTACGACTATATCTATTCGTTTTCCGTTACCGCCTTTACCGCCATAATAAATTTCTTGCGAAGTTGGTCTGGCAGCATTACGCATATAAGTTTCATCGACTTTATACGATTTAATCTTTCCTGGCATCTTATGAATGACATGATAGTTGTGACCGATACCAGTTTCAAGGAGAGTCTTCAATCCTGCCTTTGGAGTAACAACTTCCTTAACACCCTGTTTCAATTCGCCATTGAAAATCTGACAAAACTTTTCAGGATCTATCTTGAACAACTCAAGCAATGCAAGTCCGTCTTTGTTTGTAATATTCCCTGATTGGATCTCACTTTTTGTCAGAATAGTCTTAATACCAACATTGAAGAATGTAACAGTGCTTTCAAATTTTAAACTGAGATAGAGAGTCTTGTCAATACCAAGTTTGTTTTTCCAACGAACAGTTACGTCAGTTACGAGTTTACCAACATCAGTTCCCGTTCCATTGGGATTAGAAACTTTAATTCCGTTAGTAAATGTTAGTGGTCGTCTATTATTGGCAGCACCTTCAGCATCAACCTTAAATGCTTTCGGATCGCCCTCACCGATACCATATGTTTTATCTAGTCCCTCGATAGTTTCTAAGACGGTCCTGTCGATTCCATCTAAATTGCCTTCTCTCCATTTTTCAAGAGCACTGACAAACTCATACTCGAACGCATTACCTCTGTTCTGCGCACCACGATTACCCGACGATCCATCGCCGAACTTAATCTTGAATGGTTGTTGGACTTTTGCTTGAAGTAATATTTGAGATTCTGTCAAAGAACCTTTAATTGCACGAACAACGTTAATCGGAGAGTTCTCACCCTTCGTTGTATCGATATTGATTGGTGTTTCGATCGTAGGATACTTCGACTGCAGATACTGCATAACCTTAGAACAATTGTCTCTATATTTTTGAGTCTTGTTCTTTAGTTTGTCATCAATGTCTTTTTTAGACTTAGGGAAAAAATCGTATGCCATCAATAGTCCTTCTTTAGAACCTATTTATATTTTGGTCACCGAATAATATCAATCTTATTGATGGATTCTTCTGTCCAATATTCCAATTCATTGCGAATTCTACCATCAGACTTTAAAGTTTCGTATCGACTAGATGCCTTCTTCTTCCACCAAGAAATAATATTATCCATATAATGTTTATCGAAGTTTTGCCCCTCAATAAGTTTATCAGTCTTACCTAGTAAAACATCTTTGGTATTCTCATAACCATACGTTGAGATATAGAAACGCTTTTTCGTAGTAACATCCTTGTTATTTTTCAACGCATCCTTAAACGTTTGAAATAATTCGATATTATGAACCTTCAGCGAATTAGAGATAACTTGAGTCATCGCATTTTGCATCTTCATTTTATATGATGCAACACCCTCGCGAGGGAACAACGGTTGTCCGCCATTTCTTTCAGCAAACCACTCCATGACTTCCCACCAAAAGTCATCGCTGAACGAGAGAACAAAGTTACTTTCAGTGTCGCCAGTATAACGTAGAAATGGTTTCAGTCCGTCGTATTGTGATGCTTGCTTGATGTTTCCGTAGAGCGAAGTCGTTTCGAACAAACATGTGTCCATGTTATACTTCTTATTGAACATCTCGCGAAACTCATGAGACGTGCAAAGTAGCGCCAGCAATTTGCCACCCAGATAGTTAAACCCGAACGGTTGCGCTGGGACGATGATGAACCCCATGACTGCGTGTTTGTTAAAAATTCTGAGATCTGGAACGCGACCAAGCCAATCATTACGAGGTTTAGAATTAATGAATGGAGAGGCGACTCGACAAAATCCGACATACTTACCTGTATTCTTTTCCCGCACAATAAATTTAATTTCTTTACCGAATGAGTTTTCGTTACAGAACGATGAGGTAATTTCTACCATCGTCGAAAATTCAGACGGCGAAGGTTGAAAGATTTCAAACTCCATGTCTTGCGGGTGAATGTTGAAATCCGAGAACAACATATTCTCAGGTTCATAACCAGGAAGCGCAGACTCTAGTGTAGACAAACGCTCGAGTTTTTTCATACGCATATGGTCATCGATACGATTATACTTTGACATATAATCGATAAATCGATTTGCGATATACTCTGCGTCTGTTTTATCAAGAAGCATCAAATCTTGCTCTTCACGAAATCCACAATCTTCTGTTGATCCTCAAGATTCTCATGATCAAATTCAGTCATTTGCATTTGCAACACGAAGTTGCTACGGATGTTATTAATCTTACTTTCGCGACCACGCAACCAAGTTTCATCCTGATTGCTTCCTCGTTCAGCATAGCGGATCTGACGAGTTTCCTTATTTGTTCGCAAATAGATTATGGTCGTATCATACTTATCAGCACAATCCTCCAGGAATGATGCGGTGCAAAGACGATCGCCTTCGAATAGCAGCACTGCTTCGTTAGGAAGTTGAGCAAGGAACTTCACTGCTTCTGGTTGGACTGCCATTGACATCTTGTCAGTTCCACCAAAGGTCTCGCCTTCTTCATACTTACCAAGAACGTAAACGTTCTCATTCTTGTGATATGGCACAAGTTTGAAATCGTTATGAACCTCTCGAGAAATTTGCAATTCGTCCATAACTCTCTTCATGAGAGTGGACTTACCACTTCCAGGTTCGCCAAAAATCGCAATTACCTTCATACAAACAAATCCTCTAATCCAGTTGAGTTAGTTTTGACATCAAACATCCAGTCCATCTTTTCGAGATTACCTGACCGAACATATTCGCCGAACTTTTCCTTATTAATACCATACCGCATATCTAGACGTTCGTCAAGGTTTTCTTGACGTGCTTGCCATAAAACATCCCAATGAATGCCATACCAACCGTCCGAAGAAACCTGCTTGATTTCTTCTGCCTGTCTGTCTAGATAATATCCGAGATATCTCGACGAATGTTCACGGAAGATTTTCTTGAACGAGCATAGACAGGTTTCCATTGTAAATGCATCGATCTCAGATGCATGTTCTGGAAAACGAGAACGCAATTCGACAAGAATGCTTTGAGACTCTGCTTCCAACCATTCATATTCTTTCTCCGTAAGTTTTGCATTGATCCATTCGGGTTTATCCAGCGCATAACACAAACCATTGCGATGCGACTTACTGCCCGAATAATCCTTTAGCATAAGACTAGTAGGTTCTACCTTGATGCCTGCAGTATGCTTGAGATGCTGCATATAGAACCAAGTCGTATAACGACCAAACTTGTGATAGTTGTCATTGATAACCTTCCACAGATTATCAAAGTTTTGATTCTCATTATCTCCGTAATAAGATTCTAGAACATCGCGCTGATTTCTCTTACCGATAAATTTCTGGTAAGACTCGAACATCGAAGGAAGATGCCCCTTGTTATATTTGGTATCAGTTTGATACCGCAGACGCTTATAGTTCTCGGTGTTCCACCAATTGATACGATCGACAGTTGCGAGTTCGTAATCAGGAAACTCGTTTTTAAGAACCCAAGATGTGGGAAGGTAGTAGGTGTTACCGTATAACCAGCACAACCAAATACGCTCTTCATCATTGTGTTCATATCGATCGTTAAGGTAGTTGGTCAACCAGACCGAAGGATCGCAGTCCTTGTATCTGATTGACCAAGCATACCAACGAATGAATAATTCTCTAGTATTCATTCTGCGTCAGGGAATGGATTAATGAATTCATATTCAACATCATATGTTGCAATTCCTAGTTCTTGCAAAACTTTCTTTTGCTCGCTCGTTAATCGGAAATGTGAAACATCCATAGCATTTTCCAATTTTTGAGTTATATCGTCGCGATTCTTCCATTCAGCATAACTCGAATAATGGATCAAAATTTTACCACGAATTTCACCATCAATCTGATTATTTCGAACAAATTTATTCAGTTCGCCGATTTTATTATTGATAGCACCAATACCAGAGTTGTAGCAAGTTCCTGCAGAAATCCCGATAATTGCCAAAAGAGGATCTGCTCGCTCCATTGCTTTAATCATGGCACCCTTTTCATTTTTTGGTATGATACTAAAATTTAGGTTAGCAGTCGCCCACTCGGTCTCGAGTTCAATAAGTGCTTGCTGTAAACACTTCACTACCTTATTTTGTGAAATCATCTTGCTTTGGTCTGCGAAAACCTGAACCATTTCTTGTTTAAATTCTTCAGAATCCGAGGGATAGGGCGAACCACCTTCAAGAATATACTGCTTAATGTTAAACTTGAAATCTTCCTGTTGATTCTCCCACTTCAGTTTGGGTTCATCGTTCATCAGGAGACCATAGCATCGAATGGTTGCCATCGAATCTTCAAATTCAGCGGAGTCAATATAGATTACATCTACGTGAGTGTATCCAACCTTGTATGCTGCTTCAATGGTGTGGTTCCCATCAATAACTTTACGCGAACCATCGGGAAATACACAAACAACAATAGGTCGAATATGTTCCTTGGCAGAAGACGGATCGCGCATCTTGTCCACCAATTTATCAACGTGCGAAGGAATAAGTTTATTCTGGCGGACCTGAATTCGTTCGAGAAAATAAATTTTATCGGTTTCAACACGAACAATCTCAAACTCATTATTTTTAGTTTTTGCGGCAATCTTCTTTGCCAACTGGTGGTTAATCGCAGTCTTGACGAGGGTGACAGGTGGATCAATCCCTTGCAACCAATCCAGACCTATTTTCTTCATTTCGTCGGTTAGATTAGAAAAGTCTGCAACCAGTCCTTCTCCACCACCATTTGATTTGTTATACCAAGTATCATTACGACGAGCATCAACGAACTTCAAAAACCATCGTTCCAGCGTAATACATTCGCTTACTGTGCCTCTGTAAAGAATGACCTTCCTGAGATCACCATTGGTCCACGCTTCGTTCATACTGGAATTGTCTGCAGACCAACGATACGTATCATACATCTCGTTAGTCTTGTGGTATCCAATATAGCGTTCACCAGTTTCAATATTAATCCAACCATATACAATCGCCTCGTACTTGTTTGGATTAGAAACCATATCAATAATTAGATTTTCCTCAAATTGAGGATTCATTCGTGACAGATCGCACAATTTTGCCATGATATAAACTTTCCTTTCAAATTATAGATCTATTATACTAAATTTTGTCAGAAAAGTAAAGCCCCTTCCTGCGATTTCACGAAGATTTTTACGCAACCACCTTTACCCTTTCGATACACCGCCTTGTTGATTACAGGGTCATCGATGTCATAAATGCCATCGGAATAGGTTGGACCATTAAGTTTAAACATTGACAGTTGACTACCCGACTTCTGTTCGCCGAGGAATGTAAATCCGCATTTCTCATAAAACACTACAGCATCTGGTTCTGCGGAGACTCGGAAGTATGATGCGTTATAACGATTTGCCTCAGCAATGGCAAAGTCGCACAATGTTCTTCCTACGCCCTTACCTCGTGAAGCATAGAACGTATGCAGAAGTTGTAGGTTAGCGATGATGGGAACACGCTTGGAAAACGATACGATGATAGCGCCGAGAAGATTATTATCTTCCCAGACGCCGATACAGTTACCCCAGAGATCTTGCATGTCTGCCTTTGCGACGAAAGTCTTGGCAAAGGAATCTTGCTTCGCTTCTGTAATGTGTTTAATGAAATCTTCGCGTGTAACCTTACGCAGTTGTGACAACATCGTGAAATTCCCTCTTCTTTTCGCCACGTGACTTATCATACTTGGTGTTAACCCAACCAAAGTATTCAGGTAGAGACCAGAGGAATGGAGGAAACTTGTAATCGCCTTCAGCGAGAATTTCTCGAACGCTCGGTCCATCATTCAACGCAGCATCAATAAACTTCTCAGCAAAACGGAACTGTGACTCGATTTCTTCACGATTGGTCGTAGAACGGAAACAACGAAACTCAATAGTGCCAGTGTGCTTCATGCAATACGTATTAATCGCATATCGGAATGGACGACCCATCGAAACTCCATCCTTACCAGCAGCATGCAACTTAATGAAGTGATTGAAGTCGGTTGCGAGGTTGACAATGTTATCACACATGTAATCAGGCATCTCACGACCACCATCAAACTTTAGATAGGTAGTAGCACCCTTCGTAGTCTTCATTCCAGGACCATCGCGGAACTGATAACATGCTTCAATGGTATCTTTCTGGTTTACCTTGATGTAAGCAATGAGACGCTTGAGTGCATCAATGTCATCCTTCAGTCCAGGAACAAAAACGTGAAGATGACCATGATTGACGCACGATGCGGACGGTTGATTGCCAGCATCGACGAACAACTGGTGAAGTTCCATGATTCGGTCAACCTGTTCCTGCCAAGTTGCAGTCGGTTTCGTGTTTACTTCGCCGCCAAAAGGAGGAACTTCGCCGAGTGGGTCGCATGCAATGAAACGATAAGGTTCATGAATGTTGACAATGTCGGTTTCTGCATATTCCCATGCACCAAGATGCTCTGGAATTGTTAGTCGACGATCGATATCACCCCACTCAATTTCATACCCGTAAGTGAAGTTGTTGGTGTCATATTTCATATTTGCCATATTGCAAGTCCTTATTATTAGTCGGAACGCTGACTGCGCTCATATTTCCATCTCTTAGAGTATACACTACATTCATCTCAGAGTCAATACTATTGTCAATGCCCGAACGCACAAAAATATCCTTGGTAGACGCCACAATTACGCCTGAACCCACAGTTTTCATCTGTAAAGGACGTTTTCCGTTGCGGTAAAACCTAAAAGTCTTGTCAGAACGGATCTCACACGCTGAAATTGACGCTTCAGACCACTTGAGAAGCGGATTTTGACCACTTTCAACGGTTTTTAGCAAAAGTTCGCTGTCATTTTTGGTCTGGCAGTCAAAACCATACAATTTTTTCCAATTTTCAGGCAATTCTTGCGTAATTACACCGTTGTGAACGATTGAAATGTCATTATTCATCATTGGTTGGTTGTATTCAAGGTCTGAAGTTGAATAACGACAGTGTGCAACCATGTAAAGGTTGCCATCTTCATTCAAAAGATCGAAAAAATCAACTGTCGCAAGAAATTCTGCTGCTGGTAGCGAATCTTTGCGTGTATGAAGACGCCCATTTTTGACTACAGTCATGCCAGTAGCGTGTAACCCCCGAATACTAGACTCAAGGATTACACGCTTCAGCAGGATGAGGTCTTCATCACTGGGTTTTTCAAGAACTGCACCGATTATGGCACACATTAAAACAAATCCTCCAATGACGAAGTAGTCTCATACGCTTTAGGGTGATACTTTTCTACTACCTCTCGACCCATCTTAGATTCGAGGAAGTCATACCATTCTCGCTCGTCCCACATTCCTGGCGAGACACCATTCCACAGAGGACGATGCAGCGGATGCCCCTTATCTTCTCGACGAGTGGCAACATAGAGTTCGCGAGTCTGTTCATACTCATATGAACCGAGTTCCAGCATATTCTCGCGGAAATAGCAAACCAACGAGATACGTTCAGCATCTGGATGATTCAGTTTGATTTCAGTGTTGCCATGAATGATTTCATGGTTGTTAACCAGCAGCAGATCTCCAGGACGAACGTTGACTGCGATACGATATTCTGGGAATACTAGATAACCACCAGTATAATCGCCACTACTGACAACAAGAAGGTTGCTGAGACCGCTGTCAAGGTCGCCAGCATCGCGATGCGCTGCTGTTCGGAAAGACTTGTTGACCGTGATGGTGGTGAATACTGTCTCAGGGACCACGAATCGACCATCGATCTGATCAACGGCACTCTTTTGATTAGACCAGCGCCAAGGGAGGAGTTCTTTATAACCGCGATTGAGAGATTGTAGAAAAGGAAAGGAAAGACTAAACTTATCAAAATTATCGCGAGTATAACTAGTAGCACGACCAAAAGGAATTCTTGGATAGCGATCAAACCATCCTGCAACTCCTGAGAAAACCGACTTAGCATAGTTTGTATGAGAGACCCACTTTTCTGCGACCATTCTTGCTTCAGCAATTACTTCTTCCTTACTCTTATTCGACAGTCCGTCGACCCACTTGTCGAACCATCCATGATATTCCGGATAACGCTCGGTAACGTGCGAACGCATCCAGACTCGCCCACGTGTTTCATCGGGTTTCGACTTACCGTTAGCATACTTGGCACGAATGCTCTCTACCGTAACGTCATCAATCAACCTACCGTCCTGCGACATAAGATGATCGAGCATTTCCAACTCATAGTCTGTAACCCAGTCACGACCCTGCCGACCCTCTGTTGCCAGAGACTCTCCGCGAGGACCAGCAGCAAGACCACGATTCTGTGACTCTACCGCTGCCTCACGCAACCCGATGTATGCCTGTTCCTGTTCTTCCTGTGTAAACCAGTTCTTACGAAACTTGAACGCAATGCGCTTCTCATCGCCGAGACTGTTGGAACCAAACATAGATTCCATGTAACAGTCAGTATCCTCGTTGATGACTACATCGAAATGACTATCATCCAGATACTGACCGAGTAGATGTTCGCAGTCCAGTTTTGATTCTGCGACAATAACCTTAACCATATTATACTCCTTTGTTGCCTACTCTATATGTAGTCAACTTTTAAAACGTCATCAAAAGAAATCGGCGTGTAGTTAATCTGTTCCACACATACGCACAGGTAGCGAGGATCGATTGTATCCTCAAACATAATACGATTACCATGCAGGTGACCGTGGACGTTACGCTTGAACCGCTCACCTACACAGTCTGGGTGAAGGGGAATATGAGACAGGATGAACTGATCCACAAACACACGCACACCATGGATCTGCTCGAATCCTGCCTCATAATAGTCCTTATCCTTGAAAATGTCATGGTTTCCACGGATAAGGATCTTGCGCCCATTTAGACGCTTCACTGTTTCCAGATGGCGTCGGGCGATTACTACATCCCCAAGATGATACACCGTATCTTGCGGTCGAACTGTCTTGTTCCAGTTATCTACCATTGTCTCGTCCATCTCCTCGGTGGAGGTGAACGGACGCAGAGGACTACCATCCTCTAGAGTAAACTTTTCCCATGTGTTGGTATGACCAAAATGGGTATCACTGATTAGAAATCTATTGGGCATTTTGTTTTCCATTGTATAAACGAGTTGTCTCAACACATAGCGACAATACGGCAGTTGCATTGATACGACAAGCGATGTTCACGACAATCCACTTGGCGATGTATGCAGTGATACGTTCTTTGCGAGTTAAATTCATCCTGCTGCCTCCTGTGCTGCACACCACTTGTGATAAAGACCGACTTCGCGACCATATGCCTCGATTTCCCAAGGCGAATCATAATAGTGGCATTCCTTGCCCTTGGGTTTCCAGAGTTGACCCATCCACCGACTGGACATCTTGAGACCACCACGAGCAGCGACCATTACGCCACTCTGCAACTCGTTCTTGGCATGCTGCTTGACGTGGACCATCTCGTGCGCAAGAACCTTAATCATCTCGTCGATCTCCTGCGACTTCAACCCAATCGTGAACCAGCGAGGATTACGAACACCGTCCTCGTCAACGCACTCACCCTCGACGTCCAGATCCTTACGCACCTCGATATCTACCGTCAGGTTACGAACCATACGAGGGTCCATTAGTTGCGCAGCAAAGAACTGTGCTGCCTCAACCAGCTTCTGCTTGTCGCCACGACGCCCGACCATGCCAGTAACGGTAATATCCATAATCACATTCTCCATCATTATATACAGAGTATACCGCAAAACGCCAAAGAAGTCAAGCCCTCTTTTTGAGAATCTTCCATAAAATATAAAGAGCCGCTGCTGCAATCAGATAGGGCAACAGAAAGGGTATCGCGAAAATAAACATTACGAGCAGTGGAAAAATAACCACTGCAAAGATTATCCATGCTACGACTGCGAAAAGTAAAAACAAACCAATATTCATAATAAACCCATTATACTAAAAAACACAGTGAAAGTCAAGCCTCTTTGAAGTATTTCATGCTTCCTTCGTATCGGCGAAACCTTTCTTAACCTCGCGCTTCCTCCCTGCCTGTGCCTTCTTAACCTCCTTGTCAGAGAGACCAAGACCCCGCGACCACTCATACTGATCGAGTAACACCACTACACCATCCTTAGTGATGTATTCATAGTAGACAGTCTTACTTTGCACCAAGATAGTCCTCCACCATCTGGAAGAACCGATCGTGGTCGTTCATAATCATGTGTAGTAGTTCGCTCTCTAGTAGGTCAGCATTGTCTAGAGTAGGTCCATATGCCTGCACATACCATGTTACCACATCAATGATAGTGTCCATACCAAAGTATGCAATGACTGGGTGTGTGTTAAAGATAGGGAGCATTTCGGGTTTGTATAGCAATGTGATGAACCTTTCGCAGTGTGAAATTTGGCCGCAGAATTTTTTTGTGGCAAACAGTTAGAAACGTAGGGGAAACGGCATCGAGGTATTTTGGCAGCGAGTGGGAGTTTGTTTAAAGCAAGGTGGCGTTAAACCCCGTCTCGAGGGCGGGGACCCTTTTCACGAATCCATAGCTCAGATTTTTGACATCTTTGCTACATCGATCCCTGCTACTCTAGACCCTTCAGATCCCGCGAGATCCTCGGAGCTCACGAGGGACACGCATCAGTCGACCCACGTCCTTGTCCTCATAGTCTCCAGAGGCACTCCAGACGCGAAACGCGACACATTCCGCCATGGACACGCCACACGCATCTACACGCGAGCAACCGTCACAGGGAACTTCTCGTACGTTCTCTGGAATGGGAAGGAGGATCTTCGAGTGCTGGCACGGATCCATGTTATAATACTGATCAAAACCAATCATATCCATTACTTTGCTTCTCCTTTACGAAAGTTTACACGGTCTTCGATCTCTTTACGCACCTCTGGGAAACGTGCCATCAGTGAGAGCAGGGTGGACTCGAAGTATCCAGCAGCATATGCCATACGAGCATTACCAATGTCCTGGGGAATAGCATCATTCACGAGGAACTGAGTCAGGTCGGCATCAGTCATATTTTCTACTTCCTTTTCAGCCTTGATCTTTTGAAGACGGTGGAATTCTGCTATATCTTCTGCGTCGTAAAGAATATTCATTAGAGAACCTTTCCATTGAGAGAGAACTTACGAGCAGCAGCGTCATACACCAGGATACCATCATTCATCAGCACCTGGAGAGGAGCAGCACCAGCACTCATCTTGGCGAAGTAGTCTTCCACCGAGTAGTGCTTGATCAGAGTCGAGAGGAACTTTGCCTTGGTGACAGGACCACGATGCTTGAAACGAGCAACGAACTTACGCTCGGTACCAGTGTTATAGTGAAGGTATCCACCGTGGTAGTCGAACTGGTTCTTAGCAAAAGCGGTCATAATCAAGTTCCTTTTCTTAGTATTACCATTCTACCATAAAACGTGGAAGAAGTCAACAACTCATTTGCTTTTTTTGCAATTTTCTTTTGCTGTGATTTGAAGGTGTTACCCCCAAACCTCAATTAACCGTTCCCAATTGATCTTAAATTCTAGGTTGAGGTCTTGAAACTCCTTGAGTTGTGCTACCTTGTCCTCTGCCTGCTGAAAAATCTTATAAACGTCTTCTAGTGTGTACTGGTAAGCCATAACTTTAGTTCCTTTCATCATAACGACATAGTCATTCTACCGCATTTCACTGTGGTAGTCAAGCCATAAAATGAAAAAAGATGAAAAAAAACACCCCCGAATCTCTCCGAGGGTGTAGGTAAACTAAGGAATGAAAAGAACGTATTACGACATAATGGCACGAAACGTTCGCGGCATGCGCTTATTGATGTAGGCAGAGGCATACTTCTCCACCTCGCCCTTCGTACCAACCTTGTTGGCAACCCACGATCCATTTACGTATAGATCGAGTTCGTATGTCCCAGGACGGACCTTCGTAATTACATAGTCGCGCATAGTAGTTTCCTCCATGTTAGAGACTAACTCTACCCTATATAGCGCAGAAAGTCAAGGGAAATATGGCGGCGAGACAAAAAAA
>JACCDW010680797.1_pt1 | contig 17297 bp, 34 predicted proteins | sample 7449781 | NCBI WGS metagenome assembly JACCDW01 (sample SAMN15323449, study PRJNA562643) | freshwater metagenome | isolation source: river surface water | place: USA:Blue River Watershed | collected 2017-08-18
AAGTCGTAACTGTCATCTACCGCAATAGCAACATTATTAAATTTCAAACAACCTGGCCGACGAGTTGTACTATATCCGAACAAGTTAGGTATTGGCATACTTATATATATCCAATCAAGAAAAAAAATCAAACGGTTGTAACTCCTCTCTTTGAAACAACTTTTGATGCCATTTTGTTTGCAAAAGTTATTGCAACATCAACATCTTTTGTATCTATATATTTTTTGGTGAAGGCAGCAACGAAGGTATCTCCTGCACCACTAACATCTACTGTTTCCTGTGGATTGTCCAAAAGATAATTGATACCCCTATGTTTGGACCCTTTAGAACCCAAAGTAACAATAATTCTTTTCAAAGACTCTTCATCTTCAGTATAATTCAAATTAAACTCTGACTCATTTAATTTAACAAAGTCGAACAATAAAATTGTTTCTCGACTTAATTTTTTCTTACTATCTAAAACGGAAAATTTAGATAACTCGGCTATGGTTTGTATATCTACTTCTGTAAGAAATCCTTTATCATAATCCGAAACAATAACCGCGTCAGAATTAATTATTTCTGATAATAATTCATCGGTCAGTTCAACTCTTTCAACATTTTCTTCATTCTCGTCTATTCTTATAAAAGGATAATTACTTTTTTTCTCAACATATCTGGTCTTATAAATCATGTTCTTTTGGTGAGAGAAATTTATCTCCAACTCACCATTTGATAATGACTCTAAGTTCTTAACAACATTTGCCGCCATACCGTCATTTACAACAGTATTTTTCGGAATTATAACAGGTATTGGTGCTTCAGGTGACAACCTGTTTACTTCACCATACACGAATTGGTCGACACATTTCTCACCTATTACAAATATTTTTGTCATTCAAAATTAAACTTGTAGATTTATTTTCTATTTTATCAAAAAACAGAATTCTTTCGATATATTCACAACCAATTATTGGTTTGTATTTGTAATCATTACCTATTACCATAATATCAGGGTCGTACTCCTTAATCCTTTCAACTAACTCGTCGTCATTTCTAAAAAAAGTTACAGATTCAACATATTTGATAGAACTAATAAAATCCATTCTATCTTTGAGAGAATTGAACGGTCTACTTTCTCCTTTCCTTTCACTAATTCTTTCATCTGAATCTAATCCTACCCTGACAGTACCATATTTAGATGCATACTCAAGTAGTTTGATGTGCCCAATATGCATTACGTCGAAACTACCATTTACCCAAACTTTCATATATTATATTTGTGAATCTCCTTTCCAAACTCTATACGAGTCAGAATCAAAATGTTGTGTTGAAACTTCGAATATTGTTCCCTCTGTCTTTGCCTCCAATTGATGTGGTTGACCTGGTCTCTGTCTTACAACATCACCAGGATAAAGATGTTCTTCGTGGACCTCAGCTGTCTCGGTATCAATCCAACGGTAATCAAAATGACCTTCCTTCACATACCACGTTTCATCTTTAATCATATGATAATGCATTGAAAACTTCGCCCCTTTCTTGAAAACTAATAACTTACCACAATACAATTCGTGATTACATATAATAATTTCTTCACCCCATCCTTTCGGAATCTTACATTCAGGGCAATCATATACATTTATAACTTGAGGCTTTTCCATGATTCAAATTTTAATCCTTTATCGTCAATATAAACATCTGCATTAGGTTTACCAAAATAAATCTCATCGTATGGTATCTCGTATTTTTCTAACCACTTGAATAACACTGGTCCTTGAAAGGCTAATATCTTTCCCATGTTACCCATATAGGTTTCCATGTTTCTTGCAGTATAAAGTATAATGTAATGACCTTCTTCATGAAGTTTTTTAATTGACTCCACGGCACCTTCAATTGGTTTTAGTTCGTGATAGAAGTTAGTATTGTTTCTTAATTCTGCAATAGTTCCATCAATGTCTATACAAATTCTCATGTATGAATGATAAGAATAAATGTGATAAATATCAAATAATCAAAACTAACTTATCCTCATGTAACTTTGGTTGTTCTTCAACTAACTCAACAAAACATGGTATTGATTGAGTACATAATTTTTCCAATAAGAATTCGTTTGCGGGGTAACAATCAATAAAACCTAAGTCGACATCGGTATCTATGTTGTTAATATATTTAACATACCCGATTACTCTATCTATCTTCCCTGTAGATTCTGAGACAAAATGATAGTTTATACCTTCTTTTACTATAATACCTACGATATGTTTCATAACTATAAATATTTATAACACATGGGAAACGAATCGAACGATATTGTAAAAAAAGTGTTACAAAAATTGTGTGCCCAACTTATCAAGAGTAAGGAGTTTTCAAATTTTCTTGCTGTAGATGTTTTTTTTGTGTTCGGTTCCAAACATAAAACCGCCATGTGCGATTACGTTTATGGTATCAAAATTATATCAAAAAGTAATTTAAGAGACAACTATTTGATAAATAAACTCCAAAGCGAAATCAAAGAAAGAGCTGAAAGGATGTTTGATATTTCTCCATGTTGTACTGACGTTATTTTCGAGAAACAAGTTTAGTCATTATCTGATTCCCACTCCGCTAAACTGAAAAACAATTTAAGATGTATAAGATGATTGTATTTATTCTTAATAGCCTCAGCTTGTAATCCACCTGTTGCAGAATGATAAGTTTGACCCTGTAGACAATCTTTACTTGATAAACACCCTTCAATTGCCTCGTTGAGTAAATATTTTGCGGTTCTCTTCAAATCATCTTTATTGGGAACTCCACAACTAACCCATTCCCAATTTAAGAACTTCATTACCTTTTGACAAATATCAAAATCGAACTCATCGACTATGTCCTGAATCATTTTTTGATGTGTTTGTTCTATTGTCAATCTCTTTTTCATAACTAAAAAACTCCCCGAAGGGAGTGTTATTTATAGTGCTATTAAAACCTTAGACATTTTACCTTCCCACACTTTGATTTGGGATTTTGGTATCCAAAACTCCATTTCACCTATTTCGTCCACCCTTTTTAGATACTCCTGACGGAACCTTTCAGCCTGAGACTTATCTGTGATATACTCTACTCCTACGTGACTTGCACATATTTTACCCATACCAGTCAACATAGAGAACTCATCGGTCAAAGTCTTCATGCAACAGGTGCAAACATCACCACGTTTGATTGTCAACTTACCTGAGAATTTGACCGCTTTTGGAGAGATAGAAAGTATCTTGGTGATGTCGATAAGGATAGGGTTGAACTTCAAACCGTACTGCTCTCTAAGTTGTTGACCGATTTTACGACCAATCTTTATTGTCTCGCCAGGTGTTTTCCACCTAACATTCATTGTTGCTGCTTTATCATTTTCTTTTTCGATGGACTTGGTAGCCGCTTCTACCTGACGTTGGGTGAGAGTACCGTACTTCAAGAGTTTCTCTTTGATATCTTTAACAAAGGTACTCTCACCCTCATACTTAGCAATCACCTGAAGATTCTCAGGGAGAGAATTTACATCAACAGACTTAACATCAGCACTCAAACACTTCTCAACCGCGGTTGCTTGGTTTGGAGTCAAACTGCCATACTTTGCAACCACGTCTTTCATCTTGATAACAAAAGTGTTGGTTCCTTGATAGTTTCTTACTTTGCTGATAGTGTTTGTTGTAGTCATATAGTGGTGATTTGTGAATACAAAGATAGTACTTTATTTCGATTCCGCCAAAAAAAAATCCCTCATTTCTGAGGGATTATATTTTAATTCTGAACGAAGGCTTTGTCTGCCCAAGTCTTTGTGTTTACCAACTCCCACAACTTCATGTCACACATGTCAGGGAAAGATTCTCTCATATTACCTACGGTCAAAACTTCCAAGAAACCACGGTCAATACTATACCATTTACCACTTTTGGTTGTGAATACATTGAACCAAAGAACCCTACCATTCTCATAGGTATGTTTTACCTGAATATTCACAAGACCGTTCTTAGACCAACCTGCGATTGCATCATACGGAGTTCCTGTTATATCAGATATATTAACAAACCCTGCTTGACATTTGGATGCCACACGGAATTCATATTGTTTATTTGCATCTTTCAGGTGATTGGAAACCATAACTTGGTGAGTTTTACCCTTAACAAGGGTATCGAAAGAACCATAAAATACGTCTCCTGACATTACTGGGTCATTGTTCAATTTAACTGCTGGCATGGTAGTGGTTGTAGTCATATGTTTTGTGTTTTGTGAATACAAAGATAGTACTTAATTACTAATCTGCAAAATATTTTTTCAATCTCTCAATTCCAACTGAGATTCTGAAAAAATATGTAACATCCCATTATCTTCTAATTCAGCAACTACTCGTATCTCACCACTTGTAGTGGTGAAGTTACTAACAACGATACCAGGAAACTCATATCCCTTTGGTTTATAGACTTTGTCTCCAATTTCGAACTTGTAACTTATCATAATTTTTGTTTTAAGAAGTCAGGACAGGATTCGAACCTGTATGATGATTGATAATTGATTAACCCTGCTAATAGTTAAAGGAGATACACCTTTCAGCAAAATCATCACAACTGCGTCTACCAATTCCGCCACCTGACTAACCTTGGTCCTCGATAAATTAAACTAAACTCATCAACTCGTCTCGATTCATTTCGAAAGATTCTTCTACAGGTTTAGATTCGTCTCCATTCTCATCTTCATAATACCCTGTGTATTCTACACTCATCTTACCATCTTCATTGATTGTAATATCACCGTCTAACGATGGAAACAACATGATGTTATTGTTGTCAATCAAACTTTCCAAGATTTTCGAAGCTTCCTCGACTTCGATGTTTTCATTGAAAAAAACTTCTGTGCTGTAGCTGCTGTCAACTTCTGATTCGATAAAGAAAGAAAATGATTTAGTCATATGTTTGTGTTTTGTGAATACAAAGATACAATTAAATCCAATACCACCAAAACTATTTTAAAAAAAAGGATTTATCCACAATTGTAATGGTTCGTGATTTCCATTGTACAATTCTCTCCTCAAATCATGCTCTGTAGATTGTTCTGTAGTTGGTAATTGACCATTAGTTAACGGCTCGTCATGTCTTTGTCCACCTATATATTGTATTATATTTTCAAAACATCTTGCCGAGTATACAAAATTCATATACTCATAAATAACATCTTTAGTATTTGGTTCAAGTCCAAGTTCCAAATAATTCTCAGAATAATCAATAATTTCTATAAAAGTGAATCCACTTGTTTCGTATGTTTCTCCCATATTTTCTTATTTACAACCATCTTTTAAAAAACACCCTTGTCCTCCACCCTCAATATAACCGATTCTGAGGTCAATATTGGTCGTTGTCTTGTATGGTGATACTTTACCACATACAACACATTTATCGTATCCATTGTGGGTATATGGGTCTTCTGAGGGTATATGTATACCAGTGACCAATCCGTTCTCATCCGCAACAATTACAAACTTCTCATCATCATAATCTCTGAGAGACTCATGTTCTTTTTCAACCCAATATCTTTGTCTTACTTTTTCCCCCAAATCCATATCGTTTGGAGTTCCTAAAATTTCTTCTTCTGTTAAGGTTACATTTATTGACATATGAATTATTTTTTGTTGTCTAATACTATTAAAAAAAAACTAAAAAAACAACCTATTTATATACAATGAAAGACGTAAAAAGAATATTATACAAAGTTGTTGGTAATGAGCCGTCACCTATACAGATAACCATAAGACTCCCATGGGACGGTAGACGTATTGTTTTGAACTTTGACTTGGAAATTATGTCCGCTAAATATGATGGTTTTGATAATAAAAAAAATCAAAGTGATTACTTCCTTACTTTGGATATGAAAGTAAGAAATAAAATAATCGATGGGTCTGTTGATGATGAAGAGTTTGAATTTAGATTTCAAAACTTAACGATGATTGAGAACTTGAAGGAAAAAGTTTATGAAAAATATAAAATACATGAGATTTTCGGAGTTGATGAAGATAACTTCGAATTAGCATTTGAATTATAACAATATGAATAAGAAGATAAAAAAAATCGCATTAAAATTAGCATCATCAATAAGGTCTAATGATTTCGATGAGTTGTCAAGAATTATAATAAAATATAGGAATGATAACAAAGAATACTTTTCACAATTCAAACCAAACGAAATTGTGAAAATGATTTTGTATGTATATAGTGTCAAAAAGTTTGGAAACATCAATGCGGGAGATGAACTAATTGAAAAATCATATGTTGGCGCTTATTTTTCTGTTGATTTAGAAAATATGCACATAGATGATTGTGAAACATGTAATGGAAGCGGTTATCTACGATGTGATACATGCGACTCAAATGGCCATGTTGACTGTGATGAATGTGGAGCTAATGGTAAAATAGAATGTGAGGAATGTGACGGATTCGGTGAAATAGATGACGAAACTTGTGATAACTGCAATGGAAAGGGTGAATTGAATTGTAATAATTGTAATGGAGACGGAACAGTACAATGTGATGAATGTAGCGGTAATGGTGATGTTACATGTGATGAATGTGGTGGTTCAGGTGAACAAGATTCCGATGAAAATAATTTCATGATTTATAGTTTTATAACATGGGATAGTTCTTTGGTTAAAGACTTATTCAACTCCTATGAATTGGAGAAACCAATAGTAGAACAAGACGATGATATTATCATTAATGGTGAAACTTTTTTTATCACAAATATAGAAGAAACATGGTCTAATTTTTTGAGCACTGTTGAAAGTGAAAAAAAATATTGTTTTAATTTATCACCTTTGGATGAATCAGACGGTATTCTCTTAACTAATAAAGGAGGAATAAAAGTGGTAGATTACCCCATGAGATTTATAAACGAATAACATATGAAGGATTTTAAGGTACTTCTAAAATACATGCAAAAAATGGGTTATCCCAATTCAGACTCATCTAAAATTTTTAGTGCTTCAGGGTATGACCAAAGACTTTTTATTAGAGATTTATTAACTTACTTGGGTGAGGACGGTACTAATGAATTTGTTGAAAATACTTTCAAAAAGTTATCTGATGAAACGGGAAAAATAAGAGTAGACATGCGTGAATGCGGTTATAATGATTCTTTCTTTTATCTTGAGATTTATAATTTTTTTGTTGATATAAACCTCGTGGGTGTCGAGGTTCAAGGTGGTGTTGGTGGTGGTCAAGTTAACGTATGGAATGATGACGGAGTAACCTTCAAAGTTGTCAAATATGAAGATTTGAATGATTATTTAGGGATTGGTGATTGGAACGATTTAGAAGATGACTACAGAAGATGTGCAGAAGAATTCATCTATAAGCATTGTGGTTTCAACCTTTATTTTGGATAAAAAAAGAGAGACCTAAGTCTCTCTTAACGGGGCTGTCCGATAGGACAACCGCTCCACCATCGAATTTACTAATTCGCAAAAAGAAATTTATTTACAAATTCTTCAGTTTCTTGAATGTCCAACCATCCGATGACATCATCGTTTGCAGTTTCGACTAAGTCTCTTGTGATAAACTCACCATCTGCTTTACGGATGAAGGCAATTTCAAATGATGTTTCAAAGTCACCGTAAAGTCCTGGTCCACCCACGATTGATATCCTGAATTCCCCACAATCGATGAGTGATTGTTTTCTTCCACCAAAAGTTTCTTTTGCGATTGATTTGATTTCTTGTATTGTCATAGTTTTTATATTTTAGGTGCTTCGATTTTTGATTTATTCATGAATTGCTCCGTCAAAGTTGCAAACTCTAAGTTAGTTTTAATTATCGAATCAACCAAAACGCGATAAGGAACGTGAATCAAAAAGTCAACACCGTTGAAAAAGGTGAGGTCTTCTTTAGTAGCCAAACATCCTTGAATCATTTTCAAGAAAAGTTTGAACTGTGATGGATTCACAAAGGACTCTTCGAGTATAACTCCATGAGTTTCATTGGTTATTTTTACATTATAGTTGGTAACTGTCATATGTTTGTTTTCTGAATACAAAGATAATGGTTATATATTTACAAAACAAATTTATTTCATAATTAAAATATTTATAGACATATGACAAAAGAATTAGAAATATTAAAGAGAGTACTGAGATTACATATAAGTTCTGAAGACTTTATAAATGTTCTTATTGATAAAATAAAAGAAAATTTATCAGACAGAGAATCGATTACGCCAAACTTTATATACACTATGTTATCTTATGATTTAGGTAAATCTACCGCTAATCAAGTTTCTGAGGATTTTGAAAACGCAATCAAGACGGGTGAATATAAAACCAAACTACAAAGGTTTTTAGATAGGTCCCCATGGATGAAATAATACTCCTCAGAGTTCACTCTTGAGATATTCTATTGTAAATTTTATTAATCCAACAATAATTACTGTACTGAACAGATTAATAAATAAGTTTTCAACTGTTAGTCCAGGAAATACTATATACTCCATCAACAATACTGTTCCTACACCAAATGCAAAAGGTTGCAGGGATTCTCGATTAAAAGCGTTTTTGAATATTTTTTTCATTTGATTATTTTTTGGGTAATAATAAAAAACCCCATTTGTAGAAACAAATAGGGTCAATAAGTTAAAAAAACTCTGAGATTACAAGTTTTGTTCGATTGACTTTGGGACATTATTTTTTCTTCCCTTATCCACATCCTTTTGAGATGTACCAATCAGTCACGGTCAATTAGATTAACCAATTCTTAAGTCGTGAACTACTCTCTCTTTACTCGTCGCTCTTCGATAGTGCCCCACCGATTGAACCTTGCGGGTTTAGAGAACTTTCGTGAAAATCATGACGGGCTTGGGACCCAACCATGGCAATGAACAACTCATTACTGTGTAGTGACCTGTTGTCCACGACTGACGGACACTTTTCCTTGTTATTATTATTTTGTAATAAAACTACAAAGTTTTGGTTTGTGGATTTTGAAAGTGGCGGTCCGTCAACCAGCTCCCTCATCTTTTGAACGAGGAAATACTAAACCACTCTCTGAGACATCCCTGCCTCCATACTTTAAGTTTACTTCATCATGTCTTCCCTTGGTAGGGAAGTCTGAAGGTTGATAACAACACCACCTGTACATCAACTTACCTTTCGGTTTTAAGTCTACTTTAATATTGAATTCCGCAATTGTATAGTTGGATGACCATACTTCTTGCAACAATTCTACGAGTTATTCTTATTGGTCTTCCGACCTCAACCAAACGACCCACATCGCTTGGTCACCCAACCATGTTCCCTACAGTGTCACCCTCGGTACTAAAGGTTTGATGATATCCCGCTTGTCTACTTAAGCTCCCTTTCGGAAACCGCAACCTACTTCAACCAAAGTAAGTCACTTTATACTGCTTTCACAGTTTATTTTATGGACTATAGACCGCCCATTATCTTCAATCTACTTTCGATTCATTGTCATCACCTGTGGCGGGCCAACGCTACTCGTAGACATTAGAATATTTTTAATTCAAAGAACTTAAAATTTCGGGAAGAACAAACCTTGGATGGTCCGAAACTTTTGGGGTGAGTTCCTCCCGATTGTTTCACAAAGTTAGGACATCTTTTTCAATCTGTCAAATTTCATGAAATCTTTTTTTGTTGCGACGCCTTGGAATCGAACCAAGCTAAATAGGCTTATGAGACCTACAGGACACCTTGCCCTCCGCCCGCCATTCATGAAAAGAACTTTATTCGGTTAAAAAAGTCCCACAAAACTAAGATACTTTTCTCAAACTACCAAATTCGTGGGACTTGTTTTTTGAGACTACTATTTTATTCGTCTCATTTGTTTCACAAAGTTAAGACATCTTTTTCAATCTGTCAAATTTATTTTATGAAACTTTGTTTTGGGGGGGTTCCACCCATTTACGGGTGTGGACTAATAAATATAGTTTAGGTTTACGAAAAGTCAACTTTGGGCTAAAATTATTTTCAATAATTGGTCTAGTTGGGTTCCTGTGTACTCGGGTTTTATCATTTTTTGGGTATGGTACTTCCATTCACTATGTTCGTCCCCATCTTTCGCAGAAGCAAAGTCAGGTTCCAATTTTTCATCCACTTCAATCAAATAAACATACATTAACCCCTTCATCTTTTTACCATCTCTTGTGAACCTAGGTATAGTACCAACAAATTTAAGTGGTTCATCTGATATGTCTATCGCAGTTTCTTCCATAAACTCTCTAACCGCACATTCCTGTGTTGTTTCTCCTTCCTCTAATTTACCTGCAGGTATTGACCACATGCCAGGAAAACTACCATTATGATTTCTTTTACATAGTAGAACTTCATCATTACATTTTACTATAACACCAACGTATCTTTTAGTTTCCATTTGTATTTATATATAATTATGAAAGTTAATATTAATGAAAATATTTTCAAGGTCAAAGTTTTAGTTGATGAAAAATCCCAACGTGCTGGTATGCAAAAAAAACGTTTTGATTCAACTTTTGATGGTATGTTGTTTCTAATGGGTGGTAAAGACCAATGTTTTTGGATGAAAGATTGTATTATTCCCCTTGATATTATAATGATTAAGAATAATGTAATAGTAAATATACATCACAATTGTCCTCCATGTAATAGTAAAGACTGTCCTTCTTATTGTGGAAAGGGTAATATCGTATTGGAGCTTGCTGGTGGTACCTGTGAAGAACTTGAAATAGAACCAGGTGATACCATTCAATACATATTTTAATTTTTCCAAATGGTCTCCTTTACTTCTTCTTTGTGTGCAATAAATCTAGCAAGTACAAAAAAATAATCACTGAGTCTATTCAAGTATCGTGAAATCGGATGTAGTTTGATAAAATTATCTAATATTTTACACTCCAACACATCTATTTCCGCTCTTCGAGCTATTGTTCTACATATATGTGCGGTTGAAACCGCTTTACTTCCTTTAGGTAAAATGAAATTTTTAAGTTCAGGTAACTCTTGATTCATTTCATCCATAAATTTTTCGAGTAAAGTTATATCATCTTCGGTAATTTCAGGAAGTTTTGTATCATTATCATTTATTATAATTGAACCTGCGTTGAAAAGATTCCATTGTACGTCTTCGAGAAAGTCTTTTGAGTTATGAATTTCACTTCTTAATAATCCAACGAATGAATTCAATTCGTCCAAAGCACCAACCGCTTTAATCTCTGCCATAGTTTTTGGAACTCTTCTACCTGATAACAAACTTGTAGTGCCGTCATCCCCTTTTTTTGTATAAACTTTGTTTGCCATATACAAAAAGTAATGAATTATTTACACTCAATCAATTTTTTCTTTTAAATCTTCAATGTCTTTTTTGTTAGATATATAATAAACAGGTAAAACATCTTTTTTTTCAATCTTGATTGCTTTATATAATCTATTAAGACCATCAGCAACTGATAAGTTTCCGTCTTTTTCTTTTATAACTAAAATAGGATAAGATGTGTCTGCATTCATCATTCTTTTTTTGTGGGCTTTATTTTCAATATCGTAATTTTTATTCCACCACTCAAGATTGTGTTTAATCTTATCTAAAGGGAAATTATTTTTCAAATATTTTTTTTTGTTTTTCTTTACAAAATCATAGACCTTTTCAACACTGTATAAATTTTTTCCTTTTTCATCACCGAAATGACTTCCCTTGAAATAGTCTTTAGCCTCACTAACTGTTTGTTTACTTTTCTCTATTTTTTCTTTGAGAACGTTTTCGAACTGAGCCGCAACCATTCTTGTAAACTTAACCCAAGGTGCTTCCTCCATATCATATTTGTTACCAACACCCGATACTCTTTTTGTTCTTCCTAAATAATTTAATCCCGATATATTTGTAATACACTTGTGACCACCGGAATTAGCCTGTATTAAATCCCAAGCACTTATTTCAATTTCGTCAAGTAATTTCAAATCACTTTCTTCCAAGTCCTTGAACGGTTTTTCCATCATCTCGTGGATTCTATCTAAAGCTGATTCACCATTTTCCTTTTCTCTAAACTTATCACCGTATATCGCATCAAAGTCCTTATAAGTAAATCCAACACTTACTGGACCAACTGACGTTTCACTTACCCATTTAATTGTTGAAAGTGGAACCATTTTACCTTTGAGTTGTGTTTCCCATTTACCAAGAACTTCTTGTGCTATCTCTCCCAAATTAACACCTTTCAACTCTCTATCTTTCTTAAAAGGGTTACAGGAAGCCTGAACTAAACCCATGGGCCATGCCATTATTAAAAAATCCGCCTCAGGATTATTTTTGAATGGCGTATATCTATCGTATGAGCCTGGTTTGAACATTTCTCCACCTCCGTACTGAAATATGATATTGTCGCTAACTTTAGGATATGTTTTCATTCTATTTACATAATCCAAAGCATTTTGTTGTAAGTCACTTGTTTTGACTGGTGTATTTTTTTTCATCCATGCCTTTATATTATTCAATATTGACATCAATGATGGTTCAGAGTCTAATACTAATCCCTCTAAAAACCCTTTTTTGTTCTTGAACGCTAAAAGTAATTTATTTATTACTAATCCAAGTAACATTTTATTTTTTTGTAGTGTATTTTCTTTGTCTAATCTAAAAATATAATTGATTACCTCATCAGGACTAATATCATGTCTTGCAAAGTCGGCAGAATCTACAGTATTGATTAAAAGAATATCAGATGAAGTAAAAATATCTTTGGGTGATACTAACTGTGATATTGTTTCCACATTAGAACGTGCGGACTTGAATGATTTCGAAGTTTCTTTTTCGACTCCTACCTGTCTATCATGGTGGTCAGTATGAATAACAAACATGGGTTTACCATGAGCAAAGTCAACTAATACGGGCATTGTATCACCTTTCGCATCATTTTTTTTCACAGCGAACTCTTTATCACCATACTGAATTACGTGAGCATCAACTACTTTAATACCATTGTTTTCTAAGTAGTTTTTCATAGCAAGAGCAGTTGTCACACCATCTAAGTCTTGATGAAAATATATTTCCGCTTTCGGATACCTCTTTTTAAGGTGATTTATATCTCTAATTCCAGATTCTGTGACTAAATTATCAGACATTAAAACATTTTTTTGATTTGTTGACCAGTATAGTAAATGAGTTTACCTAATCCACTGACAATCTTATCAATTATGTCTTGATTCAACCCTAATTCTCTCAATTTTCTATAAACTTGAGGACCTGCAACACCGTCAGGACTTATACCTTCATTTTTCTGAAATAACTTTAAAGCCTCTACAGTTGCGGGACCCCATCTTGCATCTGTATTTATTTTATAGATTACTTTCGGATTTTTTGGGTCAGCAACTTTTTTTAATTTGAAATAATCATTTAGAGCATGTTGTAATTCGAAAACTTCTTGTCCACTCATTTCGTTTTGCTCCTTTATGACTCTGAGTACGATTTTTTTCAAATCATTTTCTGTTAGTCTTATTACTTTTTTCATATTAGTATTTTAGGGTTAGTAAGTATTTTGATTTATTTATTAAACCTAACATCTCATCTCTCAAGTTCAACAAATCTGTGTCATATCTCGAGTCCAATTGGTCACTCATAGAGACCAAAAATTCAGTGATACCATCGATGAAATTTTGCATATTTAATGAACTGATGTCTTGAAACATAATACTGAACTCTGCATCAAATTCTGGTCTACCATATTTTCCCATCATTGTTTCAGTGAACTCATCTAAAAGGTCTCCGAGTCCGTCGTATATTTCACCGTACAATCTATGTTTTGCATCACCAAATGTCTGCCAATGAAGGAATCTCCATTGTATTTGGATTTGCGATAGTTTTAATATAAACTCTTCTTTCATAATATTTTTTTTTAATATTATATAAATATACGGGAATAAAAAAAGGGTCATTTAGACCCTTATTTGAACTCTATTTCTATTTGTTTCTTTTTATCTACGAAAGACTGAACTCTTTTTCTCGCAATATCACAATAGTTCTCGCTTAACTCAATTCCTATCCAATTTCTTTCTAATATTTCTGCCGCAACTAAGCTTGTACCTGAACCAGCGAATGGGTCCAAAACAACATCATTCTTATATGTAAGTATTTTAATTGCTTTGGTTGGTATATCCATTGAGAACGTTGCTTTGGTTAAAGATTTTGTGTCCGCAAAATAATTCCACTGTCCAAAAACTAACTCCATGAACTCTTTCTTTTGTTCGTCCGTATAAACCATTTTTTTTCTTTTTGTTCCATCTTCATTTTCAATCATGGTTTCAACTCCAACCCATTCAGGTTCTCCTTTGGTTTTTTTGATATGTCTGTTTTTGTATGCCAATATGATACACTCCTTGGGGTTGTATATGTAAGGTGAAGATGGAGACATCCAAGAACCCCATGCGGTAGTCTTACTTCTGTGAGGAGAGTTTTCCTCCAAGTCGACGATACCGAAGAATTTGAACCCAATTTTTTGCATTATAGTCCATAATTCTGAAACCATGAATATACGACCTCCTTTATCTTGTCTATTAATTTCATAAGGGATATTCAAAGCAATTCTACCGTCGTCCTTAAGTAAATTGTATGCTTCAGTCAACCAACTATGAGAAAATTTTTTATACTCTTCGAAATCAATGTTATCATCATGCACATCATAATTAATTCCAACACCGTATGGTGGTGATGTAACTATTAAATCAATTGAATTGGCTGGTAATTCTTTCATTACTTCAATGCAACTACCGTTCAATATCTTACCTATGTATTTTTCCATATTTTTTTTTAAAAAACTTTATCGTCATTTTTATTATTGAGACAATCTACACTGAATTGCACATTTTGAACATACTTGAACATAGTTATTTCAGGAATTCTTTCTATGTAAATTTTATCCTCACCCAAAAATTTCCAAAACTTTAATCTAATTTCTTTTTCCAAGGAATTATACTCTTCACCAAAAAAAATAAGAATTAAAATATTCAATCCTTGGTTTAAAGATACATCTATCTCGCCACATGATTCTAAAAAATTCTCATGGTTTAAGATATATAAAACATATTTTTTATTTGAAAGTATTGGACTCATTTTTCTAAGTTTTTAATCTTTCTGTCCAAATAGAATGCTGCTTTTTTTAAGTCTTCCAATTCTTTATCACGAATTTTTTTTCCTGCTCTTGCAACATATTTAACAACATTAAATAGATATGCATCATAATCTAGTCCCCAAGCCTCACATACCTTTATAACTTCGTATGGATTATCTGCTCCACCATAATGTGCTGGTCCGTTTACCATTTCTTGACTAGGAATATAAGTTTCATTTAATGCAGCCATAACTTTTTATTTTATTTATTTCCAAAATTGATACCATCTTTTCTTTTTAAGTTTGGGTAACTCAAATGGTGTGAGATTACTATAACAATTTATACTACCACCATATCTTGCGGACAACATTTGTAAGAATATTTGGTGATACTCCTCGGGTATTGTTTCAAAGCTCGACTGTATTTTAACATCCAATGTAATTGCCTTTCCCTCTTCTTTCAGTAATCTAAGTTGGTCTTTTGCCTCCACTATGTAACTAGATTTCAGAGTCAAGGAATTACCATTACCAATATACATTTCTTTGTTATCGCTCATAACCTACATTTTCCTGTTTTTCAGTTCAGTTTTTCTTTGAACTTTTTTCGTTCTTTTTAGTTTTAGTTTTTTCAACGGCATCGACCTCTTTAGGATTTCTAGTTTGTTTTTTCCATTCAGATTTAGAAATATAACCCCACACTAAACCAACCATCATATGAGCGGTTTTATCATCTACTCTACGGATTTCTCCCTTCTTAAATTCTTTAGTGTCCCTGAGTGCCATAATTGTTTTCATATACTATTTTTTTTATTTCTTGATTGTCTTTTCCTTCTTTATATAACTCATAAATCTTTGAACTAAAATTATCCATAAAAATCAACGACTCTGCTGAGTAAAGTACGTTCAATTCGTCTGAATTCAAATAAGACTTTGTTGTCTCTTCGTTGATAATTTTTCTATGAAATCCCATTTGGAAAATTATAAAACAATTATTTTTCCAAATCAAATGGTTGAATCTTTTTAAGGTTAGTAATTTGAAAAACATAAGATGAAACTTTCCTTCTTATCATTGGAACAAAGGTTTCATTCATTGGATATTTTTGAGGGCACTTTACTTCGAATATTGGAAAGTCTTTGAACTTATCATTTTCTTTCCAAGTTGTATATTTTGAGATTATTTCAGATAATGATTCATCTGTTTTTTCTGACTTATATATTAGATTAAGATAAGTCTTGTGGTTTATATAATCTTTTTTGTCTTTTTTGATGTAAAACTGCCAAAGATAAATTGTTTCTTCTTCTTTATCAAAGAAAACCACATAACCATATCCTGAATCTATATTTTCTTTATTCTTCTTGAGAGATATTTGAACGTTATCGTATACGATATTCCATATCGACTTTCCAATATTAAATGTATCAAAAACCCTTTTAGTTGAATAACTTACCGTCATATCAATTTCATCTTGTTCTTGTTTTTCTAACTTTGGTGGTTTTTTTGCAAAAAGTTCTTTTAATAATATTTCATCATCGCAATACTCAAACTTTTTGTCAGTCAACAACATTGTGTTTTCTTTCATCAAAGATTGTAAGTTCGCCAAATGTAAAGAAAGTTCCACAAAATCGGGATATATTTCGAAGTTATCGAATCTCTTTTCACACTTTTGCAAATAATCAAGTAATGTATACTTGTTGTATTCAAAATCCACAGGTTCCTTATATAACCATTCTGGATTCAATCTGAAGGATATTTTTTTCTTTCTCGGCATAATCAAATATACAAAACTATTAATAACTTTGAATATTAAGATATTCTCATAACAATAAAAGTTTCACCTTTAATGTCATAACTTTCATAGCCTCCATCATAAGAATTAAGTATTCCATATCCGTCCTGTTCTACGAGACCTTTTGCCAATCCTCTTTGGTCTATATAGTTTTCCAAAGTCAAACCATATTCTTTGATATAATATATTGCATTTTTACGAACATCTTCAAGTAATTCATCTACCTTTTCATCTATCAAATCTGAGGGGAAATCACCATCAGGTTCAGATTTTATTTCATCAATCTCTTCATTCAATTCTGTCATTCTTTCGGAAATTTCTTCAATTTCCTTATTGATGTTATCAATCTCTTCATCATCTTCGATTTCCAAAAGAGCATTTTCTAAAGATTCTATATTTTTTTGTAATTGTAATATTATTTTTTCATTTCTTCTAACTGT
>JACCDW011242244.1_pt1 | contig 17297 bp, 11 predicted proteins | sample 7449781 | NCBI WGS metagenome assembly JACCDW01 (sample SAMN15323449, study PRJNA562643) | freshwater metagenome | isolation source: river surface water | place: USA:Blue River Watershed | collected 2017-08-18
AGAAGATTTACCAAAAATAACAAAAAATCTCAAAAAACTTTGAGAAGAAAAACTCATAAAAAATAAATGAAATAAAAACATAATAAACAAAAGAAAAACAAAATAAAGCAATAATATTCTATATTTTTTATATATAATATTATAAATCTTATAATGTCAAATCCGTATCCAAATATTGATGCAAATGACCCCGAAAATATAATTCCCGACGAATTCAAAAATGAAATTGTTCGTAATCTTTTATTACCATATTACAAGTCAAATATAAAATATCATATTACTACAAAAACAGGTTGGTCTCGTGTTAGTGTTATTTTTATGACTGTTTCAACGATAATGATTACTGCATCATCTGTGATGTCTTTCGCTAGTAGTAGTTTTCCCGATAATAATCTGAATTTTATTGCTGGATCTGTGGGTTTAGTTTCTCTAGTGTTCAAAGAATTGGCTTCATATGCAAATACTTTGGAACATGTCAAAACTATGACGATAAATGATATGCTAAAAAGTATTGGAGTTCAACATGAGATGGTAGATACTTCGAAAAATACTAGAAAAGCATTAGAAAAAAACAAACCAGAAACAATGGCAAAAGAAGTTAATTTGACGGAAAATGTATTGGCACAAAATGAAAGAATGGCAATGATGGAAAAACAAATGTATGAAATGCTATTAAATCAAGAAAAAATGAGATTTAATATGAATATAAATAAAAATCAGAAACCTGGTGGAGAAGATTCTGGATATGATGAAGCAGATCCAGAAATTGGAATAGAAATTGATCAAGAAGAAAGAGAAGAAATAGATGAACCAGTTGAAGACTAGAAAATTGATTTTTTATTTATCCTAATACTTTTATTACTTCCTCTCCTAATTATTATAACAATAGTAACAATATCAAATAATTATATACTTAATTATATACATAATTATTTTACTCTATTAACATGAATTCTGATGATAATATTAGACAAGCTGATGAATCTTATATGGATACTCTAATTCCTACATATAACAATAATATGTATCAAACTCCTTCACCTTTAAATAGAAGAGAAAGACGCGAACTAGAGAAGATTCAAAAAAAACAGAAGAAAACAAAAAATTATGAACCCCCTTTATTAGGAAGTAATATTAATTATATTACATCGAGAAGAATGGTAGAAGATAATGATGTTATAGAACAAAGTATTTTAGAATATGAAGAAAATCAGATGAAACAAATAATGGAAATGGATGAACAAACTGTATTACAAGAAAGTTTGCTTGAATTTGAAGAAATGCAAAGAAGATTTCAAGATGAAATGGAAAAAGAAATTATGAAATTAAGTTTAATGGAATATGAAGAAGAAAAAAAGAAGAAAGATAGAGAAGATTTGTTGACTATGCGTAAAACCAAGTTTGAAAATACGAAAAAACAGATGGAAAAAATGGCAAAAATAGATAAGTCGGAAACATATTATTCAAAAATATTGGAATATATTTCTTTATATGAAAATGATGGTTTAGAGAAGATAGAAATAGATGGTGAAGAATATCAAAAGTTTTTGAAAATAATTAAACAAATAAGATTACCGGAAGAGGAGAAGATAGAATTGATGAAATATGTTGTAGAAAAATAGATTTATAAAACAAAATATATTTTGTACATATTATATATGATATATTTTAGATGAAAAAGATACCACTTCGTTATTTACCGAAGTCTTTATCTAGCAGAGATAGAAAAAAACAAATAAATGCATTAAAAAAATCCAAAAAAATGTATAAATCTCATAAATATTATCAAAGGCCAAAAATCAGATCTTTTTTTTCGAAAACTTCCAAACATGTACGTAATGCTCAAAAAATATATGGAATCGATAAAATTACACCTGGAGAAGAATTAGCCAAAAAATCTGGATGTTCTGTTTTAGCATTGCGCAAAATAGTTAATAAAGGGGAAGGTGCATATTATTCATCTGGGTCACGTCCAAATCAAACAGCAAGATCATGGGGTTTAGCACGATTGGCTAGTGCATTAACTGGTGGAAAATCCGCAGCAGTAGATTACAATATTATAGCAAATGGTTGTAAACATACGGGAAAAGCGTATCGTATGGCAAATATGGCGAAAAAAAAGTATGGACATGGACATGGAAAAACAAAAAAGGTTATTATTAAAGGTGGAGATTCAATGTTTAAAGAATACGATGAAGGAATATATATAGGTCATTTAAAAGATAATAAAAGAAATGGGTTAGGACAAATGACATATAAAAATGGAGATATATATAGGGGAGAATGGAAAGATGACGAGAAACATGGAGATGGTATAATAATAAAAAAGAATGGAATTATCGATAAAGAAAAATGGGAAAAAGGAGAATTAATAGAAACTATTGCTATTGAAAAATCAGAATTAGAAAAAATTTTAAAAAAAATAACAAATTCTCTTCCGGAAAAATCTTCAAAAAAATCAGAGAAAACCCCAAATAATGAAAAACCTTCTATAATTAAATCAGCACCTAATACGATACAAATGAGTGGAACATGTGTTGCACATTCAATTTCAAGAAGTATAACTAGAACTTTTTTATTATTAACTTTAATCGATGGAAATAAATCAGAAGAAATGTTTACAGCATTATACTGTTATTATTTGAAATTTGCAAAAATAGAATTACTTAATGAATTAGGTATTTCAGTTACAAACCCCGCTCCAAAAACTATCACTAAACCCGCTCCAATAACTTCAACTATTCCACCAAATCCGCCAAATCCTAAATTAGAACAAGATTTATCAGTTGCTATAAAACATCTTACTGAACGTATTGCGGAACAGGTTTCTAACCCTATTGAAGAACCATTAGTGGAATCTTCAAATAACCCCCCCACAGAATCAGTATCAGAATCTCAACCGGTTCGTCCACAAGAATCTAGATTAAAACAGAAATCTAAATTTTTTAAACCTCTTGATTTGCGTCGTTTTTTCAGAAGAAGAAAAGGTGGACATAAAGCTGATATTATTAATAAAATAATATGCGAAAAATCTGGAAAAACTATATTTTATAAATTATTTATAGATAAATTAAAAAATAATATATCTGCATTATTTGATTGTAAGTATAGTGAAATACCGTGTGAATACATAGTTGGTGGATGTATAATAGAAAAAAAAGATTCGTATATTTTAAACTTTACAGATGACGAGAAAAAAGAATTTATAAATAAATTCAGAAAATTAAATGATTCTCTTTTGTATAAACAAATACAATATGAATATAATCCTAACAGTAATAATTTACCAACTTTAGAAATAAAAGAAGCATTAAATAAGAGAATACAGCCAATTATATCATTAAAATGTCATGGTAATGACAAACCAGGACATTCTTTCATATTACGTTCTTGGGGCAAAGAATATGATGAGTATGGAAATGAAATACAGGTAAAAAATAATAGATTTTGTTATAAAAATACTTGGGTATTTGATACGAATGATTGTGTGGATGATATAAATGAACTCTGTAAAAAATTATATTCTAATACAAATGATAAAATTATTCCCGTTACAAAACTCGAATTTATATTTTTAGATTTTGATCTAGAAAATATTAGAAGAAGGGATGAAAATTTATATAAAAATATAATAGATCGTAGAGATATAATATACAGATCGGTATATGATGATGATAATACTATTAGTGATAAAAAAAATTAATCCCTGTTATATCAAAAATTATTTTATGATTATATTATATAAAATAATTATAAAAGCACATAAAATATTTTGAATATGAAAAAAGGAAAATATTTGAAAACTTTAAGACAAAAATACAAATATTTACATAAACGAACAAAAAAAAATATAATAAAAGGTGGAACTGACGGAACTGATGAAACCGATGAAATTGATGGAACCGAACTTCCAATAAGAATAGAATTACAAGATGGAATATATATTGGAAAGTTAAAGGATGGAAAAAGAATAGGACGTGGTAAAATGATATATACTGATGGGTCAATATATAACGGAAATTGGGAAAATGATATGAGAAATGGAGATGGTGGAATAAAATATGCTGATGGTTCAGTATATTTAGGAAATTGGAAAAATGACATGAGAAATGGACCAGGAAAAATAAGATATGCTGATGAAAGTGCATATAATGGAAATTGGGAAAATGACATGAGAAATGGACAAGGAAAAATAAAATATGTTGATGGAAGTATATATGATGGAAATTGGGAAAATAACATGAGAAATGGACAAGGAAAAATAAAATATGCTGATGAAAGTGCATATAATGGAAATTGGGAAAATGACATGAGAAATGGATATGGTATGATATATTATCCAAATAATAAGGATATTTTTAAAGTTTTTAAAGGCAATTGGAAAAACGATATGAAAGATGGAGAAGGAATATATGTAGATAAAAGCAATCGTAATTATAAAGTTACATTTGATAATGATATTCAAATTGGAGATATTATCTACGAAAATTATGTACCAACTAAATCAACTAAACCATCTGAAATAAAATCGGCTCCAGTAACAATACAATTGTCTGGTAATTGTTTTGCTCATGCAATTGCTAGAAATCTTACAAGATTATTCTTAATTTTAACATTAATAGATGGAGAAAAATCAGAAGAAATGTTTATTGCTATATTTTGTTTTTTGATAATACAAAATAGTAAAATACCGTATGCATACGAAACTCCTCCATGCTACGCAAGAGGAAACCGTCATGAATATCGTCACTATTATTATGATGCTTTATTAGAAAATATAAAAACTCTATTTACGTATAAATATAAAGATATTCCATGTGAGCTTATTGTAGGAGGTTGTTTTATAAATATAAAAAGAGATAACTATATTTTAACATATACTGAAAAAGAACAAAAAAAATTTATTTATAATTTACATAATCTAGCTAGTTTTTTAAAATATACTATTTTACATTATAGTTTTGATGACACTAAAAGAAATTTTCCTCCTAAAGAAGTATCTGATTTATTAAAAAAAAAATTACAACCATGTATGGTTATTGAGGGATGTAATTATGATCCAAATGTATATGGTGATATATTAACTCCAGGCACGGATATTTATTATAATAATGAAGGTCTTAGTTATACTGGAACTATAAAAAAAGTAAATAAAAATGAAATTGGTAAGGTAATTTCATATGAGATACTTCCACATGTACCCAGAGTATTTTATTATGCATTGGCAGATGAACCAATTACTATTGAAAATAAAAATATTTTAACTACATTTGCACACGCTGTTGTTTTACGATCATGGGGAAAAAATAAAAGTAATCAAGAATTTTGTTATAAAAATACGTGGTATTCTCAAAATAATGTATGTATTAAAGATGTAAAAAATATATGTAAAAGTTTTCTAGGCGAGGGAGAAAGATTAAAATCAGATTTCGCAGATATTTGGTTCATTACTTTTGATATTGATTTAGATAGAATGGAAGAAGTTTACCCTGATTTACATAGTAAAATAAAAAATCGTATAGCTATGATACGAGATACTACATATGAAGTAAAAGATAATAAAAGAAAAAAACCAGATATTGTTAAAGAAATTAAAAAAGTAGTTCCGCCTGTTATTGATGAAGATGAAGTCCCGACTGATATTGATGAAGTAGAAGTTCCATCTGATGATGAAGATGATGAGGAAGATTCAAATAAAGTTAACAAGAAAATAAAGACACAAAGTATTTCAAAAACAACTGTTACAAATGAAAGAAAAAGTGCAAAAAAATAAACATTTTTTGAATTATTATATATTTATATGATATACATATATAATGACATATATTAGTACAACTGCAACTACATTTAGTGGGTATCCTGCTGGAAATGATAATTCCATAAAAGTTCTTCCTACTCCGTCGGTAACATCAACTGGTGGAGATATGGCAAAATTTCAATCAACAAAAATCGGCGGAAAACGCCGACGTCGCGGAAACAAATCCTTAAAACGTCAACGAAAATCCTCGGCAAAACGTTCCCATAAACGCACACAAAAAAATAGGCGCTAGTAAAAATTGCTAACCAGTTTACTGATATGCACAATTTTTTCGTGTTTTCCGACAACTCTAATAGGTATCCATTTTTTAAACTTTTGATTAAAAATACACTCAATATTTAATGTTTTGCTTAGATCTACATATTTATCCTGTGAAATATTTTCAAAATCAGATTCATCATCACTTTCTTCAATATAATCCAAATTCTGATTTTCACGAATATTCCGAAATAAACTATTCATAAAAATACTAGTTTTTAAATTCGGAATACAGGCAACTCCATAATATAACATTGTCTTATCTTTTCCACATGCAAATAAATGATATATATCAAATTGTATGTCAGCCGAAACCTGAAAAATTGTTGGAAATTTATATTGATGTTTATGAAAATCAGAAATGTAATTAGGCAATTGTTTTACTATTTTGCATTCATCTAATACAGAACTTGATAATTGTTTATTACTTAATTTAGTCAATACTGTTGATATAGTTAAATTTAAATAAGGAGAAATATCCATTAATTTCCTTAATTGTAAATGATGAACATTATAAGGAATGTTATTTTTTATTTTTTCATAATCAATAAAAATAGATTCGTCAGATGGAGAATCATCTGATATTCCCCACATTACTGGAAGTGTAAATACAACACCAGTATTCGATTGAAACTGCTGAACAATTTGATTTTTTATAAAATCTTCAATATATCCTAATTTTTCACCAAACATCATATTTTTTAGTGGAATTCCCTTGTAAAAAAATATATCCTCAATAACAAAGAATCTTTTTCCAGAATTTTCATCTGTAATATTTTCTTGTGATTTTTCCGATGAAATTATTGTTCCATATAAAATAGTTCCTCTAGATAAACTATTATCAAAAAGCGTGTCCACTAACGATACTTTTGAAATATTTTTTTCTTTATTTAATTCCATTAAATAGCAGACATCTTTTGCGCGGTCAAAAGAAAACCATGCCATACATTTTTTTCCATTAGGTATAGATAAACAAATATTATATGATGAAAAAACTTTCTTATGTGCAATTGTCTCATAGGAAAGTTCGAATTTTGGTAAACGCTTAATAAGATATTGAACTTGAACAGGATTTAACTCGTTTCTCATTTTTCTTAATTAAAATTATAAATATAAATTATTATATCAATTTATATTTATATCAGTTTTATTTATTATTTATTATGTTTATTACAATGTTATTTGCAACGGAATATTGTCTGATTGACCACCAGTATATAATTGCTGTTGCATAAAAGTCGATAAATCATCATCCATATTTTGTTTTTCTTTCTGATTTAAAAAATCAGAGGTTTCTATATTTTGTAATTGAGAAGATTGACGATTATCAATAATTTCTTTAACAATTGACTTATATTTTTCTGTTTGAAAACCCACTAAATCTTTTGTTCTTTTTGTCGAATATGTGTCTTTAATATAATTCCATAAATAATGAAAAATAATTATTACTATAATTGAAAACACTATACTGTGTAATATTGTCCACATCTAGTATTTAAAATTTAAATCTATAATAAAAAAATATATTTCGAAAACTTAATTCAGACGCATTTATTCTTTCTTATTATGATTGCGACGACGTTTTCCACCAGTAGAAGGAGGTACTGGTGGTGGTACGGGTTCTTTAGGTTTAGGTTTTAACCAATCAAACCATCCTTTTTTTTCTCCTGGTTGAGAAGATTCAACTTGTTCTGGTTTTTTTATTTCTTCTTTTTCTTCTTTTATTCCTTCATTTTGTACAGGTTTAACTTCTCCAGGTTCATCTTTTTGCCAAGGCCATTTCCATCCTCCACGAAATTTTCTCTTCTCAGTTCTATTTTTTTGACTTCTGTTTTTTCTAGATTTTCTTCTCTTCTCAGTTTTTCTGGGCATTCTTACTAATTAATATACAATATATATACATAATAAATAAATCCTAAAGAATATAAAAATTATTCAATATATTATATTATATACAACTTATATTATTAAAATGACAACTATACTTATTATTGAAAAACCCGGAAATATTCGTGAACTTAAAGTTAAAGTTTACGCAGAGAATGAATTATTTAAAAAAGCTGGATTTAAAAGCCCAGAAGGATTTAATATACATTCAACATGGAATGCATCTATCGAAGGAAATAATTATTCTATAAATCTATATGGAAAAACAACAGGAAAAGCTGGTCAGGAAAATAAATATGAATTTCCTCCTCCTGCAGACAAAAAATTATTTTTTGGAGCATGTGTTTTAACTGCAAAATGTAATGATACTGTGTGCAATTTAGAAGTAGAAATTTGGGAAAAAATATATGAGAATTTATTTGGCGGTTTTGAAGATTTAGGAGACGAAGATGATGATAAGAGATCTGAAGAAGATGAAAGCAATATTAAGAAAACTAAATCTGGATATGAAAAAGATGGATTTGTAGTAGATGATGAAGTAGATATGGAAGAAGAAAATATAGAAATTACTAAAAAAAATAAAAATAAAAAGAGAAAATCTAGTTCTGTTAAAAAACCCGCGGTTCAGATAGATGAATTAGATAAGATGGAAGTATTAGATTGTACTAATGAATTAGAAGAAGAAGAGTATATATAAAATTTAGTTATATAAATAAAAATATAAATAATATAAATATTCATATTTATATTATAAGTTGATTCATAAAAAATTGATACAATAAGATATTGTATATTTTTATGGGTATTTAATAAAATTAACTACCCAAAAAATTGAAATACTTTTTTAACTAATTCATCATAATTCCCCACTCTTGCGTTATAAAATAAATTATTATCAATAATAATTTATTTATCCACAAAGTGGGCCTTTTCGCTTTAAACTAATTACTCTATTCGCTCAAACATCGCCTTTACAATTACTCTATAATTTTATATCTTCATATTATAAGATGACAGAAACTTTAAGAACCCCATTTATTAAAAGACATACTAATTATTCCGTCTCACGATTCGAGTCTTCTGATTGTGTAATGCAAAAATATATGGCATTATTCTTATCCAAGCCCGAATTGTATTCATCTGTTTTAACATCATTAAATAAACAAGAAGTATTCTTCATATGCTTTGATAAATTTGTTACAGATTACATTGATTTAAATCCTTCTCATAATGATGAATATGAATTTGATATGGATGCATATTTCTCATCATTAAAACCTTACGATGTAAGTAGTTTAGATATTGCAGGAGGTGAAAGTAGAACAGTCGGTGCAAAAAAGCATATGCTTAATAAGTATCACAAAATAGCAGAAAATAGAGAAATTCTTATTAACTACATGAATAAAAAATATCATTGGAGTTTAGGAGTTTCCGATCCAAGACTATTTTTAGGACATTCTGAACCATGGTTAAATCCGTCTCCTGCGTTATTAGTATTACAAGGATGGGATAGAATAATTAATGATATTTCATACGATGATGAAACCATGACCAAGCCATTACCTGAAAACTTAGATAAAAATATGATTCCTTTGAAAATTAGAAATAAAGTATATACCGCTTGGAAAAATAAGAAAGATAGAGAAGCTGAAACTGCTCGTACATTAGCTAGACAACAAGAAATTGAGGAGGAAGAAGCTCCTGCTGTAAAAACTGTAAATAATAATGAAGAATCTGAAGAAGATAGACAATTAAGACTTAAAATGTTAGCCGCATCAATCGCCGCGGATTTAGATGAAGATTGGTAGGTAGAATTTGTATAATTTGTATATAATCATATTTCAAAAAAAAATAAGAAAATAGAAAAATAGAAAAATAGAAAACACAAATAAAAATAAAAAAAATAGAAAACACAAATAAAAATAAGAAAAATAGAAAACACAAATAAAAAATAAAAAAAAAATAAAAAAGAAAAACCTTTTTTATTTTGTCATAATCGAGAAGATATTATATATTATATAGATATCGTATAATATATAATTATTCAAATACTTTTGGGTTTAATCATCATATCCAAAATCTCTGTCAACATCCTCCTCATAATATTCACCATCGGCATAATTCTCAGTTAATCCTCCAATATCAAATCCCTCATTGTCATATTCAGCATTTTCTTCTTCTTGTATTGCATCTAATGCATTTACGTCAATTCCTTCATCCTGCACATTTTCAAAATCATTTGTTTCTGCAAATTCATCATATAATCTTACTAATGAAGTATCTCTATTTGCATCATATGTTTTTGCATCATAAATAAAATTGCTTTTTTGTAAACCAGTATTCCATCTCTCCATTTTATATTTTTTAAGCATCTTCTCAATATTTAATTCATCTTTCTCCATATTTTCTAAAAAATCAATAATCGATTTTTTTTCTTGTTCCTTTGTTTTCTTAACATTTTTAACATAATCCTCATATTTCAAATCTATTATATTTTTATCTTTCATCTCAATTTGTAATATTGATATGAGAAGACTAGCCACATTTTTCTTAAGTTCTGTCGAATTTCCAGCAATAATTTCTATATCCATTATTTCATTCGTTATTTCAAATAAAGCATCATTCTCCGGAGAAGATCCAATATTTGAATCTACTTCTATCACATTTGCCAAATCTCTCTTTTCGTCAATATTTTTTTTTCTAATATTTTTTGATTCTTTTATATCTAATTCCAATAGATCTTTATTATCAGTCATGCGAACCATTTCATACATCATCGAATACCAACAGTATGCATATAATAAATAAATTGTGCGCTTATCAAATAAATTAAAATATATTTCTCCATCTTTATAAATAGATGTATAAACTGGAATATGATTAATAAACATATGAATATCTATTGCCCAATCGGGAATACTTCTCAAAAACGGAAAAATTGTTTTATCTTTTTTAAATTTATTCAATTCTTCTGAATTATCATTCAATATTTTTGTTATATCTGCCATATGATTTCTAGAAAGACCCCAATGTGCATGAACCTTATTAAAAAATACATTATTTAATATTTCATTCGGATAAATCTGCGTAGTATTATATATGTGATTTTTAATGAAATTTGTTACAGTAAAAAGTCCATTATCATAATATAATCCACTATTTTTAATAGAAATATCTGATTGCCAATTTGTCAGTTCTAATATATATTTTTGAATTTTATCATATTGAGGTTTACTTATGTTTCCATATCTATCAAAATAATTCATTATTGTTTTATGCATTTCATCATTTGATTTTATCACATAATTTCGTAACTTAGTAAGTGCTTTATTTATGGGTGTTGGCGACTTATCTGATTCAGATATATATTGTTTTGGATTATAATTTCCTAATACATCAAATAATAATTTTCTTAATGGTTCTGCAATAACATTAGAATCTTTTTCTTCTAAGCTATTTAATGCGTCAGTAAACATCATTATTGGAAAAACAGATAATTCAGAAGGTTTTGAAACTAAATTATTATTATTAACAATAGTCATTAACTCATACAAATTATCAATAGTATATGATCTACCAAATCTCTTCAAAAAATGTACTTTTTCTTCTATTGGCCAATTTCGATCATATCCATTATCTGGCTTTTGACTACATATTTCTAACAATTCTTTTGGAATTGGTAAATCATTATCAAAATTACAGTAATGTATAAATGCTGAATATATATTGGTTTCATGAAATTCTGTGGGAAGGATTGGACGTTTTAATCGAGTATCCTCATTATTAAATAAATAATCTGCACCAGTTATTGCTTTAACATTTCGCAAAATAATCTCATTTTTATGACTACGTTTAATTAAAGCGTCAATATTTGCGTCATCCTCAATAAAATAACTTATTGGATGAGTACTATGATCTCCTTCATTACAACATGCATTATCAACAAAAGGAATTCTAGCGACTGTTTTCAATAAAGTATCTTTTTTGGAAAGAATATCATTAATGCTTTCAACAATTGCAAATGTATTTTCTCTTATTTTTGTGCGATAATTATTTAAAAATGCATGAGTATTTTTATGACCTTTCTTAATAAGTTCTAGTAATTCTTGAGTATGTTCATTTGACAATGAATGAACACTTTTTGATATATTTATATCGACAATAGGAGGTAAAAAATGTTTCCATTTTTGAATACTATGTTCTTTTACAGAAAATTCATCCGGATTTAAAAGAATATATTCCCGTTTTTTCAAATATAATTCATTAATTTCATTTCTTGGAATAATATATTCATCTAAAATAGTTTTAATTCTTTTTTCTAATACTGATGATGTAAGTTTCTGTATAGAATTCCATGGTTCCACCGAACTTTTTGTTTTATTTATTACACATGCAATATATTTTATTCCTGACATATCTTCTTCTCCACCTTCCAATGGATAACCTCCAAATGACGCGACGCATCCTGGAAATGTCTTCTTAATTTTTAATCCAGGAATAACTGTTTGAATTCCAACTATAATAACTGCACCCACAATTGCAATAATAGTTTGATTTTTATATGTTTGATATGGAGCTTGAGGTTTTCCTTTTTCCTTTTCTATTTTTGCCGCCTTTTTATTATATGATTCTTCCGTCATAAGAATTTTTTTATCAGTAATAATTTCCATAGCAATTCTCATAACAAAATCTTCAATAGTTAAATGATCGATATCAATACTTTTACAGATAAAATAGAATACGCTATGAGTTAGATCGGTTAATTGATCTTCAAATACTTTTCTTTCTTTTTCCTCCATTTTTGTAAGACTTTCTGCCAAAACTGTTCCCAAATCTTTTTGCATAATGCTATGCGTATTTATTTTGAATCCGGCTTCATCATATCCTTGTTCAGCAACAAAATCAATTCTTCTCAAAACAATCCCGCAATGTTTATCTACCCAAGAATCTCCATCATCACTCAATTCGCCAATTAAATAACATAATTCTTCCTGTTTTTGCTGATAATCTCCACCACCTATAAACGTTTCTGCCAAAATATAAATAGATCTGGGGACTAATTTTGCACTAGTTTCTTTACAATATAACCAATGTTCTGATTCTTGAGGTTCATTATGAAAATTATCACGACAATACATGCTAACAAATTTGCAAATATCATTTTGTTTCTTTGTAAAATCGTCCTGTGATAAAATCATATCATATAATTTTGCATAAGGAGAAACAATAATATCATCTGTTATTGCGTATTTTCCGATTTCATATGCAATAAATGAGTATTTTGTCAATTCATTTTCACGTAATATATCCATCTTACGTATATAATTTTTATAAGTTTCAGTACGAGATTCAATTAATTTCATCATTTGTTCAACTGTCATATTAAACCGACGATCAAATTCATTTAATGCAGTTTTTGTTTCCAAATGTTTTAAACGGATTTCAACTGCATTTTCCGGATCACAAGTATTAACCTGTGGATTTTTATGACAATTGAAATCGATATTACAAAAAAGGGCATTATTATCTAAGAAAGAATCCTCACTAATATCCGGGTCACGAACCCAATGCCCATGTTGACGTTTATAATAATGATATTTAGTTCGTACTTCAGCCTCATTGCGAATTTCATCTTTTTCTTTTTCCGTCAATTTTTTTACATCAAAATCCTTGGGTAATTTTGGATATAAAATCAAAACCGCATATTCTCCATCTTTTACTTTTTTCTTGCCCGATATTAAGGTTTCCGCCATTTCTTTCGCCAAATGTCTAGGACAGTCATGTTTTTGAACTAAATTTTCCGCCAAAAATCCGACGAATTTTTCCGCCAACATTTCTTTGCGTTCTTTATCGTATTTTTTTATTATTGAGTATGGAGTATCATCATATTCTTTATCATAAAATAAATCTTCAACATTGTTATCCTTTTGTAATTCTTCAATACTTTTATATTTTTTGGTTAAAAATCTTCTCGAACAATTGTTGGTATCTTTTATTTTTTCTTCCAAATTTTCAATATCGGCTTTTTCTATTGTTTCCAATAATTTGTCTGGTGTAACTAAGCTTAATAACATAAAAGACATCAAATTAGAATATAATAAGCCATAATCCCGATTTAAAATTTTATTTAACATTTCTGATGGAGAAGTTTTATCAATTTCTTTCTTGTAATCTTCCTCTTCTTCTCTAATCTTATATAAATAATTATTTATAAAGGTTTCATAAATTTCTTTATTAGAGAAGAATGCCCTAGAAATATGATTTTCTTTTAGTTTTTCATTATGTTTATTATTTAAAAGAGAAGAATATTCAGTTGATTTTTCTGATAATTGCATTCGTAATTCTTTGATTTTATGTTTAAGAGTATAACGGATTTCATTATATTGACCATAATTAATATGTTCCGAATAAACTAGAAATGGTTCTAAGTATTTGACAATTTCAATAAAAGAAAATTTATTTTTAATATCATCTCTTACATATTGAATCAATTTTCGAGTTTCAGGAATAATAACCTCTAAAAATCTGCGATATTTTTCATCTTCCGTCATCAAATTATCATCCAATACAAATTCCGTTATTTCCTTTAAAAAGAAATTAGAATCTTCTCTATTATCTTCTGCAAAAGATATTTGTTTATCTAAATTTGAAATAGTAGTTTGTTTAATTTCTTTTTTCTTATGTAATAACTGAAAATAATTCACGGTAGTTGTCGATAATTGGCAACGTTCCAAAATGGTTGTCCCCGGCAAATCTATACGAGAATATCGCATTATCTGTTCAGGCATAACCAAAAGGGATTTTATATTCATTTTATCACCACTAGTAAGTTTTCGTTTTATCGTTATTTTTTCTCCTGTTTCTTGTTTTTGAGTATCATGAATTCGGGTTGCTCCCAAACTATATCTTTGAACTAAGTATTTGAATTTTGCCAAATCATAATTATTCTTTTTCACGTGTTTAATTGTAGTACTATAAAAATCATCCAAATTATTTACTATAGCTTCCAAATCCTGTTTAACTTCTCTATTATAATCTAATAAATCTTCTCTAGTATGTGGTTCAGAAAATGATGATAAATTATTTATTGATCTTGCAATATAAGTATCATATCTAGATTCATCACTATTTGATCCTCTATTTTTGTAATTTTCATAATTAGTTTCCTGATAAGTTAAGTCTTTTGTATTATTTATAAATGTATAATCAGATACATCATTTAATTCAGTGGTTTTTACATAAATATTTTTATTATTTGTTACTACAGGTAATAACCATTTTAATTTTTTATCTAGATTAATTATATGAGGAATTATCGGTTTATAAAGTAATCCATATATTTTCTTATTTGCAACATTACCATTTTCGTCGAATTCTGAAAAATAAGTTCTTACTTCTTTAAATCTTTCTAATAGTATTCTAATACGATTCATTACAGCATCATTACGTTTACTATTTGGAATAGTTGATAAAAATTCATCTGTTAATTGATTCAACTGAATTTGAACATTAGCTCCATATTGTTTTTCTTCCGGAATTTCTACGGTTTGAATAATATCCATCAAATCTTCTCCAAATAATTCATTCGCATCGAGATAAATTGATTGTAATGTTTCTCTTATATTTTCATCAGGAGTAACCCCATCCGGTATTTTTATAATGGATTCTCCCGAATCTGTATAAGTAATTGAAGCTTCTTTTTCTTCTCCCATAGTCTCCTCTTCTAAATCTTCTCCAATTGTTCTCTCTGTTTCTTTGCTTAATTTTGCCGGGGCATCTCTTATAACAATCTTCTCGATAGGTATATCTTCAGGAATACCCTGATATTCAAAATTAATAAAAATAATGTCATTTATTGGAGAATAAGTGGTAATTTCAATTTCATCATTTTCTAAATTTGTAATATGTCCAGTTATAATCATGGGAATCTCTCCTCCAAAATGAATATCTACCCAGGTTCCAGTAAGTAATCCATTTTGTCTAGCATATCCTTTTTCTTGACTACGATTTATAAGATTAATTTCAGTTATAGATTCGTCGGATATTGTTCCATCAGCGTCAATATTTAAAGTTTGAAGTTGAAATGTGGCAACATTTATTAATTTTATTTTATGGGGATCAATATATAAAATATAAAATGTTTGACTATTATAATCAGAATTATTTGGAGCAACAATTTCTATAATATCTCCTAATTCCAACGAAAAAGATCCGGAAGTTAAATCTTCTCCATTATTTTTCTCTATTTCTTCTATATCTATTTCTTTTTTATTTTCTTCTGACATTTATATTATATATATATTTTTCTATTTTTATTATGATTTTTTGAATATTTATTTGTTTCATAAAAATAGAAATACTAAATATTTATATTTGGACAATGAATAATATATTAAATCAACATAAAGATAACATACTATTATATGTATAATAATTTACTCTATTATAATATAATCATGGCAAATCCTAATACATACATATCGTATAAAGTAGATACGATAAATTTTAATAATGATACTATTACTTCTAAAATTTATAAGGCCAATAATGTTTCTTATAAGATTTTAAATAATAATTCATCTTCATTGAAACCTGAAGAATCGATGGATCCTATAACTTCATTATATCGTTCTATTATTATTAATCCAGATAATGGACAAATTCTTTGTTTTTCCCCTCCTAATTCAGTTTCATTTGTGGATTTTGAGAAGAAATACTCAAAATATGATCCCGCAACAATTTATGCAAATGAAATCATTGAGGGAACCATGATTAATTTATTTTGGGATTCTAGAATTAATTCCTGGGAAATTGCTACTAGAGGTGCAATTGGTGGTAATTATTGGTATTACAGAACAAATTATGAAGATGTTCCGCCTGAGCAATCTAAACAAACCACTTTCCGAGAAATGTTTTATGATGCTCTCAGACTAAATTCCCCATCATTAAACGATTCTCCTATTTTGCAATCATTACCTAAGGATCATTGTTTTAGTTTTGTTTTACAGCATCCTGATAATCATATTGTATTGCCAATTTCATATCCTCAATTATATTTGGTATCCGCTTATCATTTATCGTCGTCATTTGATCCTCTTACAAATGAATTAACTAGTAATACTGTTACAGTAATTCCCCCTTATTTATTATCCCAATTGGCACAATTTTCAGGCGGATTATTTAATATTCCTCATTATTTTACTGGCTATGAAAATTATCAGATGTTTAAGAATAATTTGTGTTCCAGTATGACCCCATATAATTGTTTGGGTGTTATGTTTACCAATCTAGAAACTGGCGAAAGATGTAATATGGAAAATATTGCATATGAACA
>JACCDW011756315.1_pt1 | contig 17297 bp, 21 predicted proteins | sample 7449781 | NCBI WGS metagenome assembly JACCDW01 (sample SAMN15323449, study PRJNA562643) | freshwater metagenome | isolation source: river surface water | place: USA:Blue River Watershed | collected 2017-08-18
CACTGCAATCAACCAAATTTCAGCTCAAATCCATAAGTCTACTCTTAGAGGTGGTGCTAACTGGATTGTTGTATCTTCTGAAATCAGTGCAATTTTTGATGACTTGGAGTATTTCCACGTTTCAAATGCGGCTCCTGAGCAAGACCAATACAACATGGGTATTGAAAGAATCGGTACACTTGCAGGTAGATATCAAGTCTACAGAGACCCTTACTTCCCAGCTAACCAAGTTCTTCTTGGTCACAAAGGAACGTCTCTTCTTGACACTGGTTACATCTACGCACCATATGTACCTTTACAACTTACTCCAACAATGTACAATCCGTTCAACTTCACACCAATCAAAGGTATCATGACTAGATACGCTAAGAAAATGGTGAACAACAGATTCTATGGTAGAATCACAGTTGACGGTGTAAGAACATTTGACTTGAGAGAGTTGAGATAGTATGGTCTTAACCAAAATACCAAAAGGGTCCTTAGGGACCCTTTTTTTATTTTGTGAAGTATTTATCATTAAATAAAAAAAAGATGATAAAACAAACATGGGTTGTAAGTGATGATGAAAAAAGGAGAATTATATCACTTCACGAAAATGCAACAAAAAGACAATATTTGATAAAAGAACAAGATACCGAATCTGAGTCTCTCATAGAAAATAATGTTCCTAAAAATATTAGGTTCGGTTTCCCACTCAAGAAATTCAATATCGCAGAAAGTGTAGAATGTACAACAGATGATAAGGGTAATGTTTTTTACTTATCCAATGGGGAAGAATACAAATTACCTACGATACAAGAAATTAAACTGCCCAAATTTTGGTTTACCGATGATGGATTTTTAGAAGGGGTAGATGAGTGGGAATGGGTAAATGGGTTCAATGATATCATACTCGCCAGGAATAATCAAAGGAGAAATCTTTATATACCTTCATATGATAAGTCTAACTTGTCACTTCATTTTTTATTTTATGACTTGGTCGATATTACTAAACGTGATGCTAGAAAAAAGAGAGAAGCTGACGATTATTTACAACTTGGGGATGATAAGTATATCCGTTATGGGAATAGATTTTTGGTAGTTGGCGGAGATGATTTACCAACAGGTGGGAATATGCCAACTAGCGGAGACACCATACCATCCACACCAATAGAAACCACAGAAGAAACCCCAATAAATCTCGATATTGCACGTCCTTTTGTTTTCGATAGTACCGAACTTACAGATGAGGCTAAACCAATTTTTGAAAAATTCATAAAAGATGTATCAGAAAAGTATAAGGGAGTAACTGCAAATGTTGATGTAATAACATCGTCTTCTGTAGACGGAGACCCGTCTGAAACCCTTAATAGTGGAATAACAAGAGGACAGTATGATATGAATTTATCACAAAGGAGAGCTCAAGCAATTGCGGATATTTTGAATAATAGAGTTGGAATTTCCACTCTGAAGTTCATACCGAGAGGAATAGGTCAGACAACTCAGTTTGGACCGGGTTGGACAAGAGAAAAACCAACAACCCCTAAGGAAACAGAACCAAACAGAAGGTTGATTATTAATTTGCCAAGGTTAACGAAAAAAATCCCGAAATAATCGGGATTTTTTATTTAAAAGACGTAATAGAAAAAAACGGTAAATTTGTTATTTTCATCAGGAGAAAGAGACCTCCAGCACATCAATTTTTTTTCATTTTTTAATCTTGAGTTTTCGTATATTCTATAAACAAAACTTTTTTCGGTTTGAAAGTTGGAAATATTTGTATATGTATATTTTAAATTATTTACTCTATATGAGTTTTTTTTCGAACGTAAACAACTTGTATATTCAGTTATATCTGAAATACTTACGATTGTGTAATCGAAAATATTAATATCTGAATTAGTTAAAAATTTAATAAATACAGAATCACTAAGTATATCATCAACACTTGTACCATATTTTATAGGTACCATATTTTCTTGTGAGAAAGATTCAATACCGAACGATAGAAATAAAATCAGAATAAAGATGTATTTCATAAACCCAAATTTTTTACAAAAATATGGTATTTTTACTATTCAAAGCGAATTGACATATTTTTTTTTAAAAATATATTTATAAAAGATTTTAGTTTATCAGTCCCCAGTCCAACAGGCTGTTGTACTATTCACGGATAGGAAGGTATTGGTAACGTAGTCATTAACTATTATAAAATTTAAAAAATGAATTACGCAACACAAGTGGGCAATCCGACTGCGCACATCACAAAGAAAAAGTCACGTCTAAAGGTCTATAACGGCCACATTGTTTTACTTAACGATAAAGACAATTTTGAATTAGAAATTCATAATCCAAAACAACAATCGGTACTTGCTAAAATTAAACTCAATGGTAAATACATTTCCACATCAGGTATTGTATTAAAACCAGGTCAGAGAGTGTTTTTAGAACGATTCCTTGACACTAATAACAAGTTTGAGTTCAGTACCTACGAAGTTGAAAATACCCCTCAAAATCAGTCTGCAATCGATTTAAATGGGATGGTAACAATTGAGTTTTATGATGAACAAATACCTCAACATATTAACTATATAACAGGAGCAAGTTGGTATGGTACGTTAAACAATTCTATCACTAATTCCCCAACATACAATTCAGTAAATTATTCAACTAATCCAAATGGAATAACGTTCACTAACACAAATGGAGTCGTTTTTACTAATACGTCAAATACCTCATCAATAAATTTGGAAACCGGTAGGGTTGAAAAGGGTTTCAAATCTAGTCAGGACATAACTAATACATATGGAAATTTCAACTATTACACTCTTCATCGTGTGGAGTATAAAATATTACCGAAATCTTCTAAACCTGTTGAGGTTCATGAAATACGAAATTATTGCACTGAGTGTGGTACAAAAATCAAAACCAACTATAAGTTTTGTCCTTCGTGTGGTAATAAAATCTAAGAAAAAAGGGTCCCGTGAGACCCTTTTTTTATTGAACAATACTTAGATTTGTATCCAAAATATAAACAACGCAATAGTGTTAATTCCTGTCTTTTAGGTTCAAAGAAATCATCACGAGTGGGTTTATGTCCCTCGAATATTAATTTAGTATTCTCACTCTCCAATTGGATTATTCTCGACAATATCTGTGTTTTGTCTTGTTGTGTCATCATAAGAATATATTTCTTTATTAAGTATTCTCAAACATTTAGAAATTATTTCGGATTCCGTCAAACTGAAAACATTTTTTGAGTGAGCCATACCAATAGCCTGTGATAAAATAAATAAAGAATTACTCAACTCTAAATTGTCTATAATCTGTTCTACGGACTCTTCTGAGTAATACGCCATAGTCTCAAATAAGAATCCTAAAGGTTGTTTGCTTTCCATATATTTATATTATATGAATAAAAAACGTATTAGTGAAGCAACTGGGTCATCAAGTTCAGGAAAATTCAAAGTTCCAATAGTTTTAGCACCTGAACTGTGGAAAGAAGACCAACTTGCACCTTTTACCGACCAGGTTTCTAGTTATCTAAATGCAGAACTCGCATATGAAGAAATGGATGGTGATTTCAAACAATCACCACAGGAAAGAACTAAAATAGAAAATAAAACAAAAAAATTATCAAAATTGGACCAGTATCTTAAAAAATTTTATACAGGACAAACCGATGAGGACGGTGGTAATATTGCAGATATAGAATCCCCTTCAGAAATAATTAATAAAGCAGTTGGACCTCTCAAAGAAGAAAAAGATTTTTTGAATGAAGATTTAGCGGTTTGGTTCGGAACCAAGAAAAAACCTAAAGGTAGTAAACAACCTGCGGGACCTTGGGTTAATATATGTAGAAATAAAGAAGGTGGCGGTCACCCACCATGTGGTAGGTCAGAAGCCAAGAGTAGTTCTTATCCAAAATGCAGGGCGAGAAGTGTTGCCGCCAAGATGACAGACTCTCAAAAGAAATCGGCATGTGCTCAAAAAAGACGTGAAGAAAAAACCAATCCCAAAACGGGCACTGGTAACAAACCTAAAATGGTATCTTACAAACCGAGAAAGACAGAATCTGTAGAATCCTTAATTAAGAAATTAGTAAAAGAACATCTATCAAATAGACTCTAAAATATTTTTTAGAGAATTCTGTATATTCGTTCTAAACTCTGTTTCTAAAGAGATTCTTATGGTGTCTAATTTATTATCAAACTCTGATATAATCTCTTTATAGGCGTCAATATCCTCGATGACCAAAGTGTAACTATATATGTGATTTACGATATTAATCACCCTATTTTCAATCATGATGAACATTCTGAGTTCATCATTTTTAATGAATCTTTTTTGTGATAGAGGTGCTAAAGTTAAAACAGAACTTTCGTTCTCGATTAATTTTTTTGTTATCTTAAGACAAAATTTTTCTTCTTCAGTTATTGGGGTTTTGGGGTCAAATTTATCTTGTAAATAAAGATAAATTTTGTACATAAGTTTAGGTATGTATCCCACAACATTTGTTTTCATGTTGCAAATATAGTCATTTTAAGAGTTATTAACAATAAGAACCCGAACAATGTTTTTTTCCATCTAACCCTGGCATTTTACCTTTACAAACCTGTACCGCATATCCGTTAGCATATGCTGAAGGGTAAACTTTGAACTTGGATTTAGCAGCAGATTTACCTCTAGAACATAATTTTGTACCTGTTTTTTTTCTACCTTCATTTATATCCTCATAATCAATATAGGACTTCATCTTTCTTGTTTCATTCATTAGAAAATCAAAAACTTGGTCCATGTTAGTCTTAGCCTCACTTATGTGGTCATCCGCCCAATCATGACCGTTTTGGATAATTTCATCAATCAGACCAGGGTCCATTTCTAAAAGAGCATCAATTTGCCTTTTCATTTGTTCGAGGTTCGAAAATAACATATAATTTTCTTCTCTTTGTTCTTCCAAAACTTTTCTAACCAAATTATTCAAATCCGCCTCAGTTAGTTTGACTACCTTTTCCATTTTTTCTTCTTTTACTAATTTTAGTTTATATTCGGTATTATCTTTATCTTTTAGATTAATTTCTTTTTTTCCAATCTGTTTTGTAATTATTTCAACTCCATCTTGTGAAATCTTTCCCTTTTTGGTTATTCCTAATGTTCCTGCGGTAATTTCCCAACTATCTTTTGATGGAATAAGTTTCTTTACGTTTACACCCAACCACATACCAGATTTTTTTACTTCTAATTCATATTTGTGACCATTAATTAAAATGTCTCCCCCCAATAATTTAACATTTAGGTCTTGTTCTTGAATGTTCTTTTTTATCATTTTTTGTTAACTATTTGGAATGTTAATTGTTTTTTATAAGTATCGACTTCCCCACTAATATTAACTTTTATGTCTACGTAATATTGGTTAGGTATCTTGTCTCTCGTATCAAAAATAAAATAATACTCATTAGGTGTTCTATTTATCTTTGTCCAATCTTGGACTTGAACTTCTGTATTTCCTTCTCTGACATATATTCTGTAAAACCCATCTATGTTTTGAAGTAGTTGTTGAGTAGTGTATGCTTTTTTAATTGTAACACCAACTTTTCTAATATCAGTGTTAAGTATTTTTTCATCTTGTAAAATTCCATAAAAATCAAATCCAAATTTTTCTGGTTCTCTTGTCAGTGAACCTATTTGTATTTTACTTGAATAATTTTTGAGTATAAATTGATTTGTAACATTAGGTATAGATTGTCCATTTATTGTCAATCCTGACCAAATGTCGAAAAACTCACATGGAGATGTGTATGCACTAAATCCGTTAGGGACTACTACCTCATAAACCCCTTTCGTTCTCAAACAAGTACTCAGAGAGCTCATACTTGGAACCACACTACCTGTTCTATCCTCAATTCTTACATATGGTGTAGAATCTAAATTTACAGGTACACCATTTTCAAATACGTAGAGGTATAATTTATTTATCTGATTTTTAACAAAATTATTTCTATCATCTAAAATCAAATCATCGTAACCTGTAGATAAAAACGGTTGATAAAAAGTTTGTGTGTGACGAGTAAAAAATCCGACAGAATATGAATCAGTTAGTCCTGTAACGTTTTCTACATCTGGTTTATATGCAATCCCCCATCCTGTAACACCTGTAATTGTTCCAAGTAAGATACCGTTGATTTCATCAGTCATATCAAAATTGATATCTTCATTTCCGAATTGAAAATGTTGTGTGTCAATAATGGTTAGACCGGAATAATTAACTAAACCTTCATTCTTATTGTTATATATTCCATTTTCCGACCAACCAGATAAGTTCGTATTTTTGTACCAGTTTGATGGTCTCGTTGAATAAGACCTATCGTCTACGTATGTTATCGGATATAGACCACCGTTTATTCCGTTTTGATTATTGTTTGTTTCCACAAAATCATATCCAACACCTTCATCCCACAATTGTGGTAGTCCTGTGTTTCCTGATATGTTTGGTATTCTGAATAAAATCAAATCGAAAGAAGATGCTCTTCTTCTACCGTCAGACATCTCAGTATTTAAAAGTTCTTGTTCAAATGAAGAAGTGTTCGTCATCTGAAGTGTGTGAGTCATGGCTGAAGTACAACCCGTAGAAATATCACCCGATTCTAATTTTTCTCTAAGTAAGTCCAAATCTAAATCGAAGATAAATCGAGTGTATCCATAGTTTGGAACTACCCAACCAGACGAACCAAAATTTAATTGAGCAACAGGATTTCTACCTGTGTTCGCATACGAATTAGAAATTATTGTGTTATTTTTGTTAATATATGACCTTAATAATGACATTATCTTTTAACATAAATATCAATTCAATCGTATATTCTCATTCAATATTTTGTTTGCTGCGTTTTGTAGTTCAGATAATATCTGAGAAGTAGTTGCGCCATCCCAACCTTCTTCTAACGGGGGTAGACCGGGATAGGAATGTGTGTGAGTTATCAAAAATCTGACAATAAGATTTATAAGCTCCATTAATTCTTCACCTCTAACTAAACTAGAAGTTTTTGGTAATATTTCAGTTACGTATTTTGCGTCGCTGATACCATATGCAGTATCACTGAAGTTGATTGGCTCCAAACCAAACTTATTTGATTGTTGGGATAATAAAAATAATTTATCACCACCAAGACTAGCATAGGTAACAGGATTATCTGTATAATCAAAAACATTAGCCTTTGTTTTTTTAATCGAAACAGGAACCCCTACTTTATCTTGGGTATATATAAGCCCATAACCCCCATTTGTTGCGGTATTATTTAATTTAATCTCACTGTAAATTAGAGAGGCGTTTTTTTGTGAAACACTACCTGATTCTGATGTAGATGTAATTAATTCGTAAAATGATGGTGAAGGTCTGTAAAAAATCGGAAACTTTTGTGCGGGAGAAAAAATTTCTCTACCGTTTATATTATTTTTCGAATTAAATCTTTTGATAGTATCGTTGATGAAATTAATGGTGTCCGATGTTGAAAGTGCTGTGAATTCTTCGATAAGAATCAAGGATTTCAAATCGTCAATATTAGAATCAACTTTTAGATTTTTTGAATTTACTCTACTGTCAGGTTTTAACTTATAAAGATATACGTACCCGCTGAAACTTTTTTGTGGATTATCGGGATTCATGACCAAATATTCAATCAAATAATTAGACAATACAACATTTTCAAATATTTCCGAGAAAATCTTTTGAGCCCTTAACACTCTATTCCCATCGAATTTGGTGAGTTGTAAAAAAGCTCCCTTATTGTTTACAACTGGTGGTACGTTTGGCTTGAAATTGCCTTTTATTTTATTTGCCCTTATTAGTACCCCATTTTCTTTAACTATCACATCAGCGTTTCCTCTTCCTAAAATTGCGTTGTCTCCTGGTTCAGGAAAAACGCCCTTTGGTAGGTTACTCGGATATGTCCCGTCTTGGTTTTTGATAGGTATGGGGTCTGTATATTGAACACCTATACCAGTAAATTTTTGGGAGCCAACATAGTACTCGAAAGCTGCCGTATTAGGGCTAGAAAACATTGCCTGAACATAGAATTGATTTCTATATTTAAAATCATTGTTATAATATAAAATGTTGATTAGCTCCTCAACTTGAGGAACTTGATAGATAAAGAAAGGTAATAATGGGTTAAAAACAAAAGGGTCTCTTGCAGTCCAAGCATCTTTTTCTTCATTGAATGGCGGATTCCTTATACTTTTAACCACATCCGCATAGTTATCCCCAACCAAAGTCGCCCTGACCCTACCTAACATCAGAGGGTCTTGGTTGTCAATCACGACGCATTGATATAAAAGTTGCCTACTCATTATTCCTCGATTGATATTCTTTTAAAATTGAATTATATAACTCCTCTAACTTATCTAAATAATAAGACATGTTAATTAAATTAGATTTTGTAATCTCAAAATCTTCGGTTATAATATCCATATATTCTATCAACTTAGAATTTGGGATATTTTTTATATTTTTTTGTTCCTCTACAATGCTATCAAAGTTTTCTTTAGTCATTTTAAATCTTTTTTCCTACTGTTGATATCAATCCGAACGGTGGAGGTAATTTTACTGCAGTTTCAACTTTACCGTTTTCCGATTCTTCGGTGTCTATACCAGTAATTACTGATTTTACAAATAAGTTCATCAGATTAACTTGTCCTCCTGGAAGAGTTCCTGTCGGAATGCCTAATTTTTGTAATTGTTGTAAAACATTCAAAGTTGCCCTTTCTGGTGAAAATCCTGGTAATAAAAAGGCTAACAAATTCAAAAAGGAAGGAATTCTAAAAATCGCATTTCCTCTATAAGAACTTATTAAGTTCAGCAACAAACTTATTTCATCTAACAAGGATTTACATTTTCTGTAATCGCCCACAAATCTTGCTATAACGTACCCCAACTGAACCAATTTCAAAATTATTGCGTATTGTTTTGCGGTTTGAGTTCTTTGTATGTCTCTAATTATTATTGTCAGAAGGTTAAAAATTTCGATTTTTAATAATTGGAAAAGTGTTTCTATAAAAATTGCACCAATTTTTGTTACAAAAGATATCATGAAACTTTTGTATTTTTTTATGAAATCAACACCGTCTGAAACTACATTGTCTACTTGTTGTCCAAAGGTAGTTCCTGATTGAAGAATTTCGTTTGCAGTTGATAAAGTTTGATTGCCCGCTGAAACCGCCTTTTCTAATTGATTGACAGCACCTCTTTGCACTTCGTTCAACATAACAAAAAGAGGTAACAATGCTTTTGGACTAAGAACTGCAGATGCTAATGCAATTGGTAAATTCTTTATGAAATCTTTGTTTACTGAAACCTCTAATGACGCATTGTTTGGAACTAATACTTTCCACTTAGCAAAAACAGACTCAACAATTTCGTCCATAGAGTTTACTAATTCATCATTTGTTTTACCTGAAGTCTGTGATGCAAATCTTGCGATTTCATCGGATATTTCATCTGCATCTATTGGTAGTTTTACGTTATCACAATCGTCAAAAACTGCAACCCCTTGTTGTATGTTAGATATTCTTGTTTCGATATTTCTTAAGTCTATTTCATTGAATTCAAAAAAACTTTCATCTACTCCATCTAACTCACCTATTTTGGAAATACCACTAACATCTATCTCTCGTCTATCGTCAAAACATAAACCTAATATTCTTTGTAGAAGCAAAGCAAACTTACTTTGTGCATCTATCTCACCAACACCCAATTTACCTTTTATAGATACAAATCCAATCATGTAGTTTATTACAACTGCCATAACTTGAGGAAAGTCAACTAATTTAATTGTGGAATAATAGTCTTTTATAAATTGTCCTACTTGATTTACCGAGGCGCCCTGTTGTATCACAGAACTTTCTCTATCAAGAAGAAACATCCTAAAATAACTACCTGTAACATCATAGGAGTTAGAGTCAGAGAAACTTAAATCGAATAGATTTTTTCCTGACTTACCAAAATAATATTTTCCATAATAATCGTTATATGTTTGACCAGGAGAAAGACTCATACCCCTCAACATTCTGTTAACGGGAAATTTAACTTTACCACCATAAGGCACAAATTCGTCACTTGTGGAAGGTGTTTCATTTTCATAAAACATTTTACCTAAAACACTGTTAACGTCCAATTTTAACATCCCTACGAAATCAATACTTTCTAACGGGACATAGTTACCAACAGTTTTTGGTAATAAGGATAATGATGGAATCTGTATATTATTTGTTGAAACTGAATTATAAGTTTGTTCTTGTGAACACCCCAAAGCTTTGATAACTTCTTGACTTAAAATCTCGTTTATCTTCGGCTCTATAGTTACTAAAGTTTGTAATAATAACTTCCTTAAAAATCGGAATGTTTCAGGACCACTACCTTTTGTAGTAGTTAACAAATCAACCATCCTATCCAAAGAGTTTGGCTGTTCTCTTTGAAATCTTTTTTGTTGTTGACTTATTTTGTTTAATTGTGAGGAAAGATTACTGGCAACTTTACTAAAAGAATCTCCACCTTTTTTTAAAATTTCTTTCTCAGCATTAGAAGTCTCATTGTAGTCCTTCAGCGCTTTTATAGAACTTTCGATTTTTTGTTGTTGTTGATTTAAATCTAAACCCATATGAATTAAATTTTGTAGGACTTCTCATCATTTGAAACGTCTTTTTCTATTAGATTTTGTATTAAATCATCGTCTAAATCCGCCAACGAGAATGATTCGGTCGAATTGTTTGATTTTTCCCATATTGACGATTGTAATTTTGAAAGGCTAATTTTTTTCTCAACACAATCATTAATTATTTTTTGTTGTTTTTCGATTACAGGACCTATGAGAGTCATATCCTCTGGGTCTTTCATCATAGACAGCATTTTATTTTGAATCCTGATTGCGGTATTTCGTTGCTCAACTAGTTCGTTGTATATTTCTTGCATCAAAGCAAGAATACTATCTTTTGTAAAATTTATCTCTTTTCTTTGTGGTCTAGGCATACCTATAAATAGTTTTCAATAGTTTTTTAATCTGGTTTGAGTAAAAACATAAAGTTTTTTAAACTTTTTTATAGAGGTACGTATTTCTTTTGTTGAAAGATTTGTCATCTCTCTTAATGACAATAAAATAATGTTTTTATTAAATTTGTTGTTATCAGTACTTGAAAATATTGTTTCATAATTATCAAATAAATCAACCAAAGCAAATCCTAACCTTTTTTCATTATCATTCAAATTTTCTTTGTCAATAAATTCTTTTAATTCCTTTGTATAAACAGATATTACAAAATCCATACCTATTGTGTCATCGTCTATTGTGTATATCATGTCAGGTCTCTGTTCCAAAGAGGACGAAACATCTTCATAAGAAATTTTTCTGTTCGTTTCTTTTTGGTCTTTGATAATTTGCCCCATCAAATAATTTTTACATATCGTACCGAAATACGAGTATGCCTTTTTATTTTTTGAAGGTTTAAATTTATCAACTTTTGTCATCAGAAATGAATGAGTATCTGTATGAATTTCTTCGAAATCCATATCTTTTCTGTATAACTTATACCTGCGTATGATAGATGAAATCATCTTATCTAAAGGTCCCCTTAAGAATTGGTTGTATATTTTGTTTTTTTCTTCGGATGTTGTTGCAACTAAAAAGTTTCTAACAGCATCTTCCTCTCTAATGTCGAAGTAATTTTCTTTTTGGGCTTTTCTACCTCTTTTTTTCGATGACGCATCCTCTGTTGTTGATGACAGAGTAATTTGCATTATTCGGCTTGTGGTTCATATTTTATGGTTCTATCCTCCACGAAAAAATATTCCTTTTTTGCGGTTTGTATCCAAAATTTGACTTCCTCATCTAACATTCTATCACTTGAGTTTTTATAATTCCAAAAAATAGAACCTTCTCTCAAATTAAGATGTTTATATCCAAGTCTAGGTATTGTCATTATTGATACAGAATTATACGTCAGTCTCAATAAGAACTCATACACAAATGTTAGTTTTATCGAAGGTTTAAATCCACCGAAATCTTCGATAACTTGTTTCCTATATACAGCCCCTGCCGATTGGAAATTTTGATACGTGTGTAAAGTTTCATTAGTTAAGTAACCCATTTCCTGACTGAAATTTGCGGCAAACGTTGCTTCATTTGTAAATCCGGCAAAACCACCTTTATCATCAACATCTACAACTACAGGAAGAAAAACTTGGACTTTAGGAAAAGCATTTATGTATTTTTTTACATTCCTAAACCAGATTGAAGAATATTCATCGTCAAATTCAAAAAATGAAACCCACTCTCCAGTAGAAACTTTGACCCCTTCATTAATTTGGTCACCATAATTAGGTGATTTAGAATAAGGTACCTTTTTTATCTTAAGTTCGCCAAAATCGAATTTATCCAAAAAAGAAGTCAATTGTTCTTCTAAAGTATGAACAATAACTAACTCTTTGGGTTGTACATCATTTTTTTTGATAGACTCGATAGCCTTTGTAAAAAAATCTTCGAAATCTTTAACTACTGCAGATTTCAAAGGTAAAATTATCGATAGTGAAAAATTGTCCATATTATTCTTCTATTTTAGAGATTTGTGACTCGAACGCCTCAAGTCTTGTGTTTATGTAATTACTAAATAATTCGATTGTTTCTGTTTCAAATTTATTTTGATTTTGATATTCTTTTGCAGTTTCAATCATTTCTGAATAAAGTTCCGGTTTAATATTATCTTCCAACCAATTTTGAGCAAAATCTGCAATAAAGTCCGGCATCAAAACCAAATCATCGACCCATATCCCGTTATCTTCTTTCATCCAAACAGGTTGCAAATCAGGTAGTAATCCTATCAAAGGAACTCCTGTTGCCATACATTCTAATGGGAAAGTTCCAAATCCACTTTCTCTATCAATCCAAACACCCAAGAAACATTCTTTTAGAGAATTGGCAAATTCTTTTTCACTTAATCCCCTCATGTCTCTGAATGTGAACCATCTATATTGAGGAAACTTAAGATAAAAAGCCTTTATCAAATTAATTGTATCTGATTGTTCTTTAGAATGAACAGCCACTACTGGCATTGGTGGAATTCCATTATTGGTAAAAACTTCACTAATTTTAGGTTCCAAAACATCCACCATAACACCTCTCATGACAGATTCAATATATTCTTTCTGTTTTACAGTTGTTGTAATACATTTTAGAAATCCGAATTGATTCCATGTTTGACCGGGTTGCAGTGTTTCCAACATGTATTTGTAGGATTGAGTCAATACTATTTTACCACACGGCATATCTTTTATTTGTTCCATGACGTAACCAAAAATTTCTGGTAAAATAATGAAGTCTTCTGGAGATATTTCTAAATTTTGTTGCTCCAACGATTTGTGAGGTAATTTAGTCATAAAATCCTCTCCTAACCATTTACCAACACCGAAATAATCATTTTTTTCATGTAAAATGATAGGGTTGAATCCGTTGTTTTTCAGATACATTGCAATTTGATATATGTATCTTATAGAGCCCTTGGCGTTTCCTTTTGTATCTTGAACCATGAAGTATAACCTACATTTTTTAGATTTGAGGTTTTCTATGGATATCAAAATTTTTTCTTTTAGATTTTTTTCCATATTAATAATGATTAATTAATTTTTTGTTTAATAATGAGTTAAATGCTAATTTGAAGGGGACTGATGTAGAACTGGCAGAACTTTTTAATCCCAACTTGTCGTCAATTTCTGCGTCTTCAGATAGAATCACTTCTAGTAACATTTTTACAAGCTCAAATTTTATGAGATTAACTTTTGCTTCATAATTACCATCTGAATTTTTTTCTAGTTCACCCATATCGAGGTATTTCTCTATTTCATCTAAGTCGATAAAATAATTTTCATTTAAAACTTTTATCATAAATTTGAGTTATTTTTTCTTTTAATTCTTTAATGTTTTTTATTTCGTACTCCGACTTTATATCGGAATTGTATTCTGTGACGTACTTTATAATAAACTTATTTTCAGGTTTATTCAATAGTAAATCGGGATTTGCGGTAAGTAAAATGTCTACTGAGTCCCACATTTGATGTTTAGTCTGTTCAGAATAAAATTTTATTGTTTCAACTAAACAACCAAATTTTGATAAAAAAAATAAAGATGCCGGTTTCGATTTACCAATTTCATCTGAAACTACAGTTATATCAAATATATCTCTCATGTCTAAATAAAAATCGTTAAGGTCATTCATGGATGTCATTTCAACAGAACCAGCATGACCAAAAATTTCCATAGTATGTTCATTATATAGAAAATCATATAACGATTCATCATCTTTGAATTTCAAATGACTCTTAATATCCAAAGAGGTTACAGGTGAAATAATACCATACTCAAAATCGTCGTCACTCTCAACGGGAGTATCAATATACCACCTTTCGTATATTTGTTCTATTCGTAATAGGGTATTTCTTAACACGTTATTTATTTCTATACCAACTCTCATTCTTCGTATTTTTTTAATATACTACTAATTAAGGGATTTCTAACAATGTCTTCAGGGTTGAATTCGAAAACACCAATATCATTAACATCATTGAATTTCTTCAAAGCGTCCCAAAGACCAGTTTGTGTTTTGTCTTTGTGTCTGTCGAATTGTTCCAAATCGCCAGAGATGAAAAATTTTGAATTGAATCCGATTCTCGTCAACAAAAGTTTCATTTGGCTTGGAGTTGAATTTTGAGCTTCTTCAAATATTAGTATTGAATTATCGATATTCATTCCTCTCATATATGCCAAAGCGAAGACTTCAATTGCCTCAATTTCTTTCAATTTTTCCCTGATATCTTTACCCACTATTTTGTTCAAAAGATAATAGGAGGGAAAAATATAGGGGTCTAATTTTTCTTCAACATTACCTGGAAGACTACCTAATTTTTCCTCCGCTTCTACCGCTGGTCTCACAATTATTATTTTTTCATAAGGTGTTTCGGGGTCTACTAATAGGTCCACCGCACATTTCATTGCAATGTAACTTTTTCCAACTCCAGCAGGTCCTGAACAAATCGTTATTTGATTGTTAGTTAAAATATCATAATAATATTTTTGACTTTCCGATAAAAATTTTTGTTTAGTTTTCTTTTTAACAATTGAACAAATTAAATCTTTTTTACTTTTGAAACTACCTTCGCCCACTGTAGGAGTTGGTTGAGGTGATTTTCTCGCCACTTTAGTCATTTTTTTTATTTTATTTTTATTCTCTTAACGTTACTCAAATCTCTTTTATGTAAGATTTATTTTTTAATATGGTTAATCCATTATTGTTTGTATATACACGAAATATTTCCCAAGATTGCCCGAATTCTGTTAATAAAAAATCTTCTATGGCTGTCATCAGCCCTTGTTTTGTTGTTTGACTTTTTTTAATAGTGTCACTTGCGTGACTATAAATAACCTCATCTATTCTACCGAAATGTGTTGTATCGTGTAAGACTATGTACTTTGAAACTTTCTTTGAATGTATCTCTAATTCTTTACTTAGTTGGTTATAGGTGTGTAAAGTATCTATAAATAATAATTCTGTGGGTTCAATCTCTATCTCGAGAACATCCTTTTCTTGAAAAGAATAATTTATTAAATACTCGTCACACAAATTAATTACCTCATCGATGTTCGAATTTTTCTTGATATCGTAACTTATCATTTTATCAGGTCTAGAATAAACTAAAGGCCATGTCGAAGAAACCCCTCTGACACCCATTTCTGTGATATGAGAACACTCTTTACCTAAAATGTATAGAGTTTCCAAATGTTGATTAATATCGGAAACGGTTTTTTTGTGTTGCAAATATTTTTTTAAAATTTTTTCCATTTACCTCCTCTAAACATAAAACAAAATAAAATTATTTGTATGATAATTTTTTGAATTCAAAAATGGTTTTCATGTATTGGCAATCATTCAATCTATTTGATGTTTTGATTCTATAATGATAATAATCCATCGGAGTTTCATTATCAACTTTTTGAATGTCTAATCTTGGCGCAAGTGTGGGAAGAACGTTGAACTCTCCCAGTAACAATCCTAATGATATATCATCAATGTAATTGTGGTTCCACCTGTCTTTTTTTTGAAGTACTAAATCTACCGCGTCTTTAGATATTGCCAACCCTGACCCTGATGCATACAAAATATTATTATAGTTTCCTATAACACCCGAGTAAAAATTATTTCTTGGTTTATCCAAAAGGTAGTCTTTCAACATTTGTTTATCGATATATGAACTAGAATTTGTCCTGAATATATAATCATAATCATAGTCCTTCAATAACTCGAACGCTCTAATTGTTTTATGTCCGCAATTATACAAAGATTCCCCAACATTAGTTTTTATCAAATTACCGACTATTTCGTCTTTACTACTATTACCTATTAAAAAAAAAGTATCAACTCCTTCAACATGAACGGAGTTCCAAGATTCGTTTTGAGACTCATAAAATTTAGTATATATACTATTATCGAAGTAACTAAGTACTACTATTAAAATTTTCATTAAAAATTATATTTTGGCATGTTGTTAATTTTGTCTTCAATTTTACTTTGATGAAAAAAATAATTTTAATTGTTATTTCTAATTGATACCCCCTCTTTTAATAGATTGAAATAAAATTTTTCAAACTATCAATCAAATTATTATTTTTAGCAACTTCGTAAGTTATTACTTTATTGTAGTTTAACTTTTTAAGTGTTTCAGAAAATTTTTTATGTAATTCAAAATCGTGTAATGGTAATAATTTTGGTTCTGAAACGTGTATATGTTCTACGTAGTTAATATGTTTCTCAATTTCCGAAGATGGGTCTAAATTCTCCAACAACAAATTATGGGTGTCAACCATAGTTTTCACGTTTGAAAAATTATTTTTCTTTATAAATTCTGTGATTTCATCTAAGTTATGAAAGTATTCCCCACCATAACTTTTGGTATTTGGTTCGATACAAATTTTAATATTAGAACCGAATAAGATTGAATCAATTGTTTCAAAAGTTTCCTTTAGTTTTTGCTCTAATCCCTCAACCTTCTTCCTCAAGTTTGGAGACCCGAGAACCAAAATTTCAACCCCTAAAATCTTGGAGTAAGAAATTAATTTTTCTATGTGTGGAATGACAACTTTGCTATCATGTAATCCTTCACACGTTACACCAAAAAAAATAGACTGTAATGAAAAAATTCTCAAACCATTTTGTTCTAACAATTTTTTGAAACTATGAATTTTTTCCTCATTTAAGTTCTCCCACGAAGAAACTTTGGTAAGAAC